>Ga0256409_1000107_pt1 | contig 105818 bp, 115 predicted proteins | sample PhySR1_FD_185981 | JGI IMG/M metagenome (GOLD analysis project Ga0256409, IMG submission 185981) | Leaf surface microbial communities from sunflower plants in UC Gill Tract Community Farm, Albany, California, United States - DLSL S.R1 | ecosystem: Host-associated > Plants > Phyllosphere >... | reverse complement strand
TGGTCCCGTAAACGACAGCATGATTACCGACGAGTGTGAACGGTGCATCACCAATCTGTACTTGTCCGTTGATAGTGCCGCTATTTAAAATACCTTGAGTAATGGTGCCGGTATTTATTAGGTTCCCTCCGATATTGCCATTATTTATCAGGCTGCCAGAGATTGTGCCTGCATTACTCATCTGCTTGGTGATATAACCACTGTTTTCCATATTTTCGCCGATGATACCATTATTGTTCATGCCAGTACCGACATTACCAGTTTTACCATTAATCATGCTTGAACCAATGATGCCTGTTGGGGTGTTAGACATGTCTCGATTTATATTGCCGTCATTAATAACATTAAAACTTACATTTCCTTCATTGGAAATGATAAATGCATTTGTCAAACCTTCTCGATAATTGTTTATCATGCTTCCTTGTATTATTCCGCTGCTCGCATTCGTAAAAAGATCAGACACAATAATTCCGTTATTAATCATATTTTCGCCAATAATACCCTGATTGTAAAAAGTCCTTTCAATAACCCCATTATTTATCATGGAGTTATAAATAACCCCACGAGTCCTATTCTCCATGATCTGGGTAATTCTCCCATCATTTTTCATTATATTAATACTTTCTCTATTGAATAAGGTTTGTTCGATTTTATCCGATGGATTAACACATTCAGGAGCGGCGCAATCAACCGCACTTGCCTCAGTACATATAATAAATAAGGAGGTAATCAATTTTTTCATTTTCTTTAATCTCACATGATAAGAGGTGAAAAGTTCAACGTTAAATGCCTCCCTTCGCTCTGTACACTTTTTGGACCCCAGACACATGAGGTCGGCTGATTAGTGCATCATCATGGTAGTGCTGTAAATCTCCTTCTGGCCTATTTGCAAGTCTTCTCCTTCCTGAGAGCTGGTACACTGGCAAATCAAGTATCGCATTAATGTGGTCAAATGCGACCACGGCAAGCTGAAACGGATAATCAGCGCCTCGCCGGGATTCAAATCGATGAAGACAGCTTATGCCACGATAAAGGGAATTGAAGTGATACCTGCACTGTGCAACGGTCTGGCCGAATCATTGTATTTTGGCCCTCCTCTGGGTGAGATGCGGCCGGTGAGCAGGGTGTTTGAAATGTAAAGCTCTTTTTACAGAAAGAAGCTTATCCGTTGTCGTATCTGCAACAGGGCCAACCATCAAGCCTTCTGACCAGCTGAAACAGATTTTTCAGTGAGCGCCCGAGACGATCCAACCACCAGATAACCCCGGTATCTCCCGGGCAGAGCGAGCTGATTAACGGGACCAATCATTCACGTTCCGCCTGCGCACCATTGACACGGTCTTGAAAATACGCTCGCAAGCGGCATGGTTCAGTGCGTCACGCTGCAGGTCGAGATATTGATCATCAGTGAAGATCCGGGCGTATCCAATCAACATGGTCTGGATTCCAGTAAGTCACAAGATTTGAGTATAGATGGAAAGTGAAAAATGGAATGAGAAAGTGTAATCCTGTAGTGCAGGTTACAGGCGGATCATGAAAGCGGTTATCCCAAGTCCATAAAACAATCGTTTTATGGAAAAAAAAAGTTAAATAATAATAAAGATTATGGTCGTTAGCTTGGTAATGGACGCTGAGTGGTATATTTTATTTCCTCTATGGAAATAATTGGACGTCTGTAGTGGCATAGTGAATTTGGCCACCTGAATAGAGGTGATATCATCGCCTCATAGTCAAAAACAGGTGACATTATGACCGGCCGTAACAGACGCAATTTTAGCCCTGAGTTTCGCCTTGAAGCTGCCCAGTTTGTACTCGATCAGCATTACACCGTTGCCGCCGCTGCCTCTGCAATGAATGTCGGCAAATCCACGATGGATAAGTGGGTCCGCCAGTTGAAAGAAGAACGAGCGGGAAAATCACCCATAGCTTCACCCATGACACCGGAGCAGATTGAAATACGCGAGCTAAAGAAAGGACTTCAACGCGTTGAAATGGAAAGGGATATACTAAAAAAGGCTACCGCGCTCTTGATGTCAGACTCCCTGAACAGTTCTCATTAGTTGAGAAACTCAGGGCGCGGTTTCTGTTGCCGTTGTGTGCAATGTGTCTGGGGTTCATCGCAGCAGCTATAAATACTGGCGGCAGCCAAAGAAGCCTGATGCCACTCGCGTGGCATTACTCAGTCTTGTTCGTGAAAGCTATCGCGAAATTAATGGTTCTGCAGGCGCACGTAATATTGCCGCGATGGTCACAACCAAAGGCGTAAAACTGAGTCGCTGGCGGGCAACAAAGCTGATGAAAGAACTTAATCTCATCAGCTGTCAGCAACCTGGCCATCGATATAAGAAGGCGTCTGAGGAACACGTAGAGATCCCCAATTATCTGGAACGCCAGTTTGCAGTAACAGAGCCTAATCAGGTCTGGTGTGGCGATGTGACTTATATTTGGACGGGTAAACGCTGGGCTTATTTAGCCGTTGTGCTTGATCTGTTTTCCCGTAAACCGGTTGGCTGGGCGATGTCATTTTTCCCGGACTCTGCGCTGACAACGAAAGCGTTGTCTATGGCCTGGGAAGCGCGAGGAAAGCCCGCTAATTTGCTGTATCACTCGGATCAAGGTAGCCACTATACCAGCAGGAATTTCAGACAGTTACTGTGGAGATATCAGATAAAGCAAAGCCTGAGTCGCCGGGGAAATTGCTGGGATAACAGCCCGATGGAACGTTTTTTTAGAAGCCTGAAAACGGAGTGGGTTCCGGATACTGGATACGCTAATTTTAGCGAAGCCATTGATGTTATTTTCGCGGGCCAGCTGTGCCACGCTGACGCCGGGCTGCATCGACTGCTCCACCAGTGAGATTTTGAAGTCACGGGGGAAGTTGGGGCGACGTGGCCGCCTGCGGGGTGCGGGTGCCTCAGCCGGCTCCGGCGCTGCGGGCAGAACGGCGGCTTTACGTGATGCCAGCCGGTAAAGACGCTTCTCCAGACTCCGGGCGCTGATCCTGGCCGGCAGGGGCCCGGGCAGCCCGGCCTTACTGAAGCGAGCGAACAGCTCGCATACGGTGGTTTTGGGAATGCCGAGCCGTCTGCCTGCCTCAATACACGGCAGCTTTTCATCAAAATGGAGGCGGAGTGCTTCAAGGATCCATGTCCGGTGTTTCATGGGATAGTGTCCATTAAAAAATGATGGACACTATTTTCCCGGAACGGACGACCACAGGACAGACGGTTAAGATAAGACGCTTACGATTAAAGGATATACCGAGACTTAAGTAAGTTTAGATGAAAATATTAAGGAGAACCAAAACCTATAGTAGACGGACCGATTTCAGAACTCCAAGGAATGAGCTTAGAATAAGAATGGAATTTTGTAGATTAATTTATCCAATAAGCATTGCCGGAGGGTTGAAGAAATAAAATATCAAAATAATTGCAATTGCACCTCCTGCTTTTATGAAGCCATTAATATTAACATTTATCCACCCAGGTACGAATGAGGCCAGGGCAGCACAGCCAACAGCGAAAGTGGATCTTATTATGAAAATCTTAAATTGTGATGGATTATCCATGAACATTGCAAAGGCAAATGACATAATAACTAATACTGCTCCAATGCCTAATGTTATATATTTATTTGTTACATCAATATCGTCTCTGTGAGTCACATCAAAACCCTTTATTGGTAAGTTAGCATCTATGAATCTTTGTCTAAGGATACTGGCTGATTGTTTCTCACAATGCATCTTCACCATTCGTTGCATACTAGATAAAGCATGCAGTTTAGGTGGCTCATAGCATTCACCCATCATGTCTTCATAATGTGACTTTATGAATTCAATATGACGAAGATAAGAGTCAAGTATTGATTCACATGACTCCGCTAAGTCAGTCACATAGAAACCGTTATTATGGGCGCCCTTTAAGTTACTGTTGCTGACCATCTTTTCTGCTTCATTGAAATAGGCAGTCCCATTAACCATACAATTAATGAAGTTATCTTTATTTTTTAAAGATAGGAATTCTCTCAGAGATAAGATAAATAAAGCTTTCTTTTCGGAAAGCTTTTCTTCTAAGTCAATCATCTATTAACTCTTTTTTGTTGCTGAAGTTAATAGCATGTTCAAATCACTATTATCAACACTATCAAAAACCATTATTCTGGTAGAGCCTGTGATACGGATGATAATGTGTTGAAGACTGCTATGGTTAATCTTATTGCCTAAATCTATTTCTCTTTGTATTGCTGCTCTAATTTCATCGAGCTGTGCATCAGTAGGGTTCCAATTGGAATCTACGATGCGTGCATTTTCGCGCAAAAATTTCTTAAATTGCTGATTATCCATTTTTCTTCCTTTAGAAGTATCTTGTTTTTAATTCAAAGATATCTTACTCAATTGTCAGTAAGATACCTACATCATATAGCAGTAGGTAAGGAAAAGGTATGGTTTACGGTCTGGAAAAAGTGACAGTAACTGCAGATTATGCATCATATCCCTTGCCTCGCTATACTCACCTGTGCGCGTTATCTATGATGCCAATCGGTTTGACCTGTTCTTTTTTTAGTTGAACGGGTTTCCAAATTTTCGCAGATATTCCTGACCAAATCTAAAGGATGCAAAATCATTCAGGTGGCCAACGTCACGATAGAGCGGAGTTCCGTCCAGCGCAGTAGCGCAAAAGCCATTTTCACACTGTACTTTTTTAGGATCAACCACAATCAAGGTTGGAAATTCTTTCTGCAACTGGTCGAACAGCGGCAGCGTCCATTCTTTTTCAGGACTCTGCGGGTTTTGATTATCGCATTCATCCTGACGATAAGGTTCCCTCAAGATGACATGGTGACGTATACATGACTGATAATTAACGGGCATAGGAGCTACGGTTCTAATGATCACCGGCCGTGCTCCTGTTGCGATTATCGCGTTTAATGCCTGCCGGATGGCGACGTTAATACGCTCTTTAGTCAGTGCATCAGAGCGCTCATCACTTGGGTGGTTAACGACATGAGGACCACTTACGTACCATTCCCATACTTGGCCAAGAACGACATAGTCATAGTGATTTTTAGCGATCAGCTCATAATACTTAGCCGTATTTTCATGGCACTTATCAAACGTCTGATTCCGGAACGACCACCAGTCATAGAGGTATGTATCCGGGAGTGTTAAACATAGCGCTGTACTTAACGCAGTCATGCGGGTATGTGCGTCCTTAGCGAGCACATCGAAGAACCCCCAAAAATGGTTTGAGTGAGAATCGCCAATCAGCAATGCTGTTTTCTTACCTTTAAGGTCTCCGAACGTACATTTGTCCGCAGTCTGAAATCCATCAAGACAATCCGGCCGGTGTCCGGCCTGAGCCAACCCGGCACTGATATTATGAGCCACGCGGTCGTATTCAGCACCGAATCGACCAGGCATGCCGTCACGGTTTTCAGCATATTTGAACGCAGTGTTAAAGATAACGATTGGAATGATGATCAGCAGGGGAATGGTATATTTCAGAGACCAGCGCAACCGTCTGAATGGCTGTTCCACGAGGTAATAGCTAATCAGCGATAGCAGTACCGTCAGAATCAGGCACAAAAGAAGCGTGGAGCCAGACAGGTTGTAACCCAGATAACGAGTTATGGCCAGAACGGGCCAGTGCCAGAGATATAACGAATAAGATATTCTTCCCGTGAATGCGACGGGTGAAAGGCTTAGTAACTTAGATGCGATGCTGTTTCCGTACGTTCCGGTAAACATGAGTAAAGCTGAAGCAGTAACGACCAGCAATGCATAAAGATTTGGATAGAACCCGATAACGTCAGGGTGAATCGCGATATAAAGCAACACGGCAAGCGATAAAATGCCGATACTGTTTGAGACAGCGGAAGGGACCGAGCGAACATAGCGAGTCAGAAAAAAAGCAGCCCCCCCCCACCATGAATTCGAATATACGGGTAAGCAGTGAGTAATAGGCTGCATCGGCCTCTCGGCTGGCCATAATTAGCGCCAGAGCAGCTGCCAGCGGCGTCAGGACAAACCACACTGCAGCAAGTGCATTTGCTGGGTTACTGATCACCTTCTGAATCGACTTAAGACGTAAGATGGTACCTGTCAGTAAAATGCCCAGCGGGAGAAACAGATACCACTGCCACTCAATTGCCAGAGACCAGGTATGGAGTAAAGGGAATAGATCGGCTGCAGGAGAAGCATATGCAGCACTCTGGCGTGCAAAGAACTGATTTGAAAGTAGTAGAGCGTTATAGTAACTACTGTGCAGGTAGGCCAGAAAGTCATCAGGAAGGTAAAAGCAGAATGTTGCTATCAGCGTCGCCAGTGACATCGCAATAAATGCTGGCTGTATTCGCCAGAGCCGATGCACAAAGAAATTTGCCAGGCTGAATGTGTTCTTTTCTTTTTGCCTTACGATAATTCCGGTAATCAAAAAACCGGAAATTGCAAAAAAGATATCCACCCCTATAAAACCGGAAGAAATCTGGTCAATTCCGGCATGAAAAAGTATGACAAGAACGACAGCTAATGCTCTGAGCCCATCAATGTCTTTTCGATAACTATCTATTAAATTTCTATTTTGCATAAAGCAGGCTATGTAAGGAAATTGAAAGGATGTAGTATATTATTTATGATGATAAAATAGAAGAAAAATTATAGTTTTTTAATGGTTTGTTTTCGAGGTGGATTTAGTAAAATACTCGACGCTAACTATATGGCGATTTTTATATTTAATTTTATTTTTTATTTACTGGTCTTTATTTGATGTTGAAGAGTGTCAGGGAGATTAAGTTTGGGCTTGGTCGGTGAAAATAATATTCCATGCAGAGGTTTTATGTTTCTCCTGAATATACATTCAGTGAATGTGGACTAAAGTTATATCCTTGCACCGGATTGTATAAGTGGGAGATAACATATCTCGTTTCATTTCATACCTCATTAAAAATTGATTTGTGGTGAATGTCGGAAAGAATTTCCTTACCCTGTGAGTTTTCATTAGTATGACTTTGCAATCAAGCGCAATTAAATCTACATGGAGAAAAAGCTGGTTATGGCCTCAAAATTCCGTCTCATTTTAAATACCGTGCTGCTTACTGCCGTCGGTGTTTTTATTTATCTGTTATGGATGTATGCCCTTTCACGCGGTGCTGAGCTGGGCGGAACACTTCACTTTGGCCTGTACGCGCAGTTTTATCAGCACCTCACAGGACTTGTTACCCTGCTGATCCTTGCCATCCCTTACCATCGTTATCTGAAGCCGCTGCCAGCTGGCCGTTTTCAGGGGCGTCAGGCTGCATTGTTCGCGCTGGGTATGCTGGCGCTCTATCTTGGCTGCTTTCTGGTTGAGAAGGTGATGCACATCCCGAATGAACCCTGGGTGAGAATGATGCTGTCTCTGCCCGCGTTTCCTCTCAGTGTCTTTGTTTTTACCGTTGTCGTACTGGCGCCGCTGTCAGAAGAAATCGTGTTCAGGGGCGTGCTGCTGAATATCTTTATCAGCCGTAATCCCTGGACAGGTTATGTGGGGGCTGTTCTGCTGGCCGCACTCTTTTCAATGATGCACGGCCAGTATAAGCACCTGATCACCTTTATTGAGCTGTTTGGCGTGGCGCTGCTGACGAGTCTGGCCCGCCTTCGCAGCGGTGGCCTTCTGCTGCCCGTACTGCTGCACGCTGAAGCCGGCGTGATTGCCCTGCTGCTTAACCTCTAATCTGCTGCTGCCGGCAGCGTCATCCTGCCGGCGGCCAACTGTAAAGTTTACGTCCGGCATGTACTGATTTTACGGGTTATTTTCACCTGGCCTGCCGTTTCCCGCCGCCTGCCAGGCGGTTTTTTATTATCACAGGCATCAGCTCAGGGCCGTCAGAATGCCCCTGCAGACGTCATTCTATTGTGAGCCTTAACCGGCAGGTTATCCCTGCCACGATGTGACATAACTGCCGTCCGGGCGCTTCAGTCGCACAATCCCGCGTTCAGCGTCACCGGTGCGCTCAACGTTCCACGTTTCTGACCGGGTGCCCGCTGCGCCGGCAATGTCCACGGCTACCATGGTCGTTTTCAGTCTGATCACGATACAGCCGGTTTCTGATGTTTCCATCCCGGTATTATTCAGGCATTTGTCCGTGCCTGACACCACGGCCCTCAGTCCGTGATCGTTTATCTGCCAGCCGGGTTCAATGACGACTGCCGGGGTATAACCGGCGTTCAGCTGGTCACAGCCTGTCAACAGCACGCCGGAGCTGCAAAGCAGGGTGAGCAGCATAAGGCGCTTAATGCCGTAAGCGCTGGCGGCGGCCGTGCTGTCTTTTCCGTACAGGTTCTTCATCTGGTTTTCCTCAGCGTGGCAGCTCACGGGCTGGCCGGATGGAGTTCAGCACCTTTCCGGCTTCATATCCGTTACGCCCGCAACAGTACCCTGACGAAATCACCCCGCCGCCCCCCCCCTTTTTCTCTCTCTTTTTCTCATATTGCGGTTTAGCGGTACTTTCCACAAAGTGGCAAACACAGTAGATGACTATAAATCGCCGCCAAGGTTTTTACGCCTTTTACTCGCGGTTCAGTAAAAACCTGAATCACCCAGCCGGACGGTGTATGGTTGCCGGTCTATAAAGATTCCTGCTCAAGTTAATGGAATTTGTTATAATAAATGTCATGTTGATTGTCATTTATTTTAAGCTTATTAGCTGAGGTTTCTCCAGTGCCTATATATGAACTCTATTCAGAGCGAAAAAGAAAACAGGAAAGCAGCGGAGCAGATGTTTATCAGTATGACGCTATTTCTAATAAACTTGCCAATCAGATATTAATGATATTAAAGGATATACTTGACCGGTATCAGCTTTATGGACATCAGCTGGAAAATGAATACGATTTTTTAAGGAATACTCTGTGTCGTGAATACGGTGAATCCTCCTTATCTCAAGTCGGAAGTGCCAGAGAAACTCTGCTCCAATGGTTTATCAGAAGCGCTACGTTAGATGAAAAACTGGATTTAATTGAGCTGGCATTCTGTTTTCTGGAGGTTGCAGTAAAACCGCATGCACACAATTATCATGATGGTTTTGGGAATTTTCTTGAGGAGGAAAAGATTGATGAGGCAATTACAGAACTCAACTATAGATTCAAGGCGGATTCAACGGGTTATCAATATATCAATCAGAAGATTATACGGATCGACTCGGAATTTATACACGCCGAGGTTGTAAAACCCGTACTGAAATTACTAAATGAAACAGGAGGCTATGAAGGAGCTTTGGAGGAATTCATGTCTGCCCATGAACATTTCAGGCACGGGAAACATAAAGAGTGCCTTGTTGATTGCCTGAAATCATTTGAAAGCGTGATGAAAGTCATCCATATAAAAAGAGGATGGGATTTTGACGCAAAACGTTCATCTGCAAGAGATCTGATAAATGGATGCCTGAAAAATCACTTAATTCCCCAGTATATGCAAACGCAGTTCAGTGCCTTAAATAATCTGCTTGAAAGTGGCGTACCCACAATCAGAAACAAAGAAGCCGGGCATGGGCAGGGGGGGGAAGTCAAAAGTGTTGAAGAACATATGGGAAGTTATATGCTGCATTTGACGGCCACCAATATTCTGTTCCTCACTGAATGTGAAAAAGCACTGCCTTGAACCCGCCAAAACAGCAACAGGGTGAGGAGTGCGTCAGGTTAAGAAAATATCTGGTGCAGCATAAACCGTTTTCATTCTAATATGAAATCCTCACAGATAACCCGAAGGAAAAATGATATGTCAGAAGAAGATACTTTCAAGTACGTAAACATCAACGTTCTGCTTAAAGATAAAGAAACCGGGGAATATTACGCGATCCGCGCTGCCGGATATGGCGTAGCCGCCAGACCTTTTAAGGGCGATTTCATCCGGGTTGACGGCATTTCATACGAGGTTGAGAAAGTCGAGTTCGATACTGAAAGAGGCTCTGCTCATTTTATCACGGTGTATGTGGCCTGATTTTTGAACTGACCTGCCGGCCAATCTTCTGACACATCATAGTCTATTTGTCGGCAGAATTCCCTACCGGAAAAAGCAGAGCGGTGTACAAGGACTGCTTTGTGTTAAAACTTTCACGCCTGTTATTTTTTCAGGCGCTATCTTCTGTTTTTGACCCTTCCACACCTGACATTTTCATTTTGCGGTTTTCCGGTAGAAGCCGGCATTGATTTTTCCTAGCCTCTTCTTCGTTGTAACAAATGCAAGGATGCGGGCTGGCAGAGAAAACCAGCCAGCCGTATAACTAAAGGAATCAGGGCCGGTCAGGCGCCGAGATATTTGGTGATGGCTTCAATCGCTAAAGGTGCCGCTTTATCCAAGCCAGCATCAAGAACCCGCTCGCCGGCTTTACCTAGCCAAGCATAGACTTTTGGCAGAACGCGGCCGGATGCAGCGGGTGCCGGCTCGCTGTCCAGCACGGTTTTCAGCTCCTGTACATCCTCAGCCGCGAAACCCAGAGACTCAAGCCGGGCCTTCAGCACACCAAAATCCCCGGCTGTAATCTGCTGGGTATTCTGCTGGGTAAAGTCATGATTACCGGTCCCCATTACACCGGTATTATTGACGGTGCCGTTAAAATTGAAGTTATTGGTTGTCATAGGCGCCCTTTTTTTATCCTGTTGCGAAAACTGAAGATTTTCTCCAAGTATTCCCTGCTGTTCGAGTTCAAGTGACCATTCCAGCAGACGGTTTCTGACCTGTTCAGTAATGTTTACCAGTTTATTATTTCCGACTACCCTGACCAGGCTGAACCGCAGAAACTCCGGTTCCGAAGCCTGGAGAGTGTGTGCAAGTTGGGTCGATAGCGGAAAGGACAGACTGGATCCGGAAGGCACGGATTCAAGCTCTCCTACGGAAGACTTTATGTATACAGTTGAAAGGTTAGCCTCCAGTCTGCTGTCGGCTACAGGTGCTTCCATCAAGCCGCGCATTGGATGAACTGCTCTCAGCTGCCCTCTGATCACCCGGTATTCAGGAACCTTGGTGTCCGCATAGCCGTTCAGCTCCTTGTCTATCCATTCAGAAACATCATTTAGCTCAAGTTTTGTGGCTATGGCTTTTGCCATTCGCAGCAGGGCTGATGCTGACGTCTGACTATCCAGAGCCATCGTCTGAAACTGAATCACCATTGACTCTTTCATGTTGTGTCCTTATATGTCTTTCCGGGATGAATACTCATCATCCTGCGTTAAGTCTTTAGTTTCCAGTTTCACAAAAAGATGTCAGTACACTTATTCCCGAGAGCGGGACTGGAGCGGCTAAAATAATTGCTCTGTGAATTTTGTAGCTGACGTCGCTTTATTTCTTTTTACCCGGATTGCGGTTTACCGGAATTCTCATCAACCGACAAAGTTATCCCCGGTTTCTGTGGGTAACGCTACATGTTGTGTCTCTGTCAGCTGCTTCAGGCACAAGATGTAGTGTCCTGACCGGCCTCCTCTGCCCTTTCTGTGGCGCTTCCCTTCCCTGTTAAATCTGGTTTACCCGGTTATTTCGTTTTTTCCGCAATCCGGCCGGGGCGCATTTCTATTTAATTTCTGTACTGCAATATTGCAGTATGAAACAGCAGGGCGTAAGGTGGCATTGTACTGCAATGTTGCAGTACAGATATGACAGGGAGAAAGGAGCGTGAACCGGAACATTTTAACACTGCTGTTATTCATGGCAGTCGTGATCGCCGTTATTGGCGGGTTCGTCTTTGTCTGGCTGAACCTCAATACCGGCGTTTCTCTTTAAATGACAGCTCATTCCGATCAGTTGACCCTCAACAGGAATTCCATCATGACTTTTAACAAAACCCTGCTGACGCTGCTTTTTGTTTCCGCGCTGCCGGTGAAGACTATGGCCGGAACAGAGAACGCCGCGGAGCTGCCGTCCACGTCCGGGAAATTCCAGGCGAATGACGCCGCGACCGGGGAACGGGGGCCGGCGGACGCGCAGGACGCCGCTGAGAAGGAGAACAGGCGCCTGCTTCGCGCCGCCCTGCAGCTCGCGGCGGCTAACCAGATGTGCGACCTCATATTCAGCGATCTTAACCGGTATAAGCCGCTGGGCGCGCAGAAGCGCGATGACCTGCAGGGCTGCCTGTGGGCACGGTATGCGACAGAGCTGGCCGTGGATGGCACCCGGCCGCTGAGCCGGGCCGTGTGGCTGGAGAAAACCCAGCTCGATGCGCGCGCCGCCGATAGCCAGCTTGTTGCCGCTTGGCAGTATCCGCGCACCGTGAAGGGGCCGCAATGAAGACCGTGACCGTGCGCATTGAAGACCAGCTGAAGGTGCAGGCTGAGGACGTGCTGGCCCGCCACGGCGTCAGCCCGACCGAGGCCGTCAACCACCTTTATCTGTATCTGGCCCAGCACGGCCAGCTGCCGTTTCGTGTCCGGCCGGTGTCGGAATCCCCGGAGGACGTTTTCAGCGATATGCTGCAGCAGGTACGTGCCGTCAATACGCTGATTGTCAGCGTGTCCGGACTGCCGGCCGATGCGCCGGAACGTCCGGGCGTTATCCGTCACTGCCTGCACCGCTGCCGGCAGCTGCAGCAGGATATTGAACGGAACACCGAATTTATGGCCGGCGTCCGATGCCGCGATCCGCTGCCCCGCACCGGCGACGAGGATACCGGCGATTACTGGCGGTGGATGGTGAGACAGCTGAGGCTGGCTGTTTCTGCGCTTGAAAGTCCGGCGCCTGACCTGGCTGCCACGCTGAACGGCGTAGCGGGCCAGATCACCGGCCTCTACTGGCAGCTGGCGACATGGATCGATCTGTACGCACTCCAGGAGTCTGACGCATCGATAAAGCCTGAAAACCCTGACAGGAGAGATACCCCTGAGTAATGTCAATCCGCCGGAAAATATCAGAACTCTGACGCCCGCACAGGAAAAGCTGCCTGCCCGGCTGTTTAACGCGGCAATGCTGCTGCTGATTGCCGGTGCGGCTTTCTGCGATCCCGTTAAGGCATGGATGCCCGCCGTAATGTTTGCCGTCTGCCTGGCTGCCGGCCTCTGCTTGCCCCGTATGAAAGCAGTTATACGATTTCTTGTCTTTCTTACTGTACTGGCCATGTTCGGCCAGAGCACTCAGGCATACGCGCTTCTTCACGCCGATCCGGCTGACGGGGAGATGTTCATTTTGCCCGCAAGCGTTATCTGGGCTACAGGGCTAATGCTGGCAATGCTTGTTGCGGAGTGCCTGCATAACCGCCGCTACCGGCAGATAAACCGCGCATGGAAGGTGATGCTAGCAAGTGTCCTTCTCACGCTAACCGTTACAGTCTGGAAGAGTGGCATTCCGGCCATCGGCTGGGCTGCCACCATCGGCATAATGACAGGCTTCTTTATGCTGCTGCCTGGATTCCTGAACCTATCAGGCTCAGACGAACAAAACTCACAGGGTAAGGATATAAAAAAGGATGAATAAGATTCAGGGTTGTTTTTATATCATCAGTGGCGCGGATTACTGCAGAATCAACTTTCTTGATGACGGCCAGCACGGTGGCCATAAGCTGAAACCCTGACCCTTGTGCGGTAGTGGCGTACTGGCGATCAACAACATGGATTCACCGGAATACTGGGTTGAATGTGAAAATTGCTGTGCTGCGTGTCCGGGTTAGATTATTGAAAAAGGCAGTTGCGCGACGGAGACTGAGGCACTGGAAACCCATAACCGTGCGCTCCTATCAGCAGTGACGGCATGGAACCGCCGTCGCTGACAGATTGCATGTTTAATAAGGAAAAAATAATGCTAAGACTCAATCTGAATTACGGAGCGGCCAACGCCGTTCTGCTGCCCGGCGCAGGCGGTAAGTCACCACCTGATACGGCTGTATAATGTTCGCAACTAATTAAATCTGAAGCCTACCTTTAGTACTCAACTGCTCATGGTTTTTGTATTTCATGTGTAATACATTTGTATGTTATTTTTCTTGACCTATAGTGGGAAAATAAGGATAGTAGTACTACAAATGTATTACTTTAGAATTACACTTAGGGGGTCTTAGATGGCTGGGAACGGGAATGAACGACAGGCGTTTGTTATCGCAGCAATGAGTAATAAGGGAGGACCGGGTAAAACATCTTCTACGACAAATACGGCAGTGGCGCTGGCGCAGATGGGGAAACGTGTGCTGGTCATCGATGCAGACCAGCAGGCGAACGCGACAGAAGTGCTGACGCATGGCACAAAATTCTATGCACAGTTTGGTCCGACAATCTGTGATTTATACAATAATCAGAAGTTCGATGTGCGCGATGTCATCATTCCTGCTAAAAACGGTGAAGAGGACATTCCGGACCTTTTCCTGATCCCGTCAGACCCCTCTTTTGAGCGCGTCATGGAAAACAGTATGGCGAGACCACATCGCGAAAAGATTCTGCTGCGTCACCTCAAACCTGTTATCAGTGAGTTCGATTATATCCTTATCGACTGTTCGCCGGCGCTGAATCTGTCGTCAACCAACGCCGCGTATGTTGCTGACCACGTGATCATTCCCATTGATGGCGGCTCTTTCTCACTAACTGGAGCCGAAACCGTACTGGATTACCTGGATGAGATCAAAGAGGAGCATTTCTCTCACTACAGCCTGTTCCGCAACGAATTCAACAGCTCCAAAAAGAAGATGAACACTTTCCTGCAGGATGAGCTTGAAGGCAACGAGCGCTTCAAAAATAACGTGCTTGAAACCCGCATTCGCGCGGATGAAAACATTGCTCAGGCGCAGGTGGTGTGCAAACCCCTCTATTTTTACAAGCGCGGCGCACTGGTGCTGAACGATTACCGGGCGATGGCAAAAGAAATCATTTCTATTAAAGAAGGAGCCTACTGATGGCCGAAAAACTAGAGCGTCCTAAGGAACAAAGGCCTGAAGCAGCAAAGCCAGAGCAGAAAAGCCGCCTTACAAACGTCAGAACCAAACGTAACAGAACGACCAGCGAGACGCCAAAAACGATTCGTCTGACGGCAGATGAAAAACTGATGTGTGCAAAGCTAACCGGTGCCGTTCAGGATCTGGCGCCAAGCAAAACCATTACCGATTCAACCATCCTGCGTGCGGCACTTTATCTGGCCAACCAAGCCGGACCAGAAAAGCTGGTTAAAATGGTGAAAGAGTATCTGTGACTGCTTCTGGCCAGAAGTGCGTCAAGAGCGCTTCTGGCCAGGTATTCCTTCCGCTGCAGCAGGGATTACTGCTTAATTACCTGTTAAAATCATCCCTGTCATATTTTTGGCATTAAAATAGGTAATTTCGCTGACTCTTTTTCCGTTCACAACTTCCTGCATAAATGCATTTTCTCCATAAACCTTCAATAGTGCATATTTTTTCCCGTTCTGGTTATATGTGTTAAACGATGTATTCGCTGCAAATGAATTCCCGTAAATGATGAACGTTGTGCACACAAGAAACAACGCCATGGTGAAGCGAATAAAGGATGAATAATATCCGGTCCAATGGGGGGATCTCTCAGTAGCTTTCTCTGGCAATGGGAGTTGCATAAAGAAAAGTCCACCTAGGAAAAAACTTGTAAACGCATTCCCCCACGTATGCTCCATGAAGTAAAATAACACTACTGTATAAACCAGCCAGCAGTAGAAAGGAGAAAAAGCATATTGACCTTTATATTCATTTCTCTCACCTGCAATCATAATAACCATTGATATAACTGCAATTGGGAAGATTAAAAACAGAGAGTACATAATGTCATTGGCAATAGTCGGGATCGATATTTCAATGTAATCCAGCGGGATGTTTAAGCGGGTGCAGTAGCCGCGTTCAAAGAAGTATACCGATGTGTAGAGTAGCACGGTGCCGACAGCAATCGCCAACCCTTCCCTTCTGAGCAGTCTTTCCAGCATGTGTGTTATCTCCAGTTGAGTACAATAAGGTCGGTAAAATACACAGTACCAATTGTGGTGTTACGCATCACCTTTATTTATTTTCAGTAAGATTTCAGAGCCATTTTCATATCGAGAAGAAAGCAGGGCTGAGAAGTTTTTTTGATGATAAATGTGGCTTTTTGTATTACATTTGTATTTCATTTTATATTGAAAGCCCTCACAGCGGGCTCTATAAGGAGAACTGAGGTCAAATGGAATACATAGAAGCAATAAGAACAGCGCTAGGTGAGTTCTGGGTAGCACTTAGGGAAAACAAAAATCACACGAGTGATATTTCTATGCTGGCTGTCACCGCCCTTGCCGCCATCTCCACTTCCTTAGCCGCCATTGCCACCCGAAACAGTACGAAAGTTTCTGAGGCAACGCTTATTCATACTCAGAAGACCAGCCGCAGAGACGAGTTTAACAGTAGGTACACGCTTCTGCTTGAGCAGCACAAGGAGCAGCTGAATGTTGTAAAATCTTACCTTGAGAAGAGGGAAGGTAAGGATCTGTTAGATAGACTTATCAACGAAACTAACCATCTTACAGCATTCAAAACGTTGCAGGGGCATAACATCGTCAGCCCGTATATGCGTGTGCTTTATCATCTTTTGCGTCATATCAATGTGCACTATGTCGAAAATGCGACAATTGACGAAAAAAAATGTATTCCTCCATGGTTAGATCGCTTATCAGAAATGATGTGCTCTTCCTTGTAGCTGTTAATTCGAGCTACATTATCGAAGATAATAAAAAAAATGACTATGGAAAATATCAGAAGCTATTGAGGGACTTTGATTTCTTCGAACACGCGCTGTTTTTCAGCGCCAGCGACGTTACTCCGGGTCTAAAAAAGGATTCTGTGAGTGTCGTCAGAAATAATGTCCTTCTAGCAATGAAAAATAATCATTCAGGGAATATTGTATTTGATAATCGTTTTTATCAAGGGAGAGATGTGAAATTTAAAATTCCGTTTATTGTATCGTGTATATTTAAAAACCCATTAAATTCTGAATCGATTGAATGCCTAAATAATATCGGCACTCTTTTCAAAGGCGAGGCAGATAAAGCAAGTCAAGAAAAAATAGCTGAAATAAAAACCATTATTGACCATAAAGATTTCTTTAGTTTTTATTACCATAAGAAATTCATTGAATTCACCGATAGTGTCTTTATTGAAATGGACAGAACTAGAAAGATGGATTTTAAGTTGTATAAGAAACTTCCTGAAGTTGACGAAAGCTATATTAATAGTTACCTGTCTGCTCTGAGAACAGGGGATTCTTCCGTTCTACCTAATCACTGCTACATCTATACTGAAGATGAGAATAGTTATGTTACCGTGGTCTATCCGGATATTTTCAGAAATGAATGTGAACGGCTACTGAAATTGCAGCAGCACTTGCTTAATGTTGAAAGCCGTGACGCAGATCGTGAATTCATTCAGCACGAACTGCAGCGACTGTCTGACTTTCGCAGAGCCGTGCTCAGGCAGCGCCTGACGGCATGACCGCGGGCGGCTGAAAAAGTCAGCCTCCCATGCCACTTTTCCTCATGGGTAACAAAACAGGTATACGGTTACCCTTCCTCCCCTGCCCCGCTTATCCGGCCCCATCCCTTACGCCACACGGCCTGCGTGGCCATTCCGCGAATTAATCCCGTCCGAACGGTGCCGCAGCCGCGATTTTCCTGCGTAACCGATACCGGAATATGCCGGGTTTTGTTACCCTGCCCTTTCCCCGTCCGCGATTTATTCCGGTGGCGGCAGCTTCTGTACGGGGGCAGAATAGGCGTCAGAAGGACGATTTACGGATTTTGAAATCTGACGGGGTTTGCCCCTGCGAAAGTAAAAGAATTCGCCCAGCGCGCCGGTGTAGTACCTGTGTATTACATTCGTATCACGGTGCCTGCGAGCACTGACAGTCTCAGACGAGGACGGTATTAATGACAGTATCACTGGAAGACATTCCCGCGGTGAGTCCGGGCGGGCTTACGCTCACCCCGGCAGAGCGTCTTACGCTCCTGGAGAACGGCGTGCTTACCCTCGCACAGCGTGACGGGAGCACCCTGATTCTGTGGCTGAGCAGCGCCGGCCGTCTTTCTGAGCAGTACTATCCGGCGGCGCCGGCAGCTGCGCTGGACCGCTGGCGAGAGGAGTATCCGGAAGCCACGAGCGGCTACAGGGACCATGAGGAACCGGAAGAGGATGACGGCTTCACGCCCTGAGTTATGCGGTCGGACAATGATTTATGTATGACAAGGGTATTTCATTTGTCATGCATGGATGTACGCGTTCAGGTATGCACCGGATCCCGGTAACACGACCTTTGCATTCCTTATGTGATTCATCCGTAATACAGAGGTAATACAAATGCAGTTCAGGAGTATGTCATGCTGATGCCTGTAGCCGGCACCACCGGTGTGGCTGCGCAGAGCTGGGAAACTGCACTCGCCCTGCGCGGCATGGCGCTGCTACAGCCCGACCTGCCAAAGTACCTGCTGGCGCCGGAAGTGGCCGTGCTGCTCAGCTACTTTTATGATGAGCGCCAGCGGATGCTCTTTGCGTTTCTGTGGAACACCGGCGCGCGCATCACCGAGGCGCTGATGGTGACGCCGGAAGATCTGCAGCTGGACGGCCCGCGTCCGTTTGTCCGCCTGCGGACGCTCAAACAGCGCAGCCGCGGCCGGGGACGTCCGGCAAAGGACGAGAAGGTCGCACGGGTGGTGCCGCTCCTCGATGGCGCATTCGTCCGGGAGCTGCATCGCTATCTTGCCACCTTCCGGCCCGGGCGGCGCACCCCACTGTTTGCAGTCACCCGTAAAACGGCCTGGAGCTGGCTGCAGCAGGCAATCGACAGAGCTAATGCGGCCGGCATTGCTTTTGCTGTCACGCCGGTCAGTCCGAGAACGCTGAGGCACAGCTTTGCAATGCACCTTTTCCTGAACCACGTGCCGCCAAAGGTCGTACAGACCTATATGGGGCACGAGCGCTATGAAAGCACCGAACAGTATCTGAAAGTTTTCGCGCTGGACGTGGCACCGCAGTTGGGGATCCGGTTCAGCCTGGATGCGCAGGATTATACGGGTATGCTTACACGAAAATGAATTTCATCTGTAATTCCTTTGAGATACAAATGTATTACATATAATGTCTACCTCCCTTATCCGTTCGTTGACAAGGATGCTGAATGAAAAATGTTCCTTCGCTTTTCACGTCTTTTACGCCCCATCTGTGTCCTGCCTGGCTTTGCCCGTCCTGCTACAACCAAACGCTTCGCATCCGGGCGGGTTCATTTCACTTCGGCACGTCAGCAGCGACAAAGAAAAAAGTCAGTCGTGTTGATTTTGATCACGATGACGTCTCGTATGTTTTTTCGGGGCTGCTTGAATGTACAAGGCTTGGTTGTTTTGAAACGATAGCCGTCTCGGGTGAAGGCTGGCGCGATGAAAAGGTTAAGAAGACGCGTGAGGGCGTTGAGGTCGATATAGTCGATATGTTCAGGGCAAAAGTGTTTATCCCTCCTCTTCCGCTGTTTATTGAGCCTGAAGGCTGTCCGGCGGATATCAAAGCGCAGCTGAACGTCATCTCATCTCTGCTGACGCTGAACAGTGCCGCTGCGGCCAATGCCATCAGACACCTTCTCGAAATACTTATGGACGTCATGGATGTGCCCGAAGCAAAGAAACTTCACCAGCGTATTGAACAGGGGCTGGATCTATTCGGAGATGACGCCGCAGCCATTCATGCGCTAAAAGCGATTGGAAACGCAGGCAGTCACGGAAACAACATTACTGATAAAGATCTTGAAGAAGCCTGTCTGGTCCTCGAATTGATAGTGAAAAAATTCTGCCATGCTTCCCCTGACCTTTCAGACATAGTTCAGAGACTTAAAACGGCATTTACCAAGCGGGAATAATACGAAAAACGCAGTGCGTATGTATTTCTTTGTGCATACATATGTATTACAATTGTATTTGTTAATGTACGTTTGAGGTCGCAATGGCAACACTTCAGGAACACAGGCAAAAGAGGGCACAGGCGCTGGCGCTGGCCATCCTTACTATCGACGATAACTTTGGGCACGTGTTGCCGGTTAATCTTATCCGCCTCGATAAGATAGTTCCTGATGACTGGGCTATTGTTCATCCGGCATGGCGCCAGCATCCCGACCGTGCTTTTCTGGGCATAGATTTTAACTGGCTGGCGAGGCGTGTTCAGAATCGGGACAAAATTGATGTCGGTATCTGGTGTGGTGATGAATTATGCGGTCTTCTTTTTGCCCGCGTATCTCGCCGCCGTATCAATGTCACTCTGCGCTACCTCGAATCTAACCCGTTCCCGAATCCGCTCAGTGGTTATCTTTTGCCGGTAGGGATGATCGTAGCTGAAAGCTTTGCGGAGGCATACGGAGCACAGACGGTAATGGTCAGCCAGCCTGACAGAGCGCTTGTGCCGCTTTATCGTTCGCAGGGTTATAAGCTCAGTGCTGCTGATGAGAACAGAGAAAAGCGTGGCTGCAAAATTCGGGCGAAGGTGCTTGTCAAACGGATGGATGGCTGAGTATTTTGTGAGCACCATCTGTGCTAAAATAACAATAACTGAGGGGGGATTATGGCCATTCTGAAACTGAAAACTGCTATTGAGCGTAATGCCGGGCCTGCAGTGCCCGATGTGAGCAGTGCTGGTTCTATTCCTGCCTCTCTGACATACGGTGACTTTACCAGTGAATATCGCGCCGTGCTTGATGAACTGGTTGCTTCACGTCTGGCCCGTCATGGCCTGAACAGTGCTGACAGCGTAAGCAATGTTATGATGCAGTCTCTCATGCGTGTCGTTTATGTCGGTCAGCAGCAACGCACGCCTGTAGAACGACTCAGGGAAATGGTGACCGGCTCGGGGCGTCAGCGTCGCGATCACAGTGACTGGAAGCCACAGGCCGCTATTGAGCGTCAGTCTGGCATGCTGGCAGGCTCATCGAGGCTGCGACGAATCGGCTGATTTAATGACCCGCTGCGGCGGGTTTTTTATTTCCACAAATGTAATTCCTGTGAATGACACGTGTATTACATTTGTAGTTCTTTTTTCAGCTATAAATCAAAATGGCTTTGATGATTATTTATTCAGGTCAAGGCTTTTCATCCTGTCCAGCTCAGTGCTGACAGCGCGGAAACCTTCTGAGTCGCTTCTGCCTACAGCAATCAATTCAATGATATCTTCTGCCAGTGAATCGGCATCATTGTGTGTCTGTATAAGCTCTACCAGTTTACGCTTTACCTCTAAACTTACTGGCCCTCTCGCATGGTTATATCTCATTTAAATCTCCTCATTTATAAACTCAGTTGATATTCATAATATGCTGCCAGGTTGCAGTCGTATACGGTCAGCAGATTAAATCAGTTCAATGTTCACGAAGCTAAAGGGCACTGGTTGCCAGCAGTTACAATACGCGGGCAACAGGAATGTCGTCCCAACGTGTCGTCCAGGCCGGAGAAAGCATCTCCCGCTTCATTTTCCACTCCGTGCTAACTCCCTGTCCTGCAAACCATACGTTACCCAGCCCGGACTGATTGATACCGTCCAGTACCTTCATCAGCTGCGCACTGTTAGCCCGCGGCTGCATATCATCAAAAAGATTCAGCTGACTGACGCCATTTGGAGTGAAGTCATCAAGCATAATGCCGGCTTTCATGTACCGGCGGTCTTCTAACCAGATACGATCAAGCGATCGCATAGCGGCTTCAATAATATCGCGTGTATCCTGAGTCGGCAGGCTGAGCTTCTCGCCGGCACTGTTACCATAGAAAATCTCATTCTCTGCGTGAGGTGATGTCCGGATGAAAACGCTGATGCGCCTGCAGAACTGACGTTCTCCTCTTAGCTTCTCAGCAGCCCGGGTCGCATACTGACAAATCGCCTGCTGCATGAGTATCTTAGAGGTAATGCGCTCACCAAAAGACCTTGAACAACAAATCTGCTGCTTAGCAGGCGGCAGCTCCTCAAGTGGGATACAGGATTCACCGTTCAGCTCACGCACGGTCCGCTCAAGCACAACACTGAAATTTTTCCTGATAAGGGCAGGGTGCGCGTGCGCCAACTGCAGAGCATTACTGATGCCCATCAGGTTAAGCCGTTTACCGATACGTCTGCCGACTCCCCATACCTCTTCAACAGGCTGCCTGGACAGAAGCGCTTCTGTGCGCCTGATATTTCCCGGAGTCAGCGCCAGCACGCCACGGAACTGTGGCCATTCCTTACTCGCCCATTGAGCACTTTTTGCTAGCGTCTTGGTCGGACCCATACCCACACCTACTGTTAGGCCGGTCGTAGCCAGCACATGCTCGCGCAGACGCCGGCCAAAATGTTCAAAGTCTTCGCAGCCGTCGATACCAGTCAGGTCCAGAAACATCTCGTCGATGGAATACTGCTCCACGCGGGGTGTCATTTCTTCCAAAGCCGTCATAACTCGCTGGCTGAGACTGTGGTACAGCGCGTAATTTGAACTGAAGACATGTACCCGCTCTGCATAATCCTGCGCCTGAATTTGAAACCAGGGATCGCCCATTTTTATGCCAAGTCTTTTGGCGCCGGCGCTGCGCGCAATGACGCAGCCGTCATTGTTGCTTAACACAATGACGGGCTTGCCACGCAGATCAGGACGGAATAGTGCCTCACAGCTCGCATAAAACGAGTTGACGTCGGCCAGTCCGAACATATGCAAGGGTTACCTCCCGCGTGCACGCGTACTGCTGAAGAACCAGGTGACGACGCCGAGCAGCTGCAGTTCCTCCGGATAGATAACGGCGTAAGCCGGATTCATGGGCAGCAGCGCAAGGCGCGGGCGAAGCTGCAGCCGCTTAACTGTGAATTCACCGTTAACCTCAGCTATAACAATATCACCGTGAGAGGCCTGTTCGGCGCGGTCAACCACCATAACATCGCCATCACAAAGGCCAAGATCCTGCATGCTATTACCACTCGCTCGGACGAAAAAAGTCGACGCCCTTCTGCGAATACAGAGCTCATTAAGGTCGAGTTCTTTTTCAACGTAATCCTGAGCAGGGGAAGGGAAGCCGGCAGGGCAGTATTCGCCATATAAAGGGATTTTCACAGGCGGTGTGAAAAGGGCTGGCCACAAAACCGTCAGGCCCTCAGCATAAATTGCCGGTTTCATAGTCCCGTATTCCTGACGTGATAAGACGCGGTCAGAACCTGCTTTAATAAATATTGCATAAGAAATTCCCTCCTTTTGATTACTGTTTATTTGTACAGTATTATGGAGGCAAAATTGTGTGACAAGCAAAGCGAAACAGCTATCATGCGTTAGCTCAGCATGTACATGAAAATATTGGTATTTTATTTTTCGTTTACAGTGCTGATCATCTGGTTAATTAAACGCACCATGCTTTCACTGCTTATCTTCTGACTTTGTATTGATGGCAGCACATTAATTAGTGACAGGGTAACGGTTGCCAGTGCTATTGAATGTTTTACGCTCTCCGTATTTTCATAGTCTTTATAGGTACGCAGGCTGACGCCAAGTTCAGCTGCTGCACGTTCCCTGTTCCAGAGCAAACTTCTGCGCCAGAGTTTGAGTTGCCAGCCGGTCATCAAATTATCCCCCCTAAAATCATGTTTACCATTATTGAGAAAAAGTGCAGAAACTGCACTTTTTATAATAATTAATTCATATCTCTGCTCATCCTTCGCCGCCGGCTTTCTTTATCGGTCCTGCATGTAGTTAATTAGTGTCGCCAGACAGCTTTTATAGCCATTCAAATTTCCGGAATACCTCCCTCCTTGCCGTCGGGCCTGCACCGTGCCTTCACGTTAGCCGGGCCGCTTCGCCTGCAAGGGACGCTGGCGCTCGCCATCCTCACCCGTTCCCCGCCGTACGCGGGACATTCAGTCCGCTCCGGCGGCGCGTGCGGCTTCCGGTGTCGCCCCTGCCGGCTTCACTTTGCGCCCGGCTTTTGTGTCGGCACGGCGCAGGTGAGGCAGTGCAACCATTGACTGAGGAGCAAATCATGCCGAACTGGTGTGCAAACAGGCTGCGAGTGACCGGCCTGACGGAGAACGTGTGTCAGGTTCGTGCGCTGATGCGGGGAGAAGTGCGGGCTGCATATGCGCGGGCCGAAGGTGAGGGTATCCAGCTGTTCCTGGCGGGCTGCGCCGGTCTGCTGCGTCCGGTGACGGACGAAACGTATGCACCTTTTCCGGCACTGACGGTGGTGGGAAAGGGTGAAGACACGCCGGAGAACCGTGCCTTTACACAGTGGCTCGCGCAGCTGCGTAATGGTGCAGAACTGACGGACAAAACCTGTTACCGACTGCACGAACTGTGGCTGGCCACCGGACTCCGCAGTCGCACGTGGGATGCGCTGGGTGATGAGGCAAAGGCGGTGATAGTTAGCTTGTGGAAGCGGAAGCATTTTGATTGGTCAGGCGTGAGCGGAGGTAGCGTGATCGAATTCTGGAGCCGCACGTGCGATAGCGATGTCACTGCAGAGGATTCGGCTGAGTTTGACATGCGCCTGCTGCACCCCACCCGTCTCGATGTGGAAATCAACGGTTTCAACGGTGGCCTGCTGGACGGCGTGCCGGGCGGCTATGAGTTTTATATCGCGCAGTACGGCGTGAAGTGGCCGGTGGGGTACGCACTGGAGGTGGGTGATTGCGGGCCGGACTTTCTGGAGGTTGATTTTGACACCCCCTGGTCTCCGCCGGATGGCCGGGTATTTGCCGCTCTCAGTGCGCGTTTCGGTGTGCAGGCTGAGCACTGGTACGCCGAAAGCGGCTGCAGCTTCTGCGGGTTTGCCGTTTACAGCGACGGCGAACTGACCGACAGCCTCTGCAGCGAGCTGGAGTGGGGAGATGAGGACGGGGACGGCATTACGTGTGTGACAGGGCCGGACTGGATAGTAAACAACATCGGCCATTATGGCGGCTGACGGGAGGCGGCGGGGGAAGCCCCGCCGGACAGAATGATGAAAAGAGAACTTACTCTTGCGGGCCTGATGGCCAGCCTGTCGGGATTTGCCCCGGATACGCCGTGCGTAGCCCATATCTGGATGACGGACGACTTTGAGGACATTGACCCGGAACTTACGCCCGATGAAGTGACTGCAGCGATCGAACTGGCGGACAGGATGCTCGATGCTGACGTCAGCCTCAGCTGGGGATTTATGCGCGACTGTGCAGAAAGTGTGAAGGCCTGGAGGGAAGCAGAATGAATATCTGGCTGATCAGTTATCAGGAAGAGACAGGCAGCAGCTCACACGAATACCACATGCTGCTCACCGGTCAGGATCTTAGGCTGGCCGAAGCCGCATGCGAACAGATGGGGGAAACCTGGTGGCCGCCGGAACGTCCCGTCTGTTCGCAGGGCTGCTACTGGCAGTTTGATCGGGGCAGCGTCTGGCTGAAGAGCATCGTTCTGCTTGACGAACGCGAGGCACAGACGCTGGCCGGCCTGCGGTTCCTCGATGAGTGGATGGTGAGCGGTTCGCCGGGCGCGCCCGTCATCTGCGACCGCAGCGACTGCCGGTGGGAAGATTACCGGCCCTGATATTTCATCCGATGCCGCCCCGACCGGCGGTATCTCATCTGTAAGGGATAATGAAGTCGCTCCGCTCCGCCTCTTTTGCCGCTTCCCGTCCTGCGGCCGGAAACCGGCAGGGATAAAGTGCCGTGCCCTCACGGTAGCCGGGCCGCTTCGCCTGCAAGGGAAGCTTCGCCGCCATCCTCACCCGTTCCCCGCCGTGCGCGGGACATTCAGTCCGCGCCGGCGGCGCGTGCGGCTTCCGGTGTCGCCCCTGCCTGCTCCGCTTTACGCCCGTCTTTGTGGTGGTCACGGCACCACAGGGGTGCCCCCTAACACTCAGGAGCATAACTATGTCCCGATTCATGCGTGGCGACAGCGTAGAGATCATGGCCGGCTTTCCGGATAACAGTATCGACTTCATTCTGACCGATCCCCCGTACCTCGTCGGCTTTAAGGACCGCTCCGGCCGTTCCATCGCCAACGACGTGAGCGACGAATGGGTGCTGCCGGCCAGCCGTGAAATGTTCCGCGTACTTAAAAAAGACAGCCTGGCGGTGAGTTTCTACGGCTGGAACCGCGTGGACATCTTTATGCAGGCATGGAAAGCGGCGGGCTTTCGCGTCGTCGGGCACCTTGTGTTTACCAAAACGTACGCATCGAAATCGGCATTTGTCGGGTATCAGCATGAAAGCGCCTACCTGCTGGCTAAAGGGCGCCCGCCGCTGCCGGCGAAGCCTTTACCCGACGTGATGCCCTGGCAGTACACGGGCAACCGGCACCACCCGACCGAAAAGCCGGTGAGCGTGTTGCAGCCGCTTATCGAAACCTTCACGAAGCCCGGAGATCTGGTTTTAGACCCGTTTGCCGGTTCCGGCTCGACCTGCGTCGCGGCTGACCAGTGCGGCCGCCGCTGGATCGGTATCGAACTGCTGGAGCAGTACCACGCCGCCGGCCTGCGTCGCCTGGGCGAACTGCGCGCCGCCCGTTCTGCCCGTGCCGCATAACTTTTTTCTTAACCAGACCAGGAGCACAGCACCATGACAGACCAGACACTGACAACCGCTAACACGCAGCTTACCGACGACATTAACGACCTGGAGGAATCACTTTACGAGTTTCACCTGCGGCTGCGGGACATGACAAAGCGCCATCTTTTCCGCGGCGCGGCGCCGGCCCAGAAAATGGCCGGGATGCTGATCGAACAGATTGATACAGAACTGGTGGCACTATACCGGCGCGCTGCCGAAATGCGCGGGCACCTGAAGTAACGGACGGGGCGGTCATTTTATGACCGCCTGCTGTCTGTGCGTGGAGAACGCCGCCGCTGCGCTTTTGTCCACAGGGTTATCGTCAGGCTATGCACCCGGGTTGTGGACAGAATGAAATAAGATACCCTCTTAGCTTGCAAGTGGAGATCAGGATTTAGAAGGCTATTTTCGAGGGGCAGGGAAAGTGAAGGTCTGCTTTGAGCGAAAAGCGGACCTTTACAATTTCTGCAGCAGACAGTGATTTTGCTGAGGTAGTTGAAATTTGATTGAGCGGAAGCTGCTCATTACATGCCCTTCACATAAAGCAGCCACCTCAAGCGGGTGGTTTACTTAACTTCACGGTTCAGGCGATGAAATGAATCATTGGCACGTCAGTTTCCGAACCATAACTGTTACCAGTTCACCAGCAACTACACGTTGCTCTTGCTCTATCCATCCTAAATTTCTGTAAAAAGACTGCTTGTCAGGAGTGTAAAGCCAAAGTTCTGTAATATCGTGCTGAGCAGCTAACTTAATAATGCGTTTGACTATTTCAGTACCCATCCCCTGACCTCGATGAGTTGAGCGTGTAATCACCTCTCCCAACCAGTAAATGCGCGCCGGATCATCTTTAAGCTCATAACAGATGAGGCTACCGGCAGCAGCCACTGTGTTCTGTGCATCTAAAGCCACTAAGGTGAGTTGCCGACTATCGGTAGCATTACGCTCAATAAGACGGGTGCGAATCTGTTGTAGCCCTGCCCAAGAAGGCAGATGTGACCATTCATTAAACAGTAGTTCTGTTGTCGCATGGAGATAATCAGGGTGATCCATTAGGTTTTTAATTCGCATTTTTAACCTGATAGCTGTGGGTTTGAACTTCTTTATAGCGCCAGAATGTATCCATCATCAATTAAATGAACTTTGCTAAATTGACTGATCCTACGGCTTCATAAAACTATTCTTTCGAGTAAGCGGCAACTTCCGTTTCTGGCACAAAGCGGACTGACGGCAAGCTAAGGTGCGCTATCAGTGAATTGCAGGCAATTATCGTAAAGTTATTACTGAAGGATTTTTTAACATAAGGATGCCCGTCCACGAAACGGGCATCTTTTCATCAAGAAAGGCCAATGCTGCTTCGCCTATGAGCATCTCACCGGGCGTTTTGTTTCTGTTACTTTTCATTACTGCCAGTGCTCTCTCAGTCAGTTTTATCTGAACAGTTTAAAGGTTTTCAGCCCTGCTGCGGGTAGTCTACTCAGAAAATAAAAGGCTTACCAATTCCTGCAGATGCTGCTCTTCTTCCGGCGAAGAGGCTTTTTCCAGGCGTGCGATAAGACGAAGGCAGATGGCCTTGCGACTCAGCGTCCGGCCTGAGCGCAGCACCTCAACAACGATGGCACCGAGCGTTTCCTGCTGTGAAGGCATCACTGCACGACTGAAATAGGCAGCAACTTCTTTGTTCAGGTTTCCTGCTGGCATGGTCTGTAACATAGAGAACTCCGGTTGATTAAGTGCTGAGCAGCATATGCAGCTAAAGTTATACAAAATAAATTAAGCTGTATAGTTTTATTCTGCCGCTCATAAATCAGGGGTACTGGCAGCGCTTTTTATACACCTGAAAACCGGACCACCTCCCTGCCCGTTCAGTGCAGGAATAAGTCACCGTGCATAAACTGCTGGCTGTCGCTGATGTCTGTTTCTGGCAAAAGCACACATGTGCACTGAATTTTCCTTTACGAGCAAAATGCAGACTGTAAGCGCGGCCTGTGTATACAAAGTTTATCTTTGATGAGATCACAGATTTACCTCCAGCTTCCGCAACAGACCAGGCCGGATTAGTACGTGATGTCCTGATAAAATGCTGTTTATGTCCTCATACAGTCATCTGCAGGCAGGTTCTCCGGTTATCTGAGGCGTATAAACTGTGCCTGAACGCAGTACACCAAAAATAATGTGTATGAGTTTGCGCATTGCCGCACCGACGATAAGCATGCCGGGCTTCCCGGCAAGCCTGAGACGGTGGCCAAATGCCTGGATATCCGGATTATGCTTCAGTGCAACCAGAGCGGGCATATACATTGCGCTTCGCAGATATGCATTTCCTGTTTTTGACATCCTTGATTTGCCCCTCACCGAACTGCCGGACTGATGGTGTCGTGGGTTCAACCCCAGAAAAGCTGCAACTTCCTTAGCCTTGCTAAACTGTTTGTCTGCCATAAATGATAAAATTACAGCACCCGTGACGCTTCCGACGCCCGGTATTGAACTTATCAATGCCTCCTGCTTTCTCAGCTCATCATTGCTGTTGATGTGTTTTTTAATTTCCTGTCTGATCGTTTCAAGCTCTTCTTTCAGGTGACTGGAAATTCTTTGAAGCGAAGGCTGAATGCTGGCATCGGCTTTATCAGCACGGTTAGATTCCATTCTCAGTATGCCTTTCAGCGCATCCATTCGGCGTACCAAAGCCTGTAAAATCCTGACCGGCTTCAGTACCGGCCGCCACAGCGCCGGAATAGTTGCCCTGCAGAAACGCGCAATCAGCTTTGAATCACTTTTATCTGTTTTTGTACGGGACAGCTCCGCCATACCGTAACCCTTTATACGCGAGGGATTCACTACACTAACTTTTATCTTTTTCTCATACAGAAACGTTGCGAGAGCTGTCCCGTAATTACCGGTGGCTTCCATACATGCGTGAATCTCTGAAAAATCATCTTCGCCGGACCATTTCAGAAGTGCTGAAAAACCCGCCACTGAATTGGCAAATGCCTTACACCGGTAACTGCCATTGCGAAGCAAAGCAGCATCAAACTTCTTACTGGCAATATCAATTCCGAGATAAATAGTCATGTCATATCCTCATAGTTTCAGTACTGACCAACCTTGCAAAATTCAGGCTCACCGCATTGCGTGGCCAAAGATACCCTTCGATCTGGACTGAGATAAGGACAGAGCGGCATTTATCTTATTTACGGGCCTGATAGCCTGAGGAAGTTGCCGGCCTGCTCTGCCCCGGGACAATGCATGTATAAGCAGACTCAACTTATTCTGCCAGAGACACGATACAAGGAAGTTGCTGCGCGCCGCTATATTCCGCCATGCGGCGGGACAGGGCAGAAAACCCGGTCCGTGCGGACTGCGGCCGGTGCCGTGACTTCACTTTAGCCCGGCCGCTGCGTGTTCAAGAGATCGCTTCGCTCGCCATCCTCACCCGTTCGCACTCGCTCCGCCGTGCTTACTTCCGTCGCGCCGCCGCTCAGAAATTCGCGCCAGCGCCGTGCGTAATCCCGTCTCCCGCTCGCTTGCGCTGCGGCCTCGTCGTCGCTCCTGAACACTCCGCTTTCCGCCGGGCTGTCATTCAGTCACGGCACAGGCCGGAACTTTAACCCCCTCTGACTGCGGAGATGTCTGATGAATACACAACCCCACGTTTTACAGCCGGCGTCTGTTCTGGCCGATTTTGTCAGCCTGCGTTTTCTGCCTTCCCTGTTTGGTCACGATTATGTGCAGGCCGAAAACAACGTGTACCTCTACGCCAGCCGCTACCTGGCGAACTATGACGGCACGGTCTGGGATTTCGTACCGCTGCCGGGTGGCGGCGGATATATGAAGCCGGAAGGTGAGGAACGATACATGTATTCCAATCCGTATCACTGGACAGAGCTGGAAATCAGCGCCGACGCTGCGGGGATCATCATCACGGCGCTGGTTCTTAACCATCGCAGCTGGCTGTACGACCGCCACGACGACGAAGAACTGAGTGAGCACTTCTGCCAGCGGCACCGCCAGCTGATGGAATGTGTGAAAACCCATCCCGAAGCCGCCGCTATTTTCTGCGCCCTTAACTGATAACCAGCGGGGCGGCGAGACCGTCCCTGTTTAAAAGGAAAAAAACCATGTACGGAACCGTTAATGAACTCTGCGCCCGATTATTACAGCGTTACAAATCTGACGAGCTTATGACGCTGATTATCTGGACAAAAGAGGACGTGCTGGCTGTTCTCGACGACGAAAGCGTAACGGAAGAAACCGCCGCTGATATTGTGCAGCAAATCAGCGGGCTGGACGCGCAGCACGATTATGGCGTGAGCCTGGAAACCCTTCAGGCGGTGCTGGAGAACATCCGCGAGGAGGAAAAACAGGCCCGCGTGGCGACTGTGCCCGCCGCCGCGCTTGAGTCGGCGCTTAAAGTGGCGTGGGACTTTATGCGGCTTGAGGATGCGCAGAACGGTGAAGGCGCATCTGCCCGCCGCTTCCCGGCGGAAACGGCGGCACTCTTTCGGATTAGCGCGCTGCTGAGAGAGCAGAGCGGCGAATAAACACGAATCTGACAGCACGGGGCGGCAGGGCCGCCCCGGTAAGGAGAAAACCATGTACGGAACCGTAAGCCAGCTGTGTAACCGCCTGAAAGCGCAGTTTCAGGGCGAGCAGAAGATCACGCTGATTATCTGGCGTAAAGAAGACGTAATGAGGGTAATGGGCGGTGAGCACGTAACGTCGGAAACCGCCGCCGAAATCGTCTGCGACCTCGCCACGTGGGACAGGGATGCGCAGTACGAGGCGGGCGTGGGGGCTGAAACCCTCCGCGTTCTTGCCGATAACATTCACTATGCCGCCGCACAGCGTAACCGTCTGGTGACCCTTTCGGCTAGCGATGTGGAAATACTGGTGCAGGCGGCGGGCAGGCTGCCGGATGCAGGCGCAGGCAGAGAAACGGACGCGATTCAGGCGGCACTCAGGCGCGCATACCTTGCCATAAACCGGTAAGAAAGAAGGCCGGGCAGGGCAAGGAAGCCCGTTGCCCTTTACGGCCCGGGCGAAAACCACGCCGCCTGCGGCGGCAGAACGGCAGAAGGCGCGCCTGACGGCGCGCTTCACGCCGTTCTGCTGATTCCTGCTGCGTACCGGGGATCAGGGGAAATAGAACCAGGCCGTTGAGATGAGGTCATCGTTGATTTCAAAAACAGCAATGCTTTCAACCGGAGAAGGTGACAGGCCGTGAATAAATTCATGGTCAAACACTTTATTACCCAGCACCGTTCTCGAAATCAGTTCCGCTTTGAGTAAAGGATTGTTGAAACGATTGTTCATGTAGAAGTCACGCAGCGCCGGTTTCCCCTGTGTTGAGGGCGTTTCAGCAGGCATGCGGTAGCCTTTAAAATCATCAGCAAAGCAAGCCATGAAAGCATCGATATCATGCGCATTGTAAGCCTTGAACTGTGCAGCAACGGGGCGAGTGACTGACATAGCAAATCTCTTGTTTTTGAATTTATATGCTTTTTATAAACATTAGTATTCATTTGAGTGCGTTTGACAACACTTTTTTCAGTCCACCGCAGTTTAACAGTATAAGGTCCTTTACCCCGGGCGTCCGGGCGGCTGTCATGCTTCGCACAGAGCCGGCAGGCCGTCTCTGCCCGGGACCGGCCCCGTTCCGGATCCGGTCCAGCGGGTTTCCATCCTGACGCAACCCCTGCAACCGGCTAGCGCCGGTGCTTTCACCGCCCCGGCAGAGGGGCCGCCGCGGCTCCAGGGAGGACCGCCGGGCGGTCCCTGACGGCTTTTACTGCCTTCCGGCCCGGTCTTTCGCGGAGGGCTTTTCGTAGCACCGTCATCCGCCCTGCCGTATAGGTTCGCTTCGCCGTTCCTCGCCCGTTCGCACTCGCCATAAACCGGCTCGCTTGCGCTGCGGCCTCCGGTGACGCCCATACTCCGGTCGTCTGCCGTTGCTCCTTTGCCCTTCGCCGCGAAAGGCCAGACCGGAAACATAAAACCCGCGTCAGAGAAGGTCTTTTTCGGGTCCGCAGCGCGTGCTGCACCTACTCAGCCGGTTTTAAGGAGCTATGCCATGCAAAACACACTCGTAAACGTCACTCCTGATGCGAAAACCGATCGCGCCCCAATCAACGCCGGGGAAGTCATTTCAGATACCTTTTTTGCACCCGTTGAAACTGACGTCATTGACGGCCTGTTAGGCCGCTATGGCTTGATGTACGCAAAATTAAAAAATATTTCGGCCACTGTACGCGAAGGTGAGAACGCCGATGCGGTTGAGTATTTCATGCGTGGCAATGTGCGTAATTCACGGCTGCACGTGCCGCCTGTGCGCGTGCTGTTTGACTTGCCGGGCGCGGTAGCTTCCCTTAATGCTGATTTCTGGCAACAGGCGCTGAACCTGACTGACGTTTACGAGTACATGCCCAACGAGCGCCGCAACGAGTGGAACAATCAGATCCATGAGATGAAAGCGCCGGATTTTGAGGAAAACGCCGTGCGCGCGACGCTTTCCGAGCTGCTTTTTTCGCGTCAGAAATTTTTCTCCGAGCGCGTTGACGGTATTTTCCGCAGCCTGTCACGCAGCCACGTGACCAACCGCCCGGAAGGCTTCAGCAAACGCATGATTATCGAATGCATGTTCGATCAGTGGGGCATGTGTAATTACGAGCGCACCGGCTACGTAGATGACCTGCGCAAAGTCATTGCGAAGTTCATGGGCCGTGATGCTACCGGCCTGAACACGACCAATAAAATTCTGAACATCGCGCGCGCCCGTTCGGGTGAGTGGGTTGCTATCGACGGCGGAGCACTGCGCGTAAAAGCCTTTCTGAAAGGCACTATTCACCTTGAAATTCATCCGGACATGGCCTGGCGCCTTAATGTCATTCTGGCCTTCTTGCATCCGGCGGCTATCCCTGCGGAGCACCGTCAGAAGCCGCGCACAAAGGTAAAAAGTTTTGATCTGCATTCGAATCTGCTGCCTTTTTCTGTCCTGAGCGTACTCAGTGAGCTGGAAACAGAACGCACCGAACCCTTAAAGCGCAACCGCTGGGAAGAACCGCGCCCGCCTGTCACTACGAACCCCTTTAACCGCCGTTTAAAAGGTTATTCGGATGAGAACAAGGCCGCACGCGCAGAAGCAGAAAAAGTGCTTATGAGCCTGGGCGGCGTAAAAATGAATATCAATGCTTTTACCTGGTTCGAGTTTGATTACGACCCGACAACGGCGCTTGAAGATGTCCAGCTTTCCGGCGCGCTGCCGGACCAGAAAACACATCAGTTTTACCCGACCACGGGCGAACTCGCCGCGCAGCTGCTTAACGAGGCGGATATCCGCGAGGGGGAAACCTGCCTGGAGCCGAGCGCGGGAATGGGCGGACTTGCCGACCTGATGCCGAAAATGCAGACCGCCTGCGTAGAGATTTCGCCGCTGCACTGCCGCGTACTGGAGGCAAAAGGACACAACGTGATCGAAGCCGATTTCCTGCAATGGTCTCAGATGACCCCGCAACGTTTTGACGTAGTAGTGATGAATCCGCCATATAGCGAAGGCCGGGCAGTAGCGCACCTTAACGCAGCGGCGGCACTGGTCAAGGACGGCGGGCGCCTGGCGGCCATTCTGCCCGCAGGCAGTGACCGCAAAGACCTGCTGCCAGGCTGGGACTGCAACTGGTCTGCGCCGATTGAGGGCATGTTTGCGGGAACCGGGGTTCGTGTGGTTCGCCTGATGGCGTACAAGCCGGAATAACCATCCAGCCAGGCTGGCAGGGTTGACCCCTGCCGGATACCTCTCCGGCCCGATAACCGGGCCGGAGCCACGAACCGCGAAACAGAGAAAAATATAATGATCCGGGATGAACAATTTACCCTAAATGCGTTGCAGACGTTTTCAGGCTGCGATCTTGAAGAACTGAGCGAACACGGAGAAGCCGCGCGCCTTCGCATGTGCGGCCTGGTACACAGTGCGCTGAAGCTGCCAGACAGCTGGCACATGGATTGCGAGATGCGCGGTGAATGGGGCGGGGCTTATCCCATCCATCTGCGATTGTCGCAGCCAGAAATGGAAGAGATCGCCGTCGAGCTGGTCAGCCCGTCTGCCTGCTGGCCCGCATGGTGTGCGGTAGTGGCAGACAGTCGCACCCGCAGCCGTCTGCGCCTGTACGTCAGCGACCAGCTTGATCCGATGGCACTACAGGAAAAACTGTCGGTAATTGCTGAGTACACGCGGGCAGGCTTTACCGGCGCTGGGGAGCTTGTTGCCGCGATGAAGATGGGAGGACACGCCGCATGATCCCATCCTCACTGGCACTGGTGGCGCTGTTGCCAGAACGACAGGCCGCACTTCAGGCAATCGCAATCGTAGAGCACGCCCAGCAGCATGGGACACGACTTGCCCGCCATCCCTATGCGGCCGCTTTTATGAAGCAGCTGAGTGGCGCGAGCCGCATCAGCGTCCAGGGGCTGAACCGTATCAGAGGAATTTATCTGCGGCCGCGCGAGAAGCGTGCGCCGTTGCCGGAATGGGAAAGTGCCCTGGATACGTTTCTCAGAACGGCAGGTGATGTATGTCCGCTGCCGCTGCCGGGAGAACTTGCGACGATATTGTTTCCTGAAGCAGCTTTCCGCCGCTCAGAACGTGCTGAACATGCAGCACAAAAGAGTGTGAGCCGTATAGTGCGGCGTGAAAGGCAGGCGGAGGACTACCAAGCGCGCCAGCTGGAAAATCGCATCTGCCAGGCAGAAATAGAGTTGGCTTTCCGAACGCCTGATACGCTCCGCAGTTGGTTTACCGCCTGGTGTGACTTCGTGCCAGAACACGATCTGAAAAATATGATCAGGGTCTGGTCGCGCCGGTTTCCGTCACTTGTCGGACTTGAAACCCTTCAGTTGTACTCTCCGGATGCAGCATGTGACGTAGCCCGGGAGATACAACAGCGTGTGCCGCATATCGGCACCATGCAGCGCGAATTAAATCGATGGCTGATACCAAACAAATTACAACGACCAGGTGCGAAAAATGAAGATAAAACTGTTTCCTCATGCGAAACGCATGCTATAATGTTTCTCAAGACGAAACACGGAGCACTATCGTGATAAAGAGCTGGAAGCATAAGGGTTTACAGAAACTTTTTGAGAAAGGTGATGTGAGCGGTGTACAGTCGAAAGATGCTGAACGCATAAGGCTTCGCCTGCTGGTGATTGATGAAGCGGTATCGACGGATGAATTTAAAAACTATCCGGGCTTTCACTTCCATCCTCTGAAAGGGGATCGAAAGAATATTTATTCAATTACGGTAAGAGCTAACTGGCGCATTACGTTCGAATTTAAAGACGGTGATGCTTACATTCTCAACCTGGAGGACTATCACTGATGGCCATGTTTAATCCGCCGCATCCCGGCGGCCTGATCACCGAGTACATAGAAGATAATAACATTGGTCTGCGCGTGCTGGCGAAAGAGCTGGGCGTATCAGCTTCGGCGCTTAGCAAGGTCGCCAGCGGTAAGGCATCGGTCAGCCCGGAAATGGCGGTGAGACTGGAGGCAGGGCTGGGTATTGCGGCGCGCCTCTGGTTATCCATGCAGGCTGCCTGCGATCTGCACAAAGCCCGTGAAAATACGGACGTTTCCGGCGTGCATCTGCATCCGGGTGTGCTGGCCGCTTACGCAGAAGAACGGCCGGGCAAGTAAACACCGCAACGCAACTCACAGACCGCGCCTTATGGCGCGGTTTTTCTATGCATTGTATGCAGGCATTGGAACGGCAACACCGCCGCCCTGTGGGCAGGGAATAGCCGGTGCTGCCGCACCGGCCGTTCCCGTCAGGCCGCTTATACCCTTCGTACATCTCCCTCCATCTGCACCGGTAATTCTGAGATCAACTATTTCTTTCCGTCGTCAATAAAGTCGCATTAACAGCAACAGCAACAGCAACAGCAACAGCGTGGGCCCCCTTCGGCTCCCCGGCAAGCCGGGTCGTCGAGCCCTATGTCGCTAACCGGCAAGCCGGCAAGCGCCACCGAACCCCTGCGGGTTTCGGCCGCAAGCGGTTTCGGGCTGATGTCCAGAGTCAAAAGCTGCTGCCGGCTGCGCCGACGCTTTCACCGTCCCGGCAAACCCCGCCGGGACTTTAAGGGCAGCCCGCCGGGCGGCCTGAAACATCCCTTCTGACGCTCCCTGCCTTCCGGCCAGCCCTTGCGCGGAGGGCTGGTCGTAGCACCGCCGGTTCAGTCAAAAAGGGGTGAAGTGCACGCCGAAAAAAACTTTTTGCGAAAGGCCTCAAAAACTTTTTGTCGTCGCCCCTTTATGCCTTCACTTCGTCGTTGCTCCTTTGCCCTTGCCGCGAAAGGCCAGACCGGAAAGAAAAAGACCGCGTCAGAGAAGGGCTTTTCGGGCACCGCGCGGCGGTCAGCCGGATCATTAATTTCAGACAGGAGCACATCATGACTTCAACCCAGACGGGCACCACCACCGAAATGCGCTGCGTAGCGGCGCTGGGCGACGGCGCGTTTACACGCGAGCAGGCTGTAAAAATTACGGCTGCTTTCAGCAACGTTTTCATTGAAGACGATCAGGGTAGTCACTTCCGCCTGGCCGTGCGTGAGTCGTCCGGTGCGCTTATCTGGCGTGCATTCAGCTTTGAACATGATGCGGGCTACTGGCTGCGTAAGTACATCAACAGCCGTGGCGTGTTCCAGCCGCTGAATCAGCAGCTAAAGGCACTGACGGATATCAATGAAGTTACGATGACGCTTACACAGCGCCGGGATTTAATGGCTCAAATCCTGAATGACTTAGCCAGTGCGGTCGTGCAGCGAGTTCCTGAAAATTCGGTTGTGCTTCCGGCTGATGTGTCAGAAGTCTGGGCAGAAGCAGGGCGTATCGCGCTGAAGCATTTCGGGCTTAAGGGTGAAAAAGTATGGTTCAGCGCCAGCCAATGGCTGACCTCAGAACTGGAGCAGAACGGCAACATACAGGCGTAAAAAAAGCAGGGTTACCCCTGCTTAATTCACGGCAACCAGTCCTACCTGGTTGCCTTATCAAAACCAGACTCTCAGGAGAGTTATATGATTTTTGACGCGCAAATCGTCGCACATGCAATGCTATTTGTAAATGCTTTACGCTCCGGTCAGATGGCCCACGTTCCGGCGATGCCGTTTGCTATGTGGCAGCAATTTATCACGACCGTTAATGCTGCTCTGGAGAAAAATGCATGAGTACTACAAACCCTCTGAGCTTTTCCGTCTCATCCTCACGCGTCACCCAAAATGACATCATTCGTGTGCTGGGTGAATACACCTTTATTCGTCTGGATAATGGCGATGAAGCCTTTTTCCATCACGGTAACTGGATCACCGGCGCAGATGCTTCATGTGGTGAACCTTCAGTTTTAGATCTCGCGCAGAGCATGGCGCGTTCGGGATGTAAGTCACTGCGATTCGTCGAACTTCCGGTGCCTGACGATGAGGATTGGAACTGGAATGATGTGGTAGAAAAGTTAGTGAACACATCATTAACGCGTGAAGTGCATGGCGAACTGATTGTTACATGCAGCGGCAATGCCCGCCACGGACGCGGCATTCATATCTGTTGTGACCCATTATTGAGCGGGATCAACAATAACCTCTGGTTTCCCCTAAGCGATGCAGAAGACTGGCATACAGGAATCGAACGCGTTCTGACCATGAACGGCATTGCGGAGAATGTTGTGCGGCTGGAACCGCTGCGTGACGGACCGGAGTACAGCGATTTTAAAGTTGTTTATAACCGAAAGGTCTTCGAATGACACTTTGATAGGCTGAATAAAAACCGGCTTACTTACTGATATAAAACTATCCGGCAAGGAAATATAATTCCTGCCGGATATTTTCTTTATGCTGTCTGGCTGTCATGCGAATTAGTTTTAATCTGGGCCGGTTCTGTCTTGCGCGGTTGTCGCCTTTTCTTACCACTACCTTCGTTTATCACACCAGAGATCGCTTTCTCACTAAATCGGAACTCCATCGCATCCAATGCCGATTTAATATCCGCCACTGTGTAGCCCTTCTCTTTTGCCAGTACCAGAATGGTATCTTTCAGATTTTCCAGTGCACCATCTCGTGTAATGCGCTGAGGTGTCAAATCTGGAAGATTTTCAAGTTTCCTGCGAGCCTCATCTAGTTGCTCTTGTGTGAAAAAATTACCTGCTGCCATGTCATCCATTCTCTTATGTTGGTGAAAGCATGATTTTGCTCGATTTCAGTGGCAATTTCCATACCCACACTCCACATGACGCTGGTTTACTTCTAAACGGCTAAATGGCAAAATAACGGTAGTTGATTAAAATTTAGGACAGGAAATGTTTTGTCATTACCGTCTGCACGCAGACGGCAACGCCAAAACGACCTGCTCAGGGCTCCGCCCCGAGACCCGGGTAATGTGCAAAGGTTGAGTTATGGCTAAAAGTGAAAAACGTCAAAGGAATGTTCTCATCCAGCTTCGCTGTACAGATGCTGAGGCGGATGCAATTAAGAAGAAGGCGATAACTGCCGGGCTGACGACGTCAGAACTTCTCCGCCGTTCGGCGCTTAACCGCCGCATTATGGTGCGCACCGACATCCGCATGATGAATGAGCTGCTTCGCCTGGGTGGTCTGCAAAAGCATCTTTTTAATCAGATGCAGGAAAACATGACGACAGAACTCAGCCGTCAGTTTTCTGAAGTGCTGACCAGTATCACTCATGCGATCAACGCGCTGGATACTTCACCCGTTCCGGCCGGAGAGATTTAGTACAGATGAACGTGATTATCCCGCCAAAGCGTCGCGATAAGAAAACCAGCTTTAAAAAGCTGGTTAACTACGTGAGCACGCGTGAGGAAAAGAAAAGTTCCGAAGCTGTTTCTCCGGATGCTGCAATACATGCCGCGGGAACAGAATATATAGCAACGCCGGGATTCGGCCAGCTGGTCGACTACGTCGGACGTAAAAGTGTTGCTGCAGCTTCACAGATCGTCAGCATTTCACCCGAGGGCACTCAGCGCGTGCTCTCGGGTGAGGTGCTGTGTGAGACCAACTGCTGGTCACTTGAGTCAGCAGCGTCAGAAATGAACCTGACGGCTGAGCAGAACCGTCACTGTAAGGATGCGGTATATCATTTTATTCTTTCCTGGCAGGGTGACGAAGACCCTTCTCCGGATGCCGTTTTCCGTTCCGTGCGCTACAGCTTGAAACAGCTCGGCATGGAAGAACATCAGTATGTTGCCGCCATTCACCGTGACACTGACAACGTTCATTGTCATGTGTCGGCAAACCGCGTTCACCCGAAGACCTTCACTGCGCAGAATATGTGGAACGATGCTGATACTCTGCAGAAATGCTGCCGCGTGCTGGAGCGTGAGCTGGGTTTCAAAGTGGATAATGGCAGCTGGCATATGGATGAGTATGGCGACCTGCACCGCACCCGCCGCGACATGCCTTCAGCTCCTCGTGGCGCAGCAAAACGCGAAATATTTTCTGATAAAGAAAGCCTGCACGGTTACGCCGTACGAGAAACCCGTGAGACTCTTGCTGACGCGATTTCGCAGGACAAGCTCAGCTGGAACCAACTGCATAACATTCTTTATACCCGTGGATTAGGCCTGCGTGAGCAGAACGGCGGTCTGGCTGTTTACGACCTGCTTAATCCTGAAGGTGTGAGTGTTAAAGCTTCTGACGTGCATCCGGACATCAGCCTGAATTCTATGCTCAGACAACATGGTTCTTATCAGCCCGCACCGCCAGTCTATAATCCTGACCGTCCCGAAGACGGTATGCTGGGTATGCAAACCTGCTATATGCCACAGCTGCACGTACGTGATCAGGAAGCGCGACGTGAACGTCGCGAAGCCCGTGCTGTTGCGCGCGACATTCTGCGCGCACGCTATGAGGCTTACCGTACCGGCTGGGAGAAACCAGATCTGCGCGCAGGCGAACGTTTCCGCCAGATAGCATCACATTGTGTTGTGGTTAAAGCGCATGTTCGTGACACAGTAAGGGATCCGCTCATGCGTAAGCTGATGTATCGTGTGGCGGAGTTTGAAAAGATGAAGGCAATGGCTGAACTGAGGCTGCAGCTGCGCGAGGAACGACAGGCCCTGAGTAAGACCGGGGAAAGTCGTCCGCTGAGCTGGAAGACCTGGGTTGAGCGTGAAGCGTTGAACGGGGATGTCGCAGCACTCAGTCAGATGCGCGGATGGGCATATCGAGAGAAGCGTCAGGTGCGTAAAGAACTGAATAGTCGTACTCCGGACGCAGTTGTTTACTTTGGTACCGGGGATGATGCGCCGGTTCTCCACAACCCAACGCATGATGTCAGACTGAGTCAAAACGGCGTTATCGAGTATCAGCGTAACGGAATCACCGGGGTTGCTGACTATGGCAGCAGGGTCGAAGTGTTTCCGCAAAGTGAAGCGGATCAGGAAACCTGGTGGCTTGCCGCTGCGGTTACCGCGCGTCGTACAGGTGAGAACGCTGTCATTAATGGCGAGCCGGCTTCCGTTACCCGTTTACTCGATAGCGGTGCGGTTCTGAACGCTAATGATGCTGTTTATAAATTTAGCGTGGGTAATAAAGTGCAGCAGGACCGCGTTGATGTTACTGAGTCATGGTTCCGCGAAAAATATCGCACTGATTCTCAGGATAAGGAAAACGTGCCACGTTATGACTCTGTTGAGACAGAGAATGTGCCAGTGCGTGTTAACAAAGATTTACCACGACCTTAAGGAGATTAATAACAGAGACATAATTCAAATTGAAGTGCTTAGACGCTGATTGCACAGGCTGGAACCCTGTACAACCAGCTAACCTTAACAACCTTGCTAGGAGGCTGCTATGGCTGCCATGGATCCTATTCATTTTCAAAAAGCGATCAACCTTTTTCCTCAACTCTCCCAGACTCAGGCGGAAAATTGCTTCATCTTTTCAACCAGTGCCACCTATCACGAGGTCTCCGAAATCAGGGGGAAATCTCCAGTTTCAATCAAAAAAACCCTTGAAAAGGCGCAAATCAATCTTGAGCTGCACACTGTTCAAAGTATTCGACCGGTTTTTCTTACTCGGCTTTTATTCAATTCTTTTTACCTGATAAGAACCGGTAAGAAGAGGAGCCTGTCTTTAAAAGAGGACATTGAAACTTTTCTTGCAGCATTAAATCATGAGCAAAACCTGTTCAGGCTTTTCCCGGAGCTTGAAATTAATCATGCCCTATTGATGTGTTCTTTTTGTTCTGGGGAAATGTTGAAAGACATTTATCACGCCTTCTCTGTCAACGAAGCTCAATTACAAAGGGCTATTGATAACTTCCTGAAAGTAATGAAAATAAACTCAATTCAGACATTAAGAATTGTAGTTTTGGTCAGGCTTGAGGCCTATCTGGCTAGTATCACAATCTCTTAAATTTTTACCTGATGTGCCCCGTGGAAAATGGGGCGCATATCTTCCTTATCAGAATTTTATTCTGATAGTTTATGTTTACATCAATACTGTAGCCAACTAATAAACTGAGCATTGTCATTGTCATTGTCATTGTCATTGTCTTTTGTCAATGACCTTATTTAGGTTATTGCGCACATTAGGACCAATCTTATCTAATGCTTACATTGCTAACACGATCCATACACTCGGTTACGGAAATACATAGATGCCTGCTCATATCAATAAAGAGAAAGGAATGCAGGTTCTGCTGCGTCTCTCCCCGGAGATGACCGCTATGCTGAGCCAGGCCGCAGGCCGTTCGGGTCGCAGTAATACCAAAGAGGCGCTTGTGCGTCTCGAAGACCACCTTAAATCGTTTACTGACCTCGCCACACCAGGGCGCCGGTTTAACGCTGATAGCAGCGAAACAACAATAAAGTAATTTTCTTAAGCCAGCAGGATTAATAGCTGGCTCTCTTTCTGATTTAAATATGCGCCTCCGCGCAGGGCTTTTTTTTGCCCGAAACCTGCCTCCGCTCTTTAACAATGTGCCCGAAACCCTGATCTCAAGGTCCTCTCTTGCCGGCATGCTGTGATGGTGCGCGGAAGACGTCCGGAGGCTATGTCATGGCCAGAATCACATCAGGGGAACCCATAGAAATACGGGGCAGGTTATAAGAGGCTGAGGCATGATTTCCAGGTCGCTTATTTCGCTGACGGGCACAAGTCGAAGTCGGAATGTCGGGTATTACGTTCAAATCCCTGCGAGTCAGTTCGATACACCTTTTTCTGGCACCAGCGGGCTTCGCGGTGCCGGTTTCCGGAAATTACTTTCGGAGTGTATTAGCGTTGCGTGTATGCGCAGCAGCGAATGGGTTGTTCATCAATTTCATATTTCTCTCCCTGCGAATCAGTTCGACGTAGCCACTGCAGGCCCCGGGGCGATCCGTCGGGCTACCTGCAACTGGTGATGATTAGCCCTTCAGTCAAATGAAGGCGCGAACGGGTTTCCCTGCCGTAATACGCCACATACGCAAAGATGACACAGAGCAGTCTGTGCGGGCCCACTCACGCTGAGTGGGTCAGCCCGGCGATGTTCTGGCCAAACTGATATTACATAAAAGGCATCTGAGACATGCATGACGTATTCAGAGGATAATCAGGGGATAACTTGAATCTTACAAAACGAAAACGGGAAGCGCTGCGTGAGCAGTTCAGAGGGCGCTGCGCCTTCTGCGGCAGCAAACTGCCTGCCCGTGAGTGGCATGCAGAAATTATTGGCGAGGACTATGTGCAGGGTGGCATTGCGCCAGTGTGTACGGAATGCCGCTCCGCTAAGGGTAATGCCACTCCAGAGGCCTTTCGCGCATTGCTGGCCGAACAGATTGAACGGGCCCGGCGCCACAGTATCAATTTTCGCACGGCTCTGCGGTTCGGACTCTGTCACATCAAAGCCGAGCCCGTTATTTTCTGGTTTGAATGCTGCGAATCATCCCATGCCATTACGCCAACTCCGACTCCGACATCCCCGCATAGCAACTCATCCGTCGTCTGAAGGTTCAACACTTTTTTCAGCGGGGTTGTCTGGATGATCACTGCTGGTCTTTCTGTTTAGCGGTCATGCCGGCACAGCACGGCCGGCGTTTCATCCGGCTGTTTACCTCCAACGAAAAGCGCACTCACCCTGATCGGTCAGTGCGCTTTTCGTTGTGGCGGACCTGCGGCCAGCGCACGTGGTCAGGCTGACCTCGTTATTACTTATTAATACGATGCATACAGTCTAAGTAAAGCCGCTCTGGCGTTCGTCAGTCTGGCCAGAGCACCGGGAGGCACCCGGCGCTGCAACACCTCTTCTGACCGGCAGGACTTTCCTGCCTTCCCGCACGGTTTTTGCCGGTCCGATTCCGGGCGCAGCAGAGACGGTGCAGCCCTGAGTTATCCGGAGTTCTCTTTATGTCATTTACCGAACGGGCAGGGCTGATACCGGTCCTGCTGCTGACCGGCTGCGCACAGCCTGCGGTCTATACCGGGCCGCCTTCGGGCAGCGTGGTGGACAGCATGCTGTCACGCAGCGCGGCCGACATCAGCGCCATGCAGTACCGGGTGCATCAGACCGGCCCTGCGGCTCAGCGGCCGGCTTCTCCTGCAGGGAAACCCGCCAGGCCTCTTCTAACCGGAGCCGTCAGTGCATTAACGCTGACTAATAAGCCTTCGCCTGCTCCTGCCGGTTCTGTCCCGGGAGCAGGACCGGCTGATGGCTTTATCAGGCAGGGCGGCGCCGCACCGACGCTGCGTGCGGCTCTGCGCAAAATTGTTCCATCCGAACAGACTCTGGTGTTTGACAGGTCGGTCTCTGCGGACGCGCCGGAGCTCTGGCGATGGACGGGTAACGATCGCTGGCAGTATGTCGCAGACAGAATGCTGGCCGCGCGCGGGTTAAAGGCCACATTAAATGAAAAGACCCGAACGGTGACAGTAGAGCCCGTTCAGCGCGCTCAGAATAGCCATACGAACGGCTCTGTTTCGCCACCTGTTCCGGCAGGCGCGCCAGCGAAGGTGTCGCCAGCGGGCACGGTGAAAGCGACACCTCAGCCGGCGACAGGCCGTAATCCTTTTCGCGGTGACGGGCTTTCCTCTCCGGCTGTCACTCCGACCCCTGCCGCCGCGAAAGCCGCGGTTCAGCCGCAGCCTGCAGTGCGTGTCTGGAAGATAGAGCGGGGTACCACGCTCCGGCAGGGCTATGACCAGTGGGCTTCACAGGCAGTCTGCGCGTCAGATAAGCCAAAGTGGACGGTTCGCTGGGATACAGGTACCAACTACCCGATCGATTACACCCTGACGTTCCACGCCGCGAGCTTTGAGGATGCAACGGCGCAGCTGTTTAATCTCTGGCATCGCGCACAGGTCCCTCTGTTTGTCAGCGGCTACCGTCAGCAGTGCCTTGTCGTCATCAGTGACGCTCCCCCGGGTATACCTTCTCCGTCTTCGCCACAGGAATAACCATGTTAAAGAAATCCACGCTTGCCGTGCTTATCTGCAGCACGCTGCTGCAGGGCTGCGCCCTGGAGCGCATTAACGACGTCCAGCGTTCGGCCGGCAGCACTGCCGACGACGCTTCTGCGCTGATCCGCCAGGCTGCAGAAAACCGCCCGGTGGTGCAGTTTCAGAACAGCCAGTACGTCAGTCCCGTGCCGCTGCCGGCTGCGAAATACGACGCTCCTCGTGAAGTAGTCAACTGCAGCATGCCTTACCGGGCCATAAAGCCACAGGATATCTGGCAGTTCAGCCAGGATATCGCAACGGTCTGCCACATCCGCACACGCGTCACGCCAGACGCGGCGGCCGTTCTGGGTGGCACCAGTGGTCAGAGTGGCTCTCCGACGCAGCGTCTGGCCAGCGTCCCGTCGCCCGCACTTCCGGCTTCGGGCGACATGCGTCCGCTGGACTCGTTCGGCACAGGAACCACGGCCGGAACAGCGGCACCGGCTGCAGGTGTCTCGCGCACGTTCTCAGGCGTGACGTACACCGGTAATCTGGGTGGACTTCTCGACATCGTGACAGCGCGGCTGGGGATATCCTGGAAGTATGAGGACGGGATGGTGACATTCTTTTACCTCCAGACGGCACGCTTTGATATTGAACCGTCTGACGCCAAATATGCGCTGAACGGTTCCGTAGTCAGCGGCGTGTCCAACAGCAGCAGCTCCGACGGTGGCACGGGTTCCGGCAGTTCCGGGTCCAGTTCCAGCGGCGGGGTCTCAGGCGAAAGCGGCACCAGTCTTAAGTCTGACGTGTCCATGGGCAACAATCTCTATGACGACCTGAAGTCCACAGCGGAAAGCATGCTGACGCCGGGCGTGGGTCGTCTGGATATGAATAAAACAACGGGTACAGTGGTTATTACTGACGTACCGGAAGTGGTACGCCGCGTGGGTGAATACCTGACGTCAGAGAATAAGGCACTGAGCCGTCAGGTGAATCTCAAAGTTGTCATTTATACCGTCAACACGGAAACAAGTGACGCCGTTGGTATTGACTGGAACGTTATCTATAAGACGCTGGCAGGCAAGTACGGTATTAACCTGGCAGGTCCGTCCGGGACCGTGGCCGATGCGGGTTCGCTGAGTTTCTCCGTGCTGGATACGGCCACCGGTGCTGCACGACAGTTTGCCGGCTCTTCATTCCTGTTTGACGCGCTGTCCAAACAGGCCAAGGTTGCTGATGTGCGCACCATCCCGCTGATGACCACGAATATGGCTTCCGCGTCGGTGGTGGTAGGGCGTCAGATAGCGTACCTCAAGAGCGTGTCCACGACAGTGTATTCATCGGGCAGCACCACGCTGCCGTCGCAGACGCTGACACCGGGCTCCGTGACGACCGGGACCAACATCACCATCTTCCCGAAAATTCTCGACGGCGGCGACCGTATGATGCTGAACATGTTCCTGAACATATCCAGCCTCATTCAGCTGCGTGAAATCAGCTCAGATACCGAAAAGCTTGAGGCGCCGGAGGTGGATTCCCGTTCCGTTCCTCAGCGAGTATGGCTCAAACCGGGTCAGACGGTGGTCATCAGCGGGCTTGAGCAGAACGTCGCAACTTCGAACCGCCAGGGTCAGCTGTCGCCGGATAACCAGATAACCGGCGGCCAGCGTTCAGGCGATCGGACACGCCAGTCCTTCGTTATTACCGTCACGCCTTACATCAGGTAACTGCCATGAAGAGAAACAGGAAGCCGCCGGCGTCCGCTCAGGACCCCGGCGATATCCGCGTGCTGACCATCAACCAGCGCCGCTTTGTGGTCGGCCTGACCTGGCAGACAATCCGCGGGCAGCGCAATCCCATGAAAGAGATACGCCGCGTGGGTAAGGAGCAGGGGCTGGACCTCGTGGCGGTGCGACGCAGCGACAGCATTCAGGCAGGCTTCGCACCGAAAACGCGGCTTCGCCTGCGCGGAACCTATTCGCTTACGGTGGCACTCGCCTCTCTGCTTGAAGGTTGCTGCATTACCGTCGTACCTCTGGGCGAAGGGCCAGACGGCATACTGCAGTATACGCTGGTTGGCAAAACAGAGCGTGGCGGCATTCATCCGTGGTCCGACAAGGTCTACCCGGCGGACGTGCTGCGCCAGAAGCTTATTGACCTGCGTGGTGAGCTGCGCGGCAGTAAAAGCGACCTGGAGGTGCCGGTTTATGGCGATCCGGACATCGGGGGTGTGACCGAGTCGCTTGTTCTCGAAAGCGTGCTGACACCTAAACAGCTGAGCAAGGACTTCCGGTTACGGCCGCTGACGTGGGGTATGACGCGGGGACAGCTTATGGCTGCTGCTGCCGTGTCCGCCCTTGCACTGGCAGGCCTCGGGGTATGGATGCACGTTGAAGGTGAACGTGAGGCCGCAGCCCGCATTGCGCTGCAGCGTGAAATGGCGCGTCAGGCTGAGCTTAATAAAGAGGCACGCTATAAAGCTGCGCTGGCAGGTTTCCGCCATCCGTGGACAGAGCAGCCATCCGTGGGCTCGTTTATCAGGCAGTGTCAGGGCGCACTGGACCGCATGCCGCTCTCTATTCAGGGCTGGATGACCGTCACGATGGTCTGTGCGCAGGGAGACGTCAGCGTGCAGTCTATCCGGCGCACCAACTCAGCGGCCACCACAGCCGACTATGTTGCAGCTGTGAAAAGGCTGTTCGGCGTCACGCCGGTGTTCAGCTTCACCGACAGCAGCCAGACGTCTTTCACGCTGCCGCAGACGCAGAAGCCGGAAGGGGATGACCCGATGGTGCCGGCTGATGAAAGGCTGATGCAGTTTATCTCCCGCTTTCAGTCGCTGAATATCGACCTGGCCGTGTTAGCAGTGCCTATAAAGGATGTGAAGCAGAACAGTGAAGGTGAAGACCTGCCGCTGCAGGACTGGCAGGAGTATCAGTTCTCTGCTGAAACCGACGTTCCGCCGCGCGACATCTTTACCGGATCCGGCTTTACCAGCATCCGCCTCTCCCAGATTACCGTGGGTATAAACACCTCCGACGGTTCAGTCCGTTACAAAATATCAGGATCGCTCTATGGAAAACGTTAAGTACACAGCGCTGATGCTGCTGGTCTGCGGTTTTGCGCATGCTGAAAGCGACGTCAAAACGGTGGGCGATCTTGATCGCCTGCAGAGCGGCCGCGTGTTCTATGACGCGCAGGCCGCTTTTAACAAGGCAAAAATGGCGGCGGGTGCCGCCGACACGGTAGCCGTGCAGGCGGCACCCGCTGCAGCCTCCACGTCACCTGCATCAGTACCGGTACCGGCTGCACCGGTCAGTGCGCTTCCTCAGCTTGAAAAAGTGGCAGGGACGGTGGCCACGCTGAGCTTTTCTGACGGCAGCAGCACGCAGGTCCGTCCGGGCGACAGCGTCAGCGGCGGCTACAAAGTGGTTTCCGTATCGATGCGCGGCGTGGTCATCAAACGGGCGCCGGATGGCCGCGTCTTTACCCTTAACTGAGGTGGCATCATGATGAACCTGAGTGAAAAAACCCATACCCTGCTGCAGCTTGCGCCGCCTGCCGGCGGCCGTCCTTTCTCATCCATGCTTCGTGAGAGCGTCCGCTTTATCCGGGACGAGCAGAGCCAGTCTCACTGCCTGTACGTACTGGACGAGCTGGACTCCAATACTGAGTTCTTCGAAATGCGGGACCAGTTGCGCAGTCAGGGGCTCAGTCCGGGCGTAACCTGGTGCAATCGCGAGCAGCTGGAGAAAATATCGCAGCAGTTCAGCAGCGGCAGTGAGAGCGCAGAAGGAACCAGCGATTTTCAGAATCTGATCCTGGCGCTCATAGAGGAGGCCACGAAGATGCGGGGCTCTGATATCCACATCCGCATAGAGCATAAATATACGCGTGTGCTTTACCGCATTGACGGCAACCTGCGCATCATCCGCACCGAGTCCGTTGACTGGGGCACCCGGGCGATGAACACGCTTTACAACTCAATGAGCGAGGAGCACAGCAAAACCACGCTGAGCTTCACAGAACCCTGCGATGCGCGCGTGCGGGAAGAGTTTGTGAACAGCTATGGCCTCAGCACTATCCGTTTCGCCAGCCGTCCGGGCGGGCAGGGGCGGCTGGCGGTGGCGCTGCGTCTGGTGAGCCGCCGCAAACAGAGTCTGCACTTTGAACAGCTGGGGCTGACGCCCGCCGAAGAGACCACGCTGAGGCGTCGGCTGAGCAGCTCGGGTGGAACATTTTTCAGCGGACCGACCGGACACGGCAAGTCAACCGTCTGTCAGGTCTCCGCCGAGTTTCTGGCGCGGGAAGACCCGGGCGAAAATATCATGTCCGTTGAGGACCCGATCGAATCACCTATTGAAGGCGTATTTCAGACGCCGCTGGGTCAGCAGACTTTTGCGGAAGCAATTAAAAACCTTCTGCGTATGGATCCTGACCGTATTTACAATGGTGAAGTGCGCGATGCAGGTACAGCTAACGGTGTTATAGAAGCCATTCAGACCGGTGCGCCGTTACTGACGACTATTCACACCGGCTCACCGGCTGATATTCCGCAACGCCTGCGCCGCTTCGGGGTCGACGAAGATTTGCTGTTTGATCCGGCCATCATTTCATGCCTTGTCGGCCTGCGTCTGGTACCACTGCTCTGTGATAAATGTAAGATTCCCTGGCATGACGGGCGGGTTAACGTCAGTCCGGTCATGGTCGACATGGTGGAAACGCATGCGCACACTGCGGGTGCATATCTGCGTAATCCTGGCGGCTGCGAATGCTGCGGCAAAACGGGCATTCATGGACGTACCGGCATCTTTGAGGTTATCGAAACCGATAACCGCTTTATGCGGCTTTACAGTCAGCAGGGCAAGATGGTGGCGTATCTGGACTGGATTGAGCGCGGGGGCGTCACGCTTTGTCAGAATCTGCTGCGTCTGATAAACAGCGGCGTTACAGACCCTGTATGGACGCACCGCCGCATCTGTAACCTTGACCGGGACACCCGGCTGAAAGCGGGGGATGACCAGTGAACAGGCTCGCACGTGCAATTTATAAAGCCACGTTCAGCGCGCAGGACCGTATCGAAATCTATGATGATTTTCGTCAGTACCTGCTGGACGGACGTGGTGTCAGGGATACCTACCAGAAACTTATCGACAACTACAGCCGGCGCGGAAAAAAACCTGGCGATGCCGTGGCACAGATACTGACTGAATGTGCGGAAAACCTCGGTGCCGGTTTTGGTCTCGCCGATTCACTGCGCGAATGGATCCCGGATCAGGAACTCAGCATCATTGAGTCCTGTGATTTAGCCGGGCGCCCGGCAGACGGATTTGTCAACGCGATTGATATCGCCAGCGGAACGGGGCGCATCAGCGGTACTGTTAAATCTACCGTGGCCGTGACAGCTTACCTGACGCTCCTCACAGTCGGGGTGGTAGTCATGTTCTGTATGATGCTGGTACCGGTTATCATCCAGGCGGTACCGCTCAGTCAGTGGAACGGCCTGCAGACGGCGGTCTACTACTTTTACCTGCTGATCTCTGACTGGTGGTGGGCGATGCTGTTACTGTTTGCCGTCGCAGTTATGCTGATCGTGTGGTCGCTGCCCCGGCTCACCGGACGCCTGCGTTTCTTCCTGGACCGTTTCCCCCCCTGGTCCATCTACCGGCGCATACACGGCGCGGCCTTCATCATGAACGTTAACGCCATGGATGCGGCCGGAATACCAATGGAGCGCGCCGTTGCTACCATGAAGGCCTCAACCCGTTCAGCCTGGCTTTATGAGCGTCTTGACGCACTGGAGCTCGCCATCTCATCAGGCGAGAAGAATCTCGGGGTGGCGCTGGATGCTACAGACTATGAATTTCCGGATGAACGCGCCATTGTCAAGCTGCAGAGTCTGTTTGAGACACGTAACAGCGAAGGATCACTTAAACGCTTTGCAGCGACCTGGCTTGAGCGCACCGTGAGCAGCGTCGAACGCACCGGCGATCGCCTGCGCATCGTCAGCCTGTTGCTGTGCGGTGTGCTTGTTGCCTCGCTTATGCTCGTCATGTTCAGCCTGATTCAGAAGGCATTTTTCTTTAACTGAGCAGATAACCGCCCGCTCAGCCATTCCATGTATTTTCCAGTCAGCCATACGGCATACCGCCGCGTGGCTTCTTTCCGTGTGTCTTTTTACAGGTGATTAAATGAAGACGTTGAAAAAGGGTATTGCGAACATTACTGACTCCATCAGTTCGCTGGGCATCATGATTGTGGTTATCAGCCTTGTGGTGGCTGCCGGCGCACTGGCCTATTTCTATGTGAACAGTACGAGTGAGGTCACGCTCGTGACAACGGTCATGAATGAAACGCGAAACCTGCGAGCATCAAGCGGTTATGGCACTGATGATTATGTGCCTGCACTGGTGAAGGGCGGCAGTATTTCGAAGAGTTACACCATTACCAACAACCTGATTTACAACAAGTCAGGTGGTCAGGTCACGGTGAAAGGTAATGGCGTGGGCTTTATCGTGACCGATGCGGGGCTGCCGCAGCGTGACTGTGTGAAGGTTGCGCGCAGCATCGGCACCGCTGATCTCGCCTCCACCAAAATCAACAACACCACGTTCACTGCAGAAGTGACCGCTGCCAACGCTGCCACCGCCTGTGTGGACGGCGACAACACCCTGACATTTACCACGAAGTCATAACACAGCGCCGCCGTACGCCGGCGGCCCTTATCCGGACCATTATGACCGCCACCGCGCTCAGCGAGACTGATTTTATCGATCTCTACCTCGGTGAAGACTACGCCGAAATTAAAGGGATGGTCGGTGCCACGCGCTTACTGATCCCCGTGCCCGAACCGCTTTATGATGACGTTCAGGCGCTGCGCACACTGTGCGAGCGACGGCATCAGGAGAGCGGGCGTAACGAGTTTTCCTGCTTTCACGACGGGCGGCTTTATCGTGCCACCGTGTCCCGCGACCTGCTGGGGCGTACCGGTCTCGTATTGCGGCAGACGCCTGCCGTTCTGCCGGACTTTGCCGAGCTCCCACTCAGCACACCGCTGCGCCGTTCCGTAGAGCATCCCGGTGCGACGGGGCTGATACTGATTGCCGGGGAAATGGGGGCGGGCAAGACCACCTCAGCCGCTGCCATTCTGAGCCGGCGCATTGCGATCACCGGCAACCTCGGCGTGTCGATTGAAGATCCGGCGGAAACGCTGCTGCAGGGCCGTCACGGAGACGGGCGCTGCATCCAGCTGGAGGTCGGTGAAAGTGAAGGGTACGCCAGCGCGACACGCAAGGCCTACCGCATGGGCGCCTCGGCATTTCTGCTGGGTGAAATCCGCGACGGCGCGACGGCGCATGAGGTGCTTAAGGCTTCACTGAGCATGTTCGTGGTGTCGACGATTCACGCTGCCTCCATCCGGGAGGCGCTGGAGCGCTACGTGATGTTCTGTGAGGAAATCAGCCCGGGCGCTAAGGCTAATATTGCCAGCACCCTTTATGTACTGGCACACCAGAAGATGCGCGTGAACGCTGCAAACAATCAGCGTCAGATAGACATTACCGGCTTTAACCTGCGGCATGCCACAACGGCCGATACCATCCGCGCCAGGATAAAGTCCGGCGAGTTCAACTTTGACGATCAGTTCTCCTCTATCACCTATGACTTTAAGGACTAAACCGTGAATAAGATGAAACGAGGCGTCGCGCAGATAACCGATGCGACTGTGGCATACGGGGTTGTGGCCGTCATTATCGTGACGCTGCTGATACCACTCACCCTGTGGGCGGCTGAAGAATACAGAGTGAACGTGGCCGCCGGACAGGCTAATACAGTTCAGAAAGCGGTAAATCGTTATATCTCCGACCAGCAGGCAACCATAGCGGCAGGCAGCAGTGCTTCAGCAGCCTACACACTGACAGTGCCCATGCTTATCTCCGCAGGGTATCTGCCAGCCGGTTATTCAGCTAACAACGCCTATACAGCGACATACCGCACGCTGATTTTTCAGCCATCAGCTAATAAATTTCACACGATGACCTTTCTGACCGGCGGGTCAGCACTGTCGCTCAGCGATGCCCGCAGGCTCGCGAATCACATCGGTCCGGCGGGTGGTTATATTGAGGACGGCGTTGCTAAAGGCGCGCTGGGCAGCTGGCAGGAAAATCTCTCTGCATTTGGTGGCTACAATCCGGGTAATGGCAGCATTGTAATCGCCGGTTTTTATGCAAACGGCGCTCTGGTAAATGACTACCTGTACCGCCACAGCGTACCCGGTCACCCTGAATTAAATACCATGGGTACGACGCTTGATATGGGCGGCAACGACATCAGCAATGCGAAAACTGTCGGAGCGCAGACGCTGAATGCTTCCGCTGACGTCAATACTGCCCGCCTCACGGCTACCCAGAGTATCCAGTCGAACGGTACCATTAATGCAAATGGCAGCATTACTACCGGCAGTAACATCGCGGCGGGCGGGAACATCACTACAAGCAGCAGCATGGTCGCAAATGGAAATATCACGTCAAACAGCAGCATCGGGGCGGCAGGCAACATCACTGCAAATGGCAGCATGGCGGCCGCCGGTAACGTTACGGCAAATAACGACGTGCTGGCCAACGGTACTTTACGAAGTGCTCATGATGCCGTAATTGGCGGTGTCATCAAGCTTCAGCAAGTCAATTCACAAAATACTGGATGTGACACCTGGGGAGCTATCAGTCGTGACTCAGCTGGGGCTGTTTTGTCCTGCCAAAGCGGTATATGGAAACTGCAGAGCCAACCTCTGGATACATTTATGGTACAGGGCGCCGGCCAGTGCAAAAATCTGAGTCCAGATGTCGCAACATGTCCTGCGGGTTCAAAGTTATTATCTGGTGGGTATATGATGCAAAAATGGAGCGAAGGGGCCTATTTCAATGGCCCTGATAGTGTTTACCCGGACCCAGCCTCCAACAGTTTTCATATCAGCACGCCGAATAACCAAAAGTATCAGGTATGCTTTGCGGCAGTAGCTGTTTGTGCAAGACAGTGAAATAACCTGTAAGATTCCTGCCTTTCTGCTTACACAATACTGCGATAAAGATTAAACAATATGAAAAATCAGACTTTTAGAGGCGTACAGGCGCTGAGAGGAATTGCTGCGTTAAGCGTTATGCTTTTCCACTTCCGATGGAATATAAATGCTCAAATCCCGGCACGGGGAGATGAGCTTTTTGGATGGGGAGCAACCGGTGTAGATCTCTTCTTTCTCATCAGTGGCTTTGTGATAACGCTGAGTGCTGCAAAAGCGCCTCACGGTATTTTCGGAGCTTTAAGCTTTCTAAAAAAAAGGGCGATGAGAATATTACCGGCTTACTACATCATACTGGTCATTACCTTCTTCCTGACGGGCGCAATGAGCACTTTTCATTATGCGGATAAAACGGAAAATATTATCAGTGCTCTAACCTTTATGCCCATACTTCCAGACCATGCACCATTTTATGTTGATGATAATGGAGTATATGGCGTCAGATGGACTCTGAATTATGAAGTTATGTTTTACCTTTTTATATCCGTGGCGCTTTTGTTTGCTAAACGCTGGTTTATGGCTGCCATCTTATTTGCTGCGACGCTTGTTGTGCTCCCTTTGCTTATGGGCCATCAGTTAACTCTTCAGCCTGACGGATATAAGGTTGATTCAGCCTTGCTCGGATTGATAACTAACCCAATGACATGGCTGTTCCTGACAGGAATGCTAATCGGACTGGTACTTCCTTATCTGAAATGGCTATCACCCCGCATTATGTCAGTTGCTGCAGTGTGTAGCCTGATTACAGCAGCCTACTTCTTTAGTCATGGTATGTATGTTGGACACGGCATGCTCAGTTCAGGCTGGGTGTTTGGGCTTATTCTTCTGACTTTTGTACTTTCTGAAGATATTATCGGAAAGTATGTTCCCAATTTTTTAATCTGGTTAGGTGATATCTCTTTTTCACTTTATTTGATCCATACGTTGATGAATAATGGGCTGGGGAAACGATTTGCAGCTATTGGAATAGAAGATGGATATGTAAGGTTTATTGTGTCAATTGTTCTTTCGGTTTTACTTGCGTGGTTATCATGGCGATATATTGAAAGGCCGTTTCTTCGGGTCGGAAAAAGTAAATCCATCAGTAAAGAAAAAACCGTATTATCTTCTCACGAAGCAAACCATAAGCGGTAAATAGCGGTACCTGATTTTTACTCCTTTCAGCCCATGTCAGACATGGGCTGCATACCTCTGCTTTTTCCTGAGTCATCCGGATTCGTCTGCTTTAGCGGGTAATCAATGAGATCTTCTGTATTCTTCGCTGCAGCTTTGCTGGCGGCGGTCAGCATACTGATGTCTTGCGTCAGTGATGCAAATAAAAACAGTGTGGCTGATGTCACGCAGGCTCAGCTTGCGGGACAGTTCCTCAACTACGTTGCTGCATTCAACGATCTTTATGCCTCCGGCACACCGCCTGATGGTGACGCTGCCGGTCGGGTTTCCCTTCCTGCCTGGTTACCACGCAGCAGCGTCATCCAACTGCGGATAAGTAGCGGGGCCGGCTATGTTTACGCGCCTTCTTCTCCGGGCTTCTATGCCCGGCTCATGGAAGAAACGGAAAACAGCTCGCATTTCGGTCTGGCGGACGCTGCCGGTATCAGTACACCGTCAGGGCGAATCGCGAGGCCTGACTTTATACCCGCCGGTTATGTGGTTTACGTGAGGTAACACGATGCTGATTTTACCCGCAATACTGATTTTCTCAGTAATGCTGGCCTTCAACCTGCCAGCGCTTTATGCCGGTGCCCGTATTGCCGCAGAAACCTCGGCTGCTGAAACGCAGGCATACCCGGAAGTCGCTCCCATCCGCCCCCTGCTGGCTGCGGTGCTACTTTGTGGTGGTGTACTTCCCGCCTGGTTGATGACGCATAACCCGGCTTTTACTCTGTTCGTGCTGTTACTGGGAAGCGCTGCCTATATCGACTGCGTCACTCAGTGGGTGCCTGACCTGATGATCTTTCTGCTTTCCTGGCTGGCGCTGACGGCGCTCCTCCCGGACAGACCTGATGCCATAACGGCACTAATAGGTGCTGCCGTAATGTTGCTTCCTGCACTTCTGCTGAACCTCATCACATGGATTCGATCGCAGCCGCCAGCACTGGCATCCGGTGACCTGTACGTGCTGCCAGCTATTGGGGTCTGGCTGACGCCTACCTTGTCAGGCGCATGTCTGGCCTTGAGCCTGGTGCTGACTGCGATAGCGGGCCGCTTTGTGCGCGGTGTGCCGTTCATCACTGTGCTTTATCCGGTCTTTGTTGTGGTGTCGATATGTGGCGCGCTTTGACAGGGTGTCTGCTGCTGGCTGCAGCAGCCGGGGCCCAGGCTGCCAGGGTGCCTCCCGAAGCCGCACGCTGCTTTCGCGAGGCGGGCATTCGCTTCAGTGTTGACTGGCGACTACTGCAGGCTATTGCAGAGGTAGAAAGCGGCATGAATCCGGCAGCTGTCGGATACAACAAGAAGAACGGTCGGGTGCTCAGTGAAGACCTTGGCATGATGCAGATTAACTCTTCGTGGCTGCCGGTGCTGCATCCGATGGGCATTACACGGGAGGTTCTTCTCACTAATCCCTGTCAGAACATTCACGTGGGTGCATGGATACTGGCGAAAAACATCGCGCAGAACGGCGTTAACTGGACGTCGGTCGGCGCCTACAACGCCGGCTTTAAAAACGCGAATGAACCTTTCCGTCTGCGCTATGCCCGCAAAGTTTACGCACACTACCTCGAACTGACAGGAAACTGAACAGAGGTACCCCCGGATGCCATAGCTGACAGGCCACCTCGCCGGTGCCGGAGATATTCCATGCTCACCTTACCCTTCTGGCGCACGCTATTGCTGATAGCCGCTGCGTTATCTTTCTCTGTTTCTGCGCAGGCTTACTGCTTTCGCGAGGCGGGTGCCCGCTATCACGTTTCGCCACAGCTGCTGCGGGCTATCGCCCAGGTCGAAAGCGGCATGAATCCGCACGCGGTGGGTTACAACCGTAACAAACAGGGCCGCGTGACCAGCCGTGACTTTGGCCTGATGCAGATTAACTCCACGCATCTGGCAAAACTTAAAGCCATGGGGATTATCAGCGACGAGCGCGACCTTCTGACGCAGCCCTGCCTGAACGTACAGACGGGTGCGTGGATACTGGCGCAGCACCTGCAGGTCTGTGGCCTGACCTGGCAATGCCTCGGCAGCTATAACGCCGGATTTGCCGACGGCAATCAGGCCCGCCGCATGATTTATGCAAGAAAAGTCTATTCCATCTGGCTGGCCAGCCGCTGAACGGCGCCGCCTGCTCCTCTTCTGAAGACCGGCAATACCCCGGAGATACCATGAAAAAATATATTCTGACCGCGCTGCCGGCGCTGCTGCTGTGCGGCTGCCAGCTGCATTCTCAGCCTCAGGCGGCCGCGTCTGCACATAATCAGCCTGCCTTTTCATCACCAGAAACGGCGCAGCAGCTTACGCAGCTGTGGATGGAAGGCACCCTGCGTGAGGGTTCACCGCTGCCTGTCAGCGCCATCCGTGCTGACAGCGATCGGCTGACATTCAGCTGGAACGGAGACGCGGTGGAGCTTCTCAACTCACTGGCCCGTGCCCGGGGTCAGGCCTTCAGCTACGCCGGCGTGCGGCTGCCTCTGCCTGTGGACATTGAAGTACAGGATGTTACCTACGCGAACGTACTGCGCATGATTGAGATGCAGACGGCGTGGCGCGCCACGCTCGTAACATATCCCGGGCAGATGGTGCTGCAGTTCATGTCTTCACTGCCGGCTGAGCCGGTACGCCACAGAAAGGGAGGCAGCCGATGAAAGCCCGAATCTGTGTCCTGCTGCTGCCCGCGTTTCTGGCAGGCTGCGCGGGATTTCACTCCACGAAGGCAGCGTCGGTTGCCGGGCCCGATGGTGCACCGCCTCCCGGGCCGGAAGCCTATCTGTCGCCGCAGAAGCGCGACACGTCTGACGTGTCCGATAACCGCCGGCAGATGCTGACCGAAGGCGGCCGCACTACCGGTTTTCGCGGCGGTAAGGCGCAACGCGCGTGGGAGCTTCGCCGGGACCTGGAGGCCCGCGCTAAGCAGCTGGACGCCACCTATGACTTTCGGCCGCTCATCAGCGCCCGCGGCTGGCTACCGCCGGTCATCACCGAGGCGGTGGACGTGGCACACGTTACGCCTGACCAGATACGTACTGCGAGCCACGTTTACGAAATCGTCCAGCCTGAACGCTTCGTCAGTAACCCGCCAACATGGCGCGGCTGGCTGATGGCCGGACTCAGCACCGTGCCGCCGGATGAGCCGGAAGGTGGCCTCATCCCGGAGAACGGCGTGCAGCGTGATATCTGGCAGGCAGCCGTCAATGAGGGCTGGGCAGAGGGACGGCAGAGCGCCGACGAAACGCTGGAGGCCAATGTTAACCGCCTGACGCGCGACTATAACGGCATGCTGCAGTATGTGCTGCTGCGCCGGCAGAATCTCATCACCGCGCCGGTGGTCACCGAGCGTCAGCAGACGGTCACCGGCGACAGCAATAAGCTTACTACCGGCGATCGTGAGCGCCATCTGGAATCCCGCGCAGGCTTCGTTACTGACAAGGCTAAGTGGAAGCCGGTTATCAACACGGAGAAGCGGTGATGGCATCTTCAGACCTGGAGTTATTCGACTTTAGCGCCGGACTTAATGCCGACACGCTGCGCGGCTTTATGGTGTGGTGCGCGCACAACAGCGTGAGCGACATCCACCTTCAGGGCGACAACCACTTCGTGGTAGGCCGGTACGGACGGCTGATCAGGGCGAGCCCCTACGCGGTCGCGGATGACACCATGTCCAGACTTATGGACGAGGTGTTTTCCCCGGAGCTGCGTCCGCAGGTGATGGGCGGACTGCCCGCTGACCGCGCCATGCAACTTGACGGCGACATGGGGGGGCGGTGGGGACTGAAACGCGGCGAGCGCGTCCGCTTTCGCGTAAACCTGCTGCAGGGCACGGCAGGGCGTCAGGACAGCACCATTGCCTGGACGCTGCGGGTTATTCCCTCCGATATTCCGCCGCTGGAAAGCCTGGGGCTGGAGCCGGAGCTGATGGCGAACCTTCTGCCGGCGAAGGGTATGGGGCTGTGGGGCGGCATTACGGGTTCGGGCAAAAGTACCTCACTGGCCTCAACTTACCGGTACTGTCTGGATACGGAACCCGACCGCAAGGTCACCACCAAAGAGGACCCGATTGAGTTCATCCTGGGGCGGGATGACGACGTGCTGAAGCCGCTGCAGTCGCAGGTAAAGAAAGATATTCCGGACTTCGCGACCGGCATCCGCGCAGACCTGCGGCGGGCGCCGTCGGTTATGGGCGTAGGGGAGATGCGTGACCTTGAGACGATCAGCGCGGGTATTCTTGCCGGCCAGCTCGGTCATCTGCTGCTCTCAACTACGCACATCGAATCGCCGGGCGAAGTATTCCCGCGCCTCATCAACGAGTTTCCGTACGAGAGCCGTGACGCGATGGCGTGGTCGCTGCTGGGCGTGCTGCAGTACGTGGTGGTACAGACGCTGCTGCGCACCACCGACGGTAAGCGCATCGCAGTACGTGAATTTATCCTGTTCGACTATTACCTGCGTGAAAAACTCGCCGGACTGCCGTGGTCGCAGTGGGGGCGGCACATCAACAGCATCATCAAGCTGGAGAAGCGCCGCATCGTTGACCAGGCCTGGCAGCTGTACCGCGCCGGTCGCATTCCGGAATCTGAGCTGGCCGTGGTGATGTCACCGCGCCAGCGCCGGGAGTTTGAGGAGGACACCGCTTGAGTGCGTTCAGAAAAGAGGATTATCCGCCAGGCTTCTGGCGGCGTGCCGGCAGCGCCCTGGACTTCGTGGGCATCCCTGCCTGGCTATTTCTGCTTTATCTCTTCTGGTTCCGTTTTCCCTGTATGAACACCCTCTACGTCGTGAGCGGCATTATCGCCGTATTCCGCTTACTGAAGATGTTTGGCTGGGGCGTTACCGAACTTATCACGCGCGTGGCACGCGTTGCGCGCGGCAAAAGCCTGAGCGGCCGCCCGTGGTGGTACCGCCGGTTTACCGACGGTGAATAGCCGTCCTGACACAGCGTCACAGGAGGTTTTATGAAAACAGCGGACTATCCGGTGTGGCTTGCGGTTATGCCGGACCAGCGCGGTGCCGCGCGCGCCGACGCCGGTACGCATCCGGACGGCGGGAATGCCATAACGTGGAGCCCTGAAGACAAGCTCTGGTATGCCCGCCCCGGTGCCGACCTCAGCCGGCTGCAGGCCTGGCTGCCCGACCCGGGCAGGCGCAGCGGCGGAGGCGATCCGGAGACTGAGTTTCTGGATGCGCTGACGGATGCCGGCCTGATCATCGATGGCCTGCCGGTGATGGACGGCGAAATTCATCGCGTGTCGGTGACCGATGGACCCCGGGGAAACGGTGACGGTGTCTATCGCGGCTTTCTCAATGGCAGCAAGCCGGGCGGCTGGTTTATCAACTACTGGACCGCCAAGACGCATAAGGACATTACGAAGTGGAAAGCCACCGGCGGGGAATCCGATCCCGTTGCGCGTCTTCATATGCAGGCTGTTGCCCGCCAGGCCCGCGATGACTCCGCGCGCGCGCTGGCCGCCACGCACATGCGCCAGACCGCCCGCGCAAAAGCCCTGTATGACAGTCTGCCTCCGGCCGATCCACAGCACGCCTACTTTATGCGTAAGGGTGTCACGGCGGACGAAGATATCCGCCAGACGCGAAACGGTGCGCTGGTCGTGCCATTGCAGAATGTGGCCGGTGACTTTCGCACCCTCCAGTACATCCCGCCAGACGGGGAGAAATACCTTTTCAAAGAGGCGCCCAAGGCCGGCAACTTCAAGGTCGTTGGCGGTGAGCTTCGTAACGGCGAGCCCGTTCTGTACGCCGAAGGATACGCCACAGCAAAAAGCCTCAGCATGGCCACCGGACTGCCGGTCGTGATGACGGTGGATGCAGGCAACATGCTCAACGTGGCGGACGCGCTCAGGGCGGCCTATCCCGACAGCCCGCACCTGTTCATGGCCGATGATGATCACCATAAACCCGTTAATACCGGCAGGGTGATGGCCGAACAGGCCGCCCGGAATACCGGCGGTGCGGTGCTGATGCCGGTACTGACCGCCGATGAACGGCGCGCCGAACTGACCGATTTTAACGATGTTCACCATTCGCGTGGTATCGAAGCGCTGCGCGCCGACCTTCGCCCCCGACTTAACGAAGCCCTTGCCGGGCTTAACTACAAGGAAATCGTTATGGCCACACCTGACGACGCACAGCCTGCGCCGGACAACCTTCCCGCCGCGTCCCCGGACACCTTACCTGATGCCGCCCCCGCACGCCGCCCCGGTGCGGCAAAGGAGAAAACGGACGAGATCCTGAAGTTGCGTGATGAGGGGCTGAAGCCCGCGCAGATTGCGGATCAGCTCGGCATCGGGCAGACCAGCGTTTACCGCATTCTGAAGACGCAGCAGTCTGAAGCCGTGCCAGCCAAACCTCCAGAGGCTGATGCGGCAAACGTGCCGGCCGCCGGGATCGATGATTTATCCACTTCGCAATCTGCGCCTGCTCAGAAACCCATTTCTGAACCTGATAAACCCGATTTAGTTTCACATGAACCGGCAGCAGATGTTCAGGACATTCCGGTGCCTGAAGCATTAATGACAACCCCCGCTGCACCAACTGACGATACACCTGCTCCTGAGCCCGTATCTCCAGCTCCTGCAGTGGAGGAAACGCCTGTTGCCTCCGAACCGCAGCCGACACTTGTGACGCCCATGGCCACCCCGGTAGCTGAGGCTGATATCCTTCGCACACCGCCGGTGATTCAGGGCGAGCTGCGCGGTGCGCTCTCTGCGCTGATTCACGGCAGTATTACGCCGGAGGGGTTTCGGGAGACCACCGATCGCCTGCAGCGTGAGCTTAATCAGGTCCGAGAGTCCGGCTCCTTTAATGACGCTTATGTCGGCGAAACGCAGGCGGTGTTTGACCGTCTGACTGGCGACAGGCTGGCTGTGAGCGAACGTCCCGGCATGTTCAGTCGCGCGTTGAGCGCCGCGGGTCTGAAGGACAGCGACACCATGCTAACCCTGCGGAGCAGCGGCTATGTTGACGTGCGCACGGTTCCTGCTCAGCTCCAGTCGCTGTATAGCCGTCTGGCTGACGGCGAACTGGCTCGTCCCCAACTGGAAAAGATGCTGCGTGATGTACGCAATGATCTTCGCCGCGCCGAACTGTCCGGTCAGCAGTCGTCCGCAGATGTGCAGACGTCCTGGGCAGCCTTTGGCCGACTTGACCTTGCGGCCGGACATACGGAGGGCCGGGCTGTGACCGCGGCTGTTGCCGCAATGGCAGCGACCCCTGCAGTAGCCGCTGTACCTGCAAAGGCGGCCTCTGCGGTCACTGAAATTCCGGCGCCGGCTGTGCAACCAGAAAAATCAGTATCTCCTGACGCACCCTCCCTGGCCCCTGAACCGGTAGTAACAGTCCAGAATATGTCGGCGTCAGCAGTATCACCGACCACTCCTGTTCCTGAAGCCAGCGTGACGTCTGCTCCTGAGCTGATACGCGTGTCTCCGGACGTATCCGGGCAGGCCGTTATAGCTGAAGTAAGAAAATCAGCTCCGGTTGTAGAGGCACTGGACGCCGCAGCCCCAAATGCCGCCTCAAAAGCAGAAACTAAGGATTTCAGTGCTGATTTCGCTGACATTAATCATCGCCTGCGCGCACTCAGGGATGAAGCGCGAACGCTGGATACCGATGTGCTGGCTCAGCGGCTGGGCTCTCTCGTTAATGAGCGTATTGGCCTGACAGAAATGTGGGCTCAGGGAAATGATACGAAAAACGCGCGCGCGCCCTCTGAAGACAGTGAAACGCTCGAGGCCGAACTGCGCGCGGAGCTGGTTAAACGTCCTGCAGACTCCACTTCACCGCTGGCAGCCGCCTTTGGTGAAGAGAACGCTATTCTGGTGGGCTCACCGCGGCTGACGCCACAGGATGATAATGAACCGCAGGAGACTGCGCGCGACCGTGTTGATCTGGATAAGCTGATCAGTCGCATAACGCATGAGAAGCACCCTGATGGCAAAAGTGTGCTTTTCATGCTGGATGGGGAACCCGCCTTTGTTGACCGCGCTAACCGCCTTGTCATGGCGGAAGGCGCCAGTTCGCATGAGGAGAAAGTGCTCGCTGCGCTGCTTACGGCTTCGGAGCACTATCACGGTAAAATTGAGCTTACCGGCAGTGACGAGTTCAAGGCCTTTGCTATCGGGCTTATCGTTGCAAACGACCTCAAAGTCAGCATGAAAAATGCCAGCCAGCAGCTGGCCCTGACTGAGGCACGCCGCGCCGCGGGTCAGCCCGTCAGTCCGGCCGCGCCAGCTGATGCCGTGCATGGCGATCAGCAGGCGCCGCGTGCTGATGAGGCATGGGCCGCTGCACCCGTTGCGCAGACACCGCCGGCGGATGTACCCGTGCAGGCGGCTTCACCTGTGAAGCCATCATCGCAGCAGCACGCAGCTCCGGCCCCCGTCGCTGCCGTGCCAAAAATCTCTCCGGCGGTTCATACGCCGGCAGAGAAGGCCCGCGAGCCGGTGACCGGCAAAGTCACCGCCTGCGGACAGGCCCCGTTCCGTTTCGAGCCCGGGGCGGGTGAAAGCACTTACATTACCCTGCGCAATAATAAAGAGGGCACACAGACGTTCTGGGGCAAGGAGCTGGCGGGCCTGCTGCGTGAGACGAACCTGAAGCCCGGCCGTATGGTGACGCTGCAGTGGCTGGGTGAGCAGCCGGTAACCGTAAAGGTGCCGGTGACAAACAATGACGGAGCGGTCACGCACTATAAGAGCGTGGATACTCATCGAAACCAGTGGTCGCTTGCATCGCTGGGCGCGGCACGTGTACAGACTGGCGCTGGCGACATGATGCCGCTTGCGGCCGTAGACGTGAACCGCTACACGCAGATTCAGCATGCGCTGGTCAGTCGTCTCGGGATCAGCATTGACGCCCCGCCGAAGCCCGCCGACGGACTGTACTGGCTGAAACCGGACGGGCAGGGGAGCAGTCAGCCGGGTGATCCACTGTCGGCGCCGCGCCCGGCCCACAACGAGCGTGCCGGCGTCCCTGTCATGTCGTCATGGGGTGAAGACGGTCGGCCGGATATGCTTCTGGTGCAGGGAGATGGCGATTACCTGCAGGGCGTGGTGCGGCAGAACGGTATCTACCAGCATGTGCTGGTCAGCCTGCCCGGCAGTCCGGAGGCACCGCCGATGGTGGTTAACCTGCTGACGCCGGAAGGGGCACAGCCCATCGGCAGCGGCAACGGTATTAACCGCTCCAACGGCCAGCCGGTTTCGCGTGAGCATGTTGTGGTGCGGCTGACGGGCGATGCGCAGCCGCGCATTGCAAAGCTTGATGCACCTGCTGATGTACCTGCCGCACTTCATGCCCGCCTTGGCTATGACGAACGTTACAAGGCAGAAGCTGCCGCCCCAAAGGATCGTCCGGCGGCGGCACCCCAGGCAGCGCCGGTCACCCCACCCCGCCCGGCGTAAGCCACTTCCTCACAGGAGAACTGACATGAAAAAATCCCTGACCGCCCTTGTGGCGGTCTTTTTCTGCTGCGCCATTTCTGGCGCTGATGCCGCGACCTGCCGCGCCGGAACTGCCGCGCAGGCCGGCAGTGAGGCGGGATATAACGCAGCGAAAAAGGCAAATGATGCGTGGTCTGCGCGTGAGAGCCAGACTTCGGATCAGCTGCAGAACTGCCTGTCCGGCATCCGCAATATTTCCATCAGCCTGCCGAATCTGCCCAGCCTGCAGGACATCATGAACAAGGCGTCAGAGAAGGTCTGCGGGGCGCTGACGGACAAAATCAACAGCAACCTGCCGTCCAGCATCGACCCGTGGCAGTCCTACGGCCTGTAAGGAGCCCCCATGCAAAACCCCGAATCTGCTGCACCGCCCGAGGCGGCCGCAGTGGCCCTGACTGAACCCGAGGCGTATCAGCATGCGATTCATGCCCAGCATGAACGGTCGCTGGGCGCGGAGTTTGCGCGCAGCTGCCTGAAAAAACTGGGCTGGAGCCTTATCCTGAACGTGATACTGAGCATCGTCGCTGGCGTGCTTTTGTACCTCTACGTAAACAAGCCGCAGGTATATTTTGCCACCGAGCGCGGGCGTATCACGCCCGTCTACGCAACGGACAAGCCGGTCTGGAGCGAAAGCGACGTGCGCCAGTTCGGCGCCGACACCATCAGTCAGGCGTTTACGCTGGACTTCGTACATTATCGTGACCAGATGACTGCGGTGTCGCCGAACTTCTCCGAAGAGGGCTTTGTCGGCTATAACCAGGCACTGACAACCGGATCCAATATCCTGTCACTGGTTAAAGACAAGCGCATGAACCTGACCAACACCGTTGAGCCAGGCGTCATCTCCCGCCGGGGCGTGATTGGCGACCGCTACACGTGGGAGTTCCAGTATCCCGTAACAATAAAACTGCAGGGCCAGAACAGCAGCACCCCGCCGCTGCGCTACCTCTTCACGCTGCGCATTCAGCAGGCTGACCCGCGTCTCAAGCCGCGCGGTCTTGAGGTCACGCAGACCATCACCAACAACGCAGGATAATCCTATGAGCAACTTTCGCACGCTGGCCCTGTGGCTGGCGCTGTGCGGCAGCGCGGGCGCCGCCACCTCTGCGGGAACTACTCCGGCAGCAGGAACGGATGGTAACTGGCGCAGCACGGCAACGACAGGCGGCGCACCGGCTGCCGGCCAGGCGGCGTCAGGGCAGGCGGCGGGTACCGCCTCCGGGCAATCAGGTCCGATGCCCGGACAGGCACTGCCGCCGCCCACGTCGGTCGCGTATGACCAGGCCGAGGCGACGATTTCGCCACTGACACCGGATGAAATCCGCCAGCTGCGGGCTCAGCAGACCGAGCAGAACCGGGCGCTGGCCACGCCGGGTATCACGGCGGTGCCGCGCATCAGTGCACAGACCGTGAGCCTGCAGCCGGGCGCGAGCCTGCCGCTGGTGCGCACCGCCGTAAACTGGCCCGCCACGGTGAGCTTTATTGACAGCACGGGCGCACCCTGGAAAATCCTGGGTGAACCGGTTTCGGGCACCCCGGATATCGAAGTGAAGTGGATCCCGGGCATGTCCTTTATGGTCATCACCGCAAGACGCGACTTCGTGAACACGCTGGTGACTGTGGGCCTTGAGGGCCTGCCCGTACCGCTGCAGATAAGCGTAATGAGCGGCGAGGCGGACACCGCCAGAAAGACCTGGACGGTGGATGCGCGTCTTGACCTGCGGATCCCCCGCCGCGGGCCGGGCGCCGCTCCCGACGCGCCGGGCCCGTCGCGGATCGGACTGCACGATGACGTGCTGCAGGCGTTTCTGGACGGTGTGCCACCCTCGGGCGCAAAGCGTCTTAAAACAACTGGCAGCGTGCCGGATACGGCGGTATGGCAGCAGGGTGATGACCTCTACATCCGCTCGCGCGCGGACATCCGCGATGAGTTCGACACCACGCTTTCCTCAGCCGACGGCACGCACCTGTGGAAGCTGCCGCTGACGCCGCGTGTGGCCTTCTCCGTTGACGGGCGTACCGAAGCCCTCAGCATTGCCCTGGAGTAAACATGAGCGATCAACAGAATACCGGCGGCAGCAATATCCGCCTGATGATAGGCCTGATAGTGGGTGGCGTCGTGATAGCCGGCGGCGGCTATGCGCTCTGGAGCCACTTTGCCGCGCCGGCACCTGAAGCCTCCCGCGTTAACCTGACCCAGGTAGGCAGCAGCGTTCAGGTGAACGCACCGGAACAGCCTGACTACCGTGAGCGACTGCGTGAAAGTAATGCGGATGGTGCACGGGCTGCTGCAGCCCGGAATACGAGTTTTATTGCCAGCATTCCGTCGCAGCAGGACGTGGTGACGCCAAAGCCTGCCGCAGCGGTGACGCCGGTTGCAGCGGCTGCGCCTCCCCGGCAACAGCAGGGCAGCGGACGTACGGCGGAGCAGGAAAAAGCCCTCACCGAGGCACGCACAAAATCGCTGGGTATGCTGCTGGCGAAGATGCAGGCGGAGCCTGAGGCCCGCGATCTGCCGGCGGCTCAGCTGCTGGGCGGAAAGGAGAGCGGCTGGGCCGCCTGGCGTGACTCGCAGCCGGGCAGCTACGTACAGCAGGCAGCAGCTCGCAGTCAGCAGACTACTGCAAACACGCCACCGGCTGCCATCGTGGTGGCGCCTTACTGGCGCGGACCGGGAGAGATCTACACCGGGGTGAACTCTGACAACGGCACCACGCCGGTGCTGGGCCGTATCACCACGGGCCGGTATGCGGGCGCGGTGCTGCAGGCACCCGAGGGGGCGAAGCTGTCCGGCGATGGCGTGATTATTCACTTCACCACCATGGCGCTGAACGGGCAGAACTACAGGGTGGATGCCTATGCGCTGCAGGATGACACGCTCGTGGCCAACATTGCGACTGACGTTGATCATCACTATGTCCGCCGTATCGTGCTGCCCTCCATCTTTAAGGGACTTGGCGCCGCCGGTCAGCTTTACGCCGAGGCCAATACGCAGCTGCTGAGCAATGGTTTCAATACCGTTACCACACGGCCGTCCACACCGGATGGTACGGCAATAGCCGGTGTTATCGCCGGCGGTACAGCGGAGCAGGCGGCACAGGTACTGACCAGTGATGCAGCGCGCCTGCCGGACCGCACCGTGACGGTGAAGAATGGCGAGGTGGTGGCCATACAGTTTATGCGCGGCGTATACAGCACCGATGCTGAATCGCCGCAGGGTATGACGCCCGCATCCGGCAGCGGCAGAACACCTGACGCACTGAGCAGTAACCCGACACCGACCGCCGCAGACCTGCGTGCGGAAACGCAAGCGCGCATCCGCGCCGCTGAACAGAGAGGAAACGCCCGTGAATGAATTTGATCAGCAGCCGGAAGACACTGCGCCGGTGGTGCCGGCCGCGTCACCGCCTGCTGCAAAAAAACAGAGTCTGCTGACGCGCCCCGTGCTTCTGGGCTACTCGCTGCCCTGGGTAATGGGTATCGCCCTGGCGCTGGGCGGCATGGCATGGTACCTGTTCTGGCCTGCCTCTTCTGCTCAGGAAGCCAGCCAGCGTGCATTTGGTCAGGACGCCGGACTGCAGGCCGTTCAGTCACCGCCGGTCTCCGCACCGGCCCCGCTGCAGACCGGCGGACTCAGCGTTCCTGCATCTGTCAGCGCAGCACCTGCAGCCAGCGGCGTGCCGGATGACCTTGTTTCGCTGATACGGGAGGGGAAAGAGTTTGAGGCGGCCAATCGTGAGGCCATTACTCGCCTGTCTGACACGGTGCGGGCACAGACGAAGGCGCTGGCCTCGCTGCAGCAGCAGCTTGACGGCGTGGCGCAGGAGAACGTGCGGCTGGGCAATCTGGTCACCGTGCTGGCCGTCCGGCCTGCTGCAGAAGCGTCCGGGACTGTCGCAGGGCGTAAAAATACGCGCTCTGCCCTTACCGGCATGCGGCTTGAAAGCCTTCAGGAGGGCATGGCATGGATAAGCTGGCAGGGCAGAACCTATGCCGTTCAGCCCGGTGACCGCCTGGGTAGTGTGACCGTGCTTGATATCAGCACCGCGGAGCGCAGCGTCATGACCAGCGCCGGCGTGCTGCGCTAGGGAGGCGTCATGGGCAGTTCTCTCGATGGCATTCAGATGCTGTCTAACCTGGCCTCCGGGCTGCAAAGCTCATTTATCACCCTGGCCCTGACGCTCGGCTCGCTGTTTGGCGTGCTGGGTGCCGGCGGGTTTCTTGCCCGACAGTCCTGGCTTGCCCGTAAGGCGCCCGGCCAGTCGGCGAGCGGCGGCGCGGTGATTTCCTGGATAATTCTGTGCGGCTGCCTGGTGGGACTGGACCAGATTATCGGCGCGGGAGCGCGTCAGGTAGGCTGGCAGGTTTCCTTTGACGCCATCAGCTACGTTGACCAGGGCACCTTCGGCCAGGGGGCGGTCGCAGCCAATGCCCTGCTGAGCCTGCTGCGCATGATAGGGGTGTGGTTCGTCCTCTCCGGCGTGCTGCTGTGGCGTCGGTCCCGCAAAGACGGCCATTCCGGCCTGACGGCGGGCAATGACGTCAACAGCGGCACCGTGAAATTTATTATCGGGGTGATGTTCGTGTGTAACCCCTACCTGCTCGACGCCTTACAGAAAACCCTCGGCCTGCTCTGACGCAGGCCATTCAGCATTACGTCCGCACGGACGAAAACAACCGGCCATCCGGCCATCATTTGAAGGAAAACACCATGCTTACTCGCCTTTACCGCGCGGCCTTTGTCCGCGCCCTTATGCTGTCCGAAAGCCTGCGTCAGCTCGCTCTGCGCGGTATATATGCCTGGGCCGCGCTTATCTCACCCGTGGCCATGGCTGACGGGGACCTTGCAGATATCGGTAAAAATCTTGCCGAAGGTGCCAAGTCTGGCCAGACCAGCGGCATCACCATTATTCAGGTTATCGGGTTCTTTGCGTTCGCCGGCGGACTGCTCTCCATTAAGGCTATGAAGAACAACCCGCAGATTAAGCCATGGATGATTGTACTGGCCATCGGTGGCGGGGCACTGGCTATGGGTATCACTGAAATCATCAAGCGCAGCATGACGCAGATGGGCATGACGCCGGTATCGGTCAGTTAATTCATCCGGCTGCTTTCCGAGGGGGGGCACTTCCGCCCCCTCACATCTCAACTTATATGGAGCGCCATAATGAAAAAATTAATCCGTACAGCCGCTGCCCTTCTGTTATCTGCCGGGCTGTGTGCCGGCGCGTCTGCCGGGCAGCCGGTGAGCGATACTGACGTCAGCCAGAAGCTCGACCAGCTGAATGCCACCGCGCAGGTTATCGACAGCCGCCTGCAGCAGATTATTACCCAGCTGACTCAGAGTACTCAGACCGGCGCCTGCTGGCTGGATGGCAAAGTCTTCAGTCAGGGCGCTGAGGTCAGGATCGGGAAGCGTGCGGCGACCTGCAGCGTGCAGCCGAAAACGGGGTGGCCGCAGTGGCAGCCTGTTGCAGGCAGCGGCAGTGATGTGTCCGTCACTACCGGTAACCGTTGACTGAATAATCTGTTACGTCAGAGGTAAGCAATGAAACTTTATCATCGCGATAAGGCGAAAGCGGATCGCAGGCTGATGCTGGATGTACTTGAAGTCTGCCCGCGCCGTTTCAAAGACAAAATCATGCAGGATATGGCAGACATCCGGGACGAGGGCGACTTTATTGTGGAAACTTTCGCTGATCATCTACATAGCGACCATTTGCAGTTCTTTTACCGGCTAAGGAGTGGCCGTTTACTCAGGAATGTCACTCCCCATCAGAATGCTCTGCTGCGGAGCATCGTGGACAGGCTTGAAGAAGCCTATCGCTATGACACAGGGCAGGATTTCAGGTTTGAGACTGCCTGGGAAAAGCAGGTACGCAGAAAAGAATGGCAGGTACGCAGCAAAGAATTCAACGGCAGGCTGAGTGGTCGCAGAAACATCCACACCTGTCAGAACTTTCGAACTCGCTGTGGTGTACACCTTTTGGATACTTTGCCGTCACGCTGTTAGTTCTGGTCGTAATGCTTTTAGTGTTCGGCAGACTGCATACGCCCCTCTCTTTCTGGCACTGAAGGTAATGCAGCGACACGCTTCTGGTTGCCCCTGACCTCTATTCGTTTCCTGACAGGACTCACTATGAATGCTTACAACGCCACGGCTGTGGCCGATTCTCTGCTGCCGCTCATTCCGGACGTCAGTGGCGAGGAGGCACCGCCTAAGCCGGCTTCGGTGGCGCCCGGCTCATGCTGCCGCTGCTGCGGCACGCGTGCGCAGCGTCTCTGGCAGGGACCAGACGCGCAGCCGCTCTGCACGCTCTGCTGGCTCACGCGGAATCTGGACAGCCCGACGGCTGCCCACGGGCACCTTGCCTGGCTGCCCGACGTGCAGCCGGCCGACCTCATTAACCTGCAGCGCCGGGCGCTTATCGGGCTGCACAGCGAAATCAAAGCGGTGCGTAAAGAGTCACGCAGGGTCTGGAACTGGCTTGCCCGCCACGCGCGCGAAGTTGAGGGCGAGTGGGGTACCTCCCGCGCACCGGAGTTTGCCGCAGCCTTTGCGCGGCTGCCTCCGCTGAAGCGAAAGCTCATGCAGCAGCGGCTGAAAGGCTGCGTACTCATCCTGCCCTCTGACGTATTCAGCGACCTGACCCTGCTGCTGCCGATGGGGCGCACCGCCGAAAGCGCCGTGCATACCCCGGCCTGGACTACCTATACCCGGAGCGACCTGTATGCCAAACCCCCTCATCCGCTGGACTGAAGAAATCATCACCGCCGCAACGCGCTTTGCCGTGTCGCGCGATTTGCCCGATTACTGTGACCTTGAAACCGTGGTGCGCCTGACCGAAGACGATCGCATCCGTCACCCGGAGCTGAGCGCACCGTACATCATGGTTACCAGCAATGGCGACTACCTCTCAGTAGTTGAAATCTCCGGCAGCTATCGCGAATCGGATGAAACGCTGGCTGCTGAGCATGATGACGCGTGGCAGGGGCGCCTGCAGCGTATGACCGAGACGCTGACCGCGCACTACCGCTACGCGGGGCACCGTATCAGCATCGTGCACGAGTGCTCCCCTGCCGATGGCGCGGACGAGGTCCGGCATTTAGTGGCGCCACAGTATCAGTCCCTGAAGCGTACCGGACTGAAGCTGCAGTACCTGCTTGACGAGCAGGTGCAAAAGCTAAAGCCGTGGGTGAACCGCGAACGTACCTGGCTTGTGTGCTATACCGGGCGGGGTGTGCTGGCCGGGCACGAGCTGCGTGACGAAAACGCGCGGCTCAGTGCGCTCGTTAAGGCGAGCCCCGCTGCGGCGTTCGGACAGAACCCGCTGCTGACTGAGCTCGCCGGCCTCAAAATACGTCATGACGCATTCCTCTCGCAGGTCGAGCGCGCGCTGGGCGACAGCGGTAAGGGCGTGCTGATGCGCCGCATTGATGCGCATGAAGCCGGCCGCGTGCTGCGCAGGCAGACAAACCCCGGCACCGGCACCGCCTGGCAGCCACTGCTGCCCGATGACCGCATTATCCCCCGGGGTGTGCGTCAGGGGGCGGATGCGACCGCGCTGCTTGCACCCTGGCTGAAATTTCAGGTGATGGGGTCATGCGTTGACGAGATACGCAATAACCTGCTGAAAATTAACGGCGTGTGGCACGGCACGGTGGCCGTCAACCTCGGCCCTCAGAATCCGAAGAGTTTCGCAAAGCTGCGCGAGCTTATCCCGCGCAGCGTACCGTTCCGTATCCGTCAGGACCTGATGCCTGGCGGCATGCGCCGGCTGGGTGGTAAAGAGTTCGTGCTGAGCTTTACCGAGTGGGTGCCGGGCCTGAAGCCGATTTTTCAGTCGATTTCGCTGCTGGCCGAGCGCGAGATGCACGAGCCGGTGTGCGTGATGACCATCACCGCTGCAACCTGGGGGGACTCACCGGAGGCCGTGACGCTCAACCTCACGCTGCTGCAGCAGGCACTGACGTCCTGGGGAATTTGTGGCGTGACCCAGACTTTTGGTGACCCGGTGAAGGCGTGGGTGGCCACGCTCACAGGTTCTTCCGTGTCGAGCGGCCCGTGCCTGATGTATCCGCCGCTATCTGAGGCGCTCAATCTCATGCCGTTTACCCGCCCGACGACCGCGTGGAACGAGGAGGGCAATGCGTTATTCATCTCGCCCGACGGCAGGCTGATGCCGGTGGCGCTTGCGGCCACCAATCAGACCAAAAAAACCAGCATCGTGGCGGGCGAGTCCGGCGGCGGCAAGTCTGTGCTGATTAACCGACAGCCGATCACCCTTGCGATGTGCGCGCAGAAGCAGCTGCCTTTCTTTGCCGGCATCGAAAAAGGGTTCAGTTCGCTGGGTATGATTTCAATACTGCGCGCGGGACTGCCGCCGGAGCGTCAGGATGAGGTGCTGAGCATCATCCTGCGCAACGATGCGGAGCACTGCCGTAACCTGTTCGATATCCAGCTGGGCCTGGACACGCCGCTGAGCTATGAGTCAGCATTTATGGAGAATGCGCTCGCCGCGCTGTGCATCGACCCCGGCACGGGCGTGCCGCCCAACGCCGTCGATACGCCAATGATACTGCGTCGTCTGGTCAGCGATGCGTTTGCAGCCTGCCGTGAAAAGCCGCGGCGCTTCGAGGCGGGTACCGTGCCCGAGGTTGATGCCGCGCTGGAGGCGGCAGGCATCTGGGCCGCGCACCCGGAACTGCGCAGAGACGCTAAGTGGTACGAGGTGCGTGACCTGCTGCAGGACGCGGGCTGCACGGACGCCGCGCAGCGGGCGCAGTTTATGGCCGTGCCGGAGCTCGCCGAGATGGCACCGCTGCTTTCGGATTACAAAGACATCTATGGCAAAATACAGCGCGACAAAAGCAATGAGCCGCTGATTGAATACATCTCCCGCTGTCTGAGTTACGCCTGCAGGCAGTACCGCATGTTCGCAGGGCGCACGCGCTTTATGATTAGCCCGAAGGCGCGCGTTATCACGGTTGACCTTCAGTACGTTACGGGCAATAAGTCACCGGCAGGCTACCTGCAGACCGGCATGATGTACCTGTTCGCCGGCCATATCGCCGGCGGCGACTTCGTGCTGCCGCAGTATCAGGACGAGCTCTTTCCCGCGCTGCACAAACGCTGGCACGCGATGCATCGGGCGCGCATACAGCAGCTTGACGAGGAGATTAAAACCAGGCAGTACGATGAACTGCACAACGCCAAGGGCGTGCCCTTTATCTTCCCCATGCTCGAGACCGACAACCGCGAGGAGCGTAAGTTTGGCGTGCGCACCGTGCTGTGCTCACAGTATTTCCGCGACATGCCAGAAGCACTGCGCCAGTCCGCTAACTCCATATACATGGTCGCGGTCGATCCGGAAGACCGCAAACTGCTTAAAGAACTTGTTAAGGTGCCTGACGTGACGCTGGACCGCTTCGGACGCATGGGCAGCGGGGCATCAGCCGACGGCAGCGGCGTGCCGTTCCTCGGTATCTTCCGCATCAAGGGGGGCAGCACCATTGCCCACATCATGAAAAACACGGTGGGCCCGGAGGAGCTGTGGGGCCACAGCACCACGCCGGTGGATATGTCGCTGCGCCGGACGCTTGAGAAGGACGTGGGTGCCGACACGGCCCGCCGCATTCTCGGCCGCTTCTTCCCCAACGGCAGCGCCGAAAAAGTCATTGAGCATCGCCGCCGCACAGCCGGCGAAACGGGCGGGGAAAGCGTTATTCGTGCGCTTGCCACCGAGCTTATCGATCAACAGGGCTACGACCTCTGACCCTTCAGGAATACTGATATGCAAACATCCTTAACCTGGCGTCCTGCGGGGCGCCGGCTGCTTGCCGCATGCGTACTGGCGGCGCTATCCCCTGGCGCACAGGCTTATCCCGTTGAGGTAATGACCAGCGTGCCGGCTGAAGCCATTTCAAAGCAGCTGGGCTCAATGCAGGCCACGCTCGGTGAAATTCTCTCCGCCGAAACCGAAACCGGTACGGCGGCGGTGCAGTCCGGTGACAAAATCACCACGGCCATCACCGAGGCAGCCCGCACCCAGCGCGAGGCGGATAACTTTAACCGCCAGACGGACCGGCTGGAAAAGGCACGGGCGTCCTACACGGTGCCTGACGCCATCTGCAGCGAGTCAGCCTCTGGCACCGCAGCGCAGGTGAGTCAGGCAACCCGGGCGTCGGCATCGAGGCTTGCCGGCGGCGGCGGGATTTCAAGCGCAACCGTGCGTGAAACGCTGGCCAGCCTGCCGGTTGCGCCGCGTCAGGGTGGCTACCGCAGCGCGCTGATTCATGCCGCCTACTGCACGGCGGAGGAGGCGAAGCTGTATGGCGGCACGGGTCTGTGTCCGTCCGTTTCATCGCTCCCGGGCGGCGACACCGAAGCGCGCTCACTCTATGACGGTGCGGGGCCGGCGGGCAAAGACCCCGAGCTGACTTTCACTCAGGCGCAGACGGATGCGGCTATGGCGTACCTGAGCAACTCCGCGAAGCTTGACGCCGGTCGCACGCCGGGCAAGGGTGAAATTCAGACCGCGACCGGTCAGGAGTATCAGGGCCTGCTGACGCAGTATAAAGCGATGCAGAGCGCCGCGATGCAGCCGCAGCTTGATATGGTGGCGGCGAGCCAGCCGCAGGACGCCACGCAGGCCGCACTCACCGAGGCACGGCAGGCACCGTCGGCGGAAAGCTATTTTCAGCAGACCGCGTCAGCGCAGGCGAAGCAGAGCGGCACCATGAGCGAGCGGGAGTTTGAAGCGTTCGAGGTCGGGCGTCGCTATGCCAATACCGCATGGGTCACCGACCTACAGGCCATGGACGGCGACAACCTGGCGCGTGAAATGGCGCGTCAGCAGAGTCTGGCCAACTGGCTGGCGCTCGGCATCAAAAACGAGCTGCGTCAGGCCAACATCATCAGCGGCCAGCAGCTGGCGCTGGCGGCTAAAAATGAGTACGCCCCTCAGCTGCAGTCGCTGTCCGCGCAGATGAGCGCCGGCGTCAGCGCACAGTAACCTTTCCGGAGAGAACATGACAACGATTGAGACCTTTGCGCCGGACGCCGGCGCACTTTTTTCCCTGCTGGACGCGGGCGCCGGTCCGGTGCTCGTAAATGACCCCTGCGGCGCACTGTGGGACGCTTTCTGGCAGGCGCCCCACCGGCGGAATGTTTGGCAGTCCTGGCGGCTGGCACCCGGGCAGACGCAGGAGGGCGACGTCTGGGACGTGCTGGCTGCGCTGCGACACGTGCACGCCGGGGACGGTGCCGCCGCGCTCGCCGCCGCACTGTTCCCGCCCGCGACTCACACTGACCTGACGCGCCGCCTCATGACCTGCGTTATAGCGTTTGCCGGCGAGACCGGGCACTTTAACGGTCAGTCGTCCGGACTCGGCGCGCTGGCCGGACAGCTCTGGGCGGATGACCTCTGGGGGGCAATTACCCGCTGGAGCCGTCAGTATCCTTACCAGCCTGCGCTGCAGTCGGCGCGCGCACTGCTGACGCGCGAAGGTGCCAGCGAGTCGGTGCTGGCCATCTCTAACCGTATGACTATTTTTCACCATCCGCACGTAGCGGAGACGTTCACGGGCGCACCCGGATTCCGCCTCAGCACGCTGCGGCTGCGCCCGGCGCAGGTCATCTTCCTGACGCCGGATATACGCTGTATGGAAAGTGACGAGCTGACATCGGTGTATGGCTTTCTGATGCATGCGCTGCAGTCCATGGCGGCACTGCATAACGTCACGTTTTCGCTCGCAGCGCCCGCCAGAGCGGAAGAAGGAGTTGCCCGTGAAGCCGTCTGACTCAGAGGCCCCTGAGGGGGGCGAAAAGAAAGCCCGTATCACCCCGAAGCGTGCCGGCTGGATAGCACTGAATATTTTTCTGCCGGCGTGGGAGGTGTCGAGCGTAACGCGCCATGCCGGGCGCAACGTGTCGCGCCTGTGGCAGCGCATCCGGGAGGTGACCGCCGGACGCGGTGCGGGAGACTATCGCCCCGCAGACTGGTCGCAGGCGGTTGCAGACAGCGGCCTTACGCCAGAGCGTCTTGCGCGTAACCTGCGCGTCAGCCGCTGGATCTGGTGGGGGCTGATGTGGCTGACCGGCCTGCCGGTCATGGGGTTTCTGATGATGCTGATTGCCGCAGGCAGCAGCATCGGCGGCACCGGCTGGCTGCGCGTGGGCTGCGTGATGGTTGTGCTCCTGCTGCTCGCGGTAACCGGCTTCGTGCAGGCGCTGGCGATGAGTTACCGCCTGTGGCAGCTCTCGGAGAAGCGGGTGTCGGCGTCAGAGGGCGGCAGTTTTCAGGCCTATCTGCAGGAGACGCGCTGGTGCCGTCAGGTGCTGAGCGGTGGCCTTTTCTGACGGGATGCTGCGAGGAACACTGTGGGGCGATGGTCATGTACATCAGCATTGCAGTCTGCGAGGCTGTGGCTACACTAACCTACCAGGAATATTCTTAGTCACCGGGGCCATCAGGCCCGGGACTCGCGAAGGAGCGCCTTCATCACACCAGAAAGAGGCAACCTGTGTATATCCGACTGGATGTTTTTGCTGACATGCTCGGGCTCAGGCCCGGCGATCTGCTGCATGCCGTACGGTCGACCGGCCAGCTGGACGGTCTGCCACTGCCGGCACGATGTCAGGTACGCGGTGCAGCCGTGATGTTCGATCAGTCCGAAGCCATCGCATTCTCGCAGCGCTGGCAGGCCCGTAAACCCGAACCGCCCGCGCCGTCATCCGGTGAACCGCTGATGTCCGTTGACGCCTTTGCGGAGCAGGCAGGTATTGCCCCGCTGGCGCTCTGGCAGGCGGCTACCACCGGTAAAACCCTGAAGGGCATCCCGGTTCCGGTGGCTGTTAAATCGTGTCATGGCCGGCTGATGTTTGAGCCCGCGGCCGTTGCGCAGTTCCTGCAGCACTACCGTGCTGCCGCTGTCAGACAGCGGTGAAGCACCTTTCCCCCCGGGCATGTGCCGGTACTGCCCGCCTTTGCTGCCCCCTGATACCGAGACCGTAATGACACGAACTGACTGGCTGTATAAATTCCGCCGTATTCATAATCCGGACACGCTGGAAAAGCTTTATGAGCACCTGAGTTACACCGGCGATCCTGCTGAAGAATTTGTGATGACGCAGGCGTATGACCACCGCAAGGCGGAACTCGCCACCGGCAAGCTGTTCGATCGCGTACCGCAGCACGTGTGGCATTTTGTGAAGTAACCCTTTCTGAGGCCGCCCCATCCGGGCGGCCGCCGTCACTCCTTTTTTCCTATCCGGTCAGCTCCTGACCCGCAGGTAAACCATGAAGCTACTGACAAAAATTCAGGCGGCGGCTCTGCTGTGCGCCGCGTCCTGCCCGGCGTTTGCCGACAGTGTGGACTACCAGACCATCAGCGATGCCGCCAGCAAGACCGGTGACCTGTCCCGCCAGGCGCTGGTGATGATTTTCGGCGACGTGGTTCTCACACCGTTTCAGCCCGGGCAGGTGACACTGATCGGCTCGCTGTTTGCGCTGCTGAACGGCGTACTGTGCGCGGTGGCGCTGGTGTATTTTCTTATCGTCACGCTGAAAACGCTGTTTAAAGGCGGGCAGGACGGGAAGGTCTTCAGCGCCGGGCGGACCATGCTGCACCCGGTAATGAGCTTTGCCGGCTTTATCATGCTCATTCCCACCGCATCCGGCTGGTCGCTGTCGCAGCTGATAATGCTGTGGGCCGCGTCTACCATGGGCATCGGCAGCGCCAACCTGTTTACCGACAAGGCCGCCGATATGATAAGCAGCGGCATGTCGCTCGTGGTGCAGCCCACTGCACCCTCCACGCGCTCGGCGGCGCGCGCCGTGTTTGAGATGAACCTGTGCAAGTACGCCACTAACAGCGAGCTGTCCTCACTCTATCAGGACGGTCAGGCGCGGACGGCGCTCATGCAGACGAAGGGCGGGAACGGCGACTACACCACCGGCAACGGCAGTGCGATTTGCGGTACGGCCCGCATCCCGGAACCTTCGGCCGGCATCACAGAGAGCCTGGTCGGGTCAGCGGTAAATACGGCAGGCGTTACCTCAGCATCACGGGGCGCTCTGGACACCATGCAGTCCACGCTTGATGCGGCCGCACAGGCCTACGTGGCCAGCTATCTAAGCCGTCGCGACCAGGACAGCGGCATGCTGACCGACCCTGAAACGAGCATTCAGAATGCGGCGGCAGCGTATGAAACTACGGTGAATAACGCGCTGAATCAGCTGAACTACAAGGACTCGCTGCAGAGCCAGCTGACAACGCAGCTTAAGACCTACGGCTGGATTTCGCTGGGTGCCTGGTATAACACGTTTGCGACGGCCAACAGTAAGACGAACGAGGTGGCCAATGCGGCTCCGGTAACGTCAGGCAGCAGTCTTCACGGCGAGACGGGAACCGGCGACCTTTATCAGCAGGTCTTCGCGGCATACCGTTCACAGGTGCAGAACAGCACCTATACGGCCCCGCTGGGCACGCAGACAGCCAAAGATGATGGGGCAGCATCAAGTGCAGTTGATCCTGACGCCATATTTGTTGGTGTGTTCAGAAGTCCAGTTCAGCGTTTAACGAATGCACTGGCAACTGGAAGATTTGGGACTGATGCCGACTTTTCAAACCAAATTAACCCTTTGATAAAGATGCAGACCATTGGCGACTGGACGATGGTTGCTGCTGAAGGTGCGCTGACAACTTATACACTTGTTTACGCCGCAGCTTCTTCTGCAGATAACTCCTTATTAGGATCTGTTGGAAGGTTAATTCCATTCATTAATGTGTCTGCCGCAGCTAAAGATGTTCTGGCTCAACTTTCACCGCCGTTTTATTTCCTGCTGTTACTGTTATTTGCCGTCGGTTTTTCACTGGCAGTGTTCTTGCCTGCAGTACCGTTTCTGTACTGGATGGTGGGCGTATTTAACTGGCTGGTCAGCGTCATGGTGGGTTGTGCAGCGGGACCGATGTGGTCTGCAACGCATCTGGGTGCTGAGGAGGATAAGGGAAGCCGCAGTGCGTATGGTTATATCTTCCTTATCGATATGATGCTGCGCCCCTCGCTGATGGTGTTGGGGTTTTTCTTTGCCTCCGTGGCCGTCATGGCGGGGGGGACATTACTGAACCTGCTGTTTGGAACTGCATTAGCCAATGCAAATGCTGACTCACTAATGGGGTTATTTAAATTATTTGGATGGCTATTAATTTATGCCCGCATAGCAACCTTTGGCGTGACGCGCATATTTGGATTGGTAGCCACGCTGGCTGATTATGTCATCACGTTTCTGGGTGGCGCGGGTATGGCTGGCATCATGGGTGGGCTGGTTGATGACGTTAAAGGCATGTTTGCGGCGACGGGCGGTGGTGCCAGAAGAACGCCAGGACTGCAGAAAGTCACGAATCCGGAAGGTCCGGATAATAAAGACGGGATTAAGTAATTATACCTGGTGTTAATTACAGTGTAGCGTATAATTTAATCAGAGGGATTACAGCAGGAGGATGCCATGAAAACTTTAGAAAGAACTGAGAACAGGTTGGATCTTAGCTGGGCTTTATTAAAAACAGTGTATTACTTTATTTATCTGCCATGCGCATTAATAATTGCAGCGCTGACTCTTTTTGTTTTCATGGGTAGTTCTTCACACAAGTTATATGCTACTGACTACTTTCTATTATCACTAATGTGGTTATCTATTTTAGTGCCCTTAGGGTATAGAAGGTTTGTTATTTCAGATAAGCGCCAAAAGCTTTTGAAAATGGTTGCGCTGCTTACCAGCGATGTGCGTTTCAGTCCGCAGACGCATCATCAGATGCTGGATGCAGGGCAGGGTAAATACCTGGGCATTGATATTAAATCCGGCAACATTCTCTACATTCATATGGTGAAAAAGGGGCTTGTTGATGTAATCGGCCTCACCATGCGTGACTGGACGGAACGCGAACTGGAAGGCAGTACGCTGCGTATTAATACCCGAAACCCTGAGGTGCCGGTACTGAGCATCAATGCCCATCCGATCGTGACTAAAGAGCTGTTCAGCACGCTGGGTGCGATGAGCCATAACAGTTACGCGGAACCGTTCCCTAACGAGCCCTGGCCGTTGCATGTGGGTATCCAGAGCCGCTTTGTTGAGTTTGAACACAACGTGGTGGTCCCGCAGGTCATCTGATTCACTCTGACATCCTGACGCTTTTCCTCTGACACCGGCCCCGCGCCGGTGTTTTCTTATCTGCAGTCCGGCGGGCAACCTGCGCCCGCCTCCGCTTCCGGAACCTTTCCTATGCAAGCCTATAACCCGAACGCCACCGGCCATAACGAGCCGGTTATGGTGATGGTCACCTGTTGTGTTGTGCTCCTGGTCTGCTGGCTCTTCTTTGCGGACTTTGTGCGATGGAGCTGCTGGTTCCTTTACTGGATGTGGCGCTTTGCTGACTTCCCGCACATTCATCGTTACGCCGCAGAACGAATTAATCTGCTGGCCGCAACCGGCAACGGTGCCGAATCAGTCGGGCTAAGCCAGTGGCGCAATGTGATGAACCTGACGGCGGGCATCCTTTTTGTGCCCATGGTGCCGCTGGTTACCGTGACCGGCTGGGCGCTGGCGCGTCACCCGGCGCTGGGTTTTCGCAGCCGGCGTGCAATCGACATTCACTCGCTGCCCCGGGTAATGGCTACCTTTGCGCCGTCGGTTATTCCCGTGCTCTCCGGACACCGCGGAGACGGGCTTATGAATGACACCACGCCGGAAAACGCCTGGGCGCTTAAGCCCGAGGTGTTTGCGGAGCAGCACGGGCTGATTAAGCGCCGGGTACTCGACCGCGACGCGGCCGCCGCCCTGTTCGACGCGCAGACAGGCCCGTCAATGACCGCGCCGGACCAGTGGCGGCCGCACGAGCGTGCGCTGCTGGCCGTCTTTGGCCTGCAGGTTTTTGCAGGTGACCGCAGGGCTGCCACCACGCTGCTGGATGACCTGAACCGCTCATGCATGACCCGGCGGCTGTTCCGGGCACCTGAATTCCGCAGCGTGCCTGACTGGCAGGTGGCTGAAAAGCACGTGGCGCGCGTACTGGCCAGCCCTGGCGTCAGTGAGTGGCTGAAGACGCACGGCACGGTCCGGTCCGCGCTGGCCGGACTCTATGGCCGGGACCTTCGCCTGCCACCTGCACGGTTCCGATGGCTTAAAGGCTGCGACCGCACGCTGTGGTACGGGCTGCACACCGCCGACACGGCAAAGGTTTTCGTTGAAGGTGCGGGCATTGTGGCGCAGGCGCGAGCGGAACAGATGGCCGTCAGGCTCGGGCTGCAGCGCCCGCCACTGATGACAAGCGAGGCTGTAGACGGGCTGCAGCTTGAACTTGAGTCGCTGGGCCTGGTGTATCCGCGCGACGTGCGTGCGAAACGCACAAAGCCGAAGCGGGAGATGCCCTTCCCGGACGCACTTTACCTGCCCGGAGAGGGCAATGATGAATTTTCTGACGGCGCTGGTGAGCGCTGAGACAAGGATAAGACTATGAATTTCACACGCAGAGAAGGCCCGTTTGTGGCCGAAATCACTGGCAGTCTGCTCAGCGCTCGCCGCGAAACACCCGAAGAGGGCTATGGAAGGAACGGCGCGCATTTTTCCAGTGCTGCTTCATCAGAACCGCTTTTTGTCTTGCCAGTGGCAAAAATGCCGTGGTTTGTTGTGCACAGTGACGGGCTTTACGCACAAAACGCGCATGATGTGCTGACGCCGCTTTACAGGGGTGAAGATGCAGCGCAGTTGCTGCGCTGCATTACTGACCTTCTGACCACTGTAGAGAGTAAATTCAGCTTCAGACGGTTCCTTCGGGATTACGGTTATTGCATTGCATCGGCGTTTCTGGCCGCGATCCTGGTTATCGGTGTCTCTTTTGCATTCAGCTTTTACACTTCCACATCCACACGTCTGCTGACTACAGTGGATGCCCATCCAGTGCTTCATCCGGAAACGGGAGCTGCCCGTTTCACACCGGCTGAGCCTGCCGGAACACCACTGATGCCGGCTCCGGGTCAGGGTACGCGCACTGACTCTACGGTCGTGACATTAGAGCAGCCGGCGGCTGCCCCGGCCGACGGCTGGAGCCTTCCGGTGAACGTACGTGCAGAACTGCCAGCCAGACTCAGTAAGGCGGCGTCACGCGGGCTATTTACTGTGCCCCTGTCATCCGGCCACGCGCGCACGATTTACGTCTTTGCTGACCCTGCCTGCCCCAACTGCCAGCGTATGGAGCGCTACATTGAAACCGCAGCCGGCACCGTCAACGTGGTGATATTCCCGGTGACTATTGAAGGCCGCGAAGATTCACTGAAAGTGCTTACCCCGGTGATGGCGTTGCCGGAAGCGGAACGTCCTGCCGCGTGGAAAAGCCTGTTCGCCGCCGATGCGGGCGTGGGCGTGCCGGGCAGTACCGGCGCGGTACCTGCTGTCTCAGATGAAAATCTGGCCGAAACGGCTCGCGGCGCGATTGGCATCAACGAAGTGGCCTTCCGCGCCTACCGCCTGCCGGGTACCCCGTGGACGATTTCCGACGACGGGCGCTATGTGCCGCAGAGCGTGCTGAGCTCACCTGAGGCACTGGCAGCGTTCCTGAACAGAGGTTCTCATGGCGGACAATAATTCAGTGCTCGACAGCGCGCGGGTCAACCGGCACGCAGGACGTTCGTGGCTCATTGACGTGCTGAGCGAGACCGGGACTCTCGCCTGGGGGATGGTGGCTGCAATCGTTGCGGGCATCGTCTGGCCCGCCACGCTGGTTCTCAGCCTGCCGGTGCTGATGTTCTGGGCGCTGGTCGTGGTACCCGCCGGCCGCTGGACGATGCCGATGCGCATGCCCATGGACATGAAGCGTGATGATCCGTCTACAGACCGGCAGGTACCGGCGAAGGTGCTGGGCATCCTGCCGGTGGCCACAATCCGTATTCACACAAGCCGCGCTGCGGGCATTCTGTACGCGGGTTACCTGCGTGGCAGGGACGCCGGCCGCGAGCTGTGGCTTTCCATGGACGACCTGACGCGTCACGTGCTGATGTTCGGCACCACCGGCGCCGGTAAAACGGAGATGCTGCTGGGTTGGGTGTTTAACGCGCTGTGCTGGGGCAAGGGGGTCATCTTTTCTGACCATAAGGCGCAGAATGACGTGGCGCTCGCCATGATGTCCATGGCACGCCGGTTCGGGCGTGAAGACGACCTGCGCGTGATGAACTTCATCACCGGCGGGCGCTCGCGTGCGCAGGAGCTGCTTGATAATGTGAAAGTCAGGCCGCAGACGAACACGACCAACGTGTTCGGTCTCGCACAGGAAACTTATACCATCAACCTGATGGACTCCATGCTGCCCAAAACCGGCAGCAGCGGCGGTGACTGGCAGGAAAAGGCCAAGGCGATGATACAGGCGCTTATATTTGCGCTGGTCTATAAATGCCGCCGCGAAGGCACGGTTATGTCGCAACGCACCATCCAGGCACACCTGCCGCTGCGCAAAATCGCTGGCCTCTATATTCAGGCCGTTGAGGAGCAGTGGCATGAAGAAATCCGCGACGTGGTGCAGAACTACCTTGATACGCTGTCCGGCTTTGACATTGCCAAAGTCGCCACGCCATCGGAGTGGGATCCGGAAGCGAACCGCCAGCATGGCTATCTTATGCAGCAGTTCACCCGCATGCTGAGCCTGTTCAATGATACGTACGGACACGTATTTGCACGCGATGCGGGCGATATCGACCTGCGCGACGTGGTGCATAACGACCGCATCCTGATTGTGCTGGTGCCGGCACTGGAGCTGTCTGCGAGCGAGAGCAGCACGCTGGGCCGTCTTTACCAGTCACAGCTGGCGATGATTCTGAGTCAGGACCTTGGCGAGAAGCTGGAAGGGCGCCCGGAAGATAACATGAACGTGCGGAAGTTTAAGGACCGCTTTCCGTTTCTCTGGATTATCGACGAGGTAGGTGCCGGCTACAGCGAGAAGCTGGGCGAACTGGCCACGCAGGTCCGCTCGCTGGGCTACTGCCTTCTGCTCGCCGGGCAGGAGGTGCAGCGCCTGAAGACGGCGGCGGGTGATGCAGTGTGGACGCTGATCGCTAACATGGGCACGCGTTTCACCGGAATAATAAAAGATCCGAAGGACACGCTGGAAATCCTGCAGCTGATGGCCGGCACCGAATACCGCGCACACATGAGTGCCATGGTTCAGCAGGGCAGCATTCTCGGCAGCGGCCTGAGCGACGACCCGCGCCTGCAGGTGAGCGAAAAGAAAAAGGTCGACGTCGAAGAGGTGCAGAAGCTGCAGGAGGGGGAAAATATTACCCTGTTTAAAGGGGCGGTTATCCGCGCCAGCTCGCTTTATATTAAAGATGCCGATAAGTTCACGAAGGAGCCGGTGCGCATTAACCGCTTTATGGAGGTCGGTACGCCTTCTGAAGCCAGGCTGCTCGCGACCATGCCTTATCGCCGGCGCCGCAGCTATGTGCGCGCTGACCGGGTGCAGCATATTCTGCAGGTGCTCGACGCCCCGCCGGGTGCGAAGCATACGGATAAGCTGGTGCTGACCGACCCGGCGCTGGCCGCAGCCTGTGAGTTTGATCTCGAATGTGAGTACAGCTGGAAGTATCCCCCGTCAGCAGCGGTGCGTTCTTCAATACTCTGGCGTATGGTACTGGAAAGCCTGCCCGTCAGGGGCAGAGGTTACAAGGTCCGCCTGCGTGAACCCCGCCTGATGAGTGTCTCACGGGAGGCTATTGAAAAGGCTGCGCAGAATTACGTGCCGCAGGCACCCGTAAAGACGGCGTCAGCGGCAGACTGATCAAGAGGAGATGGCAATGGTGCCAGGCGCAACGCCTTATCGGGAGTCCCTTATCCGCCTTATTGCACTGCGGCTGCGCTACCGGCGTACATGCCGTAACCCTTCCGTCAGCGCGACATTTCTGACTTCGCTGCTGTCGGACGTTGAGGATGCAGAGCGCGACGTCGCCCGTTATGAGCAGAAATCCGGGCACGGCTGATGTTATAGATGCTACTGGCACTAAGGTATTGCCGGCGCTGACCGATACCCTGTTGTGCCGGCATACCGGTGACATAACACGATCAACATACTTTCCCCTGAATTAAGCTGTTTAGCAGGGCCCTCCGGGGCCCTCTTTTTTTGATCCTCTCTGTAAAAATCCACCTTCGGTTTTTCTCCCATATTTCTGCGTGCGCCTTCAGCGCCGCATCATCCTTAAAGGAACAGATTATGACAACCGGACTCAGGTCTGCCGATGAACGCTGCGTGCCCGGCGGGAACGCTGAATGTATCAAAGGCTGGCGGCATCTACATGCGCTGGCCTGCATGGAAGGGCGCCTGATGGCCATTGCGGCAGCTCAGAGAGTACGTGGCCATCTTACGGAAAGTGAACGAAACGAAATTGCGTTCACCGGTATTGAATTTGTCCGTACGGGATACAGCGTCCGCCCGGCACTGAATTTCAGCTGTGGAATGTTAGCCGCCAGCGTTGAGCAGCTGGCCCTGCAGATTGATGCGCGTGAATGGGTCTGGGCCGTGGACTATGAGCAGGGTGCCTGGCAGCTGGAGCAGGAGGATGATAATGGGACCTTTACCGACAGTATCTGCGTTGAAGGGATCCCCTACCGGCTCGTTCCGCATCGCAGCAACTCCATCGATGCTCGTGTTTATGTCCAGCAGGACATTACGGGAAATCGTCACTTCAGGATTACTGAGCGCGGTACCGGCAAACAGGTGGCCATATTGCCGGCAATGGTTATAGCGAGACAGGTCGCCAGTTATGCCGTCTCGGCAGACGGCGGGTATGGTGACGTGCTCATCAGCGAAACGTCAGAAAAAACCACACATCTTAGCGCCATCGAATGGCTGATCGGCTGATAGCTTCATCCCACATAACCCCTGAATTGTGGCTTTTACGCCTGCCTTCAAATCCGTATTACTAAGGAACCAAAATGAAACTGAACCCGCGAATCGTGGCCACCGCGTTGTGGCTGACCTTATCCACCGGCGCGGCCGTTGCTGCTCCCTCCATCGATGCCGGATTTTCGCCCGAAGGCAGTGCGCAGCAACTGGTCCTGCGTACGCTCGACGATGCACGAGAGAGCATCCGCCTGATGGGTTACAGCTTTACCTCCCCGGAAGTGGTGAAGTCTCTCGTAGCGGCAAAACGGCGGGGGGTAGACGTCAGAGTGGTGGTTGACGAAAAGGGTAACCGCAGTAAAGCCAGTCAGGCAGCGATGAACGTGATGGTCAATGCCGGCATTCCTCTTCGCACTAATGGGCAGTACAAAATCATGCATGACAAGGTGATCATCACCGACGGACAGAACGTGGAGCTCGGCTCGTTTAACTATTCACGCAGCGCAGCTGAATCAAATTCCGAGAATGCGCTGGTCGTGCGGGAGATTCCGGCGCTGGCGCAGACGTACCTGGCGCACTGGCAGTCTCGCTGGGAGGGAGGGACAGACTGGCACTCTTCATACTAAGCAATACCCGCACGATTCATCACCTTTCCGGCCTGGCTGCGCGCCAACGCAGCCTTCCTGCCGCTTTAAAGTTAAGTCGCTGATTTGGGGGATATGTAGTATTCTCAGCCAATTCGTTTTAGAAATGCTGGAGGCCCGTATGCCGCAGACTGAAAGTCCTGCTCAATCTGAGGTAAAACCTTCCCGCCCAGCGCCTCTGAGCCCCAGAGAGCGTAAAATGCGTTCAGTTGCGCGTAAGCGCGAAACACATTCTCCATTGAACGTGTTTATTCATAACAGCACCAAGCAAAAGCTGGATGAAATCTGCAGAGAGTCCGGGTTGACGCAGGCTGAAGCGATTGAACGATTAATTGAAGGCAACAAAAGTAGTGATTAATGAAGGTGACTATTCACGGAAATTGATTGTGCAAACCTGTGGTGATACATTAGCTCGCAATTAGGTTCCTGGTTTGCCACGCCGAAAGGTGGCAGAAGTCTGGTGCTGACTGATTAGTGAAGGCCAGAAAAAAGAAAACCCCGATAATCTTCCTTGAGTTTGGCGACCGAGGAGAAGACTAACGGGGCTCACTGAATCTGCATAGAAGCTGTTGCTCTATGCGGGGAGTATAGTTTCATGCCCGAAAAACTGCAATACCCTCGGTGCTTACTCCTTCTGTGCAACATAAGCGCAGGAAGGCGTGAATAAGCAACTTACTGAAAACACCTCATTTTACCGGCAGGTAAAGAATCCTAATCCGGAATTTATTCCAGAGAACGGAAAGAAAACCCTGCCGTTCTGCGAAAAAATCCGCGAGAAAGCGGCAGGCTTCACCCAGCGCATGGAGTTCCAGTCGCTGGTTGCCATGTCTATAGCCCGGGGGGAGCGTAAGCGCCGACCTCCGGAACTGCGCATGCGTGCACTGGAAGCCTCGCTGCAGGCTCTCTGCCATTATTTCAATCCGCTGGCCAATCGCGTAGGTGCCTCACTGACTACGATGAGTATCCGCTGCGGGCTTGCCACCGAGAAGAAACGCCTTTCGATCACCCGCTTTACGGGTGCCTGCCATACGCTCGAACAGCTGAAACTCATCACGTACAACACTGAATACGATAAAGAAATTGGCTGCAATATCCCTACGGACATCACCTTTACTCCGCTGATGTGGCAGGTGCTGGACGTCTCTGAGGAAGCCGTTGCGGCCGCACGCCGCAGCCGCATAGAGTGGGAAAACCGTCAGCGCGAAAAGAAGGGCTTACCGCGCGCCGACGCCGGTGAGCTCATCGGCGCTGCCTGGTCATTTGTCCGTGAGCGCTTCCGTGAGTATCAGAAGTCACGACGTGAGCACGGCATGAAGCGCCACCGTGCACGCAAAGACGCACCGCGCACCCGTAAGGACATCGAGCAGCTGGTACGCCTTCAGCTGCAGAAAGAAATCCGTAACGGCGGCTTTTTTGGCAGCCTTGATGCCGTCCGTACGGAGATAGAGCGCCGCGTCACAGAGCGTATGAAGCTCTCACGCGGACACTATGCACGCCTCGGTGACGACCTGCTGGTCACAACCTGACGCGCCTCTGACGCTCTCCATCTCAGAATTCTGGCGCTCCGCGCCGGATGACCCCTGCCCGTAATCCGGCTTCAGAAGCCGGCCCCCGTGCCTTTCTGCCCCCCTTCACGTTATCCGGTTCGCGCCGGAGGCCCGAACACGCCCGCATAAAGCAACTTGCACAAACATTAATCACAACAGCCCCTTACCGGTAATTCAGAAACGAGACCGGGCACACAAAATTTACCGGCGAGCAGGTTCGCTATCTGTGATCCTGAGTTATCCACATTAACTGCGAGAGGGTATGTTATTTATCTTCTGACCGGGCCGTCAGTTAACCGCTACCCGAACTTTTTACAAACCGCGATGATCCTTTTAAAAACCCGATCTCCTTTCTTTTAAAGAACAGTTATTACTTACCTTTAAAAATAAAACCTGTTCAGCATCCGTCCTGTGGACAGATAAAAAATGTCCGCCCTTGCTGCGGACTCACGTCCGCGCCGGTTCGGATAAGACGCTTCGCGTCAGAAATAGCTCCCGTCGCAAGCGACGGGCATTATCCGTAGTTACAACAAGCAGTCAGATGGCATCAGAATCGCTGTGCTTATTCTGGCATCGAGGGGCGCCCACCCTGAAAAGCGCCGCCGCCCCGGCCGGAGGCCGGGATGGAGTCGCTTTTAAAATGGATGTTGTAATTAGACCGCGAGTTGCTGCCAGTAGTGTTGCTGTTAGCCAGGAGAACACGCACGTAAGAGCAAAATGGCTAGTGTAAAACTGAAAGCGGGTTTGGCTTTACAGCTACCGTGTTAAGTTCAGTAAATATTGCTGAAAGTTTTGATGAACACCCCCCTAAGCGTCAGCAGCAAGCTGCCGACGCTAAGTCCCCGGAAATCACGCCCTTCACGTCGAAAAACGCCGTGAAGCCCGCTCACCGGGGTTAACAGGGGTTACCTAACCTTATTCATTGCTGATAGTTGGTTTGGGCTGCTCAGGGAAGGGTATGGAATAGCAGGATTTATACGTCTGTAACCGGCTACGCCGGGCGTACGGCGCCGTTTAGCACTGGAGTTACTTTCTACATCATCTGGCGCCTCCATGCCGCTAAAGCGGCATTCAAGAGTTAGCTGTGGTAGCTGCCAGGAAGAAGCGCAGGTGACGAAGCTTTACAGGAGTTCTTCCTGACTTTCACTGTCCACTACATTTCCTATCACTTACATTGCTCAACTGCGTTGTGCTGAGCGGTTATCAGCGTGAGCTATCAATGATTGACCCGCCATCGGGAGTGAGGCTGTAGCCGGTGATGAACTGCGCATCTTTGGTAGCAAGGAACAGGACTACTGGCGCAATATCTTCCTCAGGAGAACCAAAACGGGCGAGCGCGCTGGTAGGAGCGGGGGCGTTCAGCGCAGCCGCTCCCCACGTATCAGCCACCGGGAGAACGTTGTTCACAGTTATCTTGTCTACACCCCATTCTCGTGCCGCGACGCGGGTTAGAGCCCTGACAGCCTCCTTTGCCATGTTGTAGGGAGCATAGGGCGGCAATCCAGTGATGCCGGCCAGCGAGCCGAAGTTGATCACTCGGCCCTCGCCGCTGGCTTTGAGGTACGGATAGGCAGCTTGCATCGTGCGTAGAAATGCAACCGGCCCCATATCGAAGTTTCGCTGCAGCTTCTCGACTGTCAGGTCGATGACAGTCGATTGCACAGCGGAGGGATCGAATGCGTTGTTCACCAGGATGTCGATGCCGCCGTAGGCAGCGGCAACTTTCTCAATGGCTGCCTTGATCTGATCGGGATCGCTAACGTCGCAAGGGATGCCAAGTGCGGTGCCTCCGCTGGCCTCGATGGCGCTTCAGCCGTTGATAGCTTCCAAGCAGCTCATCGAGCGTTCGATACTCGAACGCGAAGTGTTGAATGCGGCGATGACGAGCCCGATCAGGGTCGGCCTCAATGCCTGGCAATTCAACGAACGCCATGCGATGGTTGGCTTCGTCGTTGGTGACCCAGGTGATCCTGATCGCCGGCAGGTTTGAGTGACCCGCCGTCGCCGAATTCGTTTGGTGCACGATTGACATGCCCAGTACCGCTCTGTACCAGGCAACCATTGGTTCCAGGTTGGCGGTGGTCAGACCCAGGTGATGGAGCCTGGGGTGAACAATTGTTTCTGTATTGAATGCCATAAGTACCTCTCTCAGAATTTGGCGACCGCAGTCGCCCCTCTCCGATGCCTGGTGGTGCGAGACATCAGCCTCAGGCTCGTAAACCGCGCACGAAATGGGCGATAGCTGCCCCGACTTCATCCGGCGTGGTTTCCTGGATGTAGTGACCGCCTTCCACTGTGACCTCGGTCTGGTTAGGCCAGGCCTTTGCAATGTCGTACAGGCGGTTGGTCAACAGATAGCCAGGATCAGCGCGGATAAGCAGCTTGGGGACATCGCTTTGGCCAAGCCAGCGTGAATAGTCCTCGGCGATCTTCACGGTATGTGCGGGCTGACCTTCCAGTGGCAGATCGAACGAAATCAGCGGCCTGCGATCCTCACCGGCGTTGAGGAACGGGGCGCGATAGTGCGCCTTCTCCACATCGGAAAAGTTACGCGCACTGAGCAGAAATCCTTCAAGAAAATCCAGACCCTGCAGGCTGGCTTCCAGCCCTTCGGGCGTCATGTGTTTTAGCTGTGCTTGCACATACTCTGGAAAGTCGGATACGAGCAGCGGGGCGACGATGGATTCCATGTAGGCAATGCCCTGAATGCGGTCCCGGTGTTGGTTTGCCCAGTCGAAGCCGAACATCGAACCGGTGTCGTGCAGGACAAGGATCACTTCGTCGCCAAGTTCCAGCGCGTCCCACAGGCCATGCAGATACTTGCGCTGCTCGCTGAAGCTGTAGCGGGATGCGCCGAGTGCCGGATCAAGCTTCTCGGAGTCGCCCATTCCCATGAAATCAGCGGCGATCAAACGTCCCTCCCCCTTGATGTGCCGCATGACGTTGCGCCAAAGGTAGGAAGACGTGGGGTTGCCGTGCTGGAAAATGATGGGCGCGCCTTCGCCTTCATCGATGTAAGCCATCTTGTGCCCGTGGATGTCGAGGTACTTCTTCGCTGCAAAAGGCTGCTCTGAGAATTTGGCGTGAAACTGGCTCATTTGTGCCTCCAGTCGATTAACAGGTGATGTCGTTGCGCCGATCAGCGTGCGGCGTCGATGACCATCCCGCCGTCGGGCGTGAGGCTATAGCCGGTGATGAACTGCGCATCTTTGGTGGCGAGAAACAGAATGACCGGCGCGATGTCTTGTTCAGGCGATCCATTACGATCAAGTACGTTTGGCAATGGCGGCCTGTCGCTGCCGAAGGTGTCGGCAATCGGCATGACGTTGTTGACGGTAATCTTATCAGCCCCCCATTCACGCGCGGCGACGCATGTCAGTGCACGCACTGCTTCCTTCGCCATGCCATAAGGTGCGTACCCAACCATGCCCAAGAGGCCGCCAGCCGAACCCAGGTTGATGATCCGTCCTTCACCGCTAGCTTTCAGATACGGGTGACAGGCCTGCATCATTCGAAGGTACGCGACCGGGCCGATGTCAAAGTTGCGCTGAAGTTGTTCAGCGGTAAGATCGAGCACAGGAGAAAAGACTGCAGACGGATCGAATGCGTTGTTCACCAGAATGTCGATGCCGCCCCAGGTCGTGACTACCTTGCTCACAGCGGTCGTGATCTGCCCTGCGTCGCGAACGTCGCAGCTGATCCCAATGGCCGTACCGCCTGCGGCCATGATGTCGGCCACAACATTATCGATGTTGGCCTGTGTCAGCGATAGAACTGCCACCTTAGCGCCTTCGGCAGCGAACAGCTTCGCGGTGGCGCGGCCGATACCTCTGCCAGCGCCCATGACGATGGCTACTTTTCCATTAAGTCGGGTCATTTGAATCTCCGTTAGTTGAGAGGGGCCTGAATTACTGCGACTGCCGGTGCGTAAGGCGATTGCAGTTCGCGAGCTGCGTTTTGGGTCCAGAAGGAGGCGACCAGAAAAATGAGTCCCATTGCTGCCGGAATAGCGCCCCTGGGCTTGTAGACACCCAGATGAGCCATGCCGGACAAGACGAGGTGATATAAAATGCCGGCATAGGCAAGGTCGCTGAGTGCCACGTTGAAGTGCCACAGAATTGCGACGGGGCCGAGGATCTTCACGACGATCATAAAGGGAACCAGCAGGGGTGCAGAGTAGCCCAGGTCCGCTTGCGCTTTCTGCACAAATGCGCGCCTGACGATGTACATGGCGGCAGAGGCGAAATACAGAAGTGACAGCAATACTGTGCTGATCCAATAGATGTAGATTGAAGACATGAGTTTTTCCGGTCAGTTGATTAGGTTCGACATGCACGAAGAATGTACGCTAAGATTAAAGTTGACAAGTAGGATGAAATAATGGTTGCTAGTATGGAAAAAGATACTATTGAGACTGGCGAGCTCAACATGCACGAGGAAATGCGCCGCGCATTTTCCCTGCTTTCGGGAAAATGGAAGCTCGAAATCATGTGGCTGCTTAATCAGCGGATGTACCGGTTTGGAGAGCTGCGTAAGGCAATTCCAGGCATCACACAGCACATGCTGACGGCCCAGCTTCGTGAGTTGGAAGCGGATGGCCTGGTATCGCGAACGGTTTTTGCTGAAGTGCCTCCGCGTGTTGAATATGAAATCACGCAAAAGGCTCGCGGACTTGGACCGACGATGGAGGCGCTCACAGCCTGGTGGAACGAGTACGGCCGAAGCGTACCAGTTAAGCCGTCCACCCGAGGCCGCAAACCCCAAGCAGCCAACTCAGACAAGTAACGCTTTCTTGAACCTCAGCCAGCAGGATTACGTGCCGCGGTTAATGCTGTTCTCGCCATCACCGTCGTAACCAGGGCGGTTCAGTACTTGTCAATTACATTTTACTTTATGCGCTGGGCCACGTGATATTTGGCCTGGCCGCCTCAATGCCTGTGTATACACTGCGGTGCATAGCGTTGGGTCTGGTTTGTATCTGTATGGCACTCTGCATTCTAAAAGCCAACGTCCGCATTTCGCCCTTAGCGGACATTGCCTTGTTAATAGTGTCTGTTCTGGGGTTACCCCTTTAATTTCTGGACAGGCATCAGGTATGTACCAGGGGGTTTGAAATCTCGTCACAGAATGCGGTACCGGTTTTCAATACACCGTAACACCAGTGCACCAGTTTTCTCATCAGGGCTCCGATAGCCACCATTTTTGGCTTTCCTCGCATGCACAACTCATCGTACATATTGCGCATCCGCTTATTGTGAATTTTTCCGCAAAGGGCTGACATGTAAAGCTTTGCTCTTAGCTGAGGAGGACCTATTTTCGACATGCGGGGGCGACTTCGTACCGACGTGCCTGAACGCTTCTCCACAGGCACTACCCCCAGAAAAGCTGCAGCCTGTTCAGCTGACTCAAAGTTATGGCTGCGCAGCACGATCAGCATGTGCATTCCCAGCTGTGGCCCGACAGACTTAATTGATGTCAGCAGGCTGTAATCCTGCTTCAGGTCAGGACTAGCCTGAATGTGTGCTTTGATTTGTCGCTCGATGCTGTCTACCTCTTCACGGAGCAGCTGCGCCATGCGCATGCAGGAGCTGATGACATTTGCAGGCGTATCGGTTGACAGGTATTTTTCCAGACGATTCTCCTCACGAACGGCATCGCCCAGCAGTACATCCCTGCGACGTAAGAGCGCACTGAGATGTCTGATTTCAGGTGCAGGCGGCTCCCAGCGGTGTGGTTTTTTCAGGAGTGCGTAACAAGCCAGCATGTATGCATCAACTTTGTCCGTTTTCGTCATGATCCCCATACCGCGGGCAAATTCTCTGGTACGGTGAGGGTTGGCCAGTGACACATAAAAACCCGCGTCATGTAAGTCAGTGGCCAGCCGCTCGTGATAAACACCGGTTGCTTCCATAACCAAGTGAACGTCCTGCGGACCATAGTGCTGGAGCCTGAGCCAGCGAATTATGTTCTCTGTCGCGCTCCGATCATTCCGGATATTGCGCGTTTTGATGCGACCTTTGATACCGTCATAAAGCATGCACAGATCAAGCGTGCTCTTGCTTACGTCTATACCCACTGGAAACATAGTCTTGCTCCTCTCACATAAACCGTCACGCCTGTTCGCCTTGTACATACGGAGTCGAGCTCCCGGTAACCGTTCAACCTGATGTGCTGGCGTGAAAGGTGAAGCGGAGGGCCTGATGCTGCTAAACAAGGTTCAGTGTGGTAATGACCTTAAGGACGAGGGCGGGCTCGCTCTGCTTCAGTGGTGGTAGCTAATCACCACATAATCTTAGATACAAGGGCGAAGGTATGGTTAGGCAGAACCTATCAAAGCGGAACCGGCTTCGCCGGGCTACCGGCGCCATGTGGCCACTTCGCGCTGGCTGATATCAGCTGGCGCCTTCATGCGCTGTCGCGCATCTAAAATCTTTAGGAGATGAGAAACTGGAACGAAATAACATCACGGGAATCAGTCCTACCCGCACAGCGCTAGAATGCGACATCAGGAGCGAAAAACTTGTTCCGCAACCTTTAGTGCCCGTCCCACGTTCAGCCTGTCTGACGTCAGTGGTCAGATGGGATGAATGGCTTGATATCACCAACTTCAGTAAAACTGGCTGCATTGAATATTTTCGCTTTCAGTCTTACGGAAGTATGGAAAAAGTCCGGCTGGCTGTTGCGGAGGTCAGCGGCATTGTTCAGGAAGAAACGCTCGGAAATCACGGATGCAATCTCACCGACGTGATCGGAATGAGTTCGTCAAGTAACAACGTTGCCTCCGCAAAAGACATGGAGGCGTTTGCTCTGATGTTCTGTCCTGATTACATCAAGCCGGTTACTGAATCCAGAATGCAAGAAATGATAACGTATTTCTCAGTTAAACTTGATGATATGACATTCAGCGCTTTTTCCTGGACTGGCAGAGGCCTTTACTGGAACAACGATAATGGCTCACATCATTTGTCCGCAGCACGTCACATCGCACTGCAGCTCGGAATTAACTGGCCACTTAAGGGCAGGCTGTCGAGGTACACCCTCAGTAAGCGCGGAGTAACCTTACTCAGAAGTCGCTGGCACCTCGTGCTGATATCCTCTTCTGCCGCTTATTCCACATTCATGGATGCAATGGAACGGGACAAATGTCCGTTCGGACTGTCAGAAATGCCGGATAACCTTCACTATTACCACGGCGGAGACAAAGGACTGAACGTGGTATGGTTAGACCGGCACGACCCTAAGGCTGAACTGGCTGCGACTGTTCTTTTAAAGGCTGGATTTCCGGATTTAGGCCGCGTTCTGGAAGGGACAATCAACGACTGTATAGAAGAAAACCATTTCGACTAAACATCACTGTCCACTTCAGTCTCGACCAGTTCTTTTCCCTGGTTATCAGTGTTTTTATTTTTATATTCAACTCATTGTAAATATAATATTTATCTCTTCCCTCTATAAAAAGAACTACAACCTGTATCTCTTTCCTCGTTAGCTTAACTTTGGGGTATTGCATAAAACATCTGAAAAGACAGAAGGAGGTAAACCTTTATTAACCATTGAAAAATATGACATGATTTTACTTTTATAAATACAAGGTACATTTGGAAAAGAAAAAAAAGACCATGTATTTTTTCATCACCAATAAAAACGACATATTTCAGAGCGTCAACATTATTTTTGAAAAGGGTAAAGTCTACATCTCTTGCATTTATCACCGAATCAATATCTAAAAAAACAAAACATTCATAATCAAGACTATAATCCTGATTAAGTAATGATTGGATTTCTTAGGCCTGTATCTTATAAGATGAATTATACCTATTTTTTAAATCCAATAGACATGTAGGCATTATCTGTATATAAGCATACTTACTTTTTACTCATTATTTTTTCATCCTTTCATATTAAGCGTGAAGTTTATTCATAAATATTAAAAAAATAAATTCAAGTATTTTTATGTACACAAACCAATAGGGGAACCACATGGCAGAATTATTTATAAAATCATTATTTTATTAAGCATAGTTTTTTAGAAAATTAAGACATCTATCTATAAAAAGGAAGAGAGGAATAATCATCAAAAAAGATAATATCGCCACGATGAGTTATAGTGTCAGGAAAACCCCTAAACAAACTCCGAATTTACTCACTAACCCAGAGTCAGGCATCCTGGCTCTGACATACGTAAAAAACGAGAAAGAAAACCTTCACAAAAAATCAAAAACCTTCTCTCACGAGAAACCATGCAGGAAAGGTAAATATTCGAATAGAATGCCTAATATTTTATCGCACAGTTGAGTGAACATTACCGGACTAAGCCTTACTTTTACCAGTCACACTGACCGGCATCGGAGCGAAAATTTCTGACTTTTCTGAGGATGGCAGCCGTCTTCAGGAACGGCTGCCAGCGTATTACGGGTTATACACCCCGACAGTGGTGTTAATAGTATATACGCCGGGAGCTATGCCAAGGGAACCATTGCTCATGGCCCATACATTATAGTTTACATTTTGAATGGCGTTGTCGCTAACCAGATAGCTGCCGGTGGAACTAATCAGCCTTGAGTATCCCGGAAGATCCGCCTTAGAATTAGGGTCTGTTCCGGCGGGAAACATCATATACGTAATCGAATAGTCGGGATCCCCGTCGTGTCCGCCGGCATAAGCAATTAATGGCAAATTACCAGGCAGGAGCTCTTTCATCGCTAACTGGGCCGTCACCCCGGGCTGGTCGATGCCGGCCTGCCCCGTAGCAATGTTTACCATCTTATCAGAGGGGCCAGCCACCTGATTCATCACCGGCGTCAGGGTGTTGGTGATGGTGAGAGGCATATTAAACGTCACCTCGGCCGTTGCCGTGGTTTCGTTGCTAACGCTACCCGTCAAGTCTGCGGCCCAGGCGAAGGCTGTCGGCAAGCAAGCAAGGGCCAAGGCGCTGACTTTCAGTGAGAGTATTTTCATAGAGTATTTTCATCCAGTTACTGGTTAAGGTGATGTATGCTGCCGCCGTAGGTAGCAGATACGTAATGTCCGACATGCAGTCGGCGTTGTTTTACCGGGGGGAGGTGGTCACCATCACCCTCCATGAATCTGCGGGGACCTCCTGGTCACCCGCCGCCACAATTCGGAAGGACGCGGACGGCTCAGCCGTGTTGATGAATACCGTCCCGTCGGGCATCCGCTGTGCATCGTCTGCCATCACGGCAACCTGAATCCGGTGCGTGGTATTTCGCTCGCCCTGCAGCGGGCAGGCTTCACCGCGCACTCTGCCATCACCGGCACAGCGCAGGCGTAAGCGAAAGCCTGCGTGGGGCGTGGCGTTCAGTACTGTCCCACGCATCAGCGTCGTACCGTCTTTCACGCGCGTGGCCTGAAGGCTGGTGACCGGCCTGAGTGACAGTACGGTTTCCTCTGACCGGGCCATACCCGTAGCAAACAGCGCGCCTGCCAGACAGGCAGCAAAAATGGTGCCTCTGTTCATCGTTCCGGTCCTCCTCAGTATCAGTGCGTGGTCGCCGGGCGGCAGACGGCGCTGAGTTCATAAAGCCCTGCCGGACCCTTTCTCTCCGGCAGGCGGTAGGCTGCCAGGCAGCTATCTGCACCGGCCTGGACGTGCAGCGTGCCCCGTGCGGGCAGGCCGGTGAGGTAGGCCTGGCCTCCGGCGTCCGCCAGGCCGGCGCTGCCGCTTTCTCCTTCCACGTCCACATGCGAGCCGAAGGCAACGGGCGAGCCGTCCGGATGACGAAGGGTCACCAGGGCTCTGGCGCCGGTGCGAGTGCGGAAAGCCGCCACCACTACAGCTCCTTCCGTCGGTACCACTTTCACATCCGTCTGCGGTACGTCCGCATCTTCCGGGAGCGTGGTTGGGTCAAGGCTCACCGTGTTTTCCTGATAATCCGTCAACCCGGGAGCTGCGGTGTAGCCACGGCCGTCGGTTCTCACCCCCGGCCAGCCGCCAACCTTAACCCCCGCCGCGCCCGGCGCGCTCACCAGCGTCACGGTATCGGACAAAGGCTGACTGAAGGTCACGCCGTGGCGGTGCACTATCATGCCGCCTGCCACGCTGGCGCTTTCCTGCCGGCCCGACGGGCTGTAGTCGTAGCCCATGTTTGCCTGTCCGTAAGCACCACTCCAGCCCAGATGCAGGCTGCTACTGTTCCGCTGGTCTGACGCCACGGAGGTGCGAAGACGTTCGCGGACGTCCCATGCCAGCCGATTGTCCATACCGGTGCCGCTGAGGCCGGCCTCATGCGACTGCCCGCCCGTCGCCGGCGTGGTCATGTTCCAGCTGACGCTGGTGCCGCCGCCGAGCGGCACGCTCAGCCAAACGCTCAGGGAGCGGTCCCGGCACCCTGCACGGATCTGGCTCTGCTCCCAGTTGACAGACAGGGAGGCTCCGTACACGGATTTGCTCCAGTTGAGGCTGTAACTGGAGCCCCCCCCCGGGGCGCCACGCCAGTTGGTGCGGGTGGCGCTCACGCTGAGGCTGCCAGCTGCCCCCGCTGACTGAGTCAGAGACAGGGTGTCACGGGCACGCAGCCGGGGTCCGGCGAAAGGCCCTGCCGGGCTACCCTGTTTCTGCCAGGTTCCGAGCGTTTCCGCCAGCGAACGGTAGCCCGATGAGTCATACTGCCAGCTGGTCAGCGTGAAGCCCGTGCCGGTCGCGGCCAGCCGGTTGCTGTAGCGCATCCGCCAGGCCAGCCCCTGTCGCCGCTCCCCGTCCGCCGTCTGGCTGCGGGCCGCGGTTGCATCAGCGGAGGCGGCACCCAGGCACCCCAACGAGCTCCCCACACCGAGTGAGGCGCCGCTGTAATGCGCGGCCGCCTGTACACCACCGTAGGCCGTCAGGCCATACGGCAGACCGTACATGGCCGTGGCTTGTGCCAGCGGAGCCGGCTGCGTTGCCCGGTCAGCAGGACGGTAGCGGCCTGCTGCCAGACTGTACTTCAGATAGCCCGCGTGCAGCGCTATAGCTGGCGTCTGCCAGGGAACTGTGAAGACCCGGCTGTGGCCGTCGGCTTCACGCACCGTCACCTGAAGGTCGCTCCCGCCGCGTCCGGTGGGCAGGTCCTGTATATCAAACGGTCCGGGGGCCACCTGCATGGCCTTCAGCAGGTAGCCGTTCTGGCGCACTTCTATCGTGGCGTGTGTGCGTGCTACGCCGCTCACCGCCGGCGCAAAGCTCCGTTCACCGGCCGGTATCATGGCCTCGTCCGTAGCCAGCATGACGCCGGTAAAGGGCACGCCATCGAAGATGTCACCGTCTGTGGTACGTCCGCCCAGCGAGAGGCGGCTTTTCAGCTTTCTCAGACCTCGCTCGCCCCAGGTATACCCCTGCTGCCACTGCCCGCCACGCTGCAAGTTCCAGTTGCTCCTTATCCGCCAGGGACCGGTATTCAGACCCGGCAGCAACTGTACCCACCCTTCAGGCTCACTATCGGCCCGGCCGGCCTCACGGGACATCCCCGCGCTGTAGTTCAACAGAAAGGCCGTAATGCCGTCGTCCCAGAGCACCTCCGGTGCCAGTCCACCGATATGCTGCTGCAGGACAGCCTGTGGGATATCCAGCCGCAGCTGAAGGGCCACCACGTCGGCCGTGATCGTTGCCTGCGGGATAGCCGCAAGCCTGACGCAGGATGCGTTTGCGCCATGCTGCGTCAGGCCCGGAAGGGCCTCCGTTTTTACACCCCAGCGCTTTAGCAGAGCCGTGCTCAGACAGGGCTGCAGGCGACGGTGTCCGTCCTGGGCGGTCACCAGCCGCAGCGAAATATCGCGGCTGTCCACCAGCTCACCGTTGAGCAGGATATCCATCCGGTAGGTGCCCGGCTGTTGCAGCCCCTGTTCAAAGAGCGACAGGTCTGCGTGCTTTGCCGCATCATCGAGGAGCGCAGCTTCAAAGTGATAATCCTTTGCCTGCGCGCCGTACATAAAGCATGTCGCAGGCAGAGCCAAGGCAGCAAAAAAGCATCGCATGGTTCCTCCCGGAGTGACAGCAACATAAGGAACCCTAGTTAAGGGCTGTCCCGAACCGGCGGCTTTCCCCACCCTGATCGTTAATCACGGTCCAAGCCACCGCGCCGGCAGCGCTGGCTGGCAGCGGCAGGGATATATCTCCCAGGGGCGGCACGTACGTCAGGCCGCAGAGGGGCTTCCCGCCCACGCTGACCGCCTTCAGGTTCATGTAAAACGGCGTGGGATTACTGACGCGAAGCATGGTGCCCTGACGTGTCCAGCGCAGCGAGCCGGCAACATCTTCGGCACTCCCTTTCAGGCCGGCCGGCCGGTACAGCAGCTTGTCGCACGTGCTGATGGCCATATTGACCGTGAGTGAGACTTTTGTGGTACGGTCTGCCGTGCCGTCTTCAGACGGCGGCACCGCCTTCACACACAGCCAGTACAGGCCCTCGCGGTCCGCCGGGAGGTTGCCTCCCGTACGTATCACGCGCAGCCGGCTCTGCTGGCTGGCCTCAAGACGGAACAGCGGCGGCGTAACCAAAAACGGTGCGGCGCTCTTTTTGTCCTCTCCGGTCACCGAGGACTGCACCAGGATGGGGTAGTCCTGCTGATTTGACACCGACAGCTGCACGCCGGACGCGCTTTCCGGGTAGATGACCCGGGTAGCCCCGAGCGTCACCCGGAAGGTGTTTGACGCGTTAGCGGGCTGTGGTGAAGCATGACTTACAGTGCTCATGGTGAGCAGCGCCCCGGCCAGCAGCGCGGCGATTATTCTGCCGAGGCAGTTCATCATTAATTCCGTCCATTGTGATGCCGGCGGCCGCGGGCTGAATAGCATCGCGCGGCCGCCGGGGTGGTTAACAAAGAATGCAGAGAATAAAGGTGTGATGGCTGTCACGAAACCACTTTAAAGTTAAAGGAGCATTAACTTTGGGGAAATGTCGCGCGGGCAGGTAAAGCGATGGGGACCGGACGGTGGCTTTCAGTGCCTCTACGTGCGAGATATCAAAGTGGAAGAGTTCGCTTTAAGACAGCGGGCCTGATTCGGAACGGGGGCGGGCCTCCCAGCACTGCCCGACGTAGTCCCTGAAATGCGTAAAAAGTTTTGTCTGGCGGGAGCGCTGACGCCATATCAGCCACACTGGAAGATCAGGTATTTTCCATTCTGGCAGCACGGGAACGAGCTCACCGCGGGCGATATAGCCGGCGGCGAGCCAGCCCGGCGTGGCAAGGCTTATCCCTTTTCCCTGAAGAACAAGGTTAAACATGGCCAGCAGGTTACTGGAGGACAGGCCGCTGCCAGAACGTGCTTCAAGGAGGAATGACTCTTCTCCCCGCGACAGCATCAGCGGGCCGGAGAGGCCGTTCTGGTGCAGGGCGAAAAGCATATGACTGCACAGGTCGCGGGGATGAGTGACCGGAGCATGTTTTTTCAGATAGGACGGACTGGCGCACAGTATTAGTCTGACAGGACTGAGGCTACGGTGCACCAGGTCCTCGCTCTCGATACGTCCGCTGCGTAGCACCAGGTCGTCAAGCTCCGGAGAGTCCCGGCGGAGGTCTTCCCGTTCACGCGAGTCCAGAAACACCTTTACCTCCGGGTGTGTGAGGGCATAGTCGAAGGTCCACTTGTTGGCCAGGTACTCGCACACGATAGCAGGGGCAGTCAGCCTGACAACCCCTTTAATCTTGCTGTCAGGATTGCGGATTTCCTCCAGCAGCGAGCGGAAGGAGGCGGTTATTTCGCGGGCACGCAACACGGTTGTCTGGCCAGCCTCCGTCAGCAGCACACCCCGGGATGTACGGGTAAATAGAGGTGCATCCAGATAGCGCTCAAGCCTGCTTAACGCCTTGCTTACCGCCGCGGGCGTTAAATCCAGCTGCCGGGCCGCCTCTGCCACGCTTCCTGCCTCCGCCGTGCGGATGAAGATGAGCCAGTCCCGCATGCCGCGATTGTTGTCTATGTCCATGATGCACCCAGATAGGAATGAGTCAGAAGTGCACAAAGTGTGGCTTAAAATGACCGTCATGTCAGGGAAAACAGGCCTCGCTCAGCTATTAATTTCACAACAGACCGGTTTTACCGGGTATTTCAGGTTTGCATTACGCCCGTGAGGGCATATACGGACAAAAAAGACCGCTCTGTGTAACGCTTACTGTTTTCTCCTGACTGATGTCGACAATCCGGGCTGCGGCCTGTGCGTATCTTAATGGAAGTGGTTTTTGTTAAAGATATTTCAGCTCAGGACATAAAAATCCTGATATTTTTTACGCAAAATGTCTTTTTGACGAAAATAAAATTACTTTTTTTCAAGATTTTAGCATAGAAGGTAAAGAATGAAAAAATCATATAGTATAATTATATTTATGTTTTCTTTATTTGTTTTCGCGTTTAGCTTTCATTGGTTCTCCCCGGATGAAACAGCCTCTTTCTGCTCAGCTATTTTGCGTTTTGAGAAAGCAAACAGCCAAAGTGAAGAATATTATGTACAATACAATCTTGAAAACAAAAATAATGCCCAGCTTATATTTTACAAGACAGGCGATAGTAGTACTCAACCTTCTCTTTTAATTCTTAATTTTAACGTCGCCCCTTCCAGAGAATCTGGCGTTCTCTTTCATTTTAGCTCTAGCGATTATACCTCTTCATTCTGCAGTGATGCTAAGGATGCACCTTTTATTGATGATATGTTTTGCAGGAAAAATAATGCCATCATAGTTAAAAAATTATTTAATGCATTGAGATTCAGCTCGCCTTCAACTCCTTTATTTATATGCGTTCCTCAGCCATGATTTATTTCTATATTCTACTGAGAATCATAATTTTCAACTGAAAGTTTTAAAAAACAGCTTTCAAACTCATGTGTCTCGTTTAAACCATTAGGTTAAAATATAATCGAGACTCATTATTATGCATTGTTGCATATATGAAAACAGATAAGCTTCTTTCCGTAAAAAGAGCTTTATATTACAAACACTCTGCTCACCAGCCGAATCTTGCCCGGAGGAGGGTCGAAATACAGTGATTCGGCCAGACCTTTGCGCAGTGCACGCATCACTTCAATTCCCTTTATCGTGGCATAAGCCGTCATGATCGATTTGAATCCCGCCGAGGCGCTGATTATCCGTTTCAGCCTGCCGTGGTCGCATTCGACCACATTATTGCGATACTTGGTTTGCCGGTTTTCCAGCTCTTGTGGGCATTTCCCCTCTCGGTTCAGCAATGCCAGCACCCGCCCGTATGATACTGTATTAGCCGTACCAGCGGACTGCCCACAGGATGATGTCACGCTGCAAATGACGACCTTTCAATGGATTCCTAGGCGGCTCTCTCAGCAAAATGTGACGATAAGTTTACCACCATCGGTCCTTTGCAACAGTGCCAACTGGCGTACTACGCTCCCATCGGGAATAAGGATCTGATCGCCTGAGTTTACAGACAAAACACTTTTCCGGAAAATCGCGGCGGTTCACGATGTCCCGGAGTTCTTGTTTATAAAATTGTATCCATTTACGCAGATGAGCAGGATTGAGTTCAGGTGACTGAGCCACCTCTCAAACGTCGCGCTATTATTTGACGATTTGCCCGACAGCCGCAGCTTTGAACTCGGGAGAGAATGTGTGTACGGTTCGCCGTGTTTTGAGCATCCATCACCTCAAATTGACTGTTTTAACATTAACAGGTTTTAGAGAGGCTGAATTACTGATCCACTACACCACTGGAATAGGCTGGGCGGGATTCTGTTCATCAGTCGGCGTTTTTTTTGTCAAAATAGTTCCTTCTAAATCAGAAGGATATCTAACCTATCGATTCTGTGAGAAGAATTACAGGCAACAGTAACTTTACGCTTAATAAAAATATACCTAATATCAGTGAAAATTTTAAGATGACCATGATCCTGTTAGAGTAAGAAGCCTGCAAACGTAGGACTCCTCAGGAGAAAATTGCCATTATGGAACCGGAAATGAACGAATCCCACGTTGCACGTCTGCATGGAATCCATGCCTAGTCTGCTATTTAAGTGGAAGAAACACTATCAAGAAAAAGCTTCACCGCCGTTGTGACCGGAGAAGAAATTGTTCCAGCCTCTGAACTTACAGCCGCTCTGAAACAGGTTCAGAACGTGAGCGCCCTCTGTGCAAGAAGACGGTGAAGTCGAGATCCTCAAAGAAGCCGTGGAGTACGGGCAATGCGAAAATGGATAGCGCACACCGCAGAATAATGGCATAGCCGAGAGGTTCGTGAAAACCATGAATGGAACATTTATGCCAAAATCTGATATGAGAACGGTACTGTGGAGCCTTGTTGCGGCGTTCAATTTATTGAATCAAAACCATTAGCACAGTACGTTTGGATCCCCCCTCCCCAAGGGAATAAAGACGCCAGTGGGCATCGTTAACTTAGGATACAAAAGCTGTTTGGAGATGATGAGTCAATTTCACTTCAGTCATCTTTGCAGAATCAAGACGAATGGCCTAGCGCTGCGCTTTACTTCGGACTTGAATTAGCTCTTAACATCCGGAAAACCGGGTTGTTAAGATATTGGATAGAAGTATTATCGAAAAATGACATATTAGATATAGGTGTTAGCAAAAAATGAAATTTTTGTGTTTCTTTGTAATCTTTCCCATACTGGTATCATTTGCATCCTATGCCGACAGCCCCGAAGATTTACTTAACGAATCCTCCCTGGAAGGAGATTTTGTAAATTATTCCACCGTTAGAAATATGATAAATTCAGGCTCCGTATCTGGATCAGTGCTAAATGAGGGTACTGTAGATGAAAGATTTCTCAATTACGGGATAATATCAGGATCGATGATTAATTACGGAATGGTGAATGCAAACCAAAATTCAAGTTTATTTTTTAATGACGTGATAATTGCAGTAGATTTTGTGAATGAAGCAGGCTCTGTTTCCACGGAGATGAGAAATGGGCAATTTGGACGCATTGGTAACGACATGGTTAATAAGGGACATATTACTCGTGCTTTGATAAATAATGGACGTATTACCGGCAGGTTGATTAACGAAGGATTTGTTGATGGGGGAATTTCAAACACGGCCTTAGTTACCGGCGGAATCTTTAACAGTGGCACTATCACCGGGAACCTAATAAATACCGGCACCATTACTCAAGGTATTTTAAATAGCGGCACTATCAACGGACAAGTACAGATTGGTGATGCACCGTTCACACTCGTCGGTAATCATGCTGTCGTTTACGGGACCA
>Ga0256409_1000104_pt1 | contig 108815 bp, 107 predicted proteins | sample PhySR1_FD_185981 | JGI IMG/M metagenome (GOLD analysis project Ga0256409, IMG submission 185981) | Leaf surface microbial communities from sunflower plants in UC Gill Tract Community Farm, Albany, California, United States - DLSL S.R1 | ecosystem: Host-associated > Plants > Phyllosphere >... | reverse complement strand
AAGGTGTTCGCGAGAAGATCAAGCTGGTTTCTTCTGCTGGTACTGGTCACTTCTATACCACCACGAAGAACAAGCGTACTAAGCCGGAAAAATTGGAACTGAAGAAATTCGATCCAGTTGTCCGTCAGCACGTAGTATACAAAGAAGCTAAAATTAAATAATTTTAGTGGATTAATGAAAAACCCGGCCTTGGCCGGGTTTTTTTGTTTTATAAAGGGTAGAAAACATCGGAGGGGAGGCCAGATGCCTGAATTACCGGAAGTTGAGACGAGCAGACGCGGTATAGAGCCTTATCTTGTCGGCCACAGCATTCAGTATGCGGTGGTGCGCAACGCGCGCCTGCGCTGGCCGGTTTCCGAGCAGATCCTGACGCTGAGCGATCGACCGGTGCTCAGCGTGCAGCGTCGGGCCAAATACCTGCTGATTGAGCTGGAGCGCGGTTGGATTATCGTGCATCTGGGCATGTCGGGCAGCCTGCGCATGCTGCGTGAGGAAAACGAAGACGAAGCCGGCAAACACGACCACGTCGATTTGGTGATCAACAACGGTATGATCCTGCGCTATACCGATCCGCGCCGCTTCGGCGCCTGGCTGTGGTGCGAAGACCTGGCGACCAGCAGCGTGTTGGCGCATCTGGGGCCAGAACCGCTGAGTGAGGCGTTCAACGGTGACTACCTGTATGAAAAATCACGTAATAAGCGCACGCTGATCAAACCGTGGCTGATGGATAATAAGCTGGTGGTCGGGGTCGGTAACATTTACGCCAGTGAATCGCTGTTCAGCGCCGGGATCCTGCCCGATCGTCCGGCGGGATCCTTGACCAAAGCCGAAGCGGCGCTGTTGGCGAAGACCATCAAGGCGGTGTTGCAACGCTCCATCGAGCAGGGCGGCACCACATTGCGCGACTTTTTGCAGTCGGACGGGAAACCGGGGTACTTCGCGCAGGAGCTGCAGGTTTACGGACGGGCGGGAGAACCGTGCCGCACATGCGGCACGCCGATTGAATCCGCCAAGCACGGGCAGCGCAGCACCTTCTTTTGCCGACGCTGCCAGCGCTGAGCATCACGCGGCGGCGAGCTTCGCCATCAGCGCCTGAGTGACCACATCGGGCAGGAAAGGCGCGATATCGCCGCCGTGGCGGGCGACCTCCTTCACCAGTGAGGAGGAGATGAACGACCACTCTTCGGAAGGCATCAGGAACACGCTTTCCAGCGTCGGCATCAAATGGCGGTTCATGTTCGCCAGCTGCAGTTCATACTCAAAGTCAGACACCGCCCGCAGGCCGCGCACCAGGATATTGGCATTCTGGTGAGCGGCGAAATGCGCCATCAGCTCGCTGAAGCCCAGTACCTCCACATTGTCCAGATGCGAGGTGACCTGCGTCGCCAGCGCCACGCGCTCATCCAGGCTGAATAGCGGCTTTTTGCTCGGGCTGGCGGCGATGGCCAGAATCACGTGATCGAACATCAGCGACGCGCGCGTCACTAAATCCAGGTGGCCGTTGGTCATGGGATCGAAGGTCCCGGGATAGATGGCTTTGCTGGTCATGATTCACTTCTCTGAGTAGTTGCGGCCCAATGCCCATAATGCGGCATATTTATTGAAGGTATATTGCGCGTTGACCACCGCTAACAGCAACCCCTGTTTACCGTCGAGGAAGCCGGCCCGCAGCAGCCAGGTTTTGACGAAGGCGCCGAGCGTGTGGGTCAGGATGGACAGATAGCCGCAACGCTTGCCGGCCCGGTGGCGCTGTGTGGCCCACTCTTCGGCATAGCGCAGCTGTTTGCGCTGAAAGGCGAAGAAGTCGCGGCAGGTCAGGTGCAGCATATCGCCGCTGAGGGGGATCACTTTGGCGTCGCCGATGTTCAGCGACTCGTGCACCAGATCGTCGTTATAGCGATAGCGTGAATTGGCGTACAGGCGGTTGACGCGGTCGGGATACCAGCCGCTGTGGCGCATGAAGCGGCCAAGGAACAGGTTGCGCCGCGCGCAGCTGTAAACGGCGCCGTCGTCAGGCGCGTTCAACACCCGCTCGATGGATTGCCGCAGTTCGGGGGTGACGCGTTCGTCGGCGTCGATCATCAATACGTAGTCATGGCTGGCGTAGCTTTGCGCCAGCTGGCGCTGCTTGCCGAATCCTTGCCAGTCGGTGTGCGTGAAGACTTTGGCGCCCAGACTTTCGGCGACGGCGACGCTGTCGTCCTCGCTGCCGGAGTCCAGCACGATGATTTCATCGGCCCAGGCGACAGAGCGCAGGCAATCCGGCAACAGCCCGGCTTCGTTTTTGGCGATCATCACCACCGACAGGCTTTTGCGGCTGCTCATTCAGTGACTCCGGGGCGGCAGGTGCGGTTCCAGCAGCTGCAGCAGGCGCTGCAACGCTCCCTGATTCTGATACAACACTTCCACCGCATGGCGGCCGTAGTAACGGCGGTAGTCTTCGTCGGTCAACAGGGTTTCCACTTCCTTTACCAGCGAATCCACGTCGGTCACGGTGATCAGGCCTTCGGCCTGCGAAAGCTTGGCGCAGATGTCTTTAAAGTTGAAGGTATGCGGGCCCATCAGCACCGGGATGGCGTGGGCGGCGGCTTCCAGCGGGTTATGCCCGCCACGTTCCACCAGGCTGCCGCCGACAAAGGCCAGATCGGCGATGCCGTACAGCAGCATGAGTTCGCCCATGGTATCGCCGATCACCACCTGGGTGCTGCCGGACGGGATTTCGCCGCTGCTGCGCAGGGTGTAGCTGAAGCCGGCCTTCTGTACCAGTTCCTTGGCGGTCGGGAAGCGTTCCGGGTGACGCGGCACCAGGATCAGCAGCAGGTCGGGGTGTTTTTCCAGCAGCTTGCGGTGCGCTTCGAGCAGGATGGTTTCTTCGCCTTCATGGGTGCTGGTGGCGATCCACACCGGGCGGCGCGGCGCCCATTGGCGGCGCAGCGTAACGGCGCGGGCGGCCAGTTCCGGGGTGACGGAGATATCGAATTTCAGGCTGCCGGTAACGGCCAGCTGTGAGCGTTTCAGGCCCAGTTCGATAAAACGATCGCCGTCTTCCTGGTTCTGTGCGGCGATCAGCGTAATGCGGCGCAGCATATCGCGCATGAATCCGCCAATTTTCTTATAGCCGGCGGCGGATCGCGCCGACAGGCGCGCATTGGCGATCACCAGGGGGATTTGCCGCTGATGCAGTGCGTTGATCAGGTTAGGCCATAGCTCGGTTTCCATGATGATCACCAGCTTGGGATTCACCTGGTCGAGGAAGCGGTTCATGGAACCGGGCAGATCGTAGGGCAGATAGACATGATGCACGTCTTTGCCGAAAGCGGACTGGACGCGTTCTGAACCTGTCGGGGTCATTGTGGTCACAGTTATCGGCAACGCGGGGTAACGATGGCGCAGCGCCCGCACCAGCGGGATGGCCGCCAACGTTTCGCCGACGGAGACGGAATGCAGCATAATGCCGCCCGGCACGACTTTCCCGGCGCAGAAGCCATAGCGTTCCGCCCAGCGTTTACGGTAGGCTGGAGCTTTGCGGCTGCGCAGTAGTAAGCGGAGCCAGATCAGGGGTTGGATGAGGTAGAGTAGTACCTGATATAAACGCAGCAACATTCTATCAATTTCATTTATATGGGTTATTCGGAATAGTACCATAACTGGAAGGGAAAGGCGCTAATTTGGTAACCTTGGGTGTCAGTTTCAGACAACCGGCGAGCGATTTCGCCGATAGGCTCGGAATGAAGAATATTTTAATTATTCGCCGCGACAACATCGGCGATCTTGTTTGCACCACGCCTCTGATTGAAGGGGTGAAAATTGCCTATCCAGACGCAAAAGTTTATCTGCTGATCAATAAAGTCAGCCAGGACGTTGTTAAAAACAACCCTCATCTCGAGAAAGTCTTTGTCTATAAAAAGGCCAAGCACAAGGCGAAAAATGAAACGACGTTGGGCGTTTATTTCGAACGTCTGATGATCTTCCTGAAGCTGCGAAAAATAAAGTTCGATGCGGTCATTCTGGCCAACCCGGTGCCTTGCAAATACAGCCTGCGTTTAGCGAAAATGGCCGGCGCCACCCATATCATCGGCGCCGATTTGGGCACGAAAGATATTCAGCGCCCGTTCCGCAAGGACGATTTCCGCGGTCTACATCAGGTCGAACACACCTACAGCTATTTATCGGCGATAACCGATCAAACCATTCCGATCCCGCCGGTACGGGTATTCCTGACGCCGGAAGAGCGGCAGCTGGCGGCGCAGCGGCTGCAGGAACGCCTGCCATCGGTCGAACGGGTTTGCGCCGTGCATATCAGCAGCCGTAGCCCGAAAAGGCGCTGGCCGGTTGAACGCTATGCCGAAATCATCAACCGCCTGACCGCCGATCCCCGCACCGGCGTGCTGATCTTCTGGTCGCCGCAGGGCACGCTGGCGCCGGACGACATCGGCGATCAGCAGCGCGCAGAACAGCTGTTGGCGCTGTGCCAAAACGAACGCGTCGCGCTTTATCCGACGGCCTCGGTGCGCGAGCTGTTGGGCGGGTTCGATTTATGCGATCGGGTGCTGTGCAGCGACGGCGGGCAGATGCATCTTGCCGCCGCGCTGAATAAGGATATGGTGGTGTTCTTTGGCGATACCGATAAAACGTCCTGGCATCCATGGACCGGCCGTCATCATATTTTGCAGAGTGAGTCGGGGCACTGTGAAGATGTTTCTGTCGATGAGGTTTGGCAGAAAATGCAGGCGCTAAGCTAGCGAAGAAAATAAGGCAGGTATCACCTGCCTTATTTATTACTTTATTATTTTTCTTTCAGCTCAATATATTGACGGCAAATAGGCTCCAGCCCATAGCTCAGCAATTGCTGTTGATTTATCTGCGGCGGATTGGCGTAAATTTCCGCCATTTTTTCTGCCAGCGACGCTTCGTTTAATTCCGCCAACGCGTTAGCCATGCCGGCTTTTTCCAGAATTTCCGCAGGGCCGCCCGGACAGCGGGTGCTGACCACCGGCGTGCCGCACAACAGCGATTCTACCAGCACATTGCCAAACCCTTCGCTATCGGAGCTGAGCACCAACAGCGAGGCATGACGGATAAACGGATAGGGATTGGCCTGGAAGCCGAGGAACAGCACGCGCTCTGCGATACCCAAGTCTGCCGCCAGACGCTTGACCTCGGCGACGCGGGCGTCATCCCCGGTGCCGATCAAAACCAGCGGCGCCTGAATGCCGGATTGCGCATAGGCTTTCAGCAGGCGGTCATGCCGCTTGGTGGCGTGAAAGCGGCCGACGTGCACCAGATAGTCCTGACCGGCCAGTTCGCAAGGCGCCGCTGCCTGTTGCCGGATGGCGTCGATGTCGAACGGGTTATTGATGACCGCCAGCCGACGCGGGCGGATCGGCAAATTCTGCTGCAGATCGCCACCGACCGCCTGTGAAACGGCGACGATATTTCTCCCCTGGTAAACGTTGGCGATTTTACGTTGCTTGAGCCAGCGATCCAGGCCTTTGCGGTGGCCGAGGTAGGAGGTGGAGAGAATGCCGTGAATGCAGAACCACAGGCGATCCGAAGCCAGCCGCTTACTGCGGCTGACGATGCGATCGGTTTTGTGCAGGTTGGAGAACACCAGATCGAACGCGCCGTGTTGGCGCTCGTGTTCGGCTATCGCCCGATCCAGCGCGGCGGCGCGGCGCGACAGCTCGGTCAGCTTGCGCCAGGGGGCACGGCTGCGATCGGCCACCACCTGATAATCAATGCCTGACGGGATAGGGTAATTGCAGACGTCACGCAGCGAGATCAGACTGACGTCATGCCCCTGTTGCTGCATGCCCTGACACAGGGTCAGCACCACTTTTTCCGCGCCGCCTCCCGGCAGGCCATCGATGATCATCAGAATACGCATAGCTAATCCAGTAACCGGTTATAGAGGGAAATGAGCTGTTCGGAGAGATGCGCCGGCGTAGCCGTCATAATGCGCAATCTTGCCGCTTCGCCCATGGAGGATCCCAGCGCCTGGCGCGGCAGCGCCCGAATGGCTTCCGTGATGGCCGGCACGTCGAGCGCGTCGGTCACGAAGCCGTTCTGGCCCGGGGTGATAAACTCGGCGCCGCCGCAGGTGGTGCTGGTGATAACCGGCAGGCCGCAGGACATCGCTTCCAGAATCACATTCGGGAACGGATCGTACAGCGTCGGCAGCAGCAGCGCATCCGCGGCCTGATAGAACGGCAGAGTCTGCTTCTGCACGCCCATAAAGTGAATGCGATCGCCGCAGCCCAGCGACTGCGCCAGCGCCCGGTAACGCTTTTCGGCTTTGTCTTTACCGACCACCAAGAGGTGGCTGTCGGTCGCCGCCACGGCGCGGATGGCGGCGGCCAGCCCTTTGCGCTCGAAACCGGAGCCGACGAAGATCAGGCAGTGCGCCTGTTGCGGGATCTGATATTGCTCACGCAGGCGTCGGCGCTGGGCCTCGTCGACGGGCAGGAACTTTTGATTGTCGATGGCGTTATAGATCACCGTGATTTTGTCGGCGGGCACGCCAAAGTCGGCGATGATTTCCCGTTTGATCATTTCGGCGTTGCAGATGACGGCTTTCAGCTCCGGTGCGGCGTACATGGCGCGCTCGGCGCACATCACATAGCGGTGATAACGGTTGGAAAACAGCCACTTGCGGCGCCACTCGGGCAGCAGCCGCGCGCGTTGCAGCAGCCAGCGGCGGTGTACGCCGTCGCCGGCGCGGTAGATATCGCAGCCGGGAATGCGCTCATGGCTTTGCACCAGATCGAAGCGCTCTTTCTGCCACAGTGCCCTGGCCGCCACGGCGAAGCCCCGTTCGCGACTGATGCGGCCGAGTTTCAACGGGTTACACAGGTGAATATGCCAGTTTGGATTGGCGTCACCCTGCCATTCGCGAGTGATGACGTTCAGATCGAGATCCTGTTGCTCCAGCGCCTCCAGGGCGCGGGAAACGAAACGTTCGGCTCCGCCGTCCGGGCGGTATTTTTGGCGAACGATCGCCAAACGAAATGCTTTCATGCCAGCGTGCTCCGCGCGGCTGCAATCACCGCGTCTGTAGGAATGAGGTCGAGATACCGTTCATCGGTGCCGGTATCGATGGCGTCCGGGTCGGGCAGTTCGCCAAAGTCGCCGGCCCAGATCACGGCGCCGGTAGCCTGCCATGGCCGCCAGAAAGTCAGCTTGGAAGGGCCGAATAACGCCACGCACGGCGTTTGCAGCGCGGCGGCCATATGCATCGGCACCGAATCCACGCCGATAAACAGCTTGGCGTGGTCAATCAGGGCGGCCAGTTGGCGCAGCGTCAGCTGGCCGGCCAGCGAGATTACGCCCTGCGGCGGGCAGAGCGCCAAAATGCGCTCGACCATGGCTTTTTCTCTGGCGTCGGGGCCGGAGGTGATCACCAACTGGTGGCCGTCGGCCTGCAAGGCGGTGAGGGTGGCGGCCATTTTCTCTTCGCTCCAGCATTTGAAGAACCAGCGCGAGGTGGGCTGCACCACAATATAACTGCCGGCGACGCCCTGTTTCTGCAACAGTTGCTCACAGGTCTGCCAATCCTGCGGATCATAACTCATGGTGACATGCTCATTGAGCGCGGGCAGGTTCAGCGGCGCCAGCAACGAGAGATTTTGTTCGACGGTATGCAAGTGGGCGTGATTGTCTACCGGCACCAGCTGCGTGTGGCAGTGGCGCCACAGGAAGCCGCGGCGTTTGGGGAAATCGAAGCCCAAACGGATGCGCGCGCCGGTCAGGCGCGTGATGATGGCGCTGCGCCACTGATCGGCCAGATTGACCACCAGATCGTAGCGCTGCGCCTTCAGGCGGCGCAGCAGCGCCAGCTCATGTCCGAGGTGAGCGCGGGTACCCTGTTTTTTCCATTGGCGATCGATGGCGAACAGGGTCGACAGTTCCGGATTACTGGCCAGCATCTCCTGCGTTTCCTGATACAGCAGCACATCGATCCGGGCCTGCGGGTAGTTTTGCCGCAGGCTGCTGATGACCGGCGTGACCAGCAGCATATCGCCGTGGTGGCGCAGTTTTATGATCAGAATACGCTGTACGGATGGGGCGGAAGTTAGGGCTGGCGCGTCGTTCATCATGAGTCGCTTTCTGGGAAACCAATCTTTGATTCTAAATGACCCGATCGCATGTGGCTACTGTTGCTCGGTTTTCTTGCCGAGCCGCAAAAAAATCGCCGGAGCAGGGACGAATGCGCTTCAACGTTGTCCAAACCAGGCAGCAAAGTCGTTTGCCCTGGCGAAACGGCCTGCGTAACATAGCGTATTCTGTTGATATCAGGTTCGATATTCATGACTAAACCGGCGTTTCTCATCACCATTGATACCGAAGGCGATAATCTGTGGCAAAACCACGATCGCATCGCGACCGAAAACACGCGTTTCTTGCCGCGCTTTCAGGCGCTGTGCGAGAAATATGCCTTCAAGCCGGTTTATCTCACCAACTATGAAATGGCGATGGATCCGGCTTACGTCGAGTTCGCGCGTGACGTGATCGCCCGCGGCGCCGGTGAAGTCGGCATGCATCTGCACGCCTGGAACAGCCCGCCGCTGACGCCGCTCACCGATGACGACTGGCGCCACAAGCCTTATTTGATCGAGTATCCCGCCGATCAGATACGCGCCAAGGTCGACCACATGACCAAACTGCTGGAGGACGCCTTCCAGACCAAAATGCTCAGCCATCGCGCCGGCCGTTGGGCGTTCAACGAATACTATGCCTCACTGCTGCTGGAATACGGCTATCAGGTGGATTGTTCGGTTACGCCGCGGGTCAACTGGCAGTTTTCGCCGGGCAACCCGCAGGGCAACGGCGGTACCGATTACAGCCGGTTCCCGTCGCACGCCTATTTCATCGATCCGCAGAACATCGCCAAGCCGGGTGCTTCGTCGCTGCTGGAAGTGCCGATGAGCATCCAGTACAAGCATTCGGCGCTGATGAATGCGTTCAAGCAGGGCTATGATCGGCTGCGCGGCAAGCGGCGTTCGCCGTCCGTCAACTGGCTGCGGCCGAGTGGCGGCAACGTGGCCAAGATGATCAGCGTGGCAGAGACGTCGTTGGCGCAGGGGCATGACTACGTCGAGTTTATGCTGCACTCCTCCGAGTTTATGCCGGGCGGCAGCCCGACGTTCAAAACCGAGCAGGATATCGAAGTGCTGTACCGCGATCTGGAGCAGCTGTTTGACTGGCTGCAGCAGCGCACGGTGGGCATGACGCTGGCCGAGTATTATCAACTTAAAGCGAACTAAGCACGCACATGTCGAAGAAATGGAAAATTAAGGTTGCCGACTGGTTTTTGCGGCGCTATACGGCGAAGTACGGCCGTTTTCAGGACAAGGCGACGTTCGACGGCGCCCAGCAGTTTGACAATATCGTCATCTACTCCACCACGGCGTTGGGCGACTTCATGTTCAACACGCCGGCATTGAGGGCGATGAGGGAACGCTATCCCAACGCGCACATCACGCTGGTGGTGCACAAGAAAAACCGCGAACTGGTGGAAAACGGCCGCTATTACGATCGCGTGGTGTATTGGGACAGCAAGATCAAGACGATACGCCCATTGCTGAAATCGCTGCGCGAATATCAGCCGGATTTGGCGCTGATCCTGCACTCTCACCTGCCTTATGACATCATCAGCGCCGTCATGGCGGGGGCAAAGTACATCATCAGGGATAACTACAGCTCGGGTATTTGCGGGCTGGAACCTTGGTTAACCAACTATATCTTCCATTATTACGGCCATTTCGTGCGCCGCAAACTGGAGCTGATTTCCATTTTGGGCTGCCGTAGCGACGATCCGACGATGGAAATTCCCGTGGACTATCAGCGCGGCGTCAAAAGCAGCGACCATCCCACCATCGGTTTTCAACTGGGGGCATCGACGGAGTCGCGTTGCTGGCCGGTGTCGCACTATGCGCGCCTGGCCGATGAGCTGGTGGCGAAGCACCCCAATGTGCGCATCGTGCTGATTGGCGCACCGCTTGACGACGGCAAGGCCCAGCAGTTTATGAGCCTGATCGGCCCGCAAACGCAGGCCTGCGTGGATAATCAGATCGGTAAAACGGGGCTGCAAGGCTTGCTGACGTTGCTCGACAGTTTCCATGTTCTGGTCACCGGCGACACCGGGCCGCTGCATCTGGCGGTGGCGTTGAAGGTGAAAACCATCAGCCTGTTCGTGACCGCCGATTCACGCTCCACCGGGCCGATTCAGGATCCTGAACTGCACCGCATCATTCAGGTGTCGCGCACCGGCTATACGATGCCGCTGGAGGCGGAAAGCCCGATGGGGGTCATTCAGCCGCAGCGGATTTATGACGAACTGGTCGCGCACGTGCCTTTAGCGCGCTAGAGGTGCGGCGACGCATCGGCCGCCAGGCCGATGCGGTTAGCGTGGTTTGCGCCCGCGCAGCTTCGAAAGAAAGGTATCCACTCGCGCATAGCGCATCTGGCGGACTTTTTTGCCCGGCACGTCGCTGTTGCGGCAGACAGCGGCGGCGCGGCGCAGAATTTGCAGCGTTGCCGGCGCGTAATGATAATAACCGTACACCGCCTTCGACATGCTTTTCACCTCGGAAAAGCAGTTGGCCAGCATCAGGGCGGCCAACCGGCGCAGCGGCTCATCCCCAGGATGCTGCGCCACAAAGCGCAGCATCTTCTCCATGGCGAACAGCAAATCTTCAATATCTTTGGGTTTGATATTGCGGGTGATGCCCTGGCTGTTATCCCGGTAGAAATAGAGTTCGCAGTCAAGATGGGCGATGCGGCGAGTTTTGAAATACTGAAAAGGCGTGAAAATCACGTCTTCATAACGCCTGCCGTCTTCGAACGTTTCCCCTGCCAGCAGCGTGCGCTTATATACCCGGCTCCAGAGATGCCACATCGAGCGTGCGAACAGCGGTTGCAGGCTGCCCAGCCCCAACGAGGAAAAGTCGTAGGCTGCGGGCTGCGTCGCGCGGTTCTCGGGTTTCGGCGGTTGTTCGGTGAACTTCTGATAATTAAAATCGATCAGGTCATATTCATCGGCGATCAGCAGGGGCCGCAGGATCGCCAGATAGTCGTCGCTCAGCAGATCGTCGCCGTCGAGAAAGGTGACGTAGCGGCCGGCGGCATGCTGCAGGCCGACATTGCGGGCGTGCGCAATGCCGCCGTTGGCCTGTGAAATAAAAGCCACGTGCGGATGCTGCCGCTGCGCCAGATACCGGCTGACCAGCGCCCCTGACGCATCGGTAGAGCCATCGTCGATGATGACCACCTCAATCTCATCAGAAATCTGCGTAAATAACGAATCCAGCGCAGCGATGACGAACGCTTCGTTATTGTAAAACGGCACGATAACGCTGAGCAGCGGTGGCTGATGAGTTTTCACGCGGTCTGCTCCTGGGCGGAAGGCGGTTTCGCCACGGAGAGCACGGCGGCGATCAGCGCCAGACAGAACATGACGGTGCCTTCCGTGCTGAAGAAGATGACGTCGCTAAGACCGTAAACGAACAGGCTGGCGCTCACGCTCAGCAACAGCGCGTTGCGCTGCGGCCGGAATGAAGAGAAGAACAGGCCGACATACAGCGCCAGCAACAGCAACGCCCCCCAGACCCCCTTGAGCGAATAGGTTTCCAGCAGCTCGTTATGCAGATGCACGTTGATGTAAGGCATGACGCCAGACAGGCGAGGTTGCTGCGCGACGATGGCGCGGATCTCTTCACCGCGCTGCTCGGCGGATTGACCCCAAGGAGCTTGTGAGCCGGTGCGCCATGCCAGCGTTTGCATCGACAGTCGGGAAATGATCGAGTTTTCAGTCTGTGGCTGATCCATCAGACGCATGTCGGTCTCAAAGGCCTGAATGCGTTCTTCTATCTGCGGTTTGAACACCAGGCCGCAGGCTACGAGCAGCAGCGGTACCGAGGCCACCAACGCGAGCTTGTGTTTCCTGGAAACCAGATGCTTGGTCGCCAGCAGCGACAGACAAATCGCCACCGGGTAAACCAGCATCGCCGCGCGGGTGCCGGTCAGCACCAGCGCAGAGAAGGAAAGCAGGAACGCCGCAATGTACAGCACCAGGCGGTAGCGGGTGCGCAGCATCAGGATGGCTTGCATCATCACCAGATCGATGGCGGTCATCAGATAGGCAGCGACCGTGGCGCGATCGAAGTTAAGCTCCACGCGAGGAATATCCAGCCGCAATCCCTGATAGAGGGAATAGCCGTTGATCGCCAGGCCGGTAACGAGGGCCACGACGATCAGCAGGCGCTGCACGCACAGCCGCTCATTGAGCGCAATCAGCAAGATGAAAGCGGTTGCGAGCTGCAGTTTGCCGGTCGACATATAAGAGCGATAAATGTTGATGTACTCACCCGGCTGTTTGAAGTGATGCATCCACAGGATGGTGCCCATGCCGACGCAGAACATCAGCGCGGGCAACAGCAGATTTTTAACGTTGCTGAAGTAGTAGCGCGGATACAGGCAAACGGCGATAAAGGCGATGTAGCTGGAAACGTAAAACAGATTGCGTCCGGTCGCGGAACCGAAAGGAATGGTGCAAAAAGCGATGGCGCATCCCAGATAAATCAAATAACTGAAGGCAGGGTGCGGCGTTTTTTGTTTTAGCATCGGGCGTGTTTTCCGGCTCACGTGTTGATTAAACGATGAAGGATCGCAGCGTGTCGTCAAACTCAGCTTTGAACTGAGCATAGTTGAAATGTTCAGCAGGATAGCGCTGCGCGTTTCGGCTCAACGTCTGGTAGGTTTCGCCCGCCAGCAATGTCTCAACGGCATCCGCACAGTCGATATGCGACAACAGCTTGGGCGACACCAGGCTGTCGGTTAACGGATCGTAGACTTTATGCGGGAAGTCGACCTCGATATCGGTGAGCTGCCGGTGTTGTTCGATGGTGACCGACGGAACCAGGCCAATGCCGCAGACGCCGTCTTTCACCGCTTCCGGCTGGCCGTCAACCTGCGGGAAGATGACCGGCACGCCGAAATAGAGCGATTCCATGCAGGACAAGCCGAACGGCTCGGTGATCGGCGTGCTCATGTAAATGTGCGTGCGATTGAAGAAGCCGGCGACGTCATCCTGGTAACCGCTGAAGGTGACGCGATCGCCGAGCTGGAGCCGGGCCGCCAGTGCCTCGAACGCCGCGCGATCCGGCCCTTTGCCGGCCACTTCCAGCGTGACGTCATGCCCGCGTCGCAGCAGTTCCTGCATCATCAATAATGAAACGCTGATGCCTTTCAGGCTGACCAGACGCGAGGCGGTGCCGATTCTGATCGGCTGTGACAGCGTTTTCGGCGTGTTGTCGATCCCCGCCGGCGTCTTGATGCGGTTGATCACCACGTGGTTTGGGCAAGGCAGATTAAAGCGCAGCTCCATCACCCGCTTCGAGGCGTGTGAGGCGGAAATCACGCCGTCCAGCATGGCGAAGAAACGCAGCGTCTTTTGATTTTTCGGGTAGCGCCAGGAGCAGCCGTGATCGTAGTAAACCAGCTTGCCGCGCTTGGGTTTGGCCGCCAGCCCCGGCACCAGGTCCCAGACGATCACCACGTCGGCGTTGGCCCGCTCGATTTTCCACTTCAACAGAAATTTTCGCAGGAACTGCGGGCAGCGCAGCGGCAGCGCATTGATCAGGCGGTTGGCGAAGGTGACGGGCTGGTGCGCCGGCAACTGGCGGCGGATCTCCTCGCCGATGTCGCCGCTGATGCACAGGACCTGGTTGCTGCCGTCGGTGGTATCGTTGATGTACTGCAGGAACAGGCGCTCGACGCCGCCCATTTTACCCAGGTTGATAATGTGCAGTTTTTTCATGCTATAACCTTTTGCAACGCCTGCCATGCCGTATCGGCGTCGATTGTCGCCATGCTTTTTTCCGGCGAAATCAGAGAGTGCTGATTTTGCCCGTAGCCGCCGATCAGGCCGGGATCGGTCGGCCCAAACAGCGTGATGTTCGGTTTGGCGAGCGCGGCGGTCAAATGGCTGAGCCCGGTGTCGACCGAGACCACGCCCCTGGCGCCCGCCAGCACGTCAGCCACCTGCTGCAGGCTGAGCTTCGGCAGCACCTCGACATGTGGGAAACCTTCCGCCAACCGCAGCGCGCGCTGATGTTCATGCTCCGCCCCCCAGGGCAGTTTGATCTTCAGCCCGCTGTCGACCGTCAGCGCGATCAGCTCGCGCCAGTTCTGCTCCGGCCAATGCTTGTCGTCGCGGGTCGTAGCGTGCAAAAACACCAGATATTGACCGGCATCGGCCGGCGGCTGGCTGAGAAAGCGCGCGGCGATGGCATAGTCGCCGTAGCTGCCCGGTTTATCGTAGCCGAGGCTTTTGGCGAACAGCTCGCGCGTGCGTTCCACCGCGTGCTGCCGTTTGTCTATCTCATGGCGCACGTTGTAGAACCAGCTGGCGAACGGTTCGCGCGCGCTTTTGCAGTCAGGGCCATGTTTGTTGCCCTTGGCGACGCGCGTGATCAGCGCGGCGCTTTTCATCAGGCCCTGCGCGTCGATCACCACGTCGTAACGGCGTTCTTGCAGCGCGCGCTTGAAGTCGCAGCGCTGCTGTCGGGTGTCGCTGCCGAACCAGTTTTTGCGCCAGCGGCGAATGGCCACCGGGATCACGCGATCCACCGCCGGGTGCCAGGTGGGGATTTGGCTGAAACCTTCTTCCACTACCCAGTCGAAGCGGATATCGGGAATGGCCTGCAGCGCATCGGTCAGGGCGGGCAGCGTATGCAGCACGTCTCCCATCGAGGACGTTTTTACGATTAACACCTGCATGACTATTCCTCGCTGGCGACAAGCAACGGCGTCAGCGCATCCAACACTTGCTGCGGCTGAATATCGATCAAACTTTGGTGATACCCCTGTTCGGCATCGCCCTTACGCACCTTGTGGTAGCCGCTGATTAAGCGAATCACCCGCGCCTTGTCGGAGAGCGGCGGCGTGAAGTCGGGGCTGCTTGGGCCGTACAAGGCTATCAGCGGTTTGTTCAACGCTGCGGCAACGTGCATTAAACCGGAGTCGTTGCTGACCACCGCCCGGCAGGCCGCGATCAGGATCACCGCCTGCTCCAGCTGGGTTTTTCCGGCCAGATTAAGGCAGAAATCGCGCGCGTCGTCCTGCAACGCGGCGCGGATCTGTTCGCCGGCCTCATGGTCTTTTGCCGAACCGAACAGCGCGATTTGATAGCCGCTCTCGATCAGCCGTTGAGCCAGCGCCGCGTAGTGATAGTGCGGCCAGCGCTTGGCGGGGCCGAACTCCGCGCCTGGGCAGAAGCCGACGATCGGGCGGCTGTCGGTCAGGTTGAAGGCTGAGGTGGTTTCGGCGATCTCTTCGTCGCTCACCCGCAGCTGCGGCCACAGCAGCGGCTGCGGCAGATCGTCGGCGCGCTGAACGCGGCCTTTGTCATAGGCCAGCGCCACATAGCGCTGCACCATCAGCGGGAAAGCCGCCTTGTCGAGCACGCGCACGTCGTTCAGCAGGCCGTAGCGCATTTCGCCCCGCCAGCCGGTGCGCTGCGGGATATCGGCGAAGAAAGGCACCAGCGCGGATTTGAACGAGTTGGGCAGAACGTAAGCGCGATCGTAACGGTTGGCGCGCAGAGCGCGCCCCAGGCGGCGGCGCTCGCCGAGCCCCAGCGCGCCGTGGCCCAGCGGCATCGCCAGCGCCTGATTGACTTCCGGCATGCGCGCCAGCAACGGGCGGCACCAGGCCGGCGCCATCACATCGATCTCCGCCGACGGGTATTCGGCCTTCAGGGTGCGATAGAGACTTTGCGACATCATCATGTCGCCAACCCAAGAAGGGCCGATAACCAGTATTTTCATACCCAGCGTTAATTCCTTCAGCTTATGCGGTGCGGTTCAACCAGGCCATGTACTCTTTCACGCCTTCGGCGACCGTTTTGAACGGTGCGTCGTAGCCGGCGGCGCGCAGCTTGGTCAGATCGGCCTGGGTGTACGCCTGATAGCGGCCCTTCAGCTTCTCCGGGAACTCGATGTATTCCACCGCGCCTTGCTGATGGAAGTCCACCACCGCGTCAGCCACCGCCTGGAAGGTTTCCGCCCGGCCGGTGCCGCAGTTGAAGATGCCGGATTTGCCGGTTTCCCAGAACCACAGGTTGACCGCCGCCACGTCGCCGACGTAGATGAAGTCACGCTTGAAGTTTTCGCTGCCGGCGAACAGTTTCGGGTTTTCGCCGCGGTTGATCTGGGTGTTCAGGTGGAAGGCGACGCTGGCCATGCTGCCTTTGTGGCCTTCACGCGGGCCGTAAACGTTGAAGTAGCGGAAGCCGCAGATCTGCGAGTCCGCTTCCGGCAGGATCTCACGCACGTACTGATCGAACAGGAATTTGGAATAGCCGTACACGTTGAGCGGCGCTTCATACTGACGCTCTTCGATAAACTCTTCGCGGCCGCCGTAAGTGGCGGCGGAGGAGGCATACAGGAACGGAATCTCGCGATCCAGGCAGTAGTGCAGCAGGTCTTTGGAGTACTGATAGTTGTTGTCCATCATGTACTTGCCGTCCCACTCGGTGGTCGCGGAGCAGGCGCCTTCGTGGAACACCGCTTCGATCTCGCCCAGATCGTCGCCGGCCACGATGCTGGCGATAAAGTCTTCTTTATCGATATAGTCAGCGATGTCCAGATCGACCAGGTTGACGAACTTGGTGCCGTCTTTCAGGTTGTCCACCACCAGGATATCGCGATATCCCTTGTCGTTCAGTGCCTTAATGATGTTGCTGCCGATCATGCCGGCGCCGCCAGTAACGATAATCATTGGGTTACCCCTGCTAAGCTGCCTGGTGGGGCACAATGCCCCACGCTCAATGGCGGTTATCATAGCATTTCATGCCGCGGCAAACAGCGGAAGGGCTCCGAATATCCCGCATTGCCATTGAAGTCCGCCGTTTGCCGTGATATCTGCTGCAATTTTAATATTCTCTCCCGTGCATTCTCGTCAGTTTGGTTACAAATCAGTAAAATATGCCGCAATTAGCCCAATCCTGGAGATAACCGAATGTCAGCGTCTTTTTATCAGCAGTTGGAACAACAGCTTGCCGCCACGCGCAGTGAAGGGCTGTTCAAGGAAGAACGCATCATTACCTCCGCGCAACAGGCGGACATCGCCGTCGCCGACGGCAGCCATGTGATCAACTTCTGCGCCAATAACTACCTGGGCCTGGCCAACCATCCGGCGCTGATCGCCGCCGCCAAATCGGGGATGGACAGCCACGGTTTCGGCATGGCGTCGGTGCGCTTCATCTGCGGCACCCAGGACAGCCACAAGCAGCTCGAACAAAAACTGGCGGCCTTTTTGGGCATGGAAGACGCGATCCTGTACTCCTCTTGCTTCGACGCCAACGGCGGGCTGTTCGAAACTCTGCTCGGCCCGGAAGACGCCATTATCTCCGATGCGTTGAACCATGCGTCGATCATCGACGGCGTGCGGCTGTGCAAGGCCAAGCGCTATCGCTACGCTAATAACGACATGGCCGAGCTGGCCGCGCAGCTGAAACAGGCCAAAGCCGACGGCGCGCGCCACATTCTGATCGCCACCGACGGCGTGTTCTCGATGGACGGCGTGATCGCCAACCTGAAAGGGGTTTGCGATCTGGCGGACGAGTATCAGGCGCTGGTGATGGTGGATGACTCCCACGCGGTGGGCTTTGTCGGCGCCAACGGGCGCGGCACCCATGAATACTGCGAAGTGATGGGTCGCGTCGATATCATTACCGGTACGTTAGGCAAAGCGCTGGGCGGCGCGTCCGGCGGCTACACCGCCGCCAAGAAAGAAGTGGTGGAGTGGCTGCGCCAGCGTTCGCGCCCGTACCTGTTCTCCAACTCGCTGGCGCCGGCGATCGTCGCCGCGTCGATCAAAGTGCTGGAACTGCTGGAAGAGGGCGATGCCCTGCGCGATCGCCTGTGGGCCAATGCGCGTCTGTTCCGCGAAAAAATGACCGCCGCCGGCTTCACGTTGGCCGGCGCCGATCACGCCATCATCCCGGTCATGCTGGGGGAGGCGAAGTTGGCGCAGGAATTCGCCAATGCGTTGCTCAAGGAAGGCATCTATGTGACCGGTTTCTTCTATCCGGTGGTGCCGAAAGGCCAGGCGCGCATCCGCACCCAGATGTCCGCCGACCACACCCCGGAGCAAATCGAACGCGCAGTGGCGGCGTTTACACGTATCGGTAAGGATCTTGGCGTTATTGCATAAGGTAAAACCATGAAAGCACTGTCAAAACTGAAAGCGGAAGAAGGGATTTGGATGACCGACGTGCCTCAGCCGGAGCTGGGCCACAACGACATCATGATCAAAATCCGCAAAACCGCGATCTGCGGCACTGATGTGCATATCTACAACTGGGACGAGTGGTCGCAAAAAACCATTCCGGTTCCGATGGTGGTCGGCCATGAATACGTGGGCGAAGTGGTGGCGATCGGTCAGGAAGTCAAAGGCTTCAGCATCGGCGATCGCGTGTCCGGCGAAGGCCACATCACCTGCGGCCACTGCCGCAACTGCCGCGGCGGCCGCACGCACCTGTGCCGCAACACCATCGGCGTGGGCGTGAACCGTCCGGGCAGCTTCGCGGAATATCTGGTGATCCCGGCGTTCAATGCCTTCAAGATCCCGGATAACATCTCCGACGAACTGGCTTCGATCTTCGATCCGTTCGGCAACGCGGTGCATACCGCGCTGTCGTTCGATCTGGTCGGGGAAGACGTGCTGGTGTCCGGCGCCGGCCCGATCGGCATCATGGCGGCGGCGGTGTGCAAACACGTCGGCGCCCGTCATGTGGTGATCACCGACGTTAACGAATACCGTCTGGAACTGGCGCGCAAGATGGGCGTGACCCGCGCGGTGAACGTCAGCAAGGAAAACCTCAACGACGTGATGGCCGAGCTGGGCATGACCGAAGGATTCGACGTCGGTCTGGAAATGTCCGGCGCGCCGCCGGCGTTCCGCACGCTGCTGAACGCCATGAACCACGGCGGGCGCATCGCCATGCTGGGCATTCCGCCTTCGGATATGTCGATCGACTGGAACCAGGTGATTTTCAAAGGGCTGTTTATCAAAGGGATTTACGGCCGCGAAATGTTTGAGACCTGGTACAAGATGGCGGCGCTAATCCAGTCCGGTCTGGATTTGACCCCGATCATCACCCACCGTTTCTCGATCGACGAGTTCCAGCAGGGCTTCGACGCCATGCGCTCCGGCAAGTCGGGCAAAGTGGTGCTGAGCTGGGATTGATCTCGGCAGGCGTGAAAAGGGCCGGAATTCCGGCCCTTTTTTATGCTTGCGGTTTGGTTTGCGTCCAGTGCTGCCAATGACGCTTGATGAAGGTCACCGGCGGCGAGGTGGCAATGCTGTCGGCGATAACGCCCAGCGCGGTGCCGGCGTTGGCTTTTTCCTTCGGCGGTTTGACCTTGCACTGCTTGATGCCGCCGCTGAACGGGTTCTTCGGCTGCGGTTTTTGCGGTTTGACCGGCGGCGGAACGTAGCTGCCACCGCCGTTGCCCTGCGGTTCGTTCAGCAGCGCGCTCGGTTTGACCAGCACGATATCGGCGGGCAGCGACGGCAGCATCTGCTGCAGCACTTTCACCGTCGCCGGGCGCGGGTGGCCGATGGCGATGGCGGAACCGTTGCGCCGCGCCAATTCAACCGCGCGGTTGAACTGACGGCGGATATCGGCTTCGTTCGCGGTATCGTCGAGGAACACCTTGCGTTTGATCACCTTCACGCCGGTGCCAGCCGCGGCGCGGGTCGCCTGGCTGTTGCCGATGGTCATGCTGTCGAGGAAGTACAGACGGTAGCTTTCGAGCGCCTGCATCACTTTCTGCATGCCCGGCAGGCTGGAGGTCATGGCGCTGCCCATGTGGTTGTTCATGCCGACCGCGTAAGGCACGTTGTTCACCGCGTTGCGGATGATGCGCTGGATCTCGTCGCTGCTCATGGCGGGCTGCAGCGTATCGCGCTCCAGCGGCTGCTTGCTGAGCGGCGCCATCGGCATGTGGATCAGCACTTCGCGGCCCTGGCTGTGGGCGCGGGTGGCCATCAGGCGGGCGTGCGGCGCGTTGGGCAAGACTGCGACCGAGATCGCCGTCGGCATTTGCAGCACCGCATTTTCTTCGTGGGGGCGGTAGCCCACGTCATCGATGACGATGGAGAGTTTTCCTGCCTGCGCAGCGTAAGCCTGCAGCAGACAGCCCATTAACAGAGCTGTACGGGTTTTGACATAGCGCAAATCTATCTTCCCAACCACGGCAGTGGGTTAACCGCCTGTCCCTGACGACGGATTTCGAAATAGAGCGACGGCGTTCCCTGGCCGCCGCTGGTGCCGACCAGAGCGATCGGCTGGCCAGCGCGCACCTGCGCCCCGACGTTGACCAACGCGCTTTGGTTATAGCCGTACACGCTCATGTCGCCTTTACCGTGTTCGACCACCACCATCAGGCCATAGCCTTGCAGCCAGTCGGCCAGCAGCACGCGGCCATCGGCGACGGCTTTCACTTCGCTGCCTTCGCGGGCTTCGATCACCATGCCTTTCCAGCGTAGCTCGCCCTGCTGCTGCTCGCCAAAGCCGTGCAGCGTGCGGCCGCGCACCGGCCACATCAGCTGGCCGGCCGGACGGCCGAGGCCGCCGGTTCGCGCCATCAGCGAGCGATCGGCTTCGCTAGGTTTGTAGGTGGTGCCGGTTTTCTTCGCCTGCTGTTCCTTGATGCGCACCTGTTCGCGCACCTTGGCCGCTTCACGCGCTTCGCGTTCGGCGCGCGCACGGGCTTCGCGCTCCGCCCGGGCGATCTTGTCGCGCATGCGGGCTTCGTTTTGGCGCAGTTCCACCAGGCGTTGTTGGTCTTTTTCCAGCGAGGCTTCCAGCGCGGTCAGCGTTTTCTTGCGGGCGCCGCGCGCCTGCTCCAGCTTCTGCTGCTGCGTCTGTTGTTCGCTCAGTAAGGATTTTTGCTGGCCCTGTTTGGCCACCAGCGTGGTTTTTTGCTTCGCCAGCTCGGCGCGGGTCTGTTTCAGCTCTTCGATGGTTTTCTGGCGCGCTTCGTTCAGATAACCGAAATAGGCCAGAATACGTTCGCTGCGCTGGCTTTCTTCACCGCTGAGGATCAGCTGCACGGCGCTGTGCTGCCCTTGCCGGAAGGCGGCGTCGAGCTGTTTGGCGAGGAGGTTTTGCTGGGTCGATTGCTGCTTTTGCAGCTTGGCGATCGAGGCGTTCAGGCCGGAAATGTCCTTGCCCAACTGGGTGAGCGTGCCCTGGGTGTCGCGCAACTGGCGGCTGGCCTGAGCGATGGTTTTTTCCTGCTGCCGCAGCTGATCCTGCAGCGAGCTGCGCTGCTGTTGCTGCTGCTTCACCGCTTTTTCTTTCTCGGCGATGCTCTGCTGAATGTCTTTCAGCTGGGATTTATTGTCTTCCGCCGCCTGGCCGGCGAGCGGCAACAGCAAGACGCCAGCGCAAAATACGCTGGCGCACATGGCGGTGAACGTCCTTGGCGCGGTGCGTTCAGGCAGCGGCCGGCTGCCTGCGTTTGCGCTTCGGGTTACCCTTGATAGTGCAAAAAACGCCTTCTCCCTCATGGAGAAGGATTATTCCACGATGAACAGCGGCTTACCAGTCATCTCTTGCGGGATTTCCATTCCCATCAGCGTTAACAGGGTTGGCGCGATGTCCGAAAGCTTGCCGCCTTCGACCGCCTGCGCCGGTTTGCCGACGTAAATCAGCGGCACCGGCAGGCTGGTGTGGGCGGTATGCGCCTGGCCGGTGGCCGGATCGCGCATCTGCTCGGCGTTGCCGTGATCGGCGGTGATCAGCAACTGACCGTCGACGTCGCGCACCGCGTCAACCACCTGGGCGATGCAGGCGTCCAGCGTTTCCACCGCTTTGAGCGCCGCTTCATACACGCCGGTATGCCCCACCATGTCGCCGTTCGGGTAGTTGCAGATAATGGCGTCGTATTTGCCGCTGCGGATGGCGGTCAACAGTTTGTCGGTCAGCTCGGCGGCGCTCATCTCAGGCTGCAGATCGTAGGTGGCGACCTTCGGCGAATTGACCAGCACGCGGTCTTCCCCTTTGAACGGCGCTTCCACGCCGCCGTTATAGAAGAAGGTGACGTGGGCGTATTTTTCGGTTTCCGAGATGCGCAGCTGGGTTTTGTCGTGCTTCATCAGCCATTCGCCGAAGGTGTTGGCCAGCGATGCCGGCGGATAGGCGCAGGCGGTGTCGATGTCGGCGGCGTACTCGGTCAGCATCACGAAATCGCCGAACTGCACCTGTTTGGCGCGTGGGAAACCGTCGAAATCCGCGTTCACGAAAGCGCGGGTGATCTGGCGCGCGCGGTCAGCGCGGAAGTTCATGAAGATCAACGCATCGCCGTCCTGCATCGCGGCATCGGCCTCGCCGGCGGCGCGAATGACGGTCGGTTTGACGAACTCGTCGTTTTCACCACGCTGGTAGGCGGCCTGCAAACCGGCTACCGCATCGTCGGCCACGTAGTCGCCTTTGGCCGCGGTCAACAGGTCATAGGCCAGCTGCACGCGATCCCAACGGTTGTCGCGATCCATGGCGTAGTAGCGCCCAATGAGTGAAGCGATGCGCCCGACGCCCAGCGTGGCGAAGGCCTCGCGGCAGCGCTGCAGCGGGGCTTCGGCGCTGCGCGGTGGCGTGTCGCGTCCGTCGAGGAAGGCATGCAGATAGACGGCTTTGGCGCCGCGCCGGGCGGCCAGTTTAATCATGGCCAGGATGTGCTCGTCGTGGCTGTGCACGCCGCCCGGCGACAGCAGGCCCATGATATGCACCGCTTTGCCGGCCGCCACGGCCTTATCGACGGCGGCGGTCAGGATCGGATTGGCGAAGAAGTCGCCGTCGGCGATCGCTTTGTCCAGCCGGGTCAGATCCTGGTATACGATGCGCCCAGCGCCCAGGTTGACGTGGCCGACTTCGGAGTTGCCCATTTGGCCGTCGGGCAGGCCGACATCCAGTCCTGAAGCGGCGATCAGCGTATGCGGCTGCTCCCGCCACAGGCGATCCATCACCGGGGTGCCGGCGTTCAGGATCGCGTTGTCCTGCCGCTCTTCACGGTGGCCGTAACCGTCCAGGATCACCAGTACCATCGGTTTTTTGTTGCTCGACATTGCATTGACCTCTTATGAACTTTTTAAGCTGCGAATAGCCATGCGCCCGCCGGAAGCATGGCTGTTCGCCCTCGAAAAACCGGCTGATTTTACACCGCCGCCGGCGATAAATAGCCCAAAGAGATCAAGGTTGCGGCGAATCGCGCGGGCTTTTATGCTCTGACCTCGGGAATTTCTCAGCGCAGCCCGCAGTTTCTACAATCGCGCTTGCTTATTGGCTGTATTTGCCGCACTCGGCAGGTATACTCTGGAACCTTGACTTATTTATCCCTTAACTGACGGGAGTTGTTACCCCCCATGCTGCAAGAAATTATGCCATTCGTAAGCAGACACCCTATTCTGAGCCTGGCTTGGATCGCTCTGCTGGTCGCCGTGATCGTCATGACCTTCAAAAGCCGTTTCTCCAAGGTCAAAGAGATCGCTCGCGGTGAAGCTATCCGCCTGATCAACAAAGAAGATGCCGTGGTGGTTGACACCCGCAGCCGCGACGATTTTCGCCGTGGTCACCTGGCCAGCGCCATCAACCTGACCGCCAGCGAAATCAAAAGCGGCAGCCTGGGCGAGCTGGAAAAACACAAAGCGCAGCCGATCATCGTCGTGTGCGCCAACGGCACCGCCTCCCGCGAGCCCGCGGAGAACCTGAGCAAGGCCGGTTTTGAAAAGGTGACGATGCTGAAAGACGGCATCGCCGGCTGGAGCGGAGAAAACCTGCCGCTGGTGCGCGGCAAGTAACCGTTAAACCTATTTGAGGTGGCAATCCATGGCTAACATTGATATCTACACCAAAGCGACTTGCCCGTTCTGCCATCGCGCCAAGGCGCTGTTGAACAGCAAGGGCGCGGCGTTTAACGAGATCGCCATCGACGGCGATAACGCCAAGCGCGAAGTGATGATCGAGCGCAGCGGGCGCACCACCGTGCCGCAGATTTTCATCGACGGCCGGCATATCGGCGGCTGTGATGATTTATATGAACTCGATGCTCGCGGCGGCCTGGATCCGCTGCTTTAAGCAGCTTGCCGGTTCACCGAGTGTCAATAAGGACGTTTAACCAAGGGTATTACTCACATGTCAGAACAAAACAGCACTGAAATGGCTTTCCAGATCCAACGTATTTATACCAAGGACATCTCCTTCGAAGCGCCGAACGCGCCGCAGGTTTTCCAGCAGGAATGGCAGCCGGAAGTTAAACTTGATCTGGATACCGCGTCCAGCCAACTGGCTGACGAAGTGTATGAAGTGGTACTGCGCGTAACCGTGACGGCGACCCTGGGCGAAGAGACGGCGTTCCTGTGCGAAGTGCAACAGGCGGGCATCTTCTCGGTAGCAGGCATCGAAGGCACGCAGCTGGCGCATTGCCTGGGCGCATACTGCCCGAACATCTTGTTCCCGTATGCGCGCGAGTGCATCACCAGCCTGGTTTCCCGCGGCACATTCCCGCAGCTGAACCTGGCACCGGTCAACTTTGACGCGCTGTTCATGAACTATCTGCAGCAGCAGGCGGAAGGCGAAGGTGCCGCACCACATCAGGATGCCTGATGAACACCGTCAATGCTTCAATGACTGTCATCGGTGCCGGCTCGTACGGCACCGCATTAGCCATCACGCTGGCGCGTAACGGCCACACCGTGGTGTTGTGGGGGCATAACCCCGCGCAAATTCAAACGTTGCAGCGCGATCGCTGCAATCAGGCGTTTCTGCCCGACGTTCCTTTCCCCGATACCCTGCTGCTTGAAGCCGATTTGGCGCGTGCGCTGGCTGCCAGCCGCGACGTGCTGGTGGTGGTGCCGAGCCATGTGTTCGGCGACGTGTTGCGCCAGCTGAAGCCGCATCTGCGCCCTGACGCCCGCATCGTGTGGGCCACCAAGGGGCTGGAGGCCGAAACCGGCCGGTTGCTGCAGGACGTGGCGCGTGAGGCGTTGGGCGAGGCGATCCCGCTGGCGGTGCTCTCCGGGCCGACGTTCGCCAAAGAGCTGGCCGCCGGCCTGCCGACGGCGATTGCGCTGGCGGCGACCGATGCGCAGTTCGCCGACGATCTGCAACAGCTGCTGCACTGCGGCAAGAGCTTCCGCGTCTACAGCAATCCCGACTTCATCGGCGTTCAGCTTGGCGGCGCGGTGAAGAACGTGATCGCCATCGGCGCCGGCATGTCCGACGGCATCGGTTTCGGCGCCAACGCCCGCACCGCGTTGATTACGCGCGGGCTGGCGGAAATGAGCCGTCTGGGTTCTGCGCTGGGCGCCGACCCTTCGACGTTCATGGGCATGGCGGGGCTGGGGGATCTGGTGCTAACCTGCACGGACAACCAGTCGCGCAACCGCCGCTTCGGCATTATGCTGGGGCAGGGCAAAGGCGTGCAGGAAGCGCAGGACAGCATCGGTCAGGTGGTCGAGGGCTATCGCAATACCAAAGAGGTGTTGGCGTTGGCGCAGCGGCACGGCGTTGAAATGCCGATCACCGAACAGATCTATCAGGTGCTTTACTGCCATAAGGACGCCCGCGAAGCGGCGCTGAGCCTGCTGGGGCGAGCCCGAAAGGACGAAAAGCCCAGCGCGTGACATAAAACGATATGTCGGGGCAGCGGAATGCTGACCCCGCAAATGACCTGGGCCGCTCCGCGCCACCGTGTGAAGCGGCCCGTTTGGCAAGGCAAAGGGGTATGTGATGTCGTCAGAAGAGTTGGAACAGGTCTGGAACAGCATTAAATCAGAAGCGCGAGCACTGGCTGATTGTGAACCGATGCTGGCCAGCTTTTTCCATGCGACGTTGCTCAAGCATGAGAACCTGGGCAGCGCGCTCAGCTATATGTTGGCCAACAAGCTGGCGACGCCGATCATGCCCGCCATCGCGGTGCGCGAGGTGGTGGAAGAGGCCTACAAGTCCGACAATCAGATGATCGTTTCGGCGGCGCGCGATATTCTCGCGGTGCGGCTGCGCGACCCGGCGGTCGATAAATACTCCACGCCGCTGCTTTACCTGAAAGGGTTCCACGCGCTGCAGGCTTACCGCATCGGCCACTGGCTGTGGCAGCAAGGGCGGCAAGCGCTGGCGATCTACCTGCAAAATCAAATTTCCGTCGCCTTCGGCGTAGACATCCACCCGGCGGCGACCATCGGCTGCGGCATCATGCTCGACCACGCCACCGGCATCGTGATTGGTGAAACGGCGGTGGTGGAAAACAACGTCTCTATTCTGCAGTCGGTCACCCTGGGCGGTACCGGTAAAACCAGCGGCGACCGTCACCCGAAAATCCGCGAAGGGGTGATGATTGGCGCCGGCGCCAAAATTCTCGGCAATATCGAAGTGGGCAAGGGCGCCAAGATTGGCGCGGGCTCGGTGGTCTTGCAGGCGGTGCCGCCGCACACCACCGCCGCCGGCGTACCGGCGCGCATCGTCGGGCGCCCGGAGAGCGATACGCCGTCGATGGATATGGATCAATACTTCAACGGCACCAACCACGGATTCGAGTACGGCGACGGCATCTAAGCCGTGCCTGCGGGTCCATTCAGGGGGAGCTTCGGCTCCCCCTGTGTTTTTCAAACGGCGGTCAGCCCTGTTTCGGGAACTGGGTGATATCGGTAACGATATCGTCGATCGCCGCCTTGACGTCATCCGCCGTGACCGGCGTGCTGTCGTTGTTGACGGTTTTACCGTAGGCCTTGCGCACCACTTCCATCACCGTTTTACCGGTATCCTGGGCGATCAACTCGCCTTCGATATACAGCGCGGTATTTTGCGTCCGGTGCCCGGTAGCCGCCATGGTGCTGGCAACCACCGCAGCGACCGGCACCACCTCATAGAACTTCATGTCTTCGTTTTCGGCCGAAACGGCGGTGATGGCGAGTTTGGCCACCAGCACGCGCGAGCCCGCCGGGCTTGGCAGAATGGTAAAGCGGTTCTGCAGCGCGGTTTTGATCCGCTGGGTCGCGTAGGCCTTAATCTTGTTCAACGTGTCCTGACTGACGCGCGCCGTGGGTTTCTCCGCCGGGAAATAGACCACCGGTTGGAAATAGATGCCGCGATAGTTGGATTCCTTGTAACTCGGATCTACCCAGCGCAGCGTTTTATGACCGCTGGGCGAGGTGGTTTCCTGCAGTTTGCTGTAATCGGACAAGAAGCCCGAATATTGCGACGTTTGGGTGACTTTGGACGAACAGCCCGCCAGCAACAGGCCCGCTGCCAGAACGGCCATGGCAACGCTCAAGCGTTGTTTTTTCATGTGGTTTCCTATGATGAGTAGTGATTACCCTTACAAAACATAGCGCATTATCTGCGGCGTAGCGGGCATTTTCGGGGCCGGGCGTGCCCTGTCGCGGCCTTTTTTCAGGATCGTGATGCGCCGCCGGTTTTTGTCGCCAGCGCCGGTGATAAGGCGGCGAGTGAGGCATCCGCTCTGGCCCGCGTCAGGCGTAGCTCAGCTTGCCACTGTGGCAACAATGGCCAGAGATCCGCCTGATGTTCGGCTTGCAGGCACCAAACCTCCCGGTCGTGCCAATCACCGAGGGCATTTTGCGCCGCTTTCAGGCTCGTCATCGCGGCGGGAGAAAGGGGAAGGCGTTGCGGGTAGGCTTCGGCCGCGTAACGCAGGCGTTTAACCAGCAGCCGAAGACGGTGGCGATCGTAGCCGGTATCAGCCAATGCCCGGCGCAATTGCCGTTGCTGGCGCTGCAGGCGTCGGTTCACACGGTGTTTGGCGGCGCGTTGCGCGGTGCGGCGAAAGCGGTGCGGCCAGGCGTGCAATAGCGAAGGGAAGCTGATGAGCTGCGGGTTGGCGAGCAGTTGGCGGCAGCGGGCCTGAAAATCGCTCTGGCGCACGTTGGCCTGCCAATCCAGATGATGGTGCGCCAGTTCGGCGATCAGCACCTCGAGATCGCGCAGCGGCGTCGTGAGCCTGCCCAACTGGGCGGCGGCCCGATCGAGCCGCGTTGCGCCGGGGCAACCGTGCAACGGGCGCAGCAGGCTGCGGATACGGCGCAGACTGACGCGCAAATCGTGCAGCGCTTCGCTGTCCGGCGCCTGTTGCAGCCGCTGTAGCGCCTCGTTCAGCGCCGACTCGAGCCGGCGAAGCGGGGTGACAATATCCTCGACGAAAGCCATGTGCCGTTCCTGGAGAGAGCATCGCAACGATGCCTCCTTCAGTATGGCGCGTCGTTGCGGATTACGCCTTGATCAGCGCGCCGGCATAGTCCAGCTGCCGCCAGGCTTCATAAACCACCACCGCGACGGCATTCGACAGGTTCATGCTGCGGCTTTGCGCCTGCATCGGGATGCGGATTTTTTGCTGCGCGGGCAGCGCATCGAGGATGTCGGCGGGCAACCCGCGCGTTTCCGGGCCGAACAGCAGGTAGTCGCCGGCCTGATAGCTGACGGCGCTGTGCGCCGGCGTGCCTTTGGTCGTGAGAGCAAACAGCCGTTGCGGATCCTCGGCGGCGAGAAAAGCGGCGTAGTCGGCATGACGGTGGACGCGGGTGAACTCATGGTAATCCAGCCCGGCGCGGCGCAGACGCTTGTCGTCCCACGGAAAACCCAGCGGTTCGATCAGATGCAGATTAAAGCCGGTATTGGCGCACAGGCGAATGATATTGCCGGTATTGGGTGGAATTTCGGGTTCAAATAAAACGATGTTCAGCATGTTGCAGGCCCCTCGTGAACGAGGGGCGCAGGATAGCAAACTCTTACTGTTCTGTCTTAGACGATAGGCGTTGATGATGCAGCGGCAGCCACAGCACCAGCCGCAGACCGCCAAGCGGGCTGTCTTCGGCCTTCACCCAGCCGCGATGCTGATTGACCGCCGCCTCGACGATCGCCAGGCCAAGGCCGGTGCCGCCGGACTCACGGTCGCGCGCCTCATCGGTGCGGTAGAACGGGCGGAAAATCTGCTCGCGATCTTCGGCGCTGACGCCGGGGCCGTCGTCGTCAACCTGGATGGTCACGCCCTGATTGTCGGCGCTGAACGCCACGGCGATGCGGGTGTGCGAATAACGCAGGGCGTTGCGCACGATGTTTTCCAACGCGCTGTCCAGCGCGCTCGCGTTGCCGAACAGCGTCCACGGACCGGGCGGCGCAGCGATCTCCAGCTGCTTGCCCATCTGTTCCGCTTCGAAACGGGCGTTGTCCAGCACGTCGGCCCACAGTTCGTTGGCCTTCAGCTGCTCGCGCGCCAGCTCGCCCTTCTGCTGCCCGCGCGACAGCGCCAGCAGATCGTTGATCATCGAATCCAGCCGCTGTGCTTCGGTTTCGATGCGCGCCAGTTCGTGGCCTTCGCCGTGGCGGCGGCGCATCAGCGCGGTGGCCAACTGCAGGCGAGTCAGCGGCGTGCGCAGCTCGTGCGAGATGTCCGAGATCAGCCGCTGCTGCGCGTTCATCATGCGCTCCAGCGCGCTGACCATTTGGTTGAAGCTGGCGCCGGTAGCCAGGAACTCCTGCGGACCGGCCTCCAGCTCCGGATGCTGCTTCAGGTTGCCGCGCGCCACGTCATCGGCGGCGTTCTTCAGCTTGCGCGCCGGCTTCGCCAGGCTCCAGGCCAGCCACAGCAGCAGCGGGGCGCTGATCAGCATGGTGACGATCAGCAGCAGCAGCGGCCGGTCGAACATCAGGTTGATGAAATCGGATTGCGGGCTGTTGGCGGGACGGATCAGGTACAGCTGGTAGTTGTCTTCGCCGTCACGCACCGCGAACGGCCCGACCAGCTCGACGCGGCCGTATTTTTTCTTCTTCGGATGATCCGAGTTATCGGATTGGCCGATGAAGTTGCGGACGATCTGCATTTCGTTGCGCTGCGCGCCGATCACCCGGCCTTCGCTGGTGACCAGCAGCAGGCGTTGGCCCGGCGGCGCCCATTTGTCGATGGCGCGGAACAGGCGGCGCCACCACATCAGATCGTTGGCCGGATCGTTTTGCAGCTCGGCCTCGACGTGCTGTTCCAGCATCAACCCCTGCCGCTGCTCGCTGTCGAGCAGCGAGGTCATTTGGCGGGAGTCGAGCTTGGGCACCATCAGCACCAGCATTAGCACCAGGGCTAACGTGAACCAGAAAATGCCGAAGATGCGTGCCGTCAAACTGTTGATCATGTTGCAGATACCATCAAATAACCACGCCCGCGCAGGGTTTTGAACCACGGATGCCCGTCTTTGCGATCCGGCAGCTTACGCCGCAGGTTGGAGATGTGCATGTCGATGGCGCGATCGAACGGAGTCAGGCGTTTGCCCAGCACTTCCTGGCTCAGCAGTTCGCGCGACACCACCTGCCCGAGATGCTGCGCCAGCAGATACAGCAGGGTGAACTCGGTGCCGGTCAGATCCAGCACCTGGCCGTCGAAGCTGGCCTCCTGGCGGCCGGGGTTCAGCTGCAGGCCATCGACATCCAGCGTCGGGGCGCCGCTGTCGACCTGTTGCTGCTGTTCGCTCCAGTTGGAACGGCGCAGAATGGCGCGAATGCGCGCGACCAGCTCGCGATCGTTGAAGGGTTTCGGCAGGTAATCATCGGCGCCCAGCTCCAGGCCCAGCACGCGGTCCAGCTCGCTGCCGCGCGCGGTCAGCATGATGACCGGCGTTTGGTGATGTTGGCGCAGTTCTTTCAGCGTATCGATGCCGTTTTTCTTCGGCATCATGATGTCGAGCAGCAGCAGATCGACGGAGCTGTCCAGCAGCGACAACGCCTGCTCGCCATCGTGCGCGACGACGATATTAAAACCTTCCATTTCAAGCAGTTCTTTTAACAGCGAGGTCAACTCGCGGTCGTCGTCAACTAACAGAATCTTGTTCATTAGGATTTACCTCCAGACGCAAAATACGTCATCAACTGTTGCCATTCCATGACTTTACGTAGTTTTACATGCACTGACGCAGGTTTTCAGGTGTGGCGGTACACTGCTCCTCGTTGATTCGCAAAGTGAGAAAGCTTGAGGAGTTGAAATGCGTAAGGTGACCGCATTAGTTATGGCATCACTGCTGGCAATTGGTTCGACCGCTGCCTTCGCTGCCGACACTATACCGGACACAGCCCAACCTCCCGGCAACGACGCGATGACCCGAATACCCGGCCAGCACCATATGTTCGACGGTGTCAGCCTCAGCGAACAGCAGCGCCAGCAAATGCGCGATTTGATGCGCCAGGCCCGGCACGATCTGCCTGGTGTCAATGTAGCTGAAATGGAAGCCATGCATAAACTGGTGACCGCAGAGAAATTTGACGAAGCCGCCGTGTACGCCCAGGCGGAAAAGATGGCCCAACAGCAGGTCAAGCGCCAGGTCGAAATGGCCCGGGTGCGCAACCAAATGTATAACCTGCTGACGCCAGAGCAAAAAAGTGTTTTAGACCAGAAACATCAGCAGCGCATGCAGCAGATGGAGCAACAAATTTCTGGTTTGCAGCAAGCTTCTGCCCAGAAGTGAAGTACGACTGAGTAGTCCCCTGTTTTTCCTTGCCATAGACACCATCCCTGTCTTCCCCGCCATGATGGCGGGGTTTTTTTTATCAGTCACTTATGTGCAAACTTTTCTAAAACAACAACTTACTCAGGTGCACAAAGGGGCTGGGATGTGCTCTAAATTGCTAGGGTGTGGACGGGATGTGGACGCTCTTTTGCGTGGATGCTACCGCCCAATGGGTTCAGCGCTATAGCATTTTGCAAGTAGTCCGGGGCCAAGTGAGCATAGGCCATCGTTTGCTGAATGCTGGCGTGCCCGAGTATCTGCTGCAATGCGATAATGTTCCCCCCGTTCATCATGAAATGGCTCGCGAATGTGTGGCGCAAAACGTGCGTAGCCTGTCCGCGTGGAAGGTCGGGTTTAACCCGTCGCAATATCCCACAGAACTTTTCATAATCAACGTTGAAAAGCGTTCCGTCATCATTCCCCTCGGCATTTTCTTTCACCTCTCTTTCAAGTTCATCAGAAATTGGCACCACGCGTTTTTTGCCGTTCTTCGTCTTAAGAAACGTCACGCGGCCGCGTGTCATGAGTGTCCGCTTCAGGGAGTAGACTTCACTCCACCGGCCGCCCGTACTCAGACTTACCAGCGCAAACAGCCTGTCATCGCCTTCCGTGCTGCTCAGCAAATCATTTATTTCGTCCATATCAAGAAATGTCATTTCCGGGTTCTTTTCGGCCAACGGGGCTAAACCGCGCACCGGATTAAGACCTGAAAACTCGTTCAGTTCTATCAGGGCCGTGAACATGCCGGAAAGTCGGTACATATCTCGGTTGATGGTTGCCGCACTTATGCCATCTGTTAGCCGCTGGCTGCGATGCAATGTCAGAACACGCTTATTCAGCTTGTTGACGGTTATATCGCCGAGCGCCTTTATCGTCTTCTTGAGGTGCCGTTTTTCAATCGTGCCGTTCTCTTGGCTTTGGCCGTAAAAGAGCCACCACATATTGAGCAACTCGGTCAGCGTGCGCCGGTCAGCACGTTTCTCCGCCCATTCCTTGTTATTGGCATTGGTCAGCACATAACGTTGAAAAGCTTCTGCCTCTGCCTTCCTGTCAAACTTCCGACGGATGCGACGTCCTTCACGCCCGTTCGGCCTAATGTCCACTTGGTATTGACCATCATCGAGCTTCTTAATCGACATAAGATAGCCCTCTGATGATTTCATCATCTTGGTAACAAATAGTGAAAATGTAGAACTTGTAAATCGTTAGCCAGCATTCCTTTCGGAGCGGTCTGATTCCTTGCTGTCTTGCCCAGAGTGTGCGCATGCCGGTGCGATTTGCCCGGATTCTGGTGCTGTTTTATCAGTCATTAACCAAAGCGTATATTTTTCAAATCGATGGTTCTTTGTTAGCTGGAGAATTGAGCCTAGTCCCGGTTCAGCGTGTCCACCTTCGTAGTTCTTGAGTGTGCTTAGAGCTAACCCACTAATTTCGCAGAATTTAACTTGAGTTAAACCTTCCGCTTTTCTGATGGCTCGAATCTTCTCAGACATATTCATTTGACATGGTTCCTAGTCACAGACTATATTCCCCGAAAAGGTCTATAAGTAAGAACCATTCCGGGCGTGAAAAATCCAATCCCTCACAAACGGTCTGCAACGGTTTGGAAGGGGTTGGATCGAGAGAGGTTAGCACAGATGAACATTGAAGATTATGCGATTCGTTATCCGATTGACGGCGTAACGGTAGAGAAATTCGCCGAGTTGCTGGGTAAGCCAAGCTCGGCAGTTTCCGAGATGGTGAAGAAAAACAAGCTGCCTGTTATCGAGCTGCGTGACCCGGAAAAGGTTGGTGCGCGTGCTGGTGACAAATTTGTCTACATTCCTGCGTTTAATCAGGGACTGCGTGAAGCATTCATGAACCGGCCAACAGAGCAGCGCGATGCGTGGCTGCTCTGGATGGGCTTATAAGCGGGGGCGAAACATGCAGCAGCCTATTTCAATCGCCCCACTGCTCTGGAACCACCAGAGCGGGCGCAAGCTTGAAATCACCATCACCCACGGTAAAGGCCGGAGAGGTATCGTTATTCGTACTCGCCCGGCCAGCCGCTGGATCTCCTCCATCAAATCAGCAATGCGGGGTTTTTCAAAATGACAGCTATCACCGCCGGTATTGTTCGCAACCAGCCCGCCGGGCTGCGTACTTTGGTTGGGGAGCGCCTCGCCGCCCCTCGCTGGAGAAGCACCTGCGATTTTTATAATCAGATGATGGAGCGCGAGCGCCTGACCATCTGTTTCCATGCGCAGTTAAAACAGCGCCATGCTGTTATGCGTTTAGAGGAAATGAATGACAGCGAGCGCGAGCGTCTTGTGTGCGCCATTGATGAACTTCGCAGTGCTTTTGCTACTTATCGTAAGCACGGTATCAGTAAATCTGGATTCATTGGCCGATTAACCATAAGCCAGCGCCGCACTTTATTCCTGCATGCCGGGTTAACTGAGGTCGAGTTTAATCAGCCGTACTGGCGTATTGATGATGAGTCCTGTAAATGGCGCGAGGAGTTATTCAGGGCGCTGCGTGAGCTGTTTAATTTATTCGAATATGCACCAACCATATTAACGTCAGTTAAACCTGAAGCGTATTTTCATTAATTAACTCGCTTTAAATTTAAAGGCGCTTGATTGCGTCAGGCATCCTTTTATCTGGAGTTCTCTATGCACATGTATAAAACCGTTGGCCAAGAAATGCGAAATAAGGCTGATACGGATTTGCGTAACTTCATGCTGAACAACGCTCGTGCGGAAGCAAAGGCAGATGCGGCCGTTAGTTTCTCCTCCCACCTTGACCGTTTGGCGACTCATGCGGCGGTTAATCATCTCTCATGTGTGGAAATCATCGAGCTGTTGCGTCAGGAGTCGGAGAAGTTTGACCACGAAGGCCGGGCGCACAAGCAGGGGTTGAACCATGGTTGAGCGGGAGTATGTGGAAATTAATAACGTATTCGCCATCGTGAAAATGGATGAGGGCGATTTTATTTTAGCCGAAGTAAAAATAGATAAAGAGACAAAAGAAAAATATTACCCGACCCGAGCTATCTACTCGAATGAGTTAAAGCTGGTTGCGGACCTTATTAATTTGTCGGTAAAGCGCGGCGTTTTTCTTAAAACCATTACCAGTATTAGCGAGCTGATGAAGGAGTCGCATCGCATCGCAGAATTAGCTCAGCAGGTACTCAATCAACTGAATAGTGAATCGGAGCAATAACGATGCCGGATTTAATGGACTTGGTGCAGCAGCGCCAGCAGGAGACTCTCGCCGCACAAGTTAATGCTGCGCGCATCAAGGGCGGGGTGTCAGCGTCAATTTGTGAAGAGTGTGACCAAGCTATCCCCGCTGCACGCCGTGCAGCCTTTGCCGGTGTGACCCGTTGCGTGTCATGCCAGACCATCCACGAACAACAAACCAAGCATTTCAGGGGGTAATCATGCTGCGCATTCCTGTCGGTAAGGATTGGGTTATCACCAGTGATGCCCATCAGTTCATTTTGAACAAAAAGAAGCTGGTTAAAACCGGTGGTAAGGCGGGCGAGGAGTGGCTCGACGCGGTCGGTTATTACCCGAGGGTCACGCAGTTGGTTTCCGGGTTGGTGCATCACCACGTCCGTGACTCAACCGTCACCAGTATCGCAGGTTTGGCCGCTGAGATTGGCCGCATTGGCGAGCTGTGCCAAGAGGCGTTTTCCACGATAAGCAAAGAGGATAAATGACTGTATCAGCCCGGGGGCGCATAGCCCCCTCACCACCACCGCCATTTGCAGCAACTTCCGGCGAGCCCTTCGTCGGCGTTCATTCATGGAACGCACCAAAATCCGCTATTGGGAAAGAAAGACCGCTTACCCGTGAGCAATACGCTCAGGGGCAAGCTGTTTTGCGTAAAATTCACGCCTTACCGCATTTTCTCAGCAGTATCTTTCTTGGGCGTCATTCTTTCTTGCTGAAAGAGCAGGGGCTGCACGCTGCTAATAAGTGGCTTGTGCTCCAGTTTGAGCGCCGCATCTGGCCGCGCATTGAAATTGTTAATGAGAAAAATGCGATGAACCTTAACGCCTCGCCATGCTTTATGGCTGAGGTGGATAATTATGCGCGTCTGCCGGGCATGGAAGATAAGGAGTTGCGGCGTTTTGCTGACCGTATCGCTGGGCAGTTGCTGCAAAATTATGACCGCTATTGTGAGGAGTTTCTCGCTGCCAATGACGGGGATAATTCTTTACTGCTGAGCAACGGCGTACAGGCTGTGTTTTATGGGCGCATTGCCCGCATGGCGCGGGCCTTTAATATCACGCCAATGCACTGGAGAAAATACTGCAAAGGTAAGCTGGACGCGTCTTCGGCTGTTGCCAGTTTGTCACGGCTGGCTAACGCGGAGTGGTGGGAACGCCAGTTGAAAGCGCAGCGCACAAGCTGGCGTGAGGCGCTACTGATTGCCGCCGGTGAAGTAAACCTAAAGAAATACCCATACGCGAGCAAGCAGGCGATTAGGGATGTGCAGGCCCGGCGGTTAGCCAATATGGATTATCTGAAAGGGTGCGATCTGGAGAATGTCGCCACCGGTGAACGTGTCGACCTGATTGATAAGGTCATGGCGAGCATTTCTAATCCGGAAATCCGCCGCATGGAGCTGATGAGCACCATCGCAGGGATAGAAAAATATGCTGCCAGCGAGAGGCACGTCGGCATGTTTATCACTATCACCACCCCGTCTAAATATCACCCGACGCGCGTTGTTGGCAAAGAAGGGGCTGAAAAAGTCCAGTTTAACCACAATTGGGATTCAGAGGCTTTTTCACCGAAAGACGGCCAGCGTTATCTGGTGCGCATCTGGAGCAAAATGCGCACCGCGTTTAAAGACAACGGCCTGAGCGTTTACGGTATGCGTGTCGTTGAACCTCACCATGACGGGACGCCGCACTGGCATATGATGCTGTTTTGCGAGCGCAAACAGCGTCAGGACGTCATCGACATCATGCGTCGCTATGCATTGAAAGAGGACGGCGATGAGCGAGGGGCGGCAAAGAACCGGTTCGAAGCCAAGCACCTGAACAAAGGCGGCGCGGCTGGCTATATCGCCAAATACATCGCTAAGAATATTGACGGTTATGCGCTCGACGGCCAGATTGACCACGATACCGGCAGACCGTTACGCGATATGGCTGCGGCGGTGACCTCATGGGCGTCAACATGGCGCATCCCTCAGTTTAAGGCCATCGGAATCCCGACGATGGGCGCTTATCGCGAGTGCCGGGCCGCCTGCCTCCGCCACATCAGCCTTGCTGAAACTTTTGACGAGCGTGTCGAGGCTGTACGCGCGGCTGCCAGCGCTGGAAATTTTGCCGCCTATATGGCTGGACAGGGGGGCGCAAATGTCCCGCGCGACGTGCAGACCGTTCGAGTTGCGCGCAAGGTGGCCGATGAGCTGAACGCTTATGACGAAGAGGTGCAAAAGGTTGTCGGCATTTTTGCGCCGCACCTTGGCGCGGGTCATATCCACGAAACCCGGACAACAGAATGGCGTATTGTCCGCAAGGCCGTTGACCTTGACGTTGATCCTTTGACTTTAAAAAGCGCCTCTGGCGCGCCTCGGAGTCCTGTCAATAACTGTGGGGAGGTTAAGCGAGAACCTGATCCAGATATGCAGGTAGCAACGCCTGAGTATGTCACGGCGGTGATGAATTTGATTGAGAGCGGGGATGTTAGCTGGGACGACGCAGACGTCGTCAAGGTACTCAAGGACGCCGCGAGGGAGCAATCACCAAAGGTCAGCGGTCAAAAAAATCGCAATAAATCACGAATAGACGCCCCATCAGCCCGCCTAACGTCGGCGGAACGGGAACGTATTCCTAAAATCCGGTTTGAGCTAGCGCACGAGGGTATCGCTGCCGAATATTGGGAACTTAGAGTGTTGGTTCGTGGCGGTAAGATTAGCTATAACGGCATACTGCACTCATATCCTGCTTTCGATGAGTGGCCGGGGAGCAGTAACTCAGGGGGCGGGATATCATGATTTTGAAAGTTAAAATACCCTCGAAACATTTTGGACCTTACCTTCTTCCGATGGGTTCTATACAATACGCCGACCAATCTTTGGTTTTGGTTGGTTCTTGTATGGCGGAGATATGATGGAAATCAAAAACAAGCGTGCTGAAACAGAGCAACTAGCATTCGATACTTTTCTTACCGAATGCACAAGCGAGCACACAAGGTCATCTTCTGTTGAGGCTGATTTTTCACCGGTGTCAGAAGGGTTTCAATTACAGTTCAAGCATCCAAATGGTGAGCTGTACCAAGGTAATTCAATTAGCTGGTTGAAATCACTTAAAGATGAGACTGTTGATCTGGTTTTCGCAGACCCTCCCTATAACATCAAAAAGGCAGACTGGGATAACTTCGAAAGTCAAGAAAAATACATAGAATGGTCACTGGAGTGGATTTCTGAAGCATCCAGAGTTTTGAAGCCTACTGGCTCAATGTATGTGTGTGGCTTTTCTGAGATTTTGGCTGATCTAAAACACCCGGCCTCACGATTTTTTAAACACACTAAATGGTTGATTTGGCATTATAAAAATAAAGCTAATTTGGGTGGTGATTGGGGGCGTTCACACGAAAGTATTATCCACTTTAGAAAGACTAAAGCATCAAAAATAAATATTGATGACGTACGAGTTCCGTATGGGGCACATACTCTTAGGTATCCATCGCATCCACAAGCAGATTCAAGTGCTTATGGCAAAGGTGACACTAAAAAAAGAGATAACTGGATTCCTCATCCGAAAGGAGCAAAGCCAAAAGATGTCATCGATATTCCTACTACATGTAATGGTATGGGGGAAAAGACACCTCATCCAACACAGAAGCCAGAGGAATTAATAAGAAAATTTGTACTTGCGTCTTCTAATGAGGGAGACTTAGTTATAGATCCATTTTCTGGGTCAGGAACTACAGCGGTAGTTGCGGAACAATTAAATAGAAAATGGATGGCTTGTGATTTAAGTGAACAGTACAATCAATGGGCCATAGAGCGTCTTTCTAAAGTAAAAAGAATGACGAAGGAAGAGTGGATCGCATATGACCGTAAAGTTGCAGAGCGAAGGGAATCTATTCGATGAATATTAATGCATTGATTGAGCACACTATTGATAAAGATAATTTTTTATCCGTGCAGTCATTTTTAGAGTACACGATTAGATTTCTTGAGTACATTGACTCTAACTTGCAGGCTAGGATTATATCCCAGAATGAAAATCACTACGAGTTTCTTCAGTATCGTGAGGATGGTTCATTTAATATTAGCCGCCCCATTAATTCTCGCCTAATGTATAATGCCGAGGAATTTTCCTTCGTAATGAATACATTCCCTACTATTCTGCAAAAAATACAGGATAGGGAGTTGCCTTCGGATGCTCATCGTACGGAACTGACTAGAACTATTTATACAATTCAACAGTCAATTGGCGCTGCATTGGATGCTTTGCCTGCGGGAAAAGCAAATCAAGCTAGAAAAATAAATGGCGAAAGGTTTGAAAGATTCATTAAAGTCTTGATTAACTCTTTGGGGATTGATTGTGTCGGCGGAACAATCAAGGTTCCTGTAAAAGACAATGCGGGAAATACATTATTTACATCAAGTTATCAGCATGATTTGATGATAAGCAACAATGATGAGTTAAGAGTAATAGGCTCTGTTAAGACATCTAGTAAAGACAGAATTGATAAGGTTTTTGTTGATAAGTTTCTATACAATAGACTGACTGAAACAAATACGCCACATATTGCTATTTTTTTAAACGATGTGCAAAGAAAGAATACCAGGCTAGAAAATAAATATGGTATTAGTTCAACATTTTTACCTGGGCATTTTAAAGCCTACACATTTAAACTCAATCCATTGGATGGAGTATATTATTGTGATATTAGGCCTAATATGTTGACAGATGAATTGCTTTCTCAAAGCATAAAAACGATAGATCATTTTTTCTTTAATGATATTTGGGAGTTGCTTAACAGAGAGGGGCTGGATTTAAGTGATGTATCTATACAAACCGAATAAAAAATAGCCAATTATATTCTTTTGCTACCATGCGATGGTCTCAAGATAGAATTTATTTTGGTGGTTAGATAAACTGACTTGTTAGATGGCTGCTATTTCTTTCTAACCTGAGATTAGTAAAAGAGTAATGATTTTGCACTTGAGTTATCGTACTTAGAGCGCTTTATTATGTTTTCATTGATAATAATAATGGCGATTTTTAATGTCCCTTATTGTGTTCTGATTTAAGATTAGATGACTGCATGTAGGGGCATCAAAACGCATGAATTATTTACCGTTGAGTTATCCCCGCAGCGCCAATGCTGACGCGGCTTTCGCCGGGTCAGACAACTGCATTAAAACCGACACATCAAGCGGGCAGGCGTGGCGGGGATAGCATTGCGCGCAGGCACGTATTTAATTATCAGAATGCACGGCGTCAGCGCGTCGTGGAGGCGTTCTGTTGCGCTGGTTTGATTCGCGGGCATGTACGATCAAGCGGGCTGTGGTGGACGTGAGAGGGCGTTTGGTGGCAGGTATGAAAAGGCCGCCAATCTGGCGGCCGGTTTATCATTCGTCGTCGTTGTCGAGGCTGTACTTTTTAAACCGGATGACCTCGACGCCGACCCAGTCGTTCACTTCTTTGATGCGCTGCTGGAGCGGTGTCAGCTCATTGCGGACAAACACCTTTGCGGCCTTTTCCACGTCACCTACTGACCCGACGTTCTCCGGCTTGCCGCCCATCAGCTGGTAGGGGATGCGGTGGGCGTCCAGCAGGTCGGCGGCGCTGACCTTTTTGATGTTGAAGAAATCATCCTTCGTTGCCACTTCGCTGAGCGGCACAATCTTGATACCGTCGGGCTTCCCGTTCGGCGCGTAGAAGAACAGGTTTTTAAAGTTCCCCATGCCTTTAGAGTCGCTCATCGCTTCGCGCAACGCCTCAACATCGGTATTGTTCTGCGCGGCGTCGGTCACATACATGATGTAGCCCGCGTGCGCGCCGTTCTGGTAATACTTGCGGCGGAACAGCGTGGCGGACTCGTTCAGCCACGCGGAGTTGAGCGCCGACAGATATTCCGGCATCCCATACAGCTCTTGATTGATATCCGGCTCCAGCAGGTGAAAAACGCTGTCGGGCGCGAACGGATGCGGCTCAGCGAACGATTGCACGAACCAGTAAACGCTCGGGTCAACGCCGCGCCGGGTGTATTTGGCCGGGGAGGTCTCCAGCTTCAACAGCTTGCCGGTCACGCTGAAACGCTTTTCTAAAAAGGCGTTGCCGAACACCAGATAATCCAGCACAAACCGGCTGAAATCCTGCTGTGACAGCAGCGGGTGCGGGATGTAGGTGCTCGCCAAAATATTGCGTTTCACGTAGATGGGCGAGCTGTGGTGAACAGCGGCGCGCAGGCTTTTTGCCAGCCCGGAAAAGCTGATGGGCGGCTCAATCCATTTACCATTACCGACACATTCCGTGTAATCCAGAATGTCGCGGCGATCCAAAACGGCCGACGGCTCACCAAAGGTGAACGCCTGCATTTTCTGGTCCGGCTCGGTGGCGGCCAGATTTCCTTTTGCCTTGCGGCGATTGCGTTTGCTCATCGGTTGAAGTCCAGAATGGATTTAGACGGTTGGCCGTTGGCGGCGGTCAGCGGTTCATTCAGCAGGGCGTGCATGGTGGCCCACGCGACATCGGCGTGACTGGCCTCCTCGCTGCGGCTCGCTTCGTAGGTCATGCTCCTGCCGCTGGCGGTCATGGTTTTGCGGATGGCCATAAACGATTTGGTGATGTCGGTATACGCTGTGTCGTACTCGAGCCTGCCGCTGCCGATGGTGTCTTTCGCCTTCAGTACCATGGCGGTCTTGACCTCGGCGCTGTAGCGGATTTCGCGGGCGGCCGGGTAGAACGCGCGCACCAGTTGGAAAACGCCTTGCCCGATGCCGGTGGCGTCGATACCGATGTATTCCACGTTGTATTTTTCGGTCAGCCTGCGGATGGATTCGGCCTGCGTGGCGAAATCCATGCCTTTCCACTGGTGGCGTTCCAGTATGCGGAATTTGCCGCCGGTGACCATCGGCGGGGCCAGCACCACGCAACCGGCGCTGTCGCCGGAGTGCGCCGGGTCATAGCCGACCCACACCGGCCGGTCACCGAAAGGTTGGCTTGCATAGGGGTTAACGTCCGTCCACTCGACCAGACTGTCGACCATGCAGCCCTGCAACTCCTCAAAGGGGAATACTGACGCGCTGTCGTCGACAAATTCGCACATAAACAGGTTGCGGAAGTCTTCGGCGCTGTTCTCCCGCTTCAGCACGTCGAGGTCAAACAGGTTACAGCCGCCGCGCAGGGCGTCCTCAATGGTAACGATTTGCCGCCACTGGCCGTCATCGCACAGCTTCCCGGCCGCTAACGCGCTGTGGCTGATATCGATCTCGACGTGTTCGCTGGCGTTTTTGCGGCCCTTGTTAAACAACTCGCCGGACCAGAAAGGAAACGCGCCATGCCCCAGCGTTGACGGGGTAGAAAAGTAGGTCGACCGGAGGTGCTTTTGCGAGGCCATGCCGGAAGCGACTTTGCGCAGTTTCTGGAAGTTGGGGATCCAGAAAATCTCATCGACCAGCAGGTCGCCGTTATGGCTTTGCGCGGTGTTGGAGTTGGTGCCGAGAAAAATCAGCTTCGCGCCGTTGTTGCCGAGCACAATCGGGTCGCCGGTCAGCTCAACGTCAACCCGCCGGGCAAACTGAATGATGTACTCGCGGAAGACATACGCCTGCGTTTTGCTCGCGGAAAGAAAAATCTGGTTGTGGCCGGTTTTCAGCGCGTGCAGCAGTGACTCGCGGGAAAAATAAAACGTGGCCCCAATCTGGCGCGATTTGAGGATGTCGCGAATACGGTGCTCAAGCCCGGCCTTGTGCCAGCCGAGTTGATATTCGAAAGACTCGTCATAAAAAATCTCCTCCAGCTTCGCAATAGCTTCCTCGCTGAAATAGTTCTTTGTCGGCTTTTTACGTTCGCCTTTGTTGCGGTTGGCGACGTTGGGATTGAGGTCGGCTTCGTTGCCTGAGTTCATGTAACGGCTGACGCGCGCGAGGCGCTCAATCTGGCGGCCCAGCAGGTCAATTTCTTTGTAGTCGCTGCCCTCTTTTTTTGTCTTGAGAACGAGCTGCACCATTCGCGCTTCAATGCTGGATTCAACGCGGGAAATCGGCGCGATATCGTCCCATTTTTCCCGCTGCTTCCAGCTCTGCACCGTGGGGGCTTTTTGCTTCAGCATTTCGGCGATTTGCTTCACGGAGAAGCCTTGCCAGTACAGCAAGGCGGCCTGCCTGCGTGGGTCGCTGAGTAAGGATGTATCTGTCTGGATTTGCATGGTATGCCCTCATTTGCATGACGAGGGCAAGGCTACGCAAGCCACGCCGGGCGTGCGCTAAGGTGCTGTTGTCTGAGGGATAGTCCGTCGGCAGTCGCTGGCCGCGAGGGTGGTCAGTCGGGAAACTAGCCCCGACCTTAACCACTCAGGACAATGGCACATGGCAAAGAAAGTATCGAAATGGTTCCGCATCGGCGTCGAGGGCGACACCTGCGACGGCCGCGTGATTGACGGCAACGACATTCAGGAGATGTCGGAAATCTTCGACCCGCGCGTCTACGGCTGCCGCATCAATCTGGAGCACATCAAGGGACTGTTTCCCAACGGCGATTTTAAGCGTCTCGGCGACGTGGTCGAGCTGAAAGCCGAGAAGATTAATGACGACTCCATCCTTAACGGCAAATGGGCGCTGTTCGCCAAAATGACCCCGACTGACGAGCTGGTCTCCATGGTCAAGGCGAGCCAGAAAGTTTACACCTCCATGGAAATCCGTCCGAACTTTGCCAACACCGGCAAATGCTACCTCATCGGTCTGGCGGTTACTGACGACCCGGCCAGCCTCGGCACCGAATACCTCGAATTCTGCTCCCGCGCCAAAACTAACCCGCTGGCAGGTAAAAAAGCCGAGCCGGGCGATCTGTTCTCGGTGGCGACTGAGGTGCTGCTCGAGTTTGAGGAACAGCCTGACAGCCTGCTGACCAATCTGACCGAGCGCGTGAAGGGCATGTTCAGCCGCAAACAGGCCAGCGACGACGCGCGCTTCAGTGATGTGCATGACGCAGTCACCGCCGTCGCCGAGCAGGTTCAAACCAACGGCGACAGCGCCGAGCAGCGTTTTGCGCAGCTTGAGCAGGAAATCGCGGGGCTGAAAGGTGAGGTGGCCACCGGTCAGGAAGCGCTTTCCGGGCTTCAGGCCGCGCTCGATACCACCGAAAACCTGAACCAGCAGCGCCGCCCGAAAGCGCCCGGCGGCAATGGTGAAGACAGCCTGTTGACCAACTGCTGAGAACAGTCAGGGCGGGGCGCACGGCGCGCCGCTGAGAGACGACCCGAATTTATCGAATCAGGACAATTCAATGAAAAAAACGACCCGCTTTAAATTTAACGCCTATCTGCAACAGGTGGCCAAGCTGAACGGCATCACGGACGTCGGCGACGTCGGCAAAAAATTCAGCGTAGAGCCGTCGGTGACGCAGTCGTTGATGAACGTCGTGCAGGAGTCTTCCGAGTTCCTGACCCGTATCAACATGACGCCGGTTGCCGAGTTGAAAGGCGAGAAGGTCGGCGTGGGCGTCAATGGCTCGATTGCCAGCACCACCGACACCGACGGTGGCAAAGAACGTCAGACCGCTGATTTCACCTCGCTGGAGTCCAATAAGTACGAGTGCCAGCAGGTGAACTTTGATTTCCATATGCGCTATAGCCAGCTCGATTTATGGGCGCGTTATCAGGACTTCCAGTTGCGCATCCGCAACGCCATCGCCAAGCGTCAGGCGCTGGATTTCATCATGGCCGGGTTCAACGGCATCAGCCGCGCCGCCACGTCTGACCGGGCCAAAAACCCGATGTTGCAGGATGTGGCGGTGGGCTGGTTGCAGAAATACCGCAACGAAGCCCCGGCACGCGTGATGAGCAACATCACCGGCGAAGACGGTGCGGTGATTTCCCCGATCATCCGCATCGGCAAGGGGGGCGATTACGCCAACCTCGACGCCGTGGTCATGGACGCGACCAACAACCTGATTGCGCCATGGCATCAGGAATCCCCAGACCTCGTGGTGATTTGCGGCCGTAAGCTGCTGGCCGACAAATACTTCCCGCTGGTTAACCAAGAACAGCCGAACACCGAGGCGATGGCCGCCGACGTGATTGTCAGCCAGAAGCGCATCGGCAACCTTCCCGCCGTCCGCGTGCCGTTCTTCCCGGCCAACGCGATTATGGTCACCACGCTCGAGAATCTGTCGATTTACATCATGGATGAGAGTCACCGCCGCCATATCGAAGAGAACGCCAAGCGTGACCGCGTCGAAAACTACGAGTCGATGAAAATTGACTACGTCATCGAGGATTACGCCGCCGGTTGCCTGATTGAAAATATCGAGCTGCTGCCTGCGTCGACAGAAAAGTCGGGCGTACGGGTATCCAAAGAAGACCCGCAGCCATCGGGAGCCGATATCAGCGCCTTGGCTGACGCTATCGTGCTGGCAGTGAAAGGGGCGGCCGCGCAACCTGCGCCAGCCGGTGAGGAAACGCCAAAAACTGAAGGCGAAGCGTAACCATGACGAGTCCCGCACAGCGTCACATGATGCGGGTCTCGGCCGTGGAGGCTGCGCAGCGGGTGGATGACCCGCTGCGCCATGCCACCGCCTACGAGCAAATGCTCGTCAAGCTGGCCGCAGACCGCACCAAGCTGAAACAGATCCATTCCGTCGAGAAAAAGGCTGAGCACAAACGCGCCATGTTGCCGTTCTATGTGCCGTGGGTGGCCGGGGTATTGGCCGAGGGGCGGGGGGCACAGGACGACATTCTGATGACCGCCATGCAGTGGATGCTCGACGCCGATGACATTTCCGGCGCGCTGGAAATTGCACCTTATGCGCTGAAATACCGTCTCAAAGTGCCGAACAACAAGCGCCCGGTGGCGTACTTGCTGGCCGAAGAGGTGGCGCTGTCGGCGGAGCGCAGCCGCAAGGCGGGACGCCCGGCCAGCATCGATGACCTTCGCGCCGCCATCGAGATGACGGCCGCCGAGGATATGCCCGACATGGTCAAGGCCAAACTGTTCAAGGTGACCGGCCTGATGTTGAGCGACTGCGGTGACTATGCGCAGGCGCTGGAGCACCTCGAGCGCGCGATGCAGCTCGACGGTCATGTCGGGGTGAGAAAAGAGATCCAAAAATGTGAGAGCGCCCTCAAGCCGAAGCCGGCGGCCGCCGCCAAAAGAACAACCACGCGCCCGCGTAAGGCCGCCACGCCGGCCAAGCGCGGACGCCCACGCAAGGCGGTAAAAACCGCCGGTTAACAGAACGCGCCCCGCGCCGGGCGGCACGGCGGCCGCGAGCGTCTTTTGACGTATCAAGGCCGCCGTCCACCGCCCCCTATTTTTTGAGGTCGTCATGACGACAGTGATTATGCGTAACCCGATTAAGCCGCCGGACGAGCCGACGGCCATTATCCCGCAACCGGCTGTACCGGAGCCGGTGATTAAAAACACGTTCTTTTTCCCGGATGTTGACCCGAAACGCATTCGCGAGCTGATGCGTCTTGAGTACACGGTCTCGCCGGAGCGTCTGCGCTTTGCCATTCGCAGCGGTATCTCGGAGACGAATGCCGAGCTGTATCTCTATCGCGAGCAGCAACTCGCCGCCGGTTTCAAAACGCTGGCCGATGTACCGGCCGACGAGGTCGACGGCGAAAGTGAGAAGTGCTTTCACTACCTGAGTGCGGTCTGCGCCATGACAACCGCCACGCTGTACGAGCGCTACCGGGGTGCGGATGCCAGCGCCAAGGGGGATAAAAAGGCCGACAGCGTTGAGGTGTCCATTGATGAGCACTGGCGGGATATGCGCTGGTCAATAGCCCGGTTGCAGGGTAAGCCGCGCTGCATTGTCGGGCAAATCTGATGAACGCCGTCGCGCTTCAGGGGGACACGCTCGACGCACTGTGTTATCGCGTCTACGGCCGCACCGCAGGCGTGGTCGAGGCGGTGCTGCTGGCGAATCCGGGGCTGGCTGAGCTGGGTGTCATCCTGCCGCATGGCACGGTGGTCACGCTGCCGGTCATTGATACCGCCCTGGCATCCGAAACCGTTCAGCTATGGGATTAACCATGGAGAAAGTCACATCGTTCATTGCTTATGCCGTCGCGGTGCTGCTGGCATGGGTCGGAAAGTATTCCGCGCAGGACATCGCACTGATTGTCGGTGCGGTGGTCGGCGTCGGCACCTTTGTCACCAACTGGTACTACCGCCGCAAAAGCTATTTGCTGCTGAAAAATGTCGGCATTCGACGGGAGGTTTTCGATGAAATCAATCGTTAAACGTTGCAGCGTCGCCGTCGTGCTGGCGCTGGCGGCGTTGTTGCCGGATTTTATCCGGTTGCATACGTCAATGGCGGGCCTTGAGCTGATTGCCAATCTGGAAGGGTGCCGCCTGAGCCCTTATCAGTGCAGCGCGGGCGTCTGGACGAGCGGTATCGGCCACACTGCCGGGGTGAAACCCGGCAGGGTTATCACTGAGCGCGAAGCCGCGGTCAATCTGGTGGCCGATGTCATGCAGGTCGAGAAACGCCTTGCGCAGTGTATGCCGGTGATCATGCCGCAGCCGGTCTATGACGCCGTGGTCAGCTTTGCGTTCAACGTCGGCACGGGCGCTGCGTGCGCGTCAACGCTGGCGCATTTCATCAATAAAAAGCAGTGGCCCGCCGCGTGCAATCAGCTTCCCCGCTGGGTATTCGTCAACGGCGTCAGGTCTGCCGGGCTGGAGAATCGCCGGGCGCGCGAGTTGGCGCTGTGTATGACGGGGGCATTATGAGTCGCGGTAATAAGCCTTTTCTGTCGCTGGTGTTGCTGGCGGTCATTGCTTTGTTGAAATGGCAGGTCATTACGCTCGGCGACAGTCTGGATGCCGCGAAGCTGGAAAACGTCAGGGTGGCGGCAGCGCTAACCGAAAGTCGCGCGGCTATCGCTGCGCTACAGGATAGCGCTCTGCGCAACGAGCGCGAACAGGTCATGTTGCGCCAGCGCATCGCCGCCGCTGACCAGTTGGCCACCCGCCGCAATCACACCATTACGAGGCTGCTCAATGAAAATGAAGCGCTGCGCCGCTGGTATCAGTCTGCTTTGCCTGATGACGTTATCCGGCTGCATACCCGCCCCGACTTCGCCACCCCCGACGATTATTTACGCTGGCTGTCCGAAGGTCAGCAGTTGCCCGCTGCCCGGCAGCAACCCGAAGACCAACGGTGATTTAAGCGCCGATATCTTTAATCTTGAGCGCGCGCTGGCAAGCTGTGCGCTTCAGGTGGAGACCGTGAAAAAGTGTCAGGAGGAACTCGATGTTAAAGCCGAAAAGTCTGCGCAAAGCGCTTTATGACGCGGTGCCGAAGCTCAGGGCGAACCCGGATATGCTGCGCATATTTATCGACAGCGGCGTCATCGGGGCTACGCTGGCCGCCTCTCTGTCATTTGAGAATCGCTATACGCTCAATGTGATAGTCCAAGATTACCCGGATGATGTGGATTTGCTGCTGGTGCCGATTGGGGCGTGGTTGCGGGAGAATCAGCCCGATATCATGACCACGGACGAGGGCAAGAAAAAGGGGTTCACCTACTTCGCCGACATCAACAACGACGACAGTTATGACATCAGTATCAGCCTGCAACTGACTGAGCGCACGCTGGTGAAGGAAGTTGACCGGGCGCTGCACGTGTCCCATATGCCGGAGCCGCCGCTGCCTGAGCCGGTAGCGCGCCCGATGGAGCTTTACATTAACGGTGAGCTGGTGAGCGCGTGGGATGAGTGAGCTTAAGCCTTTTGATGACAAACTCGCCGGGCTGATTGCCGGGCTATCCGCTTCCCGCCGTCGCCAGATGGCGGCCGAGATTGCGAAGCGGCTGCGCATCAGTCAGCAGCAGCGCATTAAGCGCCAGCAGGCACCGGACGGCACACCGTATGCCGCCCGTAAGCGGCAGCCGGTTCGTAGCAAAAAAGGGCGAGTTAAGCGCGAGATGTTTGCCAAGCTGCGCACCCATCGATACATGAAAGCCAAAGCCACCGCTGATGAGGCGCTGGTCGAGTTTGCCGGGCGCGTGCAGCGTATCGCGCGGGTGCACCAAGAGGGCTTACGTGACCGCCCGACCCGCCATAGCCGGGACGTGCAGTATCAGGCTCGACCGCTGTTGGGGGTTAGCAAGAATGATAAGACGATTATTGAAATGGTGATTATGGAGAATGTCGGGGGGAAATCTTGAACTTGGTGATAAACATATGATATTTGTTGTGACCGATTGTTAAACTGCATATTGATTTCTTTGGGGGTGCCGTGCTAGGTAACTTGATAAACATAGAGTCTTTCATCGCACTTTCTGTAGGTGCCATTTTTAGTTATAAAGTGAATAAGATTAATTTTAAATTTAAGAAAAACGTTAGGATTAATAGCCCAAATATTAATGGGGATAATAATGTTATAATATATCATGAAGCCATGCAGAAAGTGAAGGGTGAAATGGCTTTTTTAGTAAAAGTGTGTGCTTTTGTAATGCTTGTTTTTTTTCATTTCTTCCCGCTGTTTTTTTCTCATGTTTTGTCTGCGCTATCAATTGTCTTGCCGCTACTTTGTCTGTTTGGAGTGGTAAATTCTATTCGGTCTCATGGGATGAGTAGGTACGGTGATAGCTTGTATTTTCTCGCCTCGTGTGTGATGGGGGTGCTTTGTTATTGTGGTGCTAAAGCTATAGAGGCTAATGCTGAGGTTTATCCTCAACTATCTTTGCTTATAGATAATGTATCTGCAGCGTTCTCTCGCTATGGATTTATGGGGGTTTTGGGTTTAAATCAAACGATTCGATATCTTGTTTTTATTTTATTTTCTAGTTTTGCATGCCCAGCCCTGATCTTGTCTAGTTTTTATTTGGCGTTTGCTTATGTGATGGAAAGGAATGCAAATGATGCCTTTAGATATTCCTGTTATGTTTTAGCTGTGGGATATGTCTCTTATGTTTTTTTGACCGGGGCGTTATTTTCCTCAGGTGGTGATTTGTCTTTTTTACTCAAAGTATTGACCTATCCATTATCGACAATTGCCTCGTTATTTTCTTTTTAGCCGTTGTCTGACGGGCCATCCTACGCCCGCAAATTGCCGCTGGATCTCTTCAGCGGCATCCTTTCCACCATGAACACACTCGAATCGATTTCAGAACTCGCTCGCGCTGTACGCGACCTCATCCGCATTGGCGTCATCGTAGAAGTTCAATACAAGCCGCCGCGCTGCCGCGTTCAATTGGGTGGCAATACGACGGACTGGTTGCAGTGGTTGGCCTGCCGTGCCGGAGGTGCGCGCACATGGTGGGCACCCTCCATCGGTGAGCAAGTGGTTGTGCTGGCACTGGGTGGCGAGCTGGATGCCGCCTTTGTGCTGCCAGCTATCAACTCCGACGATTTTCCGGCTCCGTCAGTGTCGCCGGAGGCATATCACACCAGTTTTCCCGATGGTGCGGTCATCGAATATGAGCCCAAAACCGGCGCGCTGAGCGTTACCGGCATTAAAACGGCCAATATCAGTGCGCAAGTAGCCGTCGACGTTTCTGCGCCGAAGGTGACGATTATCGCCAGTCAAAAAATCACACTTGATACACCGGAGGTGGTCTGCACCAACAAGCTGACCGCCGACACGCTGGAGCTGAAAAAGGGCGGGAAAATGTCGGGCGATATCGATCACGGCGGGGGTACTTTTAAATCCAACGGCGTGCAGGTGGATAAACACGGCCACGGTGGTGTGCAGCGCGGCGGAGACTGGACGGAGGAAACCCGATGACCGTGCGATATATCGGCATGAACCGGGACACCGGCCAGACCCTGACGGACAGCGAGCTTATCAGCCAGAGCGTTCGCGACATCCTCATTACCCCTGTCGGCTCCCGAGTGATGCGGCGGGAATATGGCTCGCTGTTGTCTGCCCTGATTGACCAGCCGCAAAGCCCGGCGGTGAATGGGCAGGTGATGGCCGCCTGCTACATGGCAATCCTCAAATGGGAGCCGCGTATCAGGCTGACGTCCATCACCTTCGAAAAGACCTTCAGCGGTCAGATGTTCGTTGATATTACCGGCGTGCGCCAAGACACCACCGGCGGCACATTTTCGTTAACCGTCCCATTGAGCTGACACCATGGCAACTATCGATTTAAGCCAACTGCCCGCGCCGAACGTCGTTGAGCCGCTGGACTATGAAACCCTGTTTGCCGAGCGCAAAGCGACGCTGATTTCCCTGTACCCGGCCGACCAGCAGGAAGCTATTGCCCGAACTTTGGCGCTCGAATCGGAGCCTATCGTCAAGCTGCTTCAGGAAAATGCGTATCGGGAGGTATTGCTACGCCAGCGCGTTAACGATGCCGCCAAAGCGGTGATGCTGGCGCACGCCACCGGCGAAGACCTTGACCAGCTCGGCGCGAACTTCAACACGCCGCGACTGGTGATTGCCCCGGCGGATGAAAGCACCATTCCGCCAACACCGGCAGTTATGGAAGCGGATGAAGATTACCGCCTGCGCCTGCAAGACGCGTTCGAGGGGATGAGCACAGCAGGTTCGGCCGGTTCCTACCGTTTTCACGCCCGCTCGGCCGATGGTCGGGTGGCTGATGTGACGGCAATCAGCCCATCACCGGCTAACGTGACCGTCACCGTGTTGTCACGGGACGGCGACGGCACCGCAAGCCCTGAACTGTTGCAGGTTGTCCGCGACGCGCTGAATGACGAGGACGTGCGTCCGGTTGCCGATCGCGTCATTGTGCAATCGGCCAAAATTGCCCCTTATGTCATCGAGGCCGTTTTATACCTGTACCCCGGCCCGGAGGTTGCGCCAATCCTCAATGCGGCAAAACAACGTTTACACAATTATGTGCTGACCATGCGCCGCTTAGGTCGCAGTATCCGGCGTTCCGGCATTATCGCTGCGCTGACCGTGGAAGGTGTTGAACGTGTTGAAGTTGCTCAACCGGCCGCCGACATCGTGCTCGATAAAATGCAGGCGGGTTACTGCACCGGCGTGAACATCACACCGGGGCGCGCCGATGACTAATCGCTTATTGCCTGTTGGCTCCTCAGTGCTGGAAGTCGCCGCCGCCGCCGCGTGTGCTGAGCTGGAGCGCGTGCCGGTTCCGCTGCGTGACCTGTGGAACCCGAAAACCTGCCCGGTGCATCTGCTGCCTTATCTGGCGTGGGCGTTCTCCGTTGATAGATGGGATGAGGCTTGGCCGGAGGACGTCAAGCGAGGCGTGGTATCCGCTGCGTTTTACATTCACCGGCACAAGGGCACCATCGGTGCCGTGCGCCGCGTGGTGGAACCGCTCGGCTACCTGATTAACGTCATTGAATGGTTTCACACCGACGGCGCCGATCCTCCCGGCACCTTCCGGCTCGATATTGGCGTGCTGGAAACCGGCATCACAGAGGAAATGTATCAGGAAATGGAGCGCCTTATCGCCGACGCCAAGCCCCTGAGCCGTCACCTGATTGGCCTTAACATTTTGCAGGACATCCCCGGCCGGATTTACACCGGCGCGGCCGCCATTGATGGCGATGTCATTACCGTTTACCCCGGATAAGAGAGAATCATGAACAAATACAAAGCGATTATTACCACCGCCGGGGCGGCCAAGATTGCCGCCGCCAGCGCGGGCGGCACGCAGTTGAAAATCGTCTCTATGGCCGTCGGCGACGGGAACGGTACGCTGCCGACGCCAAATCCGGCGCAAACAAAACTCGTCAACGAGAAGTACCGCGCGGCGCTCAACGGGCTGACCATCGATAAGGCGCTGAAAAATCACATTCTCGCCGAGATGATTATTCCGGCGAACGTCGGCGGGTGGTGGTTGCGTGAGATGGGCCTCTATGACGAGGCCGGGACGCTGATTGCGGTCAGCAATATGGCGGAGAGCTACAAGCCGAAGCTGGAAGAGGGCAGTGGCCGCACGCAGACGCTGCGCATGATTTTGATTGTCAGCAGCACCGAGGCGATTCAGGTGATTGCCGGTGGAGATACCGTGCTGGCGACAAAAGACTATGTTACCGACGCGATTACCGCGCATGAGAAAACCCGCAATCACCCCGACGCCAGCACCACGGCAAAAGGGCTGGTGCAACTGAGCAGCGCGACAACCAGCACTGATGAAACGAAAGCCAGCACCCCCAAGGCGCTTAAAACGGTCAGCGATGCCAGCATGAAAAAGGACGCTAATCTGTCCGACCTGACGAATAAAGCCGCCGCGCGCGGCAATCTGGCGCTGGGCGATGCCGCGACAAAAAACGTGGGGGTCGAAGGTGGCCAACTGATGGCCGTCGGCGCATTCGGGCTGGGGATGGGTTCGCGACATTTTGAGAATGCGTACTGCAACACCGGTCAAATCTATCGGGTAAACAATACCTCTTCGAACACGCCGGGCAATGGGGTTTACGGTGTTCTGTCTCTTCCTTGCGATGGTGGCCCCTCTACTGGCTATCTGAGTGTTTCAAATAGTGGTGCGGGATTTTTGGGAAGCTCGAATGCGTCGGCAGAATTGAGGTGGAGTCGCATTTATACCACCGATTACAAACCGACGGCGGCAGACGTTGGCGCATGGAGTAAAAAAGAGTCCGATGGCCGATTTGTAAAACAGACCGGCGACACGATGAAAGGGGCGTTAACTCTGCCGCGTATCGTATTCCCGAACGAAAATACCGCCAATGCTGACGATGACTTAAATCGCGAAAATGGCTTTACCGTTGAGTCACTGGTTGCCACTGCCAATAAGGGCTATCCCGTGCCGGGCGGCATGGGGGTGTTGTTTACCGGGAAAGTGAACGAGTTCCGCAATGTGCAATTTGCCGTAGGCTCCGGCGATATGGCGTTTTATTTGCGCTCGATGCGAAAAGACAGCGCGGCTTCGCTCCGCTGGGCGCGAGTTTATACGACGGACTACAAACCCACTGCGGCAGACGTCGGCGCGCTGACCGACGCGCAGGCCGCCCAGAAATACGCGCTCCGTTCCATCAAGGTGAACGGTAAGCCGCTGTCCGCTGATGTGAATTTGTTGGCCGGTGACGTCAACGCATGGAATAAAACCGAAGCAGATGGCCGCTATCTGGCGAAGACCGGCGGGCAGTTAACCGGGACGCTAAAGACCAGCGCGGAGATCCAATCGACCCACATTGATAATTATCGCATGGTCGGCGGCGGGTTCGGCTCCTTCTGGCGCAATGACGGCAACCGGCTTTACCTGCTGCTGACAAAAGAAAACGACCAGTACGGCACATTCAACAACCTGCGCCCGTTTTCTGTGGATGTCAGAACCGGTGCCGCCGCCTTTGAGTCGGGTATGCACATCGGCGGTAACTGGCCCGCGATCACCACATCAAGCGGGACGACGTGGCACCCTGACGGCAACGTTCAAGGCAGTTGTTGGGGCGGTTATCTCAGCAACTGGCTTAATCAAAATATCTCTGCTGCGCAGAACAATGCGCAGAATTGGGCCTATCAGCATTTGGTTCAGGGTGTGCGCATGGCCGGGCGCACGGTTATCGCGGATACCGGCGGGCGCATCGATTTACCGTCGGGCTGTGTTTATACGGGTATGTCCGGCTCAAACTACAACCCCTCAATCTGGGGCGCTTATTCAGCGGTTCAGGTGCTGATTAACGGCACATGGGCAACAATTGGAACGGTGTAAAATGCAACACATTAAGAATTTGAAAAGATACACGCCGGAAGAATTATTCCTCGGTGAGAATGTGATTTATCTTCAGGATGATAACGGTATTGACTGGTACACCGCGCAAAAATTGTTTTCGCCGGACACCGTAAAACTGGCTTATGACGAAAGCGGCATTATCTGCGCGATTAACAGTGATGTGTCGATGCTGTGGCCGATTGGCTTATCGGTTATTGAGCTGAACCCAACGAAGCTGCCAAAGCGCTGTCTGGCTAATGGTGAGTGGGTGTTTGACGGTAAGAAGGTGAGCCAGCGCATCTATTCCGCTGAAGAAAGGATGGCGAGCGCCGAAGCCAGAAAAAATGAATTGCTGGCGAGCGCGGGTAAGGCTGTCGCGCCGCTTCAGGATGCTGTTGATTTGGATATGGCGACCGAGGCAGAAAAAGCGCTGTTGGCGGACTGGAAAAAATACCGTGTGACGGTGAATCGTCTTGATATGTCAGCCCCGGAGATTAACTGGCCAGTGGTTCCCGGCCTCTAAGAAAAAAAGCCCGCAGTGATGTGGGCTTTTGTATTTGCGGCTTTCCCTGATGTTGCCGCGTCTACTCTTCGACCTTACCCCGCCCGGCTAAAATCCGTCCAATTGATTGCATAGATCAATGCGGCGTTATTGATCGGCACAAACGATCGTCATTCCCGCCAAGCTCTCCAATCCGGCCCGGTCTGTTGTCTGGTCGGCCTTCCAGCGCCCACCGCGTGCGGCCCGGTGCGCTGGGCGTCATCATGCCTGCACCTACTCACCATGGAGCAAGTTAATGGGCGATTATCATCACGGTGTGCGCGTCGTCGAAATTAATGACGGCACGCGCGTCATCTCTACCGTATCGACGGCTGTCGTCGGCATGGTCTGCACCGGCAAAGATGCCGACCCGAAGCTTTTCCCGCTCAACACCCCGGTGCTGATTACCGATGTGATTGCCGCTGCTGGTAAGGCCGGGAAATCCGGCACGCTGGCGAAAGCGTTGTCAGCCATTGGCGACCAGTGCAAACCCGTGACGGTTGTTGTGCGCGTCGAAGAGGGCAAAGATGCGGCGGAAACCACGTCAAACATCATCGGCGGCGCGGACGAAAACGGCCGCTATACCGGCATGAAAGCCTTGCTCACAGCACAGGCCGTTACCGGTGTGAAACCTCGCATTCTGGGCGTGCCGGGGCTGGATTCGCTGGAAGTGGCGACGGCGCTGGCCGGGATTTGCCAGCAGTTGCGCGCGTTCGGTTACATCAGCGCGTACGGCTGCAAAAGCATTTCCGAGGCCATCGCCTACCGCGACAATTTCAGTCAGCGCGAACTGATGCTCATTTGGCCGGATTTCCTCGCGTGGGATACCACCGGCAACGTCAGCACGACGGCTCATGCCACCGCGCGCGCGTTGGGGCTGCGCGCCAAAATCGACACGGAAACCGGCTGGCATAAGACGCTTTCTAACGTCGGCGTCAATGGCGTGACCGGCATTTCCGCCAGCGTGTTCTGGGATTTGCAGGCACCCGGCACCGATGCCGACCTGCTCAATGAGGCCGGGGTCACCACGCTGGTGCGTAAAGATGGTTTTCGCTTCTGGGGCAACCGCTCTTGCTCTGATGACCCGCTGTTCCTGTTCGAAAACTACACCCGCACCGCGCAGGTATTGGCTGACACCATGGCCGAGGCGCACATGTGGGCGGTGGATAAGCCCGTCACCGCCACGCTTATCCGCGACATTGTCGAGGGCATCAAAGCCAAATTCCGTGAACTGAAATCCAACGGCTACATCATCGATGCGGATTGTTGGTACGACGAATCGGCCAACGATAAAGAGACCCTGAAAGCCGGGAAACTGTATATCGATTATGACTATACCCCGGTTCCCCCACTGGAAGACCTGACCCTGCGCCAGCGTATCACCGATAAATATCTGGTGAATCTGGCCGCTGGCGTCAACAGCTAAGAGGACGCGTTAAACCATGGCACTCCCGCGCAAACTGAAGTACCTCAACCTGTTTAACGACGGCCTGAGCTATATGGGCGTGGTCAGCTCTGTGACCCTGCCGAAACTGACGCGCAAGCTGGAGAACTATCGCGGCGGCGGTATGAACGGCGCGGCTCCGGTCGATATGGGGTTAGACGATGATGCCCTCAGCGTCGAGTGGACTATCGGCGGTTTCCCCGATGACCAGCTCTGGGCTCAGTACGCCGCCGCCAGCGCCGCATCGGTGCCGCTTCGCTTTTGCGGTTCTTACCAGCGCGATGACACCGGCGATATGGTCGCCGTTGAGATTGTGCTGCGTGGCCGTCACAAAGAGTTTGATTTTGGCGACCAGAAACAGGGCGAAGACACCGAGACAAAAATCTCGACGCAATGCACCTATTTCAAACTGACCGTCGATGGCAAAGAGCGCATCGAAGTGGACACCGTCAACATGGTTGAACGTGTGAACGGCGTCGACATGCTGGCGCAGCACCGTCGCAATATCGGGCTGTAATCACCGGGCGGTCGGCAGGTCCGGCCGCCATTCCCCTGACTGGACTGGAATCACATCATGAAAGACGAAAACATCATCGCCACAACCGAAAACCCGAACGTCGTGAAGCTGGATACTCCCGTCAAGCGCGGCGAAACCTTTATCGATACGGTGACGCTGACCAAGCCCAATGCAGGTACTCTGCGCGGCGTCGGGCTGGCCGCGCTGGCTAACTCTGAAGTCGATGCGCTGATTAAGGTGCTGCCGCGCATGACCTATCCGCCACTGACCGAGAGTGAAGTCGCGGCGCTGGAGCTGCCTGACCTTGTGGCGCTGGCCGGGAAGGTTATCGGTTTTTTGGCACCGAGTTCGGCACGCTAGATTTTCCTGCCGGTTTGTCGGTTGATGACCTGATGGCGGATATCGCGACGATTTTTCACTGGCCGCCGTCAGAGCTTTACCCGATGACACCGCAAGAACTCCTCAACTGGCGCGACAAAGCGCTCCACCGAAGCGGACAAACGAATGAGTAACAACGTCAGGTTGCAGGTGCTACTCAAAGCCGTTGACCAAGCGAGCCGCCCGTTTAAAAGCATCCAGACAGCGAGTAAATCGCTGTCTGCACAAATCCGCGACACCCGGCAAAACCTTAAAGAGCTGAACGCACAGGCCGGGCGCGTCGAAGGATTCCGCAAATCGAGCGCGCAGCTTGCCGTCACCGGTCAGGCGCTGGCAAAGGCCAAGCAGGAAGCCGCCGCGCTGGCGGTGCAGTTCAAAAACACCGAGAAGCCGACCCGCGCACAGGCGCAGCTGATGGAGGCGGCCAAGCGTTCGGCCGCCGAGTTGCAGCTCAAATATAACGGGCTGCGCCAGTCGGTGCAGCGTCAGCGCCAAGAGCTGGCGCAGGTCGGGATTAACACCCGCACCCTCGCCGCCGACGAGCGCCGCCTGAAATCCTCCATCAGTGAGACCACCGCCCAGCTCAACCGCCAGCGGGAGGCGTTGTCGCGCGTCAGCCAGCAGCAGGCAAAACTCAGCGCAGTGAGCCAGCGCTATCAGGCCGGAAAGCAACTGGCGGGCAATGTGGCGGGCGCGGGCGCTGCGGGTGTCGGGGCGGCAACCGTGGGCGGTTTTGCGGCCAAAAAGCTCCTGACGCCGGGGTATGATTTTGCGCAAAAAAACTCCGAGCTACAGGCCGTGCTCGGCGTGGCAAAAGACTCGGCTGACATGGTGGCGCTTCGCACGCAAGCGCGGCAGCTTGGTGATAACACGGCAGCGTCGGCGGATGACGCTGCCGGGGCCCAAATCATCATTGCCAAAGCGGGCGGCGACAAAGATGCGATCACCGCCGCGACGCCGGTCACGCTCAATATGGCGTTGGCCAACCGTAAAACCATGGAGGAAAACGCCACCCTGCTGATGGGGGTGAAATCCGCTTTTGGGCTGGCAAACGACCAAGTCGCACACATTGGTGATGTGATTTCACAGACCATGAACAAGAGCGCCGCCAACTTCGAAGGACTCAGCGACACCCTGACCTATGCCGCGCCGGTGGCGAAAAATGCCGGTATCAGCGTCGAGGAAACGGCGGCCATTGCCGGGGCGCTGGCGGATGCCAAAATTACCGGCTCTATGGCCGGTACGGGGAGCCGCGCAGTGATTACCCGGTTGCAGGCTCCCATGGGTAAGGCGAATGACGCATTGGCCGAGCTGGGCGTCAAAACCGCCGACCGCAAAGGCAATATGCGGCCGCTGTTCACCATCCTGAAGGAAATGCAAAGGAGCTTCGATAAAAACAAGCTCGGCACTGCCCAGCGCGCGGAGTACATGAAAGTCATCTTCGGCGAAGAAGCGTCGTCGGCCGCTGCGGTGCTGATGGGGGATGCGGCTTCCGGCAAGCTTGACCGCCTGACCAAGTTGCTCCGGGAGTCTGACGGCAAGACGGAGGAGCTGGTCAAAGTCATGCAGGACAACCTCGGCGGGGATTTGAAAGAGCTTCAGTCCGCCTATGAGGCCATCGGCATCGACATGTATGACCAACTGGAAACGCCTTTCCGTGAGCTGACAACCCGCGCGACAAAGTTCCTGCTGAAAATTGACCTCTGGATCAAAAACAACAAAGAGCTTGCCGGGACGCTGGCCAAAGTCGCGCTCGGTGGCCTTGCGATTGTCGGCACGCTGGGGGCGATTGGCTTGGCATCGTGGCCGGTCATCATGGGGATTAACGGCATCATTGCGGTTGCTGGCGCGCTAGGGACGGCCTTTAGCGTGGCGGGCGGGGCCATCATGGCGGTGCTCGGCGCGCTGACGTGGCCGATTGTGGCGGTGGGTGCGGCCATCGTGGCCGGTGCGCTGCTGATCCGCAAATACTGGCAGCCTATCAGCGCCTTTTTCAGCGGCGTTATTGAGGGGCTTATCAGTGCATTTGCGCCGGTTGGCGAGTTGTTCAGGCCGCTGAAGCCGGTTTTTGACTGGCTCGGCGAGAAGCTAAAGGCGGTCTGGCAATGGTTCAAAGATTTAATCGAACCGGTGAAATCGACGAAGGAGACCCTCGACAACTGTAAAAACGCCGGGCTGGCGTTTGGCCGCGGATTGGCCGACGTGTTGATGCTGCCGCTCAGGGCATTCAACAAGCTGCGTCAGGGCATTGATTGGGTGCTGGAAAAGCTTGGCGTCATCAATGCTGAATCCAGCGACCTCGACAAGAAAGCGCAGAAGGCCAATGACTACGCCAACGGGGCGAACGGGCGCGGGTATTCCCCGTCGGGTGGCTTGCTGACGGGCGGCTATGTACCGGTTACGGCCGGGGGCGGGAAATCTTATGTGGATAACAGCGTCAATAATTTCCACGTCGGCAGCCAGCACCCCGGCGGAGCCAGCGCGGCGGAAACCAAGCGGATGTTGCTGGACGTGGTGGAAGAACGGGAGCGCAAGCGCCGCGCGGCGCAACGCTCAAATATGGCGATGGATTAAGGGGTTGTGCTGATGATGCTGATTCTTGGGCTGTTTGTGTTCCAGTTGCAGACGGTGCCGTATCAAATGCTGGCGCGCTCGGTAGATTATCGCTGGCCGTCAAACAGCCGCATCGGCCAGCGGCCTGCGCTGCAATTTCTCGGCGTGAATGAGGAAAAAATCACGCTCTCCGGCGTACTGCTGCCCGAAATCACCGGTGGCAAAATCTCGATGCAACTGCTCGATGCGATGGCGGCCGAGGGCAAGGCGTGGCCGCTGCTGGAAGGGACAGGCACCATTTACGGCATGTTTGTCGTGAACAGCGTCAGCGAAACCCGCACGGAGTTTTTCTCCACCGGCAGCGCCCGCCGCATCGAGTTTACGCTCACGCTCACGCGCGTGGATGAATCCTTTACGGCCATGTATGGCGATTTGCAGGCACAGGCCGAGGGGATGCTCGGTCAGGTGAGCGAGCTGGCGGCCAAGGCGGGGAACATGGCGGGAGGGCTGTTCCAATGATTACCGGGATGACGCTGGATGCAGGGGCAACCATCGCCCCGGCGTTTATGCTCAAAATGGGCGACAAGGACATCACGCACGATATCAGCTCCCGTTTGCTCTCCCTGACGCTTTCGGACAACCGCGGATTTGAGGCTGACCAGCTGGATATCGAACTGGACGACGCCGACGGTCAGGTCATGATGCCCGGCCGGGGCGCAGTGCTCTCGCTTCATCTTGGCTGGCAGGGTGCGCCATTGTTCAACAAAGGCAATTTTACCGTCGACGAGATAGAGCATCGGGGAACGCCTGACACATTGACTATTCGCGCCCGTTCCGCTGATTTTCGCGGTTCGCTCAATGCCCGCCGGGAGGAGTCTTATCATGACACGACACTCGGTGCGGTGATTGGCAAAATTGCCGAGAGGAACAAGCTGGCCGCCTGTGTTGCGAAAGAGCTGGCCGGGATTAAAGTCCCGCATATCGACCAGTCGGAGGAGTCCGACGCCAAGTTTTTGACGCGACTTGCCAGCCGCAACGGGGCGGAGGTGTCGATAAAAGCCGGGAGGTTGCTATTTATCCGGGCCGGTAATGGCGTGACCGCCAGCGGTAAGCCGATACCGCAGATGACCATCGAGCGCCGCGACGGTGACCGACATCAATTTGCGATTGCTGACCGGGCCGCGTATACCGGCGTGACGGCGAAATGGCTGCACACCAAAGACCCGAAGCCGCAAAAGCAACAGGTCAAGCTCAAACGCAAACCGAAGCCTCAGCACCTGCGCGCGCTGCAACACCCCAGGGCAAAGCCGGTTACTGCCAAGAAGACGGCGGCCAAGCCGAAAGAAGCGAGGGAAGGGGAATACATGACCGGCGAGGCCGATAATGTGTTTGCCATCACTACAGTCTATGCCAGCAAGGCGCAGGCGATGCGCGCCGCACTGGCGAAGTGGGACAAGCTGCAACGTGGTGTGGCGGAGTTTTCTATCAGTCTCGCCATGGGGCGTGCAGATTTATATCCGGAAACGCCGATAGCGGTGAAGGGGTTTAAGCGCGTCATAGATGAGCAGGCGTGGACAATCACTAAGGTGACTCATTCACTCAGCGATAGCGGCTACACGACGGCGTTAGAGCTTGAGGTGAAGCTTTCTGATGTGGAGTACGAGGAGGAAATTCAACAAGATTGAATTGATAATAATTCATTGATATTAAAGGTAAAAAGTCTAAAATCACTTTATCAATGTTGAATGGTGGAGGTGATAAATTATGTTTCATTGCAATATCTGCGGAACTGCTGCACACGCTCGCTCAAGTCGTTATCTCAGTGAGAACACCAAAGAGCGCTATCACCAGTGTCAGAACATCAATTGCAGTCATACATTTGTCACCATGGAAACCATCGAGCGCACCATTATGAAACCCGGCCATGTGGTGCCGGTGCTGCCGCACCCAAACAATTACGGCCAGCAAAGCATGTTGATGTAACAGAACGAAGAAGCCCCGGAAATCCGGGGCTTTTTTTCGATGTGGTCAATGTGTGGACGTTGGTAGAGATAAATCCTTTTATCTCAGTCGGATAGTTAAGAAATTAGGGCACCATCCCTGTCTTCCCCGCCATGATGGCGGGGTTTTTTTTATCCGACATTTCGCTATATTGAGCGCCACACCTTTTGGCCGGGACCCCTTATGGAACAGCGCTATGCACGCCTGGTAAAGTCCGCCGCGTTGGCCGCAACCGCGCTGGCGTCGTCGCTGCTGTTGATTAAAATCGTCGCCTGGTACCACACCGGTTCGGTCAGCCTGTTGGCGGCGCTGGTGGATTCGTTGGTCGATATCGCCGCCTCGCTGACCAACCTTCTGGTGGTGCGCTATTCGCTGCAGCCGGCCGATGCCGAGCACACCTTCGGCCACGGCAAAGCGGAATCGCTGGCGGCGCTGGCGCAGAGCATGTTTATTTCCGGCTCCGCCCTGTTTTTGTTCCTCACCGGCTTCCAGCACCTGTATGCACCGCAAACGCTGCGCGATCCCGGCGTCGGGGTCGTGGTGACAGTGATCGCGTTGGTCAGCACGCTGATTCTGGTCACCTATCAACGCTGGGTGGTCAGAAAAACCCGTAGCCAGGCGGTGCGCGCAGATATGCTGCATTATCAGTCAGATGTCATGATGAATGGTGCTATTCTTATCGCTCTTGGGCTAAGCTGGTACGGCTTCCAACGGGCGGATGCGCTGTTCGCGCTGGGCATCGGCGTATACATCCTCTATAGCGCGCTGCGCATGGGCTACGAAGCGGTGCAGTCGCTACTGGATCGGGCGTTGCCGGATGACGAGCGCCAGGCGATTATCGCCGTGGTTTCCTCCTGGCCCGGGGTGAAAGGCGCGCACGATCTGCGCACGCGTCAGTCGGGGCCGACGCGTTTCATCCAGCTGCATCTGGAGATGGAGGACACGCTGCCGCTGCGTGAGGCGCATCGGTTGGCCGATCAGGTGGAACAGGCGTTGCGACACCGTTTTGCGGGGGCGGACGTCATCATTCACCTGGATCCGTGCTCCGTGGTGCCGCCGGGTAGGCAGGGGCATTGGGAGCTATAATCAGATAGAGGCATAGCGCAACGTATTATCATGAATATCTGAGTTAGCTCAGCGTGCCATGCGGTGTTTTTACCGTTATATTGCGTGACTTGAATCAATTCAGCTGGGTGTTTTTGATATAATATCCAGCAATAAGCCGTAAAGCTGGTTTTCTGCAGCCGGAGAGGTTTCAAGACGATCGGCGGAGACAGAATTCTTAAGAAATTGCATCTACACAGTTCAGAGGTAGTCATGATCAAGAAAATCGGTGTACTGACGAGCGGCGGTGATTCGCCGGGTATGAACGCTGCAATCCGCGGCGTTGTGCGTTCTGCGCTTTCAGAAGGTCTGGAAGTTTTTGGTATTTACGATGGCTACCTTGGCTTGTACGAAGATCGCATGGAGCAGCTGGACCGCTATAGCGTGTCCGACATGATCAATCGCGGCGGCACCTTCCTCGGCTCTGCCCGTTTCCCGGAATTCAGGGATGAAAACGTGCGCGCCAAGGCGATTGAAAACCTGAAGAATCGCGGTATCGACGCGCTGGTGGTGATCGGCGGCGACGGTTCCTACATGGGCGCCAAACGCCTGACGGAAGAAGGCTTCCCGTGCATCGGCCTGCCAGGCACCATCGATAACGATGTCGCCGGTACCGACTACACCATCGGTTACTTCACCGCGCTGGAAACCGTGGTGGAAGCGATCGACCGCCTGCGCGATACCTCCTCTTCGCACCAGCGCATCTCTATCGTGGAAGTGATGGGCCGTTACTGCGGCGATCTGACGCTGGCGGCGGCGATTGCCGGCGGCTGCGAATTCATCGTGCTGCCTGAAATCGAATTCAATCGCGAAGATCTGGTGTGCGAAATCAAGGCCGGTATCGCCAAGGGCAAAAAGCACGCCATCGTGGCGATCACCGAGCACATCTGCGATATCGATGAGCTGGCGCGCCACATCGAGCAGGAAACCAAGCGTGAAACCCGCGCTACCGTGCTGGGCCACATTCAACGCGGCGGTTCACCGGTCGCCTATGACCGCATCCTGGCCTCACGCATGGGTGCCTACGCCATCGAACTGCTGCTGCAGGGTTACGGCGGCCGCTGCGTCGGTATCCAGAACGAAAAGATGGTGCATCACGACATCATCGACGCGATCGAAAACATGAAGCGTCCGTTCAAGGGCGACTGGCTGGAAACGGCGAAAAAGCTGTACTGATTCGCCGCTCACCGCGCGCCGAAAGCCTCCGCTTGCGGGGGCTTTTTTATGCCCGGCGGCGACATATTCCAGAATCATCTAGCCCAAAATTTTTTATTCTTTAATTGCCGGGAAAGTTTCTGGCAGGCTCTGATGCTAAATCAACCGATTGAGGTTGCGTTAATTTTCTGGGAGAGCCTGTCAATGCGTAAATGGGGTGTAGGTCTGACATTGGTGCTGTTGGCGTCCGGCGCCATGGCGAAGGATATTCAGTTGCTGAACGTGTCATACGATCCGACGCGTGAGTTCTATCAGGCTTACAACACGGCATTCAGCAAGCACTATCAGGCGGAAACCGGCGACAAGGTGACGGTGCGTCAGTCGCACGGCGGCTCCGGCAAACAGGCGACCTCGGTGATCAACGGCATCGAGGCCGACGTGGTGACGCTGGCGTTAGCCTATGACGTCGACGCTATCGCCGAACGCGGGCGCATTGAGAAAGACTGGATAAAACGCCTGCCGGACAACTCGGCGCCTTACACGTCGACCATCGTCTTCCTGGTGCGCAAAGGCAACCCGAAACAAATTCATGACTGGCCTGACTTGATCAAGCCGGGCGTGTCGGTGATCACCCCGAATCCGAAAACCTCCGGCGGCGCCCGCTGGAACTACCTCGCCGCCTGGGGCTACGCGTTGCATCACAACAACAACGATAAGGCCAAGGCGCAGGCGTTCGTCAAAGACCTGTACAAGAACGTAGAAGTGCTGGATTCCGGCGCGCGCGGTTCGACCAACACTTTCGTTGAACGCGGTATCGGCGACGTGCTGATCGCCTGGGAAAACGAAGCGCTGCTGGCGGAGAAAGAGCTGGGCAAAGACAAGTTCGAGATAATCACCCCGAGCGAATCGATTCTGGCCGAACCGACGGTGTCGGTGGTGGATAAGGTGGTCGATAAACGCGGCACTCGCGACGTGGCGACCGCCTACCTGAAGTATCTGTATTCGCCGGAAGGGCAGACTATCGCGGCGCAGCACTATTATCGCCCGCGCGATGCGGCGGTGGCGGCCAAGTTCGCCGGTCAGTTTCCGCAGCTGAAGCTGTTCACCGTGGATGACACCTTCGGCGGTTGGACCGAAGCGCAGAAGGTGCATTTCGCCACCGGCGGCGTCTTCGACGAGATAAGCAAACGCTGATCCCGTTTGAGCGGCAATAAAAAACCCCGGCAAGCCGGGGTTTTTTTATGACAAGCCTAAGACAATCAGGCTTTTTTCGCTGCGGCAGCGGCTTTGACGATCACGGCGAAAGCGTCGGCTTTCAGCGAGGCGCCGCCCACCAGCGCGCCGTCGATGTCCGGCTGGGAGAACAGCTCTGCGGCGTTCTTGTCGTTCACCGAACCGCCGTACTGGATGATGATTTCAGCGGCGACCGCGGCATCGTGTTTGGCGATGTGATCGCGGATAAATTTGTGCACGGCCTGCGCTTGCGCAGGGGTGGCGGATTTGCCGGTACCGATGGCCCAGACCGGCTCATAGGCGATCACTGTGCCTTTCATCGCCGGTGCGCCCAGCGTTTTCAGTACGGCGTCGATCTGGCGCGCGCACACTTCTTCGGTTTTGCCCGCTGCGTTTTCCGCTTCGGTTTCACCGATGCACAGCACCGGGATCAGACCGGCTTCTTTCAGCACGGCGAATTTCTCGGCGATCACTTCGTCGCTTTCTTTGTGGTAGGTGCGACGCTCGGAGTGGCCGATGATGATGTATTGAGCGCCGACGTCTTTCAGCATGTTGGCGGAAACTTCACCGGTGAAGGCGCCGGACAGGTTAACGTCCACGTTCTGCGCGCCCAGCGCGATGCGGCTACCGGCCAGCGCGTGCTTGGCCTGATCCAGATACATCACCGGCGGGGCGATGGCGACGCCACAGCCGTCAACGCTGCTCAGCTCACTGCGCAGACCGGCGATCAGTTCGTTGACCATGTGGGTGCTGCCGTTAAGCTTCCAGTTACCCATAACTAATGGATGACGCATGTTTTTTCCTCCAACTAGGGAACGCGAGAGTCGAAATGACAACTGCCGGACCGGCAGTTTACCTGCCCAACAGTATAGAGATCATTAAGCGCGAAGGCTTTGCTTTTCGTCATTAAATGCCGCGCCGTTACGGCTCGGAAAGCGCCAGCTTAATCGGTTCAACCGCGAAGGTGACCCCTTTATCGCCGTTGTCCGAGACGACATAGCGAATGGCGCCGACCTGCTGTTGGTAAAAACGCGATCCTTTGCCTTTTTCCAGCAGGCTGTTCACCTTGTTCTGACTCTGTTCCACCGTCAGCGCCGGTTCGAACTGACGCATCAGCGCCGCCATGTAGTTGATGGCGATGGTGCGCGCGGCTTTTTCTTCATTGGCCTGCTGCAGCGGCAGATGTGTGATCTGCAACGTTTTGATTTTACCGGTACCTTTCTCCAGTGCGGTGGAGGCGTACAGGTTTTCGTTGAGTTTACTGGCGGCGCGCGTCAGCAGCGGCGAATCGTCTTCGGCGGCGGGAATGGCGCGGAATTCGCCAATCGGCAGCTTCGGGTTATCGCGGTTGTACTTTTCGCGGAATTTGATCACCGTCAGGTCGAACGTCGGCGCGCCGGCCAGCAGGTAAGGCGCGGTCGGTTTCGCTTCGGCGGCGGGCGGTTCGGCCCAGGCGCTGGCGGCGGCCTGCAGCAGGCAGGCGATGGCGAGGGTTTTTCTCAGCATGGCGTATGGCATCAAGGACAAAGATGGCTCCGATTAAAGCGATAACCCGCAGGCCTTGTCAAAGATCCCACGCCGTTATCGGTTCGCTGACGAGAAAGCTGTGCGGCGCGCCGCGTTATGCGAGGCGGAAAACTCGGCCCGGCAGCGCCTATGTTACACTGCGGCGCAGAATATGGGCAGGCTTAGAGCGCAGGAATCGATGACGTTACAACAGTGGTGTTTTTCTTTTAAGGGCCGCATCGGGCGGCGCGACTTCTGGATCTGGATGGGGCTGTGGCTGGTGCTGATGGCGGCGGCGTTTACGCTGGCCAACTATCAGCTGATCGCCATCCAATCCATCGCTTTCTTTATCGTGGCGCTGCTGTGGCCGACGGCGGCGGTGCTGGTCAAGCGCCTGCACGATCGCAACAAGGCCGGCTGGTGGGCGCTGCTGCTGATCCTGGCGTGGATGCTGGCGGCGGGGAACTGGCAGATGCTGGCGCCGATCTGGCAATGGGGCGTCGGGCGTTTCATTCCGACGCTGATTATCGTGATGATGATGATCGATTTGGGTGCCTTCGTCGGCACGCCGGGAGACAATCGGTTCGGCCCGGAAGCCGAACCGGTGAAGTTCCGCTGATCCCCGTCGGGTTACCAGTAGTGTTCGCTGGTGATATGGCCCGGCTTGCGGCGCAGGTGCTTGCGCATCTGGCGTTGGTCTTTCAGCGTTTGCTGCGTATCTCGCACCATTTGCGGGTTGCCGCACAGCATCACGTGACTGGTTTCGGCGTCGATGGTTAAGCCGATCGCCGCTTCCAGTCGGCCGTCCTCGATCAGCGCCGGCACGCGGCCGGTCAGTGAGCCGGGCGTCTCTTCACGGCTGACGACGGTCTGGATGCGCAGCTTGCCGTTGTAGCGTTGCTGCAGTTGCTGCATCAGCGGCAGGTAGCTCAGGTCGCGCGCAAAACGCGCGGCGTGCACCAGCACCAGGTTGTTAAAGCGCTCGAGGCCGGCGCCTTGCTGCAGAATCGATAAATAGGGGCCGATGGCGGTGCCGGTCGCCAGCATCCACAGCGTGTCGCAGTCGGGCACCTCGTCCAGCACGAAGAAGCCGGCGGCTTCTTTGGTCACCATCAGGTCCGATCCCGGCCGCAGCTGATTGAGGCGCGGGCTCAGTTTGCCTTCCGGCACCGTGACCAGATAGAACTCCAGGTTGGCGTCATCGGGGGCATTGACGTAGGAGTAGGCGCGCTGCACCCGTTCACCGTCGATCTCCAGCGCCAGCTTGGCGAATTGCCCGGCGGTGAAAGGATCGATGGGGGCATTGACCACCAGGCTGAACAGCCCGTCGGTCCATTGTTTTACCTGCGTAACCTTGCCGTTTACCCATTCAGCCATACTCTAAAGCTCCCGTGGTCGAATCAAATAAGCACAATGTCGTGAGCCGGAAATGGCGTGCGCGGTGCGCTCTACCCGGTAGTCGTTGCCGAACAGCCGGTGAAACAGCTGCAGCTCGGAATTGCACAGGCTGCTGCAGTTGGAACCGGCCACGCCGATCGGACAGTGGTTTTCCACCAGCAGCGCACCGTGCGGATGATCGAGCAATTCGGCCATGTAACCGTCGTGTTGCCGCAGGCGAACCAGGCGGGTTAGCCGATCCTGATGGCTGCGCTCGGCGGACAGCTCTTCGGCATAGCGCAGATAAAGCTGCTCTTCGCGCGCGATGAGCAACGGTTCCACGCCGGCGCCGCCAAACAGCTGCAGCGCGGATTCCCGCAGTCGCTCCTGATCGTCGGCCGTGTAGGCGTGCCCCCGCTCGGTCAGCGACCAGTAGCGCGTCGGGCGGCCGACCTTGCTGCGCGCTTCTTCGTAACAAACCAGCTCACGTTTTTCCAGGGATTGCAGATGTTGTCGGATGCCCATCGGCGTGATGTCCAGACGCTCCGCCAGCATTTTGGCGGAGTGCGGGCCGAGAGCCTTTAACTGCAATAAAATCAGCTCAGGTGTTTTCATGAACCAAATCCCTATGGTGTTATTTTATTTCAAGTTGATGAAAATAATTATCGATTAAATGCTAAAGCGCAGCTACTGCAAACGCGCTAATTTTTACCCCCAAAGCGTTAGACGTACAGTTTAATTTACGAGCCTGGTCGGGTTTGCTGCCAGTGTGACCTGGATCAATATTTGTCTGAAACTCGCTAAAAAAATCAGATTTGATTAGCTTATGCCGCCATAGAGGGCTGCTCGCCGTTCTGGCTGCTGCAACGGCCATACCGGGACGCTGTGACGAGTTGAAACGTTAACGAAGATAATGAGAAAACTAGAGAACTTTCACCTGTTGGTGATGCTTATCCTGTTGGTCGCCGTCGGCCAGATGGCGCAAACCATTTATGTTCCCGTTATTGCTGACATCGCTCACGATCTGTCGGTGCGCACCGGCGCCGTGCAGCGGGTGATGGCGGCGTATCTGCTGACCTACGGTTTCTCCCAGCTGATTTACGGGCCGATATCGGATCGTATCGGGCGTCGTCCGGTGATCCTGACCGGCATGATGATCTTCCTGGTGGGGGCGCTGGGCGCGCTGCTGTCCACCAACCTGACGATGCTGGTCGCCGCCAGCGCCATCCAGGGCATGGGCACCGGCGTGGCGGGCGTGATGGCGCGCACCATGCCGCGCGATCTGTATGCCGGCACCGCGCTGCGCTATGCCAACAGCCTGCTGAATATGGGGATTTTGGTCAGCCCGCTGTTGGCGCCGGTGATCGGCGGCGCGCTGGCGATGGTGTTCGGCTGGCGAGCCTGTTACGCCTTCCTGCTGGCGCTGTGCGCCTGCGTCGCCTTCGCGATGTTCCGCTGGCTGCCGGAGACCCGTCCGGTCCAGACAGAAAAACGCCGCATGCTGGCCAGTTTCCGCCAGCTGCTTAGCGACAGCACCTTCAGTTGCTATCTGGTGATGCTGATCGGCGCGCTGGCGGGGATTGCGGTATTTGAAGCCAGCTGCGGCGTGTTGATGGGCGGTGTGTTGGGGCTGAGCGGCCTGACCGTCAGTATCCTGTTCATTCTGCCGATCCCGGCGGCGTTTTTCGGCGCCTGGTACGCCGGGCGCGACGGCAAGACCTTCCACACCCTGATGTGGCATTCGGTGATTAGCTGTCTGCTGGCAGGAGCGATGATGTGGATCCCGGGCTGGTTCGGCGTAATGAACATCTGGACGCTGATCGTGCCGGCTGCATTGTTCTTCTTCGGCGCCGGCATGCTGTTCCCGCTGGCGACCACCGGGGCGATGGAGCCGTTCCCCTATCTGGCCGGCGCGGCGGGCGCGTTGGTGGGCGGCATGCAGAACATGGGCTCCGGTCTGGCGACCTGGCTTTCCGCCATGCTGCCGCAAACCGGGCAGTTCAGCCTCGGCTTGCTGATGTTCGCGATGGCGGTGCTGATCCTGCTGTGCTGGTGGCCGCTGTCCAACCGGATGCAGCATCAGGGACACACCGCATAACGACAGGGCGCCATTCGGCGCCCTCATACCGTTGACAAAGGGGAGAAAAAGCGTGGTTTTTCCCCCCTTTGCGGGGATCAGCCGAAAATCAATGAATTGATTTTCCTTGTTTTCTATTCGCTGCTCTCTGCCAACCCGGCAAGGGCATGAGGTTTGTCATCAATCATCAGGGCGCCCTTCGGCGCCCTGTTTCGTTACAGCAGAAACTCGTGCAGCGCCGGGTCCTTGCGATCCAGATAGTGGGTCGAACGGATACGGCGAAGGGTGCGCGACTTGCCGCGGATCAGTAACGTTTCGGTGGTGGCCATGTTGCCCTTGCGGCTGATGCCCTCCAGCAAATCGCCCTTGGTGATGCCGGTAGCGGAGAAGATGACGTTGTCGTTGCGCGCCATCTGGTCCAGGCGCAAGACCTGACCGGCCTCGATGCCCATCTCACGGCAGCGCGCCAGCTCCTGCTCGCCGAGGCGGCGGTTCTCGGGGCTGTCGCCTTTCACTTCATGGCGCGCCAGCAAACGTGCCTGCATGTCGCCGTCCAACGCGCGGATCACCGCGGCGGAGATCACCCCTTCCGGCGCGCCGCCGATGCCGTACATCACATCGACTTCGCTTTCCGGCATGCAGGTGAGAATGGAGGCCGCCACGTCGCCGTCAGGAATGGCGAACACCCGCACGCCCAACTGCTGCATCTGCGCGATGACGCCGTCGTGGCGCGGTTTGGCCAACACGATGACCGTCAGCTGTGACAAGGGTTTGTCCAGCCGCGCGGCGACGTTCTGCAGGTTCTCCGCCAGCGGCAGATTGAGATCGATGGCGCCGCGCGCCGCCGGGCCGACCACCAGCTTCTCCATGTACATGTCCGGCGCGTGCAGGAAGGTGCCGCGATCGCCCACCGCCAAGACCGCCAGCGCATTGGACTGGCCCATGGCGGTCATGCGGGTGCCTTCGATCGGATCGACCGCGATGTCGACCGCGTCGCCCTGGCCGCTGCCGACCTGCTCGCCGATATACAGCATCGGCGCTTCGTCGATCTCGCCTTCGCCAATCACGATGCGGCCATCGATATCCACCTTGTTGAGCATGATGCGCATGGCGTGGACCGCCGCGCCGTCGGCGGCGTTCTTGTCGCCGCGTCCCAGCCATTTGTAGCCCGCCAGCGCGGCGGCTTCGGTAACGCGGGAAAATTCGATGGCTAATTCACGTTTCATGGCAAACCTGTCTGTGAGAAAGGGAAGAAAATATCGGCAAAGTCTATCACAGCGCGGCGGGGCGGGGCGGGGCAAAAAAAAGCGCCGCCCGCAGGCAGCGCAATTTTGGGGTAACGGCAAGGCTGGGTTTAGTCGTGATCTTCCCACGCCTGCGCGCGAGCCACCGCTTTTTTCCAGCCGCTGTAGCGGTAGTTGCGTTCGGTAGTTTCGATGCTTGGACGGAATTCACGCTCAATCACCGCTTTGCTCTTCACTTCATCCAGATCGTTCCAGTAGCCGATGGCCAGGCCCGCCAGGAACGCGGCGCCCAACGCCGTCGATTCACGCACTTCAGGGCGCTCTACGCGGGTGCCGAGGATATCGGACTGGAACTGCATCAGGAAGTTGTTGGCGACCGCGCCGCCGTCCACGCGCAGCGATTGCAGGCGGGTGTTGGCGTCGGCCTGCATGGCGTCCAGCACGTCGCGCGTCTGGAAGGCGATAGATTCCAGCGTGGCGCGGATGATGTGGTTGCTGTTGGCGCCGCGGGTCAGGCCGAAGATGGCGCCGCGGGCATACGGATCCCAGTAGGGCGCGCCCAGGCCGGTGAAGGCCGGCACCACATAGACGCCGTTGCTGTCTTTCACCTTGGTGGCGAAATATTCGGAGTCGGCGGCGTCGCTGATCAGTTTCAGCTCGTCGCGCAGCCACTGGATAGACGCACCGCCGATGAACACCGCGCCTTCCAGCGCATAGTTCACTTCGCCGCGCGGGCCGCAGGCGATGGTGGTCAGCAAACCGTTTTTCGAGCGCACCGCTTCTTTGCCGGTGTTCATCAGCAGGAAGCAGCCGGTGCCGTAGGTGTTCTTCGCCATGCCCGGTTGAACGCACAGCTGGCCGTACAATGCTGCTTGCTGGTCGCCGGCGATACCGGCGATAGGAATACGCGTGCCGCCCTTGCCGCCGATGTTGGTCTGGCCGTATACCTCGGAGGAAGGACGGACTTTCGGCAGCATGGCGCGCGGAATGTCCAGCACTTCCAGCATGCGTTCGTCCCAGTCCAGTTCGTGGATGTTGAACATCATGGTGCGTGAGGCGTTGGTGTAATCGGTGACGTGTACGCGCCCCTGGGTCATCTTCCACACCAGCCAGGTATCGACGGTGCCGAACAGCAGTTCGCCGCGCTTGGCGCGCTCGCGGGCGCCTTCGACGTTGTCCAGGATCCATTTCACCTTGGTGCCGGAGAAGTAGGGGTCAACCACCAGGCCGGTGTTGTGACGGATGTACTCTTCCAGGCCGTCGCGCTTGAGCTTCTCGCAGATGTCGGCGGTGCGGCGGCACTGCCAGACGATGGCGTTGTAGACCGGCTTGCCGGTCTCTTTTTCCCAGACGATGGTGGTTTCGCGCTGGTTGGTGATGCCGATACCGGCGATCTGATCGGAATTGATGTCGGCCTTCGCCAGCACTTCTACCAGCGTCGAGCTTTGCGACGCCCAGATCTCCATCGGGTCGTGCTCAACCCAGCCGGCCTTTGGATAGATCTGCGGGAATTCGCGTTGCGATACCGCAACGATGTTGGCGTCGTGATCGAGCACGACGGCGCGTGAGCTGGTGGTCCCTTGGTCGAGTGCGACAATGTATTTTTTTTCTACAGTCATGGTAATTATCCTGCTGTTGTTAACCGTTTAAAACTGCACCCATCACGCTTTACGCTGCTGGGTCTTGGCGTCGGGCTCTTCTTCCGTCACGCAGACGTCGCACGGCAGGTGGCGGCCAATCAGCGCGCGGTAACCGAAAGCGCCCAGGCCACAGCCGACGATAGGGGCGAAGATCGGCACCAGGAAGTACGGGATGTCGCGCGCGCCGGTGAAGGCGACTTTGCCCCAGCCGGCCAGGTAGGCGAACAGTTTCGGCCCGAAGTCACGCGCCGGGTTCAACGCAAAGCCGGTCAATGGTCCCATGGAGGCGCCGATCACGGCAATCAGAATACCGATCAGCAGCGGCGCCAGCGGGCCGCGCGGAATGCCGTTGCCGTCGTCGGTCAGCGCCAGGATCAGGCACATCAGGATCGCAGCGATCACCATTTCTACCAGGAAGGCCTGGCCGACGGAGATGTGCGCGTTAGGGTAAGTCGAGAAGATGCCGGCCAGTTCAAGGCTTTCGTTGCTGCCGCGCACCATATGGTGAGCCGCTTCGAAGTCGAAGAACAGGTTGTAGTACAGCCCGTAGACCAGGGCGGCGGCGCAGAAGGCACCGGCGATCTGCGCAATGATGTAAGGCACCACTTTGCGCCCGTCGAAGCAGGCGAACAGCCACAGGGCGAGGGTGACCGCCGGGTTGAGATGCGCGCCGGAAATGGCGGCGGTCAGATAGATGGCCATGGCGACGCCGAGGCCCCAAATGATGCTGATTTCCCACTGGCCGAAGCTGGCGCCCGCCAGTTTCAGTGCGGCAACGCAGCCTACGCCAAAGAAGATCAGCAGCGCCGTGCCGAGGAACTCGGCGATGCACTGGCCTTTTAATGTCGGACTGGTGATTTGGCTCATAATGTTGGTGTCCTGCAAAACGGCGGTTGTTGGTTTATAGGCTCAGCCAGGTATACATCTGACCTATGGGCACAGTTTTTTTCATCTCGTCCAATTATTGAATGAGGACGTGATGTAAATTTATCGTTAACGAACATAAACGAGAAATAGCGAAATCAAAATGTGTGTGGCGCGTCATAAAATTGAGCGATTTCGCGTCGTTCAGTGTTCTTTCTGAGCCATAAAAGTGTGATCTGACCAGTGGTTTGGCGAGGGGCGTTAACAACTCGCGGCGGCGGCGGCGGGGATTTTCAGTTTTTACTGATGGCGAGGGCAGGAAAATTGCAACAGACTGCGCGATGATCCGGTATGTTGCTAGACAGGCGGAGACTGGCTACTTACAATCGTTTTTAACGAATCGAGACTGGCGCGCCTTCCGTAACGGCGCGCGTCACTGAGCGCGATGCAATATTCGCAGTAGCTGCAGCCGACGTTGCGGCCGCTACTTATAGATGTACGCCTTGCTATCATGAGGGGACTGAAGCATGTCATTTGAAGTATTTGAGAAACTGGAAGCAAAAGTACAGCAGGCGATTGATACCATCACCTTGTTGCAGATGGAAATTGAAGAGCTGAAAGACAAAAACAACTCTCTGTCGCAGGAAGTTCAGGCTGCCTCCGGCAACCACGAAGCGCTGGTGCGCGAAAACCAACAGCTGAAAGAAGAACAGCACGTATGGCAAGATCGCCTGCGCGCGCTGCTGGGCAAAATGGAAGAGGTTTGATTCCTTACGCCATGCAGCAACGAAAAGGGCGCCTGAGGCGCCCTTTTTCATGTCCGAAAATCACTCGATGTCGAGCGGGTCTTCGGAGAGGATGATGCCGGTGTTGTCGGCATACAGGTGGTCGCCGGAGAAGAAGGTGACGCCACCGAAGTTGACGCGGATATCGCTTTCGCCCACGCCTTCGCTTACGGCACCCGCCGGGATCGCCGCCATCGCCTGAATGCCGATGTCGAGTTCTTCCAGATCGTCCACCTGGCGCACCGCGCCGTACACCACGATGCCTTCCCATTCATTCTGGGCGGCCAGGCGCGCCAGTTCGGCGTTGATCAGCGCTCGGCGTACCGAACCGCCGCCGTCGACCAACAGCACGCGGCCGCGACCGTTTTCTTCAAGCAGATCGAATAACAGGCCGTTATCCTCAAAGCATTTCACCGTGGTGATCTGCCCGCCAAATGAAGTACGCCCGCCAAAATTGGAGAACAGAGGTTCAACAACGTTCACCTCTTCATGATAGATGTCGCAAAGTTCGGAAGTATCGTATTTCATAGGATTTTACGTCTGTTTGCCGCAGGAATGTTCAGTATATCCCTTTATTCGCCCTGTTGGCAAAATCATCAGTTTTTAACTGAGCGCCACGCCGATGGCGAACAGCAGATTGGCCAGCAACGCCGCCTTGACCATATGCTCCAGCATCGGCCGCATGCCGACCGGCGTCGGATCGCGCAGCACGCGCAGGCCGTGGCGCACCAGCAGCGGGATCGCCAGCACGAACAGCCAACCCCACGGGCTGTGGAGATTGAACAGCGTGAACAGCGCGAAACACAGCACCGCGCCGCCGAGCAGCAGGGCGTGGTAAATGCGCGCCTTGTGCGGGCCGAGACGCACCGCCAGCGTATTCTTGCCGTTTTCGCGATCGCTTTCGATATCGCGCAGATTGTTGATGTTGAGTACCGCCGTTGCCAGCAGGCCGCAGGCGGTGGCCGGTAGCATCACGACGCTGTCGAAGGTGTGCGCCTGCAGATAGTAGGTGCCGGCCACGCTCAGCCAGCCGAAGAACACCAGCACCGAGATGTCGCCCAGCCCCAAATACCCGTAGGGTTTGTTGCCGACGGTGTAGGTGATGGCCGCCACGATAGACAGCCCGCCCAGCACCAGGAAGCCCACCACGTCGCTGGGTTGCTCGCAGGCGACGGCGATCAGCGAACAGCCGGCGATGCCGATCAGCACTACCGTCACCACCAGCGCCCGTTTCATCTGCGCCTGGGTGATCATGCCCTTTTGCATGCCGCGCAACGGCCCGATGCGATCTTCTTTGTCGCTGCCTTTGACCGCATCGCCGTAGTCATTCGCCAGGTTGGAGAGGATCTGCAGCAGACCGGCGGTCACCAGCGCCAGCAGCGCCACTTCAGGTTTCAGGCTGCCGTGCCAGGCGGCGATCGCCGAGCCGACCACGATGGAGGCAAAGGCCAACGGCAGGGTGCGGGGGCGTAGACTTTCGAGCCAGGCGGAAATCGGGGTGGTGGAGGTTGATGAGCTCATGTTTCGCTTCTGTCAGTAAGTTGCGGTGTCCGTTAGAAATAATTGTGGGAGGCAATGCCTCCCACACAGATGACTGACAAGACAATGATTGAGCGATTATAGGATAAAACGACTCAAATCTTCATCCGCCACCAGTTCATCCAGATGACTGCGCACGTAATCCGCATCAATTGTAATGGATTGGCCATTAATTTCACTCGCATCGTAGGAAATATCTTCCATCAGACGCTCCAGCACGGTGTGCAGACGACGCGCGCCGATGTTCTCGGTGCTTTCGTTGACCTGCCACGCGGCTTCGGCGATGCGGCGGATGCCGTCGGCGGTGAACTCGATATTGACGCCTTCGGTGCCCATCAGCGCTTTGTACTGTTCGGTCAGCGACGCGCTCGGCTCGGTCAGGATGCGCTCGAAGTCTTCGGTGGTCAGCGCCTGCAGCTCAACGCGGATCGGCAGACGGCCCTGCAGTTCCGGGATCAGATCCGACGGATTGGCGGTCTGGAACGCGCCGGAAGCGATGAACAGAATGTGGTCGGTTTTCACCATGCCGTGCTTGGTGGACACGGTGCAGCCTTCCACCAGCGGCAGCAGATCGCGCTGCACGCCTTCGCGGGAAACGTCCGGGCCGGAGCTTTGGCCGCCGCGCTTACAGATTTTGTCGATCTCATCGATAAACACGATGCCGTGCTGCTCAACCGCTTCGATCGCCTGCTCTTTCAGCTCTTCCGGGTTCACCAGCTTGGCGGCTTCTTCTTCCACCAGCAGCTTGAAGGCTTCTTTGATCTTCAGCTTGCGCGGTTTTTGCTTTTGCCCGCCGAGGTTCTGGAACATCGACTGCAGCTGGTTGGTCATCTCTTCCATGCCCGGAGGCGCCATGATTTCCACGCCCATCGGCGCGGCGGCCAGATCGATTTCGATCTCTTTGTCATCCAGCTGGCCTTCGCGCAGTTTCTTGCGGAATGCCTGGCGGGCGGCGGACGGTTCCTGGCCTTCTTCCGGCTGGCCCCAGTTGTTTTTGGCCGGCGGGATCAGCACGTCGAGAATGCGCTCTTCGGCCAACTCTTCGGCACGGGTGCGATTTTTCTCGATCGACTGCATGCGCACCATTTTGATGGCGGCATCGGTCAGATCGCGGATGATGGAGTCCACTTCTTTGCCCACATAGCCCACTTCGGTGAACTTGGTGGCTTCAACCTTGATGAATGGCGCGTTGGCCAGCTTCGCCAGACGGCGGGCGATTTCGGTTTTACCGACGCCGGTCGGGCCGATCATCAGAATGTTTTTCGGGGTCACTTCGTGACGCAGCATCTCGTTGAGCTGCATCCGGCGCCAGCGGTTGCGCAGGGCAATGGCGACAGCGCGTTTGGCCTTGTTTTGGCCAATGATATAGCTGTCCAGTTCGCTGACGATCTCGCGCGGGGTCATTTCAGACATGGTATTCGATCCTTACGCTTTGGAAGGCAATTCTTCAATGGTGTGGAAATGGTTGGTGTAAATACAGATGTCGCCGGCGATGTTGAGGGATTTCTCAACGATGTCGCGGGCGCTCAGCTCGGTATTTTCCAACATGGCGCGGGCGGCGGCCTGGGCGTACGGGCCGCCGGAGCCGATGGCGATCAGATCGTTTTCCGGCTGCACCACATCGCCGTTGCCGGTGATGATCAGCGAGGCGGTTTCATCGGCGACCGCCAGCAGCGCTTCGAGCTTGCGCAGCATGCGGTCGGTGCGCCAGTCTTTCGCCAGCTCGACGGCGGCTTTCACCAGGTGGCCCTGATGCATTTCCAGTTTGCGTTCAAACAGTTCAAACAGCGTGAAGGCGTCAGCGGTGCCACCGGCGAAACCGGCGATCACTTTGTCGTTATACAGGCGACGCACTTTCTTGACGTTACCCTTCATCACCGTATTACCCAGGGTTGCCTGGCCATCACCACCGATGACGACCTGGCCGTTGCGGCGTACGCTTACAATTGTTGTCACGAGCAGACCCTCGTTAAAGACGGAAAGAAGTCCCCGCAGCGCCTGCTTTCGCAGACGCTACGAGGCATATTGAGAGTATAGATGGGGGGGGATTGACGCTTTTCAACCCCCAACGGAGAGGGGAATGCAACTCGACATGCCGACGCCCTTCAGGCGCGAAAGGGTTTTGTCCGCTGCGGCGCGGCTGCTGTAGGGGCCGAGCACCACGCGATTCCAACCGCCACCGGCGGTGATGCGGCTCTCGATGCCCTCGAACGCCAGGCGCGCACGCACGGATTCAGCCTGATCGGTGGCGCGGAACGAACCGCATTGCACCATCCACTTCTGTTTCGATTCCGGTTTGGTGTCCTGCTTGGCCGTTTCCTGTTTCACTTCCGGTTTGGGCTCCGGCTTCGGTTGCGGCTTCGGCTCAGGCTGTTTCACCTGCGCCGGCGGCGGGGTGACTTGCTTCGGCTGCTGGTGCTGCTGCACCGGCGCGGTGGTGGCCCCGTTGTTGAACGGGTTGCGCGGCGCCTGAGTGACCTGCTGCTGTTGCTGTACCGGCTGCTGCTGCATTTGCGGTTGTTGCATCTGCTGCTGGCGGTTGCCACGCGCGTTGGCCTGGCCCGGATCGTTATACGGCACTTCATTCAGCTGCGTCGGGCGCTGTTGCATGTCGGCCTGCATCTGCTCCAGCAGTTGCCGTTGTTCGGCGGTCAGCTGAGTTTTGGAATTGAGCTCGCCGCCGGCTGTCGGTTCGGTCGGGGTTTGCACGCCGATCTGTCGGTTTTCCAGCTCTTTGATATAGCGCCAGCGCTCTTCCGGCTTCGGCGGCAGGCCGTTGCCTGGGCGAGTGGTGTGCGCAGGCAACAACGGCGCGTCTTCCGGCTTGTTGTGCGTAATGAAATAGAGGCCACCGACAAAGACAACCAGCAACGCGACGGCTAACGCCAGCACGGTTTTGGAAACCTTCGGAGAACTGCGTTTTTTACGGCTGGGGGTTTTGCGCTTAGCTCCTGCTGCGCGCCCACGGCTTACATAGTCTTTTTGTGCCACTATTATTCCGCTGTGTCCTGATGAGAGGATAAGTCCGTCATGTTACTGAACCCTAAAATATTTGACTAGCGTTTCGGAGCAGCGGTGCTGCCTCTGATAATCAATTCACTGTCCAAGAGTCGGGAGCCGCTGGCCACCGTCTGGCCGTTCAACTGCTCCAACAGCAACAACATTGCCTGCTGGCCGATCTGGAAGCGCGGCTGCGCCACCGTGGTCAGCGGCGGATCGCAATACTGCGCCAGCTTGAGGTCGTCAAAGCCGACGATCGACAGATCCTGCGGTACCCGCAGCCCCATTTTCTTCGCCTGGGACAGCACGCCGATCGCCATGACGTCGCTGTGGCAGAACACCGCCGTCGGCGGTTTCGGCTGAGCCATCAACTGGGTCAGCGCTTGCGCGCCGGCTTCGTAGGTAAAATCACCCCGGGTAATATAGCTGCTTTCGACGGTAATGCCATTACGGCGTAGCGCTTGAACATAACCTTGCAGCCGATAATGGCTCAGCGGCATCTGTTCCGGCCCGGCGACGCAGGCGATCTGCCGGTGACCCAATTGATGCAAATAATGCACGGCTTCAAATGCGGCGGTCAGGTTGTCGATATGTACCGTCGGCAGTTCCAGCTCGGGCGCGAACTCATTGGCCATCACCATCGGCGGCAGGTTGCGCTGCTCTTCCTTGCTGGCGTCGAAGGGTAGATTAGAGCCCAGCAGCAGCATGCCGTCGATCTGTTTGGTGATGATCAGATTGACGAAGGTGCGTTCTTGTTGGTTCTGCTGCGCGCAGTCGCCGATCAGCACCAGATAGCCTTGTTGGGCGGCGGTCTGTTCGATCCCCTGGATCACATCCGCGAAAAACGGATCGCAGATGTCGGGCACGATCACCAGGATGGTGCGAGATTCGTTGCGTTTGATATTGCGTGACAGAGCATGAGGAGAATAACCCACGGCCAGCACGGCCTGTTCCACTTTCTGACGCGTTGGCGTTGACACCTTTTCCGGATTCATCAGCGCACGCGATACGGTAGCCGTTGAAACGCCCGCCATTTCGGCGACGTCTTTCATGGTCGCCATGGATAACTCTTTCTTGTGTTCCAACGCCTTTCTCCTTGCGTCAGCCCCATGCCGACGCCACTACTGCTGTTTGCTCACAATGTCCGGCATGCGGTGGCGGGATTGTTGTCATTGAGCGCCACTCGCGTTCGAGCACTCCGTCGCGCTGCGATGTGGCGACAAAATTTGCCCTCGCAGACATTCTAAACAGAATACGCCCCGCCTTTGTTACCTAATTTGCATAAAAAATGTGACCTGAGAAGGTTTTTTAGCGTTCGCTCGCAATTTAAAGGGTAAACGTTTGCATGACGGCAGCTAAATCGGACTTTTCCGGGATCAGCTGTCGATCGGATCGACATCCAGCGTCCATTTCACCTTGCGCGTTTGCGGCAGGGTGCCGATCAGCGGCAGCGAGCTTTTCATCAGCTGTTGCAGGACGCGCCGTGTCGGATGCTGCAGCAGCAGCTGCCAGCGGAAACGGCCGCCGCGTTTGGACTGCAGCGCCGGCACCGGGCCCATCACCCACAGCGAATCGTCCTTAAGCGGACTGGCTTCCAACAGATTGCGCAGCTGCTGCAGGAACAGCGGGGCCTGTTGGTTATCGTGATCTTCGGCGCGCACGATGATGTGGCTGGTGTAGGGCGGCAGAAACACGCTGTTGCGCTCCGCCAGCGTCTGTTTGGCGAAGGCGTCGTAACCTTGTTGCAGCAGCACCTGCAATAACGGGTGCTCCGGGTGGTGGGTTTGCAGCAGCACTTCACCCTGTTTGCCCGCTCGCCCCGCCCGGCCGGAGACCTGGGTATAGAGCTGAGCGAAACGCTCGGCGGAGCGGAAGTCGGCGGAGAACAGCGCGCCGTCCACGTCCAGCAACGCCACCAGCGTGACGTCGGGAAAATGGTGGCCCTTGGCCAGCATTTGCGTGCCGATCAGAATGCGCGCTTCGCCGCGATGAATATCCGCCAGGTGCTGCTCCAGCGACCCTTTGCGGCTGGTGGTGTCGCGATCGATGCGGGTGATCGGCGTGTCGGGGAACAGCGGCGCCAGCTCATGTTCCAGCTGTTCGGTGCCGACGCCGACCGATACCAGGTGAGTGGAGCCGCACTGCGGGCATTGGTGCGGCACCGGTCGCTGGCTGTCGCAGTGGTGACAGCGCAGCTGGCGCTGATGCTGGTGGAAGGTGTAATAGTGATCGCAGCGCTGGCACTCGGCGATCCAGCCGCACTCGTGGCACAGCAGCGCCGGGGCGTAACCGCGGCGGTTGAGGAACAGCATCACCTGATTGCCGGCTTTTAAATGGTGCTGCATGCTTTTCAAAAGCGGCTGCGACAGGCCGACCTTCAGCGGCAACCCTTTCAGATCGATCAGGTGCTGTGCCGCCGGTTTGGCGTTGCCTGCCCGTTGGGTGAGCTTCAACTGGCGATATTTGCCCAGTTGCACGTTGTGCAGCGTTTCCAGTGCCGGCGTGGCGGAGCCCATCACCATCGGGATATCTTCTTCCCGGGCGCGGAACACCGCCAGATCGCGGGCGTGGTAGCGCCAGCCTTCCTGCTGTTTATAAGAGCTGTCGTGCTCTTCGTCGATGATGATAACGCCCAGTTGCCGGAACGGTGTGAACAGCGCCGAGCGGGTGCCGATGACGATAGCGGCTTCGCCGCTGCGCGCGCGCAGCCAAACCGCCAGCCGTTCGCTGTCGTTCAGCCCGGAGTGCAGCACGTCCACCGGCGCGTTGAAGCGCTCGCGAAAGCGGGCGATGGTTTGCGGCGTCAGGCCGATTTCCGGCACCAGCACCAGCGCCTGCCGGCCTTTGGCCAACACGTTCTCCAGCACGCTGAGATACACCTCGGTCTTGCCGGAGCCGGTGACCCCGGCCAGCAGCCAGGCGGCAAACTGCTCATCTTCGCTTCGGATCGCCCCGACGGCGGTGGCCTGTTCGGTATTCAGCCGCAGCCGCTCGCCGAGCACCGCAAAGTTGGGGCGCCAGTCCTGCGTGGCCGCGACCTGAGCGCGCAGATCGATCAGCCCTTTGGCGCGCAGCGCCTGCAGGGCGCTTTCCGTCAGCTCAAGCTGGCTGACTTGATGGCGATAGACCGGGCGTTGCAACAGCGCCGCCAGCGCCTGCTGCTGTTTCGGCGCGCGTTTCAGGCTTTCGGGCGGCGTGGCGCGCCCTTCTTCGGTGGCGAACCACTGCCACAGCGGCGCGGCCTCGGCCGGTTTGCCTTGGCGCAGCAGGATCGGCAGCGCGTGGAACAGCACTTCGCCGATGGGATAGTGGTAGTAATCGCTGGCCCAGCGCAGGATGCGCCACAGGCTGGGGGAGAACAGCGATTCCGTGTCGATCACGCTGTCGATCGGTTTGAGTTTGTCCAACGGCAGTTCGCTGGTGTCGCTGCAGCCGGTGACGATGCCGATTGCATGCTGCCTGCCCCAGGGCACGCCCACGCGCGCGCCGGCCACCGGCTGCATGCCGGGCGGCAGCAGATAGTCGAAGGTGCGGGCGAGGGGGACCGGCAAAGCAACGTGTACGACGGGCATGATCTCATCCAAATTGAAAAAAAGTGGGCATCAGTTTACACGGCGCATCGGCAAATGTACGGTTCCGATTGCGCGCCCCGACTAATGCTGTATAATTTGCCGCCTTTGGTATAATTCGATACCAAAATTCTATTATCAACCACGTGTGGTGTCTGGCGAAACAGGGCTGGATAGCGACACGGCCTTAACTGAGGTTTCCCATGAAACAAGGTATCCACCCAAAATACGAAGAAGTTACTGCTAACTGCTCTTGCGGTAACGTGATGAAGATCCGCTCCACCGTGGGCCACGATCTGAACCTGGACGTTTGTGGCGCATGCCACCCGTTCTACACTGGCAAGCAGCGTGACGTTGCTACCGGTGGCCGCGTTGACCGCTTCAACAAGCGTTTCAGCGTACCAGGCGCTAAGAAATAAGATTTCTTATCGACCGATGAAAAAGGCGCCCTGGGCGCCTTTTTTCTTTTCTGCCGCCGGCGTTCGCCGGGCGGTTCTCAATATTCCCAGGTATCGGGATCGACACCCAGTTCGCGCATCAACGCTTTTGCGGCTTCCGGGATTTCATCGCTGCGCTCTTTACGCAGGTCTTCATCGTTCGGCAGCGGCTGGCCGGTAAAGGCATGCAGAAACGCTTCGCACAGAAGTTCGCTGTTGGTGGCGTGGCGCAGGTTGTTCACCTGGCGACGGGTCCGTTCGTCGGTGAGGATTTTCAGGACCTTCAGCGGAATGGATACCGTGATCTTTTTGACTTGCTCGCTTTTTTTACCGTGTTCAGCGTAAGGGCTGACATACTCGCCGTTCCACTCAGCCATGGGACACCTTAACTTTGTCAGAAAAATTACAAAATTCTAAAAACCGGCCAATTATGCCCGATCTTCACTGTTCTCACTAAATAAATGTCAATTTTACGCGACCAGGGTCACTGAATGCCCCGCTTCGGCCAGGCATTGCCGCTTAACATCTTATCGTCATGTCATATCGGCATAATTTTAGCGGGTATTGTGTCATTGCTCAATCTATACGCAAAGAAGTTTAGATGTCCAGATGTATTGACGTCTATCAATCCTGCGATTACTCTTTAGGCCTCATTCACCGAACCGAGAGCCGAGCGAGCCCATGACGCGTAAACCAGCCACGATTGCCGTACGCAGCGGCCTGAACGACGACGAACAGTACGGCTGCGTTGTCCCGCCGATTCATCTGTCCAGCACCTATAACTTTACCGACTTCAATCAACCCCGAGCTCATGACTACTCGCGCCGCGGCAACCCGACGCGCGACGTGGTGCAGCGCGCGTTGGCGGAGCTGGAAGGCGGTGCCGGCGCGGTGATGACCGGCAGCGGGATGTCGGCGATCCATCTGGTGACCACCGTACTGCTGAAGCCCGGCGATCTGCTGGTGGCGCCGCACGACTGTTACGGCGGCAGCTATCGGTTATTCGACAGCCTGAGCAAGCGCGGCGCTTATCGCGTGCTGTTCGTCGATCAAGGCAATGAGGCCGCCCTGCAACAGGCGCTGGCGCAAAAGCCGAAGCTGGTGTTGATAGAAAGCCCCAGCAATCCGCTGCTGCGGGTGGTGGACATCGCGGCGATCTGCGCTGCCGCGCACGCGGCGGGCGCGTTGACGGTGGTGGACAACACGTTCCTCAGCCCGGCCCTGCAACAGCCGATCGAACTCGGTGCCGATCTGGTGGTCCATTCTTGCACCAAATACCTCAACGGGCATTCGGACGTGGTGGCCGGCGCGGTGATCGCCAAAGATCCTGAGCTGGCGGTCGAGCTGGCCTGGTGGGCGAACAACATCGGCGTGACCGGCGGCGCGTTCGACAGCTATTTGTTGCTGCGCGGCATGCGCACGTTGTCGCCACGCATCAAGGCGGCGCAACAAAACGCTGAAGCGATTGTTGACTATTTACAGCAGCAACCGCTGGTGAAAAAGCTGTATCATCCCTCCCTGCCGGAGAATCCGGGGCATGAGATCGCCCGTCGTCAGCAGCGCGGTTTCGGTGCGATGCTGAGTTTTGAGCTGGACGGCGATGAAGCGGTGCTGCGCCGTTTTCTCTCTGCCCTTGAGCTGTTTACTCTGGCAGAATCGTTGGGCGGCGTAGAAAGCCTGATCTCGCATGCAGCGACCATGACTCACGCCGGCATGGCGGCGGAGGCGCGGGCAGCGGCCGGCATCTCCGAGAGCCTGCTGCGCATTTCCGTGGGTATTGAAGACAGTGAAGATTTGATTGCCGATCTGGAACGCGCTTTCCAGGCGGCGGCAACGAGGTAAGCATGAATGCAATTGCTGTAGCAGGGCCGGTGAGCGGGCGTCAACTGCACAAGTTTGGCGGCAGCAGTCTGGCGGATGTGAAGTGTTATCTGCGTGTGGCCGGGATTATGGCGGAATACAGCCAGCCGGGCGACATGATGGTGGTATCGGCCGCCGGCAGTACCACCAACCAGTTGATCAACTGGCTGAAGCTCAGCCAGAGCGATCGCCTGTCTGCGCACCAGGTGCAGCAGACGTTGCGTCGTTATCACAGCGATCTTATCAGCGGCCTGTTGCCGCCGGAAAGCGCAGAGCCGCTGATCGCCGAGTTCATTCAGGATCTGGAACGCCTGGCGGCGCTGCTGGACGGCAACGTCGACGAGGTGTGCTACGCCGAAGTGGTCGGGCACGGCGAGATTTGGTCGGCGCGCCTGATGGCGGCGGTGCTCAACCACCTGGACATGCAGGCGGCCTGGCTGGATGCGCGTGACTTCCTGCGCGCCGAGCGCGCCGCGCAGCCACAGGTGGATGAAGGCCGTTCTTATCCGCTGCTGCAGCAATTGTTGGCTCAACATCCGGGCAAACGCCTGGTGGTGACCGGCTTCATTTCGCGCAACGACGCCGGGGAAACCGTGCTGTTGGGGCGTAACGGCAGTGACTACTCCGCCACTCAGGTCGGCGCGTTGGCCGGCGCTGCGCGCGTCACCATCTGGAGCGACGTGGCCGGGGTTTACAGCGCCGACCCGCGCAAGGTGAAAGACGCCTGCCTGCTGCCGCTGCTGCGCCTGGACGAAGCCAGCGAGCTGGCGCGCCTGGCGGCGCCGGTGCTGCATACCCGCACCCTGCAGCCGGTCTCCGGCAGCGATATCGATCTTCAGCTGCGCTGCAGCTACCAGCCGGAGCAGGGCTCGACGCGCATCGAGCGCGTATTGGCGTCCGGCACCGGCGCCAAGATTGTCACCAGCCACGATGACGTGTGTCTGATTGAACTGCACGTCGCCGCTCAGCATGACTTCAAACTGGCGCAGAAAGAGTTGGATCTGGTGCTCAAGCGAGCGCAGATCAAACCGCTGGCGGTGGGCATCCACCCAGACCGCAACCTGGTGCAGCTGTGCTACACCTCCGAGGTGGTCAACAGCGCGCTGGCGACGCTGCAGGCCGCGGTGCTGCCAGGCGAGCTGCGCCTGCGCGAAGGGTTGGCGCTGGTGGCGATGGTCGGCGCCGGGGTGTGCAAGAACCCGCTGCACAGCCACCGTTTCTATCAGCAGCTGAAAGATCAGCCGGTCGAGTTTATCTGGCAGGCGGAAGATGGCATCAGCCTGGTGGCGGTATTGCGCCAGGGGCCGACCGCGCTGCTGATCCAGGGGCTGCACCAAAGCCTGTTCCGCGCCGAGAAGCGCATCGGTTTGGTGCTGTTCGGCAAGGGCAATATCGGGTCGCGCTGGCTGGAGCTGTTCGCCCGTGAGCAGACCAATATCTCCGCGCGCAGCGGCTTCGAATTTATCCTGGCGGGGGTGGTGGACAGCCGCCGCAGCCTGCTGAACTATGACGGGCTGGACGCCAGCCGCGCGCTGGCATTCTTTGAGGACGAAGCGCAGGAGCTGGATGAAGAATCGCTGTTCCTGTGGATGCGCGCGCACCCGTTCGACGATCTGGTGGTGCTCGACGTGACCGCCAGCGAAGAGCTGGCCGGGCAGTATCTGGATTTCGCCAGCTACGGTTTCCACGTGATCAGCGCCAACAAGTTGGCGGGGGCCTCGTGCAGCGACAGCTATCGCCAAATACGCGACGCCTTCGCCAAAACCGGCCGCCACTGGCTGTATAACGCCACCGTTGGCGCCGGCCTGCCGGTCAACCACACGGTGCGCGATCTGCGCGACAGCGGCGACAGCATTCTGGCGATCAGCGGCATCTTCTCCGGCACGCTCTCCTGGCTGTTCCTGCAGTATGACGGCACAGTGCCGTTCACCGAGCTGGTGGACCAGGCCTGGCAGCAGGGGCTGACCGAACCGGATCCGCGGGTCGATCTCTCCGGCCAGGACGTGATGCGCAAGCTGGTGATCCTGGCGCGCGAGGCGGGCTACGACATCGAACCGAACCAGGTGCGGGTCGAGTCGCTGGTGCCGGCGGGGTGCGAGCTGGGCTCCGTCGATCAGTTCTTCGAGAACGGTGAGGCGCTGAATCAGCAGATGCAACAGCGCTTTGAGGCCGCCAGCGAAATGGGCCTGGTGCTGCGCCACGTGGCGCGTTTCGACGCCAACGGCAAGGCGCGGGTCGGCGTAGAGGCGGTGCGCCCTGAGCATCCTCTGGCCTCGCTGCTGCCGTGCGACAACGTGTTCGCCATCGAAAGCCGCTGGTATCGCGATAATCCGCTGGTGATCCGCGGGCCGGGCGCCGGCCGCGATGTGACCGCCGGCGCGATCCAGTCAGACCTTAACCGATTGGCGCAGCTGCTTTAATCCTCTGCGGGCGCGGGCTCACCGCGCCCCTTGGCTTTTCCTGCCATACTTATCTTTGTCGCGATCATGAAATTCCCTCGTTGAGCGGGTGAGGATTAATCATCTTATTCCCCTCATTTTCCTGTTGACTCTTTAGCCAACATGCGGCATTTTCTATCTAGACGTCTAAACGTATAGACGCTCATCAAAATGAAATAAAAACAGTGATCGATAAGAGGTGAGCAGGGTATGAGTTTTTTCCACGCAAACCAGCGGGAAGCGCTGAATCAGAGTCTGGCGGAGTTGAACGGCCAGATTAACGTATCATTCGAGTTCTTCCCGCCACGCACCAGCGAGATGGAAGAGACCCTGTGGCAGTCGATCGATCGTCTGAGCATTCTCAAACCTAAATTCGTTTCCGTCACCTACGGCGCCAACTCCGGCGAGCGCGATCGCACCCACAGCATCATCAAAGGGATCAAGGAACGCACCGGCCTGGAGGCGGCGCCGCACCTGACCTGCATCGACGCCAGCCCGGCGCAGCTGCGCGACATCGCGACCGATTACTGGAACAGCGGCATCCGCCATATCGTGGCGCTGCGCGGCGATCTGCCGCCGGGCGGCGGCAAGCCGGAAATGTACGCGACCGATCTGGTGGCGCTGCTGAAAGACGTGGGTGACTTCGACATTTCCGTCGCCGCTTACCCGGAAGTGCACCCGGAGGCGAAGAGCGCCCAGGCCGATTTGATTAACCTGAAACGCAAGATCGATGCCGGCGCCAGTCGCGCGATTACCCAGTTCTTCTTCGACGTTGAGAGCTACCTGCGCTTTCGCGACCGCTGCGTCGCCGCCGGTATCGACGTGGAAATCGTGCCGGGCATTCTGCCGGTGTCCAACTTCAAGCAGTTGCAGCGCTTCGCCACCATGACCAACGTGCGGGTGCCAAGCTGGATGACCAGCATGTTCGAAGGGCTGGACGACGATGCGGAGACCCGCAAAATGGTCGGTGCCAACATCGCCATGGACATGGTGAAGATCCTGAGCCGCGAAGGGGTGAAAGATTTTCACTTCTATACCCTGAACCGCGCCGAGATGAGCTACGCCATCTGCCACACGCTGGGCGTGCGACCGGTGGCCGCCGCCTGACGGGCTTGCTCCATTGAAAAGGGCGCCGCTTTACCGCGGCGCCCTTTTTTTGTGGGGGAGACATAAAAAAACGGCCCCGATAAACGGGGCCGCGATGAGGCTCACTAGCCGGTGTTGCGCATCCCGGCGGCGACGCCGGCGATGGTGACCATCAGCGCCTGCTCCACGCGGGCGTCTGGCTGCTCCTGCTGGCGCGAACGGTGCAGCAATTCGGCCTGCAAGACGTTCAACGGGTCGGTATAGACGTTGCGCAGCGCGATGGATTCGGCGATCCACGGCAGGTCTTCCATCAGGTGCGCATCGTTGGCGATGGTCAGCACCACCTTGATGTCGCTTTCCAGCTGATCGCGCAGCTGTTGGCCCAGCGGCCACAGCGATTTATCCACCAGGCGCTGATCGTAGTATTCCGCCAGCCACAGGTCGGCTTTGGCGAACACCATTTCCAGCATGGCGATGCGGGTGGAGAAGAACGGCCAATCGCGGCACATCGCCTCCAGCTCCGCCTGTTTGCCGGCCTTCACCGCTTCCTGCAATCCGGCGCCGGCGCCGAGCCAGGCCGGCAGCATCAGGCGGTTCTGCGTCCAGGCGAAGATCCACGGAATGGCGCGCAGGCTCTCGACGCCGCCGTTCGGCTTGCGCTTGGCCGGGCGTGAGCCCAGCGGCAGTTTGCCCAGCTCCAGCTCCGGCGTGGCCGCGCGGAAGTAAGGCACGAAGTCCGGGTTTTCACGCACGTAGCCGCGATACATTCGGCAGGAGGTCTCGGACAGGTCGTCCATCAGCGCCCGCCATTCTTTCTTCGGTTCCGGCGGCGGCAGCAGGTTGGCCTCGAGGATCGCGCCGGCATACAGCGCCAGGCTGCTGATGGTGACTTCCGGCAGGCCGAACTTGAAGCGGATCATCTCGCCCTGTTCGGTGACGCGCAGGCCGCCCTTCAGGCTGCCCGGCGGCTGCGACAGCAGCGCCGCATGCGCCGGAGCGCCGCCGCGGCCGATGGAACCGCCGCGGCCGTGGAACAGCGTCAGCGCCACGCCGGCCTTTTCACAGGTTTTGATCAGCGCGTCCTGCGCGCGGTACTGCGCCCAGGAAGCGGCCATCACGCCGGCGTCTTTCGCCGAGTCGGAATAGCCGATCATCACCATCTGTTTGCCCTGGATGAAGCCGCGATACCAGTCGATGTTCAGCAACTGGGTCATTACGTCGTCGGCGTTGTTCAGGTCGTCGAGGGTTTCGAACAGCGGGGCGACCGGCAGCGCGAACGGGCAGCCGGCCTCTTTCAGCAGCAGGTGCACCGCCAGCACGTCGGAAGGCGTGCGCGCCATCGAAATCACGTAGGCGGCGATCGAGCCCTGCGGCGCTTCGGCGATCACCCGGCAGGTTTCCAGCACTTCCTGCGTGTCGGCGCTCGGTTGCCACTTCAGCGGTACCAGCGGGCGTTTGGAGTTCAGTTCGCGGATCAGGAACGCCTGTTTATCGGCTTCCGACCAGCTTTCATAGTCGCCCAGCCCCAGATAACGGGTCAGCTCGGCGATGGCTTCGGTATGGCGAGTGCTTTCCTGGCGCACGTCGATGCGCACCAGCGGCACGCCGAAGCAGCGCACGCGGCGCAGGGTATCCAGCAGTTGACCATTGGCGATGATGCCCATGCCGCAGGCCTGCAGCGACTGGTAGCAGGCATACAGCGGCTCCCACAGCTGCTCGTTGTTCACCAGCAGGTCGTGCGGTTTCAGCACGCGCTCGCCCTTCAGGCGACCTTCCAGATAAGCCTGGGAACTCATCAGCTGGCTGCGCAGCTGCTTCATGATTTCGCGGTACGGTTCCTGCACCTCATCGCCGCCGGCGCGGGCGCGCAGCTCAGGGGTGCACTCGGTCATCGACAGCTCGGAGACCAGCACCTGGATGTCGCGGGTAAACAGGTCGCAGGCTTTCCAGCGGCTGAGCAGCAGCACATGGCGGGTAATTTCGGCGGTGACGTTCGGGTTGCCGTCGCGGTCGCCGCCCATCCAGGAGGTGAAGCGCACCGGCACCGCTTCTACCGGCAGGCTGTAATCGATGGAGTTTTCCAGCTGTTCGTTGAATTCGCGCAGGAACGCCGGCACGCCTTCCCACAGGCTGTTTTCCACGACGGCAAAACCCCATTTGGCTTCGTCGATCGGGGAAGGGCGGTGTTTGCGAATTTCATCGGTGTGCCACGACTGAGCCACCAGCTGGCGCAGGCGGCGCATGATCTTGTTGCGCTCGTAGTCGGCCAGATCGTTGTGATCGAGCTGGCTGAGGCAGGTGTTGACCTCCACCAGCTTGTGGATCAGGGTGCGGCGGGTGATCTCCGTCGGGTGCGCCGTCAGCACCAGCTCGATGGAGAGTTGTGACACCGCGTGCTGCAGCTCTTTGTCGCTGAGCTTTTTGTCTTTGAGGCGGCTGAACAGTTGGGCCAGCGCTTCCGGGTTGCTGGCGGCCTCGCCGTTGGGCGAAATGCTGTGATACTGCTCGGCGACGTTGGTCAGGTTGAGGAACTGGCTGAAGGCGCGCGCCACCGGCAGCAGCTCGTCATTGGACAAGTTCTGCAGGGTAGAAAGCAGCTCCTGGCGATGCGCTTCGTTGCCGGCGCGTGAGGATTTGGAAAGCTTACGGATGGTCTCAACGCGATCGAGAATATGCTCGCCCAGCGCTTCTTTGATGGTATCGCCGAGCAATTTGCCGAGCATACTGACATTACTGCGCATTGCCGAATATTGTTCGTTCATATAACCCCTGACCCAGTTCTGTATGTATGATTTTTATCTTGTAAATAAATTTCACGCGTCAGGCGCAGACCGCCTGCCTGATCACATCGCGTTCCTGTCCAATCGTCAATTGACACTATTTTTAGCAAAAAAACATCAAAATCGGCGCATTTTCTGAAATTTAATTACGCCGCGTGGGTTATCAGCGTGGCTTATTTCGCTGCCTTCTACTTATTTTGAGTTAGGGAAAGCATAAAGCATTTCCCCTGTTAAATGTCGGGTTTATTGCCGGCAAAAGTGACTGACCAGCTGGCCCAGCAGTTTGCGCGTCGGTTCGATAAACGCGGTGTCGATGTATTCGTCCGGTTGGTGGGCCTGATCGATGGAACCGGGGCCGAGCACCAGGGTCGGGCAGACCTGTTGCACGAACGGCGCTTCGGTGCAGTAGTTGACCACCTGCGTGCGGGTGCCCAGCAGCTCCTCGATCACCGCCACCATGCGGTGGTCGGTCGGGCACTCGTAGCCCGGCACCGACGCGTGCAGCTCTTCGATGGTCAGGCGGCCCGGCCAGCGTTGGCTTACCGGCTCCAGCGCCTGATGCATCAGTTCGTTGATGTTGTCGAGCGTCATGCCGGGCAGCGGGCGGATATCCAGGTGCAGTTCGCAACAGGCGCAGATGCGGTTGGCCGCGTCGCCGCCGCTGATATGGCCGAAGTTCATGGTGGGATAAGGCACGGCGAACGCCGGATTGTTGTAGCGCTCCTGCAGGGTTTTGCGCAGCTCCATCAGGCGGCCGATGGACTCGTGCATCAGATCGATGGCGTTGACGCCGCGCGCCGGATCGCTGGAGTGGCCGGACTGGCCGACGATGCGAATGGCGTTGGCCATATGGCCCTTGTGCGCGCGCACCGGCTGCAGCGAGGTCGGCTCGCCGATGATGGCGAAATCCGGACGAATGGCGGTAGAGGCGGCGAAGTACCGCGCGCCGGCCATCGTCGTTTCTTCATCTGCGGTGGCTAAAATGTACAACGGCTTGGTCAGCTTGCTCGCGTCGATATCGCGCACCGCATCCAGAATAAAGGCGAAGAAGCCTTTCATGTCGGCGGTGCCCAGCCCGTAGAGCTTGTTGTCGTGCTCGGTCAGGGTGAAGGGATCGCGCGTCCAGCGGCCTTCGTCGTAAGGCACCGTATCGGTGTGGCCGGCCAGCAGCAGGCCGCCGCTGCCTTCGCCGATGCTGGCCAGCAGGTTGAATTTGTGGCGCGACTCCGGCACCGGCTGTACGTCGACGCGAAAGCCCAGGTCGGCAAACCATCCGGCCAGCAAGTTGATTAACGCCTCATTGCTCTGATCGAGGCCGGCATCGGTGGCGCTGATTGACGGAGTGGCGATCAACGCCCGGTACAGCTCAATAAATGGAGGTAATTTCATCTTCACTGTTGACAGCCTTAGGTTAGGATAGTATCAATATTCATGCATTTATTTTGAATAAAAATACAGTAAGCCGAAGCGTAAGGGAACCCGATGCCCGGATGTTTATAAAAGCATCAACGCCTGGCTCCGTGGGTGAACGGCGCAACAACGCTGGCTAGCCCTGTTACCTGGGTCGCAAGCGACCGCACGTCAGTTTAGAAGGTGAAAGGCCACATGTTGAATACGCTGATCGTTGGTGCCAGCGGTTACGCCGGAGCGGAGCTCACGGCTTACCTGAATCGCCACCCACACATGAACATAACCGCTTTAGCGGTTTCAGCGCAAAGTGCAGATGCAGGAAAGTTGCTTTCCGATCTCCATCCCCAGTTGAAAGGCATCGTCGATCTGCCGCTGCAGCCGTTGACCGACGTCGCCAAGGCGGCGCAGGGCATCGATGTAGTGTTCCTCGCCACCGCCCATGAAGTCAGCCACGATATCGCACCGGCTTTCCTGGCGGCGGGCTGCGTGGTGTTCGATCTGTCCGGCGCCTTCCGCGTGCAGGACGCCGGTTTCTATACCCAGTACTACGGTTTCGAGCATCAGCATGGCGCCCTGCTGGAGCAGGCGGTGTACGGCCTGGCGGAGTGGCAGAGCGACAAGATTAAACAGGCGCAGCTGATCGCGGTGCCGGGCTGTTACCCGACGGCGGCGCAGCTGGCACTAAAACCGTTGATCGAAAAACAGCTGCTGAATCTGGATCAGTGGCCGGTGATCAACGCCACCAGCGGCGTTAGCGGCGCCGGGCGCAAGGCCAGCATGACCACCAGCTTCTGTGAAGTGAGCCTGCAGCCGTACGGTATTTTCACTCACCGGCACCAGCCGGAGATCGCCGCGCACCTGGGCGTGCCGGTTATCTTTACGCCGCACCTGGGCAATTTCCCGCGCGGCATTCTTGAAACCATCACCTGCCGCCTGAAAGCCGGCGTAACCGCGCAGGACGTGGCCGCCGCCTATCATGCCGCCTATGACGACAAGCCGCTGGTGCGGCTGTACGACCAGGGCGTGCCGGCGCTGAAAGCGGTGGTGGGGCTGCCGTTCTGCGACATCGGTTTTGCGGTGCAGGGCGAGCATCTGATCGCCGTGGCGGTGGAAGACAATCTGCTGAAAGGCGCGGCGGCGCAGGCGGTGCAATGCCTGAATATCCGTTTCGGCTTCCCGGAAACCCAATCACTCCTTTAAACCAGCGTGAGTAAACAGCAATGAACCCGTTAATTATCAAGTTAGGTGGCGTGTTATTAGACAGTGAAGAAGCGCTGGAGCGTCTGTTTACCGCGTTGGACAGCTATCGGCAGCAGCACCAGCGCTCGCTGGTGATCGTGCACGGCGGCGGCTGCGTGGTGGACGAGCTGATGAAGCAGCTCGCTTTACCTGTGGTGAAAAAGAACGGCCTGCGCGTCACGCCGGCCGATCAGATCGACATCATCACCGGCGCGCTGGCCGGCACCGCCAACAAAACGCTGCTGGCGTGGGCGATTAAGCATCAAATCAACGCCGTTGGCCTGAGCCTGGCGGACGGCGGCAGCGCAGTCGTGACCCAGCTCGATCCGGCATTGGGCCACGTCGGCAACGCGCAGCCCGGCTCGCCCGCGCTGCTCAATACCCTGCTGGGTGCCGGCTACCTGCCGGTTATCAGCTCCATCGGTATCACCGCCGAAGGGCAGTTAATGAACGTGAACGCCGATCAGGCGGCGACGGCGCTGGCGGCGACGCTGGGGGCGGACCTTATCCTGCTGTCGGACGTCAGCGGCATCCTCGACGGCAAGGGCCAACGCATTGCGGAAATGACGGCGCAAAAAGCGGAACAACTGATCGCGCAAGGCATCATCACCGATGGTATGGTGGTGAAGGTGAATGCGGCGCTCGACGCTGCCCGCACCCTCGGCCGCCCGGTGGATATCGCCAGCTGGCGCCATGCCGATCAGCTTCCTGCTTTGTTTAACGGCGTGTCGATTGGCACCCGGATCCTCGCTTAATTTTAGAATTAGAAAGGAATAGATCATGCAAAACCAAGGCATCAAAAAAATCGTTCTGGCGTACTCCGGCGGCCTGGATACCTCGGCCATCATTCCATGGCTGAAAGAGAACTACGGCGGCTGTGAAGTGGTGGCGTTCGTGGCGGACATCGGCCAGGAGCGCAGCGATCTGGAAGGCGTGGAGCAAAAAGCCCTGCAGTCCGGTGCCTCTGAATGTCACGTGGTCGATCTGCGTGAAGAATTTATCCGCGATTACGTTTATCCGGTGCTGCAGACCGGCGCCCTGTACGAGGGCAGCTACCTGCTGGGCACCTCGATGGCGCGGCCGATCATCGCCAAGGCGCAGGTCGAGCTGGCGTTGAAAGTGGGCGCAGACGCGCTGTGCCACGGCGCGACCGGCAAAGGCAACGATCAGGTGCGTTTCGAAACCACCTACACCGCGCTGGCGCCGCAGCTGAAAGTGGTAGCGCCGTGGCGCGAGTGGAACCTGCGTTCCCGTGAAGCGCTGCTGGATTACCTGAAAGAGCGCAATATCCCGACCACCGCATCGCTGGAGAAAATCTACAGCCGCGATGAGAACGCCTGGCACATCTCCACCGAAGGCGGCGTGCTGGAAAGCCCGTGGAACGCGCCAAATAAGGATTGCTGGGTATGGACCGTCGATCCGCAGGAAGCGCCGGACCAGCCTGAGCAGGTGACCGTTACCGTCGAGAAAGGCCGCGTCGTGGCGGTTAACGGTAAAGCGCTGTCGCCGTACCAGTGCCTGGAAACCCTGAACGCGCTGGGCGCCAAGCACGGCGTCGGCCGTATCGACATCGTGGAAAACCGTCTGGTGGGCATCAAATCCCGCGGCTGCTATGAGACCCCGGGGGGCACCATCATGGTGGCGGCGCTGCGCGCCATCGAGCAGCTGGTGCTGGATCGCGACAGCTTCAAATGGCGCGAGCAGCTGGGCCTGGAGATGTCCTATGTGGTGTACGACGGCCGTTGGTTCGCGCCGCTGCGCCGCTCGCTGCAGGCCTCTGCCGAAGCATTGGCTGAAGAGGTGAACGGTGAAGTGGTGCTGCAGCTGTACAAAGGCCAGGTGACGGCGACCCAGAAAAAATCCGCCAACAGCCTGTACTCCGAAGAGTTCGCCACCTTCGGCGAAGACGAAGTTTACGATCACAGCCACGCGGGCGGCTTTATCCGCCTGTTCTCTCTGTCTTCACGCATCCGCGCGTTGAACGAGAAAAAGAATAAATAACCGATTGGCGTGACTCTGCAAGGGCGCAGCATGCTGCGCCCTTTCGCATAAAAATTCAGGAGTAAAGGTATGGCACTTTGGGGCGGACGGTTCACTCAGGCGGCGGATCAGCGGTTCAAGCAACTTAACGATTCGCTGCGGTTCGATTATCGCCTGGCGGAGCAAGATATCGTGGGCTCGGTGGCCTGGTCGAAGGCGCTGGTGACCGTTAACGTGTTGACGGCAACGGAGCAACAGCAACTGGAGCAGGCGCTGAATGCCTTGCTGACGGAAGTCCAGGCCGATCCTTTGGCGATCGTCCAAAGCGATGCCGAAGACATCCACAGCTGGGTGGAGCAGAAGCTGATCGAGAAGGTCGGCGATTTGGGCAAGAAGCTGCACACCGGCCGCAGCCGCAACGATCAGGTCGCGACCGATCTGAAGCTGTGGTGCAAACAGCAGATCGGCGATCTGCATCAGGCGATCGTCCAGCTGCAGCAGGCGCTGGTGGAGACCGCCGAAGCCAACCAGGATGCGGTGATGCCGGGGTATACCCACCTGCAACGTGCGCAGCCAGTGACTTTCGCGCACTGGTGCCTGGCCTATGTCGAGATGCTGGCGCGCGATGAAAGCCGCCTGCAGGATACCCTGAAACGGCTGGACGTCAGCCCGCTGGGCAGCGGCGCGCTGGCCGGCACCGCGTATCCTATCGATCGCGAGCAGCTGGCCGGCTGGCTGGGCTTCGCCTCGGCGACCCGCAACAGCCTGGACAGCGTATCCGATCGCGATCACGTGCTGGAGCTGCTGTCCAACGCCGCCATCAGCATGGTGCACCTGTCGCGCTTCGCCGAAGATCTGATCTTCTTCAACAGCGGCGAGGCGGCGTTTGTCGAGCTGTCTGACCGCGTGACCTCCGGCTCTTCGCTGATGCCGCAGAAGAAAAACCCGGACGCGCTGGAGCTGATCCGCGGCAAGTGCGGCCGCGTACAGGGCGCGCTGACCGGCATGATGATGACGCTGAAAGGCCTGCCGCTGGCGTACAACAAAGACATGCAGGAAGACAAAGAAGGGCTGTTCGACGCGCTCGACACCTGGATGGACTGCCTGCAGATGGCGGCGCTGGTGCTGGACGGCATTCAGGTGAAGCGCCCGCGCTGCCGGGAAGCGGCGGAGCAGGGTTATGCGAATGCCACTGAGCTGGCGGACTACCTGGTCGCCAAAGGCGTGCCGTTCCGCGAAGCGCACCATATCGTCGGTGAGGCGGTGGTAGAAGCCATTCGCCAGGGCAAACCGCTGGAAGCGTTGCCGCTGGCGGATTTGCAGCAGTTCAGCGCGACGATTGGCGACGACGTCTATCCGATCCTGGCGTTGCAATCCTGCCTGGACAAACGTGCGGCCAAAGGCGGCGTCGCGCCGCAGCAGGTGGCCGCGGCAATCGCCGCAGCGAAACAGCGTTTGGCTTGACGACGAGGGCGGCCTGGCGCCGCCCTTGAACCTTTACCCCGCCAGGCGTGCGCAGAGATAACGGTTCAGGCTCACGCCTTCTTCCATCGCGCCGATCGCCAGCCGGCGATGCTGTTCCGGCGTCATGCGCAGCACCAGTTTGCCGCTGAAATTTTTCTCCGCCAACGCCTGCGGCGGCGTTTCGCCTTGTGCCAGCATGTCGGCGATCGTTTCACTCACCACTTTCTCGATCCCCTCCAATGCGCCGGTACGCGTGGCGGCCAGCCAGGACAACGAGGGGAATTCGGCGCACAGCCCGACATATTCACGGTCTTGCGCTGACCAGGTGATGCGATAGGTATAGTGTTCATGCTTTTCCATGTTCTTCCTCCATTCTGGCCAGTGCGACGATGACCTGCTTAACCTGATATGCCTTGGCCGCGCCGTTGTTGCCGCGTTGGATATTGATGCGCGGATCGCCTGGCCAGGGCATGCGATAAACGTGATGGCTGCTACCGTTTATGCGCGGCGGCCCAAACCATCGCACGCAGATTTTCGCTAACTCGGCGAATTTGATGCTGTTCTGCCGCTGTTGCAAATCAGCGATGTCATCCCTGATCTCGTTCATGTTGCCTCCATTTTAGTATTATTATTGATATCACTTCAATATCAAAGCATAAAAAATGAGCGCAGGAGGGCCGTGAGGCAAGAGGAGGGAGGAAAATCTGGAAAGCGCTGCGCAAAAAAACCGGGCCTGAAGGCCCGGTAGGTGTGAACGGATAAGGAGGCGTTATTCGCCCGGACAGCGCTGACAGCGCTCGATTTCGGCCGTGCCGAGTTTGAGCTTCGCCTGCAGGTCGCGCAGCGCAGTGCGCAAGCCTTCTTCGATCACCGGATGATAGAACGGCATGTCCAGCATCTGATCGACAGTCATCTGCTGTTGGTGCGCCCAGGCTAACAGGTGCGCAATGTGTTCGGCGTCCGGGCCGATCATTTCCGCGCCGAGGAAACGGCCGGTGCCTTGCTCGCCGTAAACGTGCAGAACGCCCTTGTTGCGCAGCATCACCCGCGAGCGGCCCTGATTCTCAAAAGAGACCTTGCCCACTTCAAAACAGCCGCAGGCGCTGAACTTCTCGCTCAGCTCGCGGAAGGTCGAGCCGACCATGGCGATCTGCGGATCGGAGAACACCACCGAAATCGCGCTGCGGCGCAGACCCGGATTGATCTCCGGGAAGCTGCCGGCATTGGCGCCGGCGATGCGCGCCTGATCGCTGGCCTCATGCAACAGCGGCAGCTGGTTGCTGGCGTCGCCGGCGATAAAGATATGCGGCACGCTGGTTTGCATCGTCAGGCGGTCGGCCAGCGGCACGCCTCGAGCGTCGAGCTGCAGGCCGGTATTTTCGAGGCCCAGCCGATCGACGTTGGGGCGGCGGCCGGTGGCGGCCAGCACGTAGTCCACCAGGATCTCCTGCGACTGGCCCTGCAGATCCTGATAGCGGATAAATACGCGGTCGCCTTCGCGCTGCATCATCTCCACTTTCACGTCGGCGTCGAGGTAGAATTCTTCCCCCAGCGCCTTCGCAGCGTAATCGCGCACGGCGCTGTCGGTCAGCGGCCCGACGGCGCCGCCGATGCCGAAGACCTTGGTGTCGACGCCGAGGCGGTGCAGCGCTTGCCCCAGCTCCAGCCCGATCACGCCGGGGCCGAATACCGCCACGGACTGCGGCAAGTCATCCCAGTTGAACAGATCGTCGTTGACGATCAGGCGGTCGCCCAGTTCATTCCACGGCGCCGGCCAGCTGGGGCGAGAGCCGGTGGCGATCACGATGCGCTGCGCCACGATGCGCGTATGGTCATCGACCTGCAGCGTGTTGTCGTCGATAAAGCGGGCATAGCCCTGAATTTTTTCGGCGGCCGGGATCTCGTCCACGCCTTCCAGCACGAAGCCGACGAAACGATCGCGTTCGCGTTTGACGCGCGCCATCACCTCGCGTCCGTCGATACGCGTTTTGCCGGTTGGGTGCACGCCAAAGCCCGGCGCACGTTCGATTTGATGCACCGCTTCGGCGGCGGCGATCAGTAATTTGGATGGCATGCAGCCAACGCGCGCACAGGTGGTGCCGTAAGGCCCGCCTTCAATCATCACCACGCTGGGGGTAGACAGTTTGGCCGCGCGATAGGCGCCGAGCCCTGCGGTGCCGCCGCCGATGACCGCGACATCAACGTTCAACAGTTTCATATCCGCTCCTGAAAGGTAAAAAAAGGGCGGGCCGTAGCCCGCCAAAGTTCACGTTGGCTTTGTTATTACTTATTAAGCTGACAGGAATGTTTCCAGATCGTCGCTGCCGCCAATGTGACGGCCGCCGATGAAGACCTGCGGCACCGTGGCGCGGCCGCTGACGGCGCGCAGGCTGACGGTGGTAGCGTCTTTGCCCAGCACAATCTCTTCATACTGAATGCCGCGCTCTTGCAGCATCTGCTTGGCTTTGGCGCAGAATGGGCAGCCCGGTTTGGTGAACAGGGAGACCGATTCCTGCACTTTGAATTCCGGCGCCAGGTATTTCAGCATGGTGTCGGCGTCGGACACTTCAAACGGGTCGCCCGGCTTGTTCGGCTCAACAAACATTTTCTCGACCACGCCGTTGCGTACCAGCATCGAGTAGCGCCATGAGCGAGGGCCAAAGCCCAGATCCGCTTTCTCGACCAGCATGTTCATGCCTTTGGTGAATTCACCGTTGCCGTCCGGCACGAAGGTGATGTTTTCCGCATGTTGGTCGGCTTTCCAGGCGTTCATGACGAAGGTGTCGTTCACGGAGACGCAAAGAATGCTGTCGACGCCGTGCTGCTTGAATACGCTGGACAGTTCGTTGTAGCGCGGCAGGTGGCTCGAAGAACAGGTCGGCGTGAACGCGCCCGGCAGCGAGAAAACAATGACGGTTTTGTTTTTGAACAGGTCATCAGTGGTCACATCAATCCATTGGTCGCCCTGACGGGTGTGGAAAGTAACCTGAGGAACTTTCTTGCCTTCTTGACTGGTAAACATTGATTAACCCCTTAATTAGGAAAAGTAATTTTTAGCATTTAGCGCGATATCGCTTCGTTGGGACACATTATTGTCGCTGGGGCTTGATAGATCTAATCGCTCATTGCTATCTTATCTATCGCCATGAGCTATCATGGAATGGAGGGAAACAATGAATATTCGTGATTTAGAGTATCTGGTTGCCTTGGCCGAGCACCGGCACTTCCGCCGCGCGGCCGATTCATGCCATGTAAGCCAACCCACGCTGAGCGGGCAGATCCGCAAGCTGGAAGACGAGTTGGGCGTCATGCTGCTCGAACGCACCAGCCGCAAGGTGCTGTTCACCCAGGCGGGTCTGTTGCTGGTGGAGCAGGCGCGTACCGTGCTGCGAGAAGTGAAAGTATTGAAGGAGATGGCCAGCCAGCAGGGCGAAGCCATGTCCGGACCGTTGCACATCGGCCTGATCCCGACCGTGGGGCCTTATCTGCTGCCGCAGATCATCCCGACGCTGCACAAAACGTTCCCGAAACTGGAAATGTACCTGCACGAAGCGCAAACCCATCAGCTGCTGGCGCAACTCGACAGCGGAAAACTGGACTGCGCCATTCTGGCATTGGTGAAGGAAACCGAGGCGTTTATCGAAGTGCCTTTGTTCGATGAACCGATGAAGCTGGCGGTGTACTCCGATCACCCGTGGGCGCAGCGCGAGCGCGTGCCGATGCCGGATTTGGCGGGTGAGAAACTGCTGATGCTGGAGGATGGCCACTGCCTGCGCGATCAGGCGATGGGCTTCTGCTTCCAGGCGGGCGCGGACGAAGATACCCACTTCCGCGCCACCAGTCTGGAAACGCTGCGCAATATGGTCGCGGCCGGCAGCGGCATTACCCTGCTGCCGTCACTGGCGGTACCGCCGCAGCGCGAACGCGACGGCGTCTGCTATCTGGATTGCTACAAGCCGGAGCCGAAGCGCACCATCGCGCTGGTGTACCGCCCCGGCTCCCCTTTGCGCAGCCGTTATGAGCAACTGGCCGAGGCGATCCGCGAACACATGCAGGGCTACATCGACAGCGCGTTAAAACAGGCGGTTTAAGCCGTTTAGCGCCGCCACCCGGTAGGCTTCGGCCATGGTCGGATAGTTGAAGGTCGTATTAACGAAATACTCGATAGTATTGCCTTCACCTTTTTGTTCCATGATCGCCTGGCCGATATGGATGATCTCCGCCGCACGCTCGCCGAAGCAGTGGATCCCAAGGATTTGCAGGGTGTCGCGATGGAACAGGATCTTCAGGCTGCCGACGTTCATCCCGGCTATCTGCGCGCGCGCCAGATGCTTGAACTGGGCGCGGCCCACTTCATACGGCACCTTCATCGCGGTCAGTTCCTGCTCGGTTTTGCCGACGGAGCTGATTTCCGGAATGGTGTAGATGCCGGTCGGGATATCTTCGATTAAGTGACCGCTGGCTTCGCCGGAGGCGATCGCTTGCGCGGCGATGCGGCCCTGATCGTAGGCAGCGGAAGCCAGGCTCGGATAGCCGATCACGTCACCGACCGCATAAATGTGCGACAGCGCGGTTTGATACATGCTGTTCACTTTCAGCAGCCCGCGGCTGTCCGACTCCAGGCCGACGTTCTCCAACCCCAGCGAATCGGTGTTGCCGGTACGGCCGTTGGCGTACAGCAGGCAGTCCGCTTTCACCTTCTTGCCGGACTTCAGGTGCACGATCACGCCGTCTTCGGTGCCTTCGATCTTCTCGAATTCTTCGTTGTGGCGGATCACCACGCCGTTGTTCCAGAAGTGGTAAGAGAGCGAATCCGACATCTCCTGATCGAGGAACGCCAGCAGACGATCGCGGGTGTTGATCAGATCGACCTTGACGTTCAGGCCGCGGAAGATGGACGCATACTCGCAGCCGATCACCCCGGCGCCGTAAATGATCACGTGGCGCGGCTCATGGCTCAGCTCGAGAATGGAATCGCTGTCGTAGATGCGCGGATGGTTGAAATCGACGCTGGCCGGATGGTAAGGACGCGAGCCGCAGGCGATCACGATGTGATCGGCGCGGATGGTGTCCTGGGTGCCGTCCATGTAGCTGACGCTGACGGTGTTGGCGTCGATGAAGCGCGCGTCGCCGGCGAACAGTTTGCACTGGTTCCGCTCATAGAACCCTTGGCGCATTCGGGTCTGCTGGCTGATGACGTTATCGGCGTGGCGTAAAATGTCAGGGAAGGTCGCGCTGAGCGTGCGCGAGTTGTTGTAAAGCGGGTTCTGGTTGAATTCGATAATGCGGCTGACGGCGTGGCGGAGGGCTTTGGAGGGGATGGTGCCCCAATGGGTACATCCGCCGCCTACGTTATTGTACCGTTCGATAACGGCCACGCGGGCGCCTTGTTTCACCAGCCCCATGGCGGCACCTTCACCACCAGGGCCCGAGCCAATCACAATGGCATCAAATTGATAGTGCTGTTGCATGTAGGAGAGACCTGTTTTTTTATACAAGATTACAACGGTATCTTAACATCATAGCGCTGCTCACCCAATCACCATTAGGCTTTTTGAGTCAAAGCACAATCGGCTCAGGGCGGAAGTGTGATAGAGCGCGTTAGTATAAATGCTGTTGCAATAAAATTTGCTATATTGCCGAGTCTAGGGCGTTAGACTGAGAAAATGGAACCTATCCGGATATGCATATGGGCGTCAGAGCACAACAAAAAGAACGGACTCGTCGTTCCCTGATCGAAGCCGCTTTCAGCCAGCTGAGCGCTGAACGCAGCTTCGCCAGTCTGAGCCTGCGGGAAGTTTCACGCGAGGCGGGCATCGCGCCCACGTCGTTCTATCGCCATTTCCGCGATGTGGACGAGTTGGGGCTGACCATGGTGGACGAAAGCGGCCTGATGCTGCGTCAGTTGATGCGCCAGGCGCGCCAACGCATCGCCAAGGGCGGCAGCGTGATCCGCACCTCGGTGTCCACCTTTATGGAATTTATCGGTAACAACCCGAACGCCTTCCGCCTGCTGCTGCGCGAGCGCTCCGGCACGTCGGCGGCATTCCGTGCGGCGGTGGCGCGCGAGATCCAGCATTTCATCGCCGAACTGGCGGACTACCTCGAGTTGGAAAATCACATGCCGCGCAGCTTTACCGAAGCGCAGGCCGAAGCGATGGTCACCATCGTGTTCAGCGCCGGTGCGGAAGCGCTGGATATCGACGTCGAGCAGCGGCAGCAGCTGGAAGAACGGCTGGTGCTGCAACTGCGGATGATCTCCAAAGGGGCGTATTACTGGTATCGTCGCGAACAAGAAAAAGCTTCTGTGTCCCACGTATAAAAAAGGTAAAAAATGATGGAAAAACCAGGCCGTGAAAATGGCACCTTACTGCTGGCGTTGATTGCCGGCCTTTCGATCAACGGTTCCTTTGCCGCGCTGTTCAGCTCGGTGGTGCCGTTTTCGATCTTCCCGCTGATCGCGTTGGTGTTGGCGGTGTACTGCCTGCATCAGCGTTACCTGAACCGCGCCATGCCGGACGGCATGCCGAAGCTGGCGGCGGCCTGTTTCCTGCTGGGGCTGCTGTTGTACAGCGCCATCGTGCGCGCCGAGTATCCGCAGATCGGCTCCAACTTCCTGCCGTCGGTGATCTGCGTGGCGCTGGTGCTGTGGATCGGCATGAAACTGAAGGCGCGCAAGGCGCCGGATGCGCCGACTCAAGAATCGTAATGAAACGGGGCGCCATCATGGCGCCCCTGTCATATCAGCGGTGCTTTTCCAGCAACACGCCGCATTCCATGTGATGGGTATACGGGAACTGATCGAACAGCGCCAGACGGCTGACTCGGTGGGTGGCCTGCAGCGTTTCCAGGTTGGCGCACAACGTTTCCGGATTGCATGAAATATACAGAATGCGCGGGTAAGCCTGCACCATCTTCACCGTTTCATCGTCCAGCCCGCTGCGCGGCGGATCGACGAAAATCGTCTCGCAGTTGTAGCCGCTCAGATCGATGCCTTTCAACCGGTTGAATTCGCGTACTCCATTCATCGCCTGAGTGAAGTCTTCCGCCGCCATGCGGATGATCTGCACGTTGTCGATATGGTTGGCGGCGATGTTGTACTGCGCCGCCGCCACCGACGGTTTGGCGATCTCGGTCGCCAGCACGCGCTCGAAATTGCGCGCCAGCGCCAGCGAGAAGTTGCCATTGCCGCAGTACAACTCCAGCAAATCGCCTTTGGAACCGGCGGTGACCGCCAACGCCCACTCCAGCATCTGCACGTTCATGGCCGCGTTGGGCTGAGTGAAACTGTTTTCCACCTGGCGATAAATCATGTCGCGGCCGGCGACCGGCAGCACTTCGTCAACATAATCCTGGTCGAGCATGATCTTGGTCTTCGACGCTCGGCCGATCAGCTGCAGGTCGAAACCCTGCGCGCGCAGCTCGTCGCGCAACTGCTCGGCGCGCTGTTGCCAAACGTCATCCAGCTTGCGGTGATACAGCAGCGAAGCGATGATTTTGCCGCTTCGCGTCGACAGATAATCTATCTGGAACAGCTTGTGGCGCAGGATCGGCTCCGGTTTCAGCGCGGTGATCAGGGCGGTCATCAGGCGGTTGATCAGCTCGCTGGCCGCCGGGAACTGATCGACGCGAATACGCTGCTTGGTCTGCTGATCGAACATGATGTGATACATGTCTTCCGCGTCGTGCCAGATGCGGAATTCGGCGCGCATGCGGTAGTGGTCGACTGGCGAGCGGAACACTTCCGGCTCGGGCGCCGCGAACGGTGACATCAACGTCTTCAGGCGGGCGACTTTCTCCGCCAGTTGGTCATCGTAACGTTCAATAGGCAAATTCTCGGGCGTCATGTGTTTCTTCTCGTCAGGCAAATTTGATCAGCGGGGATTGTAGGGAATCAGCCCGTGAAGTCCAGTTTTGTCGCGTTTATTATTTGTAACATTAATGGCAGTCTAGACATCTATTTGCATTGATCGTAGCATTGCCGTCCGGCCTCAAGCAGCGAGTGAAAAGGGAATCCGGTGTGAATCCGGAGCTGACGCGCAGCGGTAAGGGGAAGTCACGGCGATAGCGTTTCGACGCAGACACTGTCCACTGCAGGATGGGAAGTCATCGCCCGTTGCCGGTCGCGCCTTGCGGCCCGCAAATCCCAAGCCCGAAGACCTGCCGGTGTTACGTCGCAATGTCCGTGGCCGTCGCGAACTACCGGCCATGATCCTGCGGCATCCGCCAATTAAGTTTGGATGCTTTTCTCATGACAATTACAAAAAATACGCTGCTGGCGGTGGTCTCTTCCGTCACGGCTTTTTCTGGATGGGCGCAAGACAACACCACAGCCACGAATGGCGATAACCTGGTGGTTACCGCCAACCGTTTCCCGCAGCCGGTTTCTTCCGTGCTGGCGCCGACCACCATCGTCACCCGCAACGATATCGATCGCTGGCAGGCCAAGAGCCTGACCGACGTGATGCGCCGTTTGCCGGGCGTGGACGTTGGCCAAAACGGCGGGTTGGGGCAAAAGAGCTCGCTGTTTATTCGCGGCACCAACTCCAGCCACGTGCTGGTGCTAATTGACGGCATTCGCCTTAATCAGGCGGGCGTCAGCGGCTCTTCTGACCTTAGCCAAATCCCGATTTCGTTGGTGCAGAAAGTTGAATACATCCGCGGCCCGCGCTCGGCGGTGTACGGCTCCGACGCCATCGGCGGCGTGGTCAACATTATTACCACCCGCGAAAAGAACGGTACTACGCTCTCAGCCGGCGTCGGCTCCAACGGCTATCAATCCTATGACGCGTCGACTCAACAGCAGTTGGGCGACAGCACCGTGGCGACGGTGGCGGGTGACTACACCTACACCAAAGGGTATGACGTGGTGGCCTACGGCAGCACCGGCATGCAAAGCCAACAGGATCGCGATGGCTTTATGAGTAAGTCGCTGTATGGTGCGCTTGAGCACCAGTTCAGCGAATCGGTCAGCGGTTTTGTGCGCGGGTATGGTTACGACAACCGCACGGCGTATGATAGTTATTATTCCTCACCGACCAGCCCTCTGCTGGATACGCGCAAACTGTATAGCCAAACCTGGGATACCGGATTGCGCTATAAAGAAGGCATTTACGCAACACAAGTGATTGGCAGCTACAGCCATAGCAAGGATTACGATTACGATCCTCGCCTCGGCATGCATGACAGCTCGGCCAGCCTGGTGGATTCCGAACAGTACAACCTGCAGTGGGGCAATACGCTGCAGGTTGGACAGGGTACCGTAAGCTCTGGCGTCGACTGGCAGCAACAGAAAATCAAACCGGATTCCACCACCGTGAAGGGTGAAAAAAGCCAACGTGATGCAGGCATCTATCTGACTGCGCAGCAACTGGTTGGCCCGGTAACGTTGGAAGGTGCGGTTCGAGGTGACGATCATTCCGAGTTTGGCTGGCATGGCACCTGGCAAACCAGCGCGGCTTGGGAATTCGTCGAGGGATACCGTTTTATCGCATCGTATGGCACGGCGTTCAAAGCACCGAATATGAGCCAGCTATACGGCAACTTCGGTAACAACACCGATCTGAAACCGGAAGAAAGCAAGCAGTGGGAAGGTGGCTTTGAAGGGCTGACCGGCCCGGTGACCTGGCGCATCTCCGGTTATCGCAACGACATCGACAATTTGATCGATTCCACGGGGGAAACCAACTACGTCTATTACAACGTGGGTAAGGCGACCATCAAAGGGATTGAAGCGACGGCCTCGTTTGATACCGGCCCGTTGACGCATCAGATTGGTTATGACTATGTCGATCCTCGCAACGCCAAGACCAATGAAGTGCTGCTGCGGCGCGCCAAGCAGCAGGTGAAATATGAGCTGGACTGGCAGCTGTATGACTTTGACTGGGCGGTGACTTATCAATATCTGGGTCAACGTTATGACAAGGATTACAGTACCTATCCGGAACAAAGCGTTAAACTTGGCGGCGTGAGCCTGTGGGATCTCGCAGTTTCGTATCCGGTCACATCTCATCTGACAGTTCGTGGTAGAATTGCCAACCTGTTTGATAAAGATTATGAGACGGCCTATGGCTACGCTACTCCAGGAAGAGAATACTACCTCACTGGAAGCTATACCTTCTAACAGCACCGCCACACCTCGCCCGACGGTGCTGGTTTTCGATTCCGGCGTCGGCGGGCTGTCGGTGTATCAGGAGATTCGGCAGTTGCTGCCGGATCTCCACTATATATACGCGTTCGACAACGTGGCGTTCCCCTACGGCGAGAAGTCAGAAGAGTTTATCGTTGAGCGCGTGCTGGAGATTGTCGGCGCGGTGCAGCAGCGTCATCCTCTGGCGATTGTCGTCATCGCCTGCAACACCGCCAGCACCGTTTCCTTGCCGGCCCTGCGCGAGCGTTTCAGTTTCCCTGTCGTGGGCGTGGTGCCCGCCATCAAACCGGCGGCCCGTCTTACCGTCAACGGCATTGTCGGCCTGTTGGCGACCCGCGGCACCGTACAGCGTAGCTACACCCATGAGCTGATTTCCCGTTTCGCCACCGACTGCAAGATTGAACTGCTGGGCTCTTCAGAACTGGTGGAGCTGGCGGAAGCCAAGCTGCATGGCGAAGCCGTGCCACTACCGGTGCTGAAGAAGATCCTGCATCCGTGGCTGAGCATGCGCGAGCCGCCGGATACGGTCGTTCTGGGCTGCACCCATTTCCCTCTTTTAGCTGAAGAGCTGATGCAGGTGTTGCCGGAAGGCACCCGATTGGTGGATTCCGGCGCGGCGATTGCCCGTCGCACCGCCTGGCTCATCTCTACGCAGGAAAACCTGGTCTCGAGCCAGGAAGAGAATCTGGCGTATTGCATGGCGTTAAATGAAGATACTGACGCTTTATTGCCCGTTTTGCAGGGCTATGGCTTTAAATCGTTGAAAAAACTGCCGCTTTAACGGTGTTTTGGTTAAACATTCAACGGTCGGAAAAAATATTGAAAATAGGGGTTGCGGCCTGCCGAGAACTCCCTATAATGCGCCTCCACTGACCGGGAACAACGACTGACAAGCCGCCGGGTCAGCGAGAAGAAAGCGAAATAAACGCTTGACTCTCCGGGTGAAAAGCGTAATATACGCAGCCCGCGCCGATGAGTTTCTCGGCACTGCTCTTTAACAATTTATCAGACAATCTGTGTGGGCACTCCACAAGACGATATCCAGCATCTTCGGATGCAAAAAA
>Ga0256409_1000095_pt1 | contig 116788 bp, 114 predicted proteins | sample PhySR1_FD_185981 | JGI IMG/M metagenome (GOLD analysis project Ga0256409, IMG submission 185981) | Leaf surface microbial communities from sunflower plants in UC Gill Tract Community Farm, Albany, California, United States - DLSL S.R1 | ecosystem: Host-associated > Plants > Phyllosphere >... | reverse complement strand
AGCTTTCAACTTTTGCCAGTGTTGATCTGTTAACATGGTACGAGGCATAGCGAATAGTAGAATTGGGTTTGGCGATTTAATTTTACTACTTCGCTATTTTTTAATCTAAAAGTGTCAACACACCCTAGTGTTCTTTTACCTTTTTTTATTCTTTTCTGTCACCCAAAGGGTAATGACACCATCGACCACCAACACGCCATCGGCTGTGTGTGCCTGAACCTGAATTTCAAAATCACCCGTATGCCAATCTTGTGCAATCGAAGCGGTCAGCTTGATATTTGAGTCGGCCTTCGCCAAATAACTGACTTGCACCCCCTTGGGTAACCAACGTAAATGTTTGGGAACAGATGCTTCTGCCAATACGCCCATTACAAATTCAAGTCCATTACAAATGGCAATCACGTGTACTGTACCAATATGATTTTCTAAAGATCTTCTTTTCTTAATATGAGCAATACAGCTTTACATATCTAAATGCTCAATTACAGGATCGACTGTTTTAAAATAAGGTGCAACCCGACTCACTACTTTAGATAACACCGTTAAACCACCCGGTATGTGGCGCAGTGATTTAAATAACGCCAATACATCATTTTCATGTGGATGCGGCTGCTTTAAAAATTTTGCTTTTAAACTTGAAATATAATGACTCATGTCTTTGCTCTTTTGAGAATTTGATTGCATTACACTGGGGTGATCTTAACGACCATGCTCAAATCACGGATTAAATTGAAATTGAGGGTATCACTCAGATCCATTTTTGATAATAATAAAAACTGAACCACTCGTTTAAAACCATAAAAACTAAGCTATTTTTATCGCTTCATGAAGTATTACAGAAAGTATCGGCGTTTTTTTACAAGATATGGATGAAATATGAAGCGAAATTACACTTGAGTAATTATTCAGCATTGAATTATTTTTGAAACCCCTTATATTGGGAAATAGGTCGTTAAAATTAAGTCGACGATACAAGAGGAAAAGCGCATGAATAAGCTTGCTGTTGCATTTTTTACTGGACTCATTACCTTAAGTGGTGCCTCAGTGTTCGCTGCAACTCCTGAACAAGAGTGTAAAAAACTGCAAGATGACTACAACCTCATTTATGCAGCAAAAGGCTTCTGCTTTAAAGATCCGGAAGCGAAAGCCAAATATGGTAATGACAACTGCTTTACCACCAAGCCAAAGTTTTCAGATAAAGAGCAGCAACGACTTGACCAGATCAAAGATCGTCAGAAAGAATTGAACTGTAAATAATCCCTGTTGTTGATGTTGATAAGGAATAAACATGGCTTACGATGACCAAAACATTTTTGCGCGTATTTTGCGTGGTGAACTTCCGGCTATAAAAGTTTATGAAGACGATCACGTGCTTGCATTTATGGATATCATGCCTCAGGCCGATGGTCATACACTTGTGATACCAAAAACTCCTGCTGAAACTTTGCTGGATTTACCAGCTGATGCAGCAGCCTACACCATTCAAATTGTGCAAAAAGTTGCGCAGGCAATTGAGAAAGCACTTGATGCTAAAGGCATTGTATTAATGCAATTATCTGGTGCGGCGGCAGGTCAAACGGTTCCACACGTACACTTTCATCTGATTCCAAGTTCAATTCATGAACTCGGCCGCCATGCAGCTCAAATGGGTGATCAAGAGAAAATTGCTGGGTTTGCAGAAAAAATTAAAGCTGCACTCTAGTCGTTATAGAAATTAAAAGGAGCTTCAGCTCCTTTTTTTATTGGTCAATTTAACCGTAGAGAATAAAGATAAGTTTTCCATAACTCGTCATTAAATTGTCACTTAGTCTTCACCCCTTTGTAACAAAGTTTGCAGATACTGCTTAGCAAGTTGGTGAGCTTATGTAACTTTTTGTACAGAAGCAAACTTATAAAAGTGAATTGGATCTTCTGCCAGTTACAAAAAATCGTGGAGATATTTAATGAAAAAATTGCTTCTTGTTGCTGCTGTTTCAACGTTGGGGTTTAGTACTGTTCAAGCTGCACCTACACTATATGGTAAGTTGAACGTGACTTTGGATCAGGCTAACAATTTCGACTTTGCAGGCAACAACGTGACAGCGCTTAACTCAAATGCTTCACGTATCGGGATCAAAGGCGAAGAAAAATTAACCGATAAACTTTCTGTACTTTATTTGGCAGAATGGGCAATTTCGACTGATGGTTCTGGCTCAGACGGTGACTTGAATGCGCGTAATCGTTACTTGGGCTTAAAATTTAAAGACATCGGTAGCCTTAAAGCAGGTAAATACGATTCTTACTTTAAAACTGTGGCGGGTAACAACCAAGACATCTTTAACGATCACACCATTTTGGATATGACCTCTGTACTACATGGTGAAGAGCGTCTGAACAACGTGATTGGCTTTGAAACGGATAAAAATCTGATCATTCCGGGTTTGCAGTTCAATATCATGGCACAGCAAGGCGAACAAAATACGGGTGACAATACTGCTGTAGGCCAAGAAGGCAAACGTAATGGCTTTGGTGATAGTATTTCAACCTCTCTCAGCTACGAAAATAAAGATTATGGCTTGGCTGCTGCCATTGCAGGTAACTTTGGTGTGGCTGGTAAATACAATGCCTACAGCCTTTCTGGTATTTACTCAGATGCGATCCGTTTGACTGGTTCAGTTGATTTTGCAACTTATGGTCTAGATGGTTTTGTGGTGGGCGCTTTATGGCAAAATGCCAAACCAACTGACGATACTGTATCAACCACTGCAAGCTCGGTTGTGACTTCATACCGTGGTCTTGAAGAAGATGCTTATGGCATTACTGCAGCGTATGCGTTCCCATCAACACCATGGAAACTTAAAGCTGAATTTATTGCCTCAGATACGTCTGTAGATACACGTTCAGATCGCAAGATTTCACAATATGGCCTTGGGGTAGATTACAACCTCAATAAGCAAGCCCGCTTGTACGGCGTATTGGCTCAGCAAAAACGTGACTGGTTAGCTAGCGATGATAAACGTACCGTGATTGGTTTAGGTATGGAATACAATTTCTAAGCCTTACAACATAGATAAAATAAAAGGGCTAATGCCCTTTTATTTTTTTAAGAAACCCGAAACCAAATTAAGCACATTTTGAATATCTTGATTGGCTTCTTGTGAGTTGGTTTTATCGCCTTGAGGCGTTAACGAGTTGATAATTTGGGGTAAAACTGACGAAATAGCACTATATACATCCTGCTTAGGTGCTTGAGTTTGCTGTGCCACCTGCTCGACCTCTTGATCATCAAAAAGCTGCTCAACCTGCTCCTTAGCCACATCATGGTTATTGGTTTGCTGAGGATCCACCCAGCTTTGCACTTGAGTACCCAGACCTGCATTTTTAAGCTTATCGAGCGCGCCTTGCAAACCACCTTGCTTTTGAATCCATGCCAAAATAAGTGGTACAACTGCAATCAGTAACGTTTGCGCTGTGCTTTTGCCTGCTCCCGTTGCCGATGTATTTGAGCTGTTTCCAAACTGATTGATCACTGAGCTTAAAATCTCGCCTAATCCAGTATTGGTATTTTGCTGCGGATTCGCTTGTTGCTGCTGTGTTTGGCCACTGAGTTGCCCAAGTACACTACCTAAAATCCCACCCAGCCCGCTATTTTGCGAAGATTGAGCATTATTGCCAAGCGCCTGCTTTGCGAGCGTTTCAACAATATTTTTTAAATCTGTCATTGTTTGAATCCTGCCATCATTTTTTCTATCGTCTTAAACAGCATAGAAAAAGCAAAGAGCGGATTCAAAATACAATTTGTATTTTTTTACTTAACAATGGTGTATTACCAACGAAATTTATCCCAATTTTCAGGGTTGGCCCAAAATTTGGAGTTAAACCAGTCTGGTACATGTTTATAGGTTAAAATGTTAAATTGCCATAACGCAAAATCTGCATCGTGAAGGGTTTTATCAATTAACTGGGTAAATCCTAATGAGCGCAATAATTTCTCGTCTTGTCTTTTACTGACCACCACAATCCGTTTGGCCATTAAATCACGCAAACGGACCAGTACTTGCGCTTTTTCTGTCTCTGAAATTTTTTGCATTTCAGTGGTATCAAAAACAACAAAACCCAAATCATAACGCTGCGTAAAAGGAAGACTTAAAAACGCATTTACGCTAAAATAATGCCACTGAATTGCGCTATTTTGGTCAATATTCTGACCTATACAAAGTGCAGTATGTATCGGCTGTTCACTTGATAAATCGTCTAGCATAGAAGTGATGACATTCTGTTCAGCCATAACTGCAACCTTTCTTGATGAGAGTTTAAATTCATGGAACTACAAGGCATTTGCCATAAAATGCACGCAGCTGCCAAAGACTGTAGTGTAACTGATCCGCACACAAGCAAGGCAAATGTTGAATACAAATTTGTTCTAAATCGTTCAGAAGTTGATCTTCCATTTGTACCGGGCCAAGAAGTCGAAATTGAATGGACAGGCAATATTTACTGCACCTCATGTGGTGCCAAAACCCCGAAATCATATGCACAGGGTCACTGTTTTAAATGCTTTAAAACCAAAGCAGAATGTGACCTATGTATTATGAAGCCCGAAACCTGTCATTATCATTTGGGCACCTGCCGTGAAAATGAGTTTGCACACAATGTGTGTTTTCAGCCGCATATCGTTTACTTGGCGAATTCAAGTGCATTAAAAGTGGGAATCACTCGTATCAGCCACATGCCAACCCGATGGCTTGATCAAGGTGCGACACAAGCCTTACCTATTTTTCGTGTTGGTTCGCGTCGTTTATCGGGTCATATCGAAACTTTATTTGGCTCTCAGGTTGCGGATAAAACTGACTGGCGTAAGCTACTTAAAGGTGAAGCAGAGCCGCTAGACCTTATAGAGCAACGCGATCAGCTTGTGCAAGAATTTGCACCTAAAATTCAGGCGATTCGGGATGAGTTTGGACAAAACCTTGAATTTAATGAAACGATTGAATTGCTTGAAAATGAAAAACCACGCGAATTTATTTATCCGGTAGAGCAATATCCAGAAAAAATTAAATCATTGAATCTGGATAAAACCCCTACCATTCGTGGTGTTTTACACGGGATTAAAGGTCAATATCTGATTTTTGAACAAGGCGTGATCAATGTTCGAAAGTATTCAGGTTATGAGCTGATTATTCGTACTTAAATTCAGTTAAAGGAGCTAATCGCTCCTTTTTTTAGGTCTGAATCAATTTCAAAATTGCATCTACAGGGTTTTCTGTATCACCCGAAATAAGTTGTTTATGCATACTCAAGTGCTGCAAGGCTTGCAGTTGAGCCGTTTCCGTATGCATGAGCCTCTCTATTTCATAGGCTAAACGCTCAGGAGTCGCATCAGACTGAATCAGTTCTTCGATGACTTTCTTGCCGGCTATAATGTTGGGTAAAGAATAATACTGAATTTTGACCAGAAGTTTGGCAATGATATAGGTGATGGTATTTAACTTATAAAAAGTGACCATTGGACGGTGTAGCAGCATCGCCTCTAAGGTTGCCGTGCCTGATGCCAAGGCGACAACATCACTGGCATTCATCACCTGACGACCAATCTTAGATTCTTTGTCCTGATTTTCGAGTACGTGAATTTTCTTTGTCCATGAACTTGGCTTACTTTGCAAATGGGCTTGGATCTGAGCTTTACGTTGCTCATTAATGGCGGGCATTAAAAATTCAAGTTCAGGATGTTGATTCGAAAGACGCTCGGCTGCTCCCATTAAAAGCGGCATTAATCGTTCGACTTCGCCCTTACGACTTCCCGGTAAAAGTGCAATATAAGTTTTTTCAGGATCAAGATTTAAAGCCTGTTTTGCTTCAACTAAAGGATTTTTTAATGGTAACTGCTTGGCCAAAGGATGTCCCACAAAAGCAGCATTTACCTGATGCTGCGTATAAAAATTTTTCTCGAATGGAAATAGGCACAGCACCAAATCAATCGTTTTTTTAATGCCATGTACCCGACCTTGCCGCCAGGCCCAAACAGACGGACTCACATATTGAACGGTTTTAATCGGAAGATTATTTTCTTTTAATGTTTTAGAAAGACGTAAATTAAAATCTGGTGCATCGATCCCGATAAATACATCTACCGGGTTCTCTGTCCACTTTTGTACCAAACCATCTCGGACCGCAAAAAGTTTTTTTAAGTCTTTAAGTACTTCAACGATACCCATCACCGATAAGGTTTCCATCGGATAATCGCTTTTAAATCCTTCGGCGATCATTTGTGGGCCACCAATGCCTTCAAATTCTGCATCAATGCCTTGCGCTTTAAAGCTGCGCATTAACTCAACGCCTAGCGTATCGCCAGATACCTCACCAACCACGATTCCGATTTTTAATTTTTGGATAGACAAATGACGAACCTTTTAACGAATTCACAAATACGCTTTGATAGTAACATACTCAAATTTGGAAAATAATTTTTCTATTAATGAGTGCCTTGAGGGTAGCAAAAAATTAAACCATGAATTCAAAATAACGTTGATTCATCATTTTACAATCCAAATTAACGATAAATAAATGATTGTGAGTTACACAAACAAACAATAAAATTAATGATAATTATTTTCATTCGTAAATATGGATATGAACGCACCACGCTCCCACCTGTTTAAACTTTCTGTCGTTGCGCTGGCAATTTCTCAAGTGCAATTGAGTTATGCTGAAGATGCCACACTGCCAGTCATCAAATTGCAAGCAGAATCAAATGCCGAGCAAAGTTCTGAGCAGACCAAAGCATACATCATAAAAAAAAGCAGCAGTGCCACCAAACTCAACATCGATGCGCAGGAAACACCCCAAACGATCAATGTAGTTACACGCCAGCAAATTGATGATTTTAAGTTAAATTCGACGCGAGATATTTTGGCTCATACGCCCGGCGTAACTGTACAAAATCAGGAAACTGAACGAACGACATATATGTCACGTGGCTATGAAATTTCAAATATCCTTACCGATGGCGTTGGCTTTCCATTAACCAATTACAATTACAACAATACCAACCCAGATACCTATTTTTATGATCGTGTGGAAGTCGTAAAAGGTGCAGATGCGCTCAATAGTGCTTTTGGAGACCCTGGTGCAACCATCAATAATATTCGCAAACGTCCAACTAAAAATTTTCAGGCGAACGCAGGTATAAGTTATGGCGCTTGGAATACCCAGCGTTATGAAGCCGATATGTCTGGATCACTAACTTCCGATGGACGTGTCCGTGGTCGAATCATGGGTTACGAGCAAACTGGTGACAGTTATCTCGATAAATACTCACTGGAGAAGAATGGTTTTGCAGGCATTTTAGATGCAGATTTGACAGACAGTACTACGTTTACAATGGGTTATAGCGAGCAAAATCATTTACCAAATGCCAATAACTGGGGAGCTTTGCCACTCTTAGATAGTCAAGGTCAACAAATCAGTTATAGCCGTAGTTATAACCCTGCGCCGAATTGGGCATATTGGGACGGTAAAATCCAAAACGCGTTTGCCGAACTCAAACAAAAACTTGGTGATACATGGACTGCCAAGCTGACCTATCATCATGAAAAAAATAAAAAAGACAGTCGACTACTGTATTACTACGGCTATCCGAATGCTGATGGCTCAAATGTCTCACTTTATGCAGGAGGTTATAAAGAAGTTAATCGTCGTAACCAATATAACTTTGACTTAAGTGGCGAATATACCCTCTGGGGCAAAAACCACGAGGCCAGCGTTGGCTATAGTCATGTCAACAGCAAACAAAAAGATCAGCAATCGACTGGCTTTATTAATGACAGCAATGTGAATAATGACTACTCACAAGGTTATTTAAGACAACTTACCACCAATTGGGCCAGTTGGACGCCTCAATCGGTCACATGGTCAGATTTTGCCGAATCTGCTAATTATGAGCAAAACGTCGATTCAATCTATGCAGCGACGCGCCTTCATTTATCTGAAAAGCTCAAATTCATTTTAGGTGGTAATTACATTAAGGCTGAGAGTAAGGGAATAAGTTACGGTTCAGATATGTCGTTTAAAGACGATAAGGTCTCACCATACGCAGGCATTACTTATAGTTTTACGCCTGAATACATGGGCTATGCCAGCTATACTTCAATTTTCAGACCACAAACAGGAATTGATCAGGCGACCAATCAGGCACTCAAGCCAATCGATGGTAAAAGTTACGAGTTGGGTGTGAAAAGTACATGGTTAGATAATGCACTGATTGGAAGTTTAGCCGTATTTAAAACCGAGCAGAATAATTATCCACTGAAATCTTCAGACGGAAATCCACTGAATAGAAAAACGCTAACAAGTGATCTGGAATCTCAAGGTGTTGAAGTCACCCTAGCAGGCCAAATCACTGATCACACCAATATAGCATTTGGCTACACACAATTTAGCCTGAAAGATAAAGTCAATGGTGGACAAGCACGTACCTATAATCCAAATCAAACCATCAACCTTTTGGCGACCTATACGGTGCCTGCATTGCCAAAACTCAAGCTCGGTGCAGGTTTGCGTTGGCAAGATGCAACAAAACAATCCGATGTAGGTTTAGGAACCGCTTACCTGATTAAACAAGATGCCTATACATTGGTCGATCTGATGGCAAGTTACGATGTGAATGAACATCTAAGTATTCAAGCCAATGGTAAGAATGTGACCAACAAAAAATATTTAAACAGCTTTCCAGACGGTCAGGCCTATTATGGCGAGCCTGCAAATTATACCGTCAGTGTAAAGTTTAAATACTAAGACTTTATGGCTATGAAGCAGCATGCTGCATAGCCAATGGTTCTTTTGGGAAACTGGTTACCATGAAAAAAACTGCACGTCTCGATTACACATATACCATGGCTGTAATCTATCGATTTATCCTTGCTTTTATAGTGGGTTTTGTTGCGACAGCACTGCTTTCAGTTGCCCTCACCTCTATTTTAAATTTAGTACAACCCAAAGCAGAGTCGATTTATCTCGCAGGCTTTCTTTCAATATTATTTTATGTATTTTTTGTGATCTTCTCTTTTTGTATTCATTCACTTGTCAAATTAAGTCTATTTAGTGGCTTAGTTTGCTTATTTTTCTACCTGCTCATTGTAGGAGTAGCTTGAGCCATGCAAAAAAATATTCGTCAATCTATGGCATGGTTACATTCTTGGACAGGTCTTTTACTCGGTTGGCTACTCTTTGCGATCTTTTTGATGGGTTCGATGTCGTATTACCGTCACGAAATCACCATGTGGATGCAACCCGAATTAGCTCAGTACGATGTTGCTCAAGAAACAGCCCTCAAAACAGCCTATCAATATCTAGATGTGCATGCATATGATGCTAAATCATGGTATATCGGTGTAGCATCTGAAAAATCACCTGTGAATAATGTGTATTGGCAAAAAGCAGATGGTGGATTTGAACGCAAAACTTTAAATCCAGTCACAGGTCAAGAGCTGCAATTATCTGCGACCAAAGGCGGTGATTTCTTTTATGAGTTTCACTTCCAGCTTTTTGGCGTACCCTATCTGGTTGGCCGCATCATTGTGTGTATTGCTGCCTTTATCATGTTAATTGCTTTGGTTTCGGGCATTATCACGCATAAAAAAATCTTCACCGACTTTTTTACTTTAAGAACATTTAAATCGCAGCGCTCTTGGCTTGATTTTCACAATGTATCTTCAGTACTGGCTCTACCTTTTTTTCTGACCATTACATTTACCGGACTGGCCATTTTCTTTTATATTTACCTGCCTTGGGGGATGCAAAAACTCTATCCTGACGACCCCTTTCAGTATTTTAAAGAAATTCGTGCTAAAGCTACCGAGCAAACTGTTGTACCGAGTACACGCCAAGATTTACCAATAAACACACTGCTTGCTACAGTACATAAAGCATGGGGCGATACAATATTCGATTCTGTAAGCGCGCAAAACCCGAACACTACACACAGTCAAATTACGTTCACGCAAAGCAAAGATGAAACGATTACCCAAAATCGTCCAACACTGACCTTAAATGCTCAAACTGGTGAAGTGATAGCCAACACCCGAAATGACAGTGCTATTGCAACATTGAGTTTTGGCGTATATGGCTTACACATGGCAACTTTTGCACAACCCCTGCTTCGCCTTGCCTTCTTTTTCTCGGGTATTATGGGGTGTTTTATGATTGCCTCAGGATTATTACTATGGAGCTTAAAACGTCAATTACAAAATAAACAGCAGCGTTTTCATTTCGGGCATTATTTGGTAGATCGGCTCAATGTGGCGTCATTTGTGGGCTTACCGATTGCTATGCTGAGTTATTTATTTGCAAACCGTTTAACCGATGTACAGGCTTCTACAGCAAACTATGAAATTATCAGTTTCTTTACTGTCTGGCTCAGTAGTTTTTTACTGGCGCTTGTTACGCCAAGACAATTACTGTGGAAATCACAACTGAGCGTTTTTATTTTTTGTTCAATTTCCCTCGCATTTTTTAACCTGATGTATCTCGTTCAGCACGGTTATATTCATAATGCATCAAGCTATTGGATTTTTTTACGTATTGATCTCATGCTGATGGTATTTGCCGGACTGGCTTTGTTTATTTTAAAGAATATTCATCCGATTCAAATGCATGCACACAACAAATTAAGTAAAAAAATTCATTCTGCCAAAAACACTAAAAACACTGAGGTCAATGCCTCATGATTCACCTTGTTGCCTTTTTATTGATTTTACTCGGTATGTTCTTGCTTTACGCGGTGAGCGCGAAGCATATGGAAAAAACCAAAAAATCAAGATTTCATGTACTCGCCCAATCAGCATTCATCACCAGAAGTATCGCATTGTTATGCTTTTTTGCTGCATGCGGATCACTTACTTATATTTACGGCAACAGCATTGGAATTGTGAGCTGGTTTATTTTTGCAACGCCGCTGGTTTTTTTATTGATTTGTACAGTAAACGATCTCAAAGCAAAAGCTAAATAATTGCTTTAGCGTTTTTTTGCATAAGCAAATCATTTTTCATCACAACCATTTATCTCAAAAAGTCATAAGATATGCATGTTTTGTGTATTTGGCTGATGAGTGAAATGTTTGGTCCTTTTGAGTTTATTTTGGCTGGTGTTTTGGTAGGGTTTTGTGTCGGTATTACAGGTGTTGGTGGCGGCTCACTGATGACACCCATTCTAATTAGTTTGTTTAGAATTGAACCGCATATCGCAATTGGTACAGATTTGCTCTATGCCGCTATTTCAAAATTCTGCGGCTCAATAGTCCATGCCAAAAAGCTCAATATTGTGTGGCCAATCGTGCTTTGGTTAGCGGTGGGAAGTATTCCCGCGTCTTTTGCGACCTCTTGGGTACTTGAGCATTATTTGAGTCATTCTACACATTATAAAACGGTCTTAACTATGGTATTGGGCTTTATGCTCACACTTACCGGTATTTCTATTATTTTCCGCTCACGCATTGAAAGGTTTTTCATGCGCTTTCGTAAACCAGATACCATTCAAATCAATGCTGAAAATCTAACAGCCAATAAGCGCCTTTATGTGGTGATCATGGGTGTCGTGCTAGGTGTGTTTGTGACCTTATCTTCGGTGGGTGCAGGTGCCTTTGGAATCATGGCCTTGATTATCATGTTTCCAAACCTACCCATGATTCGTATTATCGGTTCTGATGTGGTACATGCCGTCTTGCTCACCTCGGTCGCAGGTTTAAGCCATATGAGTGCAGGTAATGTCGATTTTGTACTCTTGATGTGGTTATTGGTTGGGTCTATTCCTGCCATCATTATTGGCACTTTAATCAGCTCAAAAATGCCAGAAAAACTGATTCGTAAAATTTTGGGTATCACCTTATTTGCTTTAGGTGTCAATTTTATGATCAATCCAGTGAAGGCAAAACCAGTACAAAAACCTGCTGTTGTAGAACAGCACACACCTGAAAAAACCACTAAAGTTTAAAGGATAGAACGGGTTAATCGATTTTTTTAAACGATTAATCCGTGCCAACTATAGCTTTATCATTCTCGTTTCATGGTATATTCAGTAAACAGAAAACCAGTAAGATCCAGTCAGTGACAGCAATGAATACTTTACAGTCCAATCCAGTTTCACAGCCAGATATCGATGATGTTAACATCAAAAGCATTCAACCTCTTGTAACCCCTGCCGAGCTAAAAGCAGAGTTGCCATTGACAGAAAGTGCCTATCAAACCGTATTACATGGTCGTGAAACCATTCGTAATATTCTTGATGGTTCAGACAAACGTGTCTTTGTTGTGATTGGCCCATGTTCTATTCATGATCCAAAAGCTGCTCATGAATATGCAGATCGTTTGAAAGTACTCAGCGAAAAGGTAAAAGATACGCTTTACATCGTCATGCGCGTTTATTTTGAAAAACCACGTACCACAGTGGGTTGGAAAGGTTTGATTAACGATCCAGATATGGACGATTCTTTCAACATTGAAAAAGGGTTACGTATCGGACGCAAACTTTTACTTGAGTTGAATGAAAAAGGCTTACCTTGCGCAACTGAAGCACTCGATCCAAACTCACCGCAGTATTATCAAGATTTAATTTCATGGTCAGCAATCGGCGCGCGAACAACTGAAAGCCAAACCCACCGTGAAATGTCGTCAGGTCTTTCATCGCCTGTAGGCTTTAAAAATGGTACCGACGGCGGTTTGACGGTTGCGACCAACGCGATGCAATCGGTTAAACACGGCCACAGCTTTTTGGGCCTCAATGAAAATGGTCAGGTTTCGGTCATTCATACCAGCGGCAATCCGTATGCACATGTGGTACTGCGTGGCGGTAATGGTAAACCAAACTATGATGCTGGCTCAGTCGCTGAAGCAGAAAACGCCTTGGCCAAAGCGAAGGTTAGCAATAAAATCATGATCGATGCCAGCCATGCGAACTCAAACAAAGATCCGTACTTACAGCCTCTGGTTCTAAAGAATGTGACCGAACAGATTTTAGAAGGCAACAAATCGATTGTTAGCCTGATGGTTGAAAGTCACTTAAAAGGTGGACGTCAGGATATCCCTGAAAATCTGTGTGATTTAGAGTACGGCAAATCCGTTACAGACGGCTGTATCGATTGGGACACCACTGAACAAGTGTTACTTGAAATGCACGAAACACTCAAAACCGTTTTGCCATCACGTTAATTTCTTATATAAAAAAAGCTCTCATTCATGAGAGCTTTTTTTTACATTTCAAATTAATCAGTTGGATATATAATTTTCACTAACTTGATTCGATTGCCGTCCATTTCAATCACTTCAAAATAAATTGTTTCGTACACAATCGAGGTACCCACCTGCACTTCTGTTTGGGTCTTGTCTAAGATTAAACCTGCCACACTGATATAGTCAGCATGATCTGGCATCAGCTCAATCATGCCTAACTCCAATTCAAGCTGGTACAAGTCCAGCAGACCATTGGCATGCCACGTACGCTCATCGACTTTAATCAAATCCAGTTGTTCGTCGGCATCTGGAAACTCACCCGCAATCGCTTCAAATACGTCTAGCGGTGAAATCAAACCTTGTACCACACCAAATTCATCACTGACCAAGACCAATGAACCTTTTGAGGTTCTGAGTGTATTAATTGCATCAATCACTTTCATTTTTTCAAAAATGAAAATAGGTCGCTGACGTTTGAGTACATTCGAAAGTTCATCTGGATCATCTAAGGCATCAATCAAATCCTTAGCACGTGCAATTGTAATGACTTTATCCAGACTTCCTCGACATACCGGAAACAGACTATGTGGCACTGAGAGAATTTGTTTGCGGATAACGTCATGATCTTCATCGATGTTGATCCATGAAATTTGCGTGCGAGGCGTCATGATCGAGGCCACCGAGCGTTCTGCAAGTGTCAATACACCTCCAATCATATAACGCTCTTCACTCACAAAAAGGCCATCCGTATCTTTTTTATCAATTGGCGTACTGATTTCGTCTTTTTCACCCATCAGTTTAAAAATTGCATTTGCAGTCCGATGACGCAATGGAATTTTGGCTTGATGTTTTTCCACATTACGCTGCGAAAACTGATTAAAGGCTTCAATCAAAATTGCAACGCCAATACCCGAATAGATATACCCTTTTGGAATATGGAAACCAAAACCTTCTGCAATCAAGCTAATCCCGATCAACAACAAGAAGCTTAAGCACAGGATCACCACAGTAGGATGTCGATTAACAAAGTTAGTTAATGGCTTAGATGCGATGAGCATGACAATGACGGCAACAACAACGGCTGTCATCATGACATAAATGTTATCGACCATACCGATCGCGGTAATGACAGAATCTAAAGAGAAGACTGCATCAAGTACAATAATCTGCGTTACCACTGCCCAGAAACTGGCATAGGCCACTGAAGAATTTGTTTTGATTTCAGGCTTGCCTTCCATTTTTTCATGCAGTTCTGTAACAGCCTTGTATACCAAAAATAATCCACCAAAAAGCAGAATTAAGTCGCGACCGGAAAAACTATAATCGAAGATAAAAACCAAAGGTTTGGTTAAAGTAACCAGCCATGAAATGACAGACAATAATGCCAAGCGCATGACCAAAGCCAATGAAAGGCCAATCACGCGTGCTTTATCACGTTGTTCAGGAGGTAATTTGTCGGCCAAAATGGCAATAAAAACGAGATTATCAATCCCTAAAACAATTTCCAATACAATTAAAGTAAGCAGTCCCACCCATATTCCTGGATCTAAAAGAAACTCCATCTTTAGATCTCCATCTTCTTATTTAAGGATGAGTAACACAATAACCTACACGGCGACGGATCCATATGGATAACCTCTACTTTTGAAAAACTTAAAATCATTATGCATAATTTTTTAAGGTTTTTTAATTTTTTTGTGATTTTTAAATATTTTTTTACGTTCAATTTTTTAATTAAAAATAACTTATCGTATTTCTTTGTAAAACTGACAAAACAATCGTTATTGAGTCGATCAAGTCTTTAAATCACCATTTATTTCACAAATTTTATTCATGTAAATACACTCAAGATGATTTTAAGTCAGCTTATTGATCAGTTTTCTAATCAATTACTTGACGTATGAAGTTGTTATAATATTAAAAAATATGATCAATCTCTCAAAGTTACAAAATAATGTTTTAAACATCAAATAAAAAGCAAAATTCATAAATTATAAATTCCTATAGTGATTAAATAATAAACAATATATCAATATGATAAATATGGGAATTTTAATGAAAAATTCGTGAGAATTTTATCATGATTTAAATTACTATTTAATTTATCAATATACTTTGTGTAATTTTTATAACAAGAAAATTACTCTACTTTTACAATGTTTATTTAATGCAAACTTAAATAATTTCTTTAAAGAATGACCAGTTAGGTTATATATTTTAAGCGCAAGTTGAAAAAAATACGTTGCTTATAATTCAATATTTAAAATAAGATTACATTAAGGGATGATAATTAAAACTGTTGAGGATGCAGCTATGACTAAAAAATATGATCGCTTCTTGCCATCAGAGAAGTCCTTCGACGTAAATAACTTTCCTTATTACTGGATCAGTCAAGTTCATGCCCAATATGTGATTAATATCGATAATGTACTGAAAAAATACGGTCTCGATAATTCACGACGCCGCATCTTGCTGGCACTTTATTCAAGACCTAATGCCAGTGTTTCAGAGCTGTCTGAAATGGTGATCTCAAAAATGTCCACGACCACCAAAATTGTCTATCGCCTTAAAGATGAAGGCTATGTAAATACCTACTCTTGCGATGGTGATGCTCGAATTACACGTGTAGTGCTTACCGATCATGGTATGCAAATGATACACAAGATTAATGATTTGACTGGTGCTGTACTGGAGCAGTCTTTCGAAGGCCTAACGCCTTTGCAAATTGAAAAGATGATCGATGGCCTAAAAATCCTGTTTAGAAACCTTTCCAATTAGGGCTTGTTGAGAATTAACAAACTTTACTGGTTCATTTATAATAATGGCATGGAAAGATACATACTTACTGATGCCCAATGGGCAAAAATGGAACCACTTTGTCTAGGTAAAGCCACTGACCGAGGTCGTAGTGGTAAAGATAATCGATTATTTTTAGAAGCTGTACTATGGATTGCTAGCACAGGTAGTCCATGGCGTGATTTACCCCCTCATTTTGGTAAATGGAATACGGTCTTTAAAAGATATCGAGACTGGGTTAAAGCAGGCGTATTTGAAACTATTTTTGCAGCTATAAATGAAGATGTTGATTTGGAATATGCCATGATTGATGGAACAATCGTTAAAGTTCATCGACATGGTCAAGGTGCAAAAGGGGGACATTAAATCAGTCTATAGGTAAATCACGAGGTGGAATGACATGTAAAATTCTTGCCCTAGTAGATAGTCTAGGCAACCTCATTAAGTTTCGATTGATGCCTGGTCAATATCATGATTTAGCAGAAACTCGACCTTTAATTGAAGATATTGATTTTCAAGCATTACTAGCGGATAAAGCTTTTGATGCAGATTGGCTCATCCAAGAACTTGACGAGCGGAAAGTGAAAGTGGTTATTCCACCAAAATCTAATCGTAAAGTAGTAAGAGAGTTTGATACCTGTATGTATAAATGGCGTCATCTCATTGAAAATTATTTCTGTAAGTTAAAAGAATTTAAACGTATAGCGATGCGTAGTTGTAAAACAGATACGAATTTTAAAGCCATGATCCAGTTGTGTGCGAGTTTAATTAACTTTAGGTAATTCTCAACAGACCCTAATCAAAAAAATTCAGTTGATTGGTTTGCTTAGTGCGATTGAGCTTAGGAACATAGGTACACTCAAACTCTTCAACTGGAAAACCTTCAATAAAAGATTCAATATCTGGAATGGTCAAACTAAGCCACTGATCCAGGCGCTCTTCGGGAATCACCACCACAGAGCGCTTTACATCGCCTGGCTCATGGAACTCTCTCATCATAGGATGATCAATCGCATCCATGGTAATCATGGTCGCTGAACGAATCACTTGGTCATCAATCTTGCAAATCTCATAAAGTGCCGCAATAAAAAACGCTTTTTTATCCTTACGTCTTACACACCAACGCTGTGGTTTGCCTTGAATATATTTTGCTTCATAAAACTCAGTGACCGGAATCACGCCAAATTGACATTTGGTGGTTGGCTCAAAAAAACTTGCCTTTTGTAATAGTGTTTCGCTTCTCGCATTGTATGTTTTCTTAGCAATCGTGAGGTCTGTTGCCCATTTAGGTACCAGACCAAACATGACCTCGCGCCATTGATATTGACCATCTTTTTTGAACATTAAAGGCAAGCTATAGCCTGGATAAACCTCATCCACATATTCAAAATCAATCATGGGCAACTGCTGTTGTTTCAATTGCTCCAATGTCAAAGGTTTAAAATTGGCACACATAAATGTTATCTGAGGACCTATTTTGATTGGTGTCTTAGTGTAAAACCGAGACGGATTGAGGGTCAATTCATTACACGTAAATGGATAAAAAAACCGCAACATATGTTGCGGTTTTTTTCGCGGTACACGGCTTACCTAATTACCTGTGTAACCTTTAAGTTTTAAACGTGCAGCATGTAGTAGAGGTTCGGTATAACCAGAAGGTTGTTCACCACCTTTGAAAATCAAATCTGAAGCAGCTTGGAATGCAATTCCTTCAAATTCAGGCGACATCGGCGTGTACTCTGGATCATTGGCATTTTGTTCATCCACTACTTTCGCCATACGCTTAAGCACCTCTTCTACCTGTGCTTTTGTCACAATACCGTGACGCAACCAGTTTGCAACGTGCTGTGAGGAAATACGTAAAGTCGCACGATCTTCCATTAGGCCAACGTTATTAATGTCTGGCACTTTTGAACAACCAACACCCAAATCAACCCAGCGTACAACATACCCCAGAATACCTTGGCAGTTATTTTCTAGCTCTTTGGTAATTTCATCGGCAGACCAGTTGGTTTCTGTGGCTAATGGTGGTGTCAGCAAGTCATCAAGTGAAATCGGCTGTGTACTTAGCAGCTCTTGTTGACGCTCTGAGACATTGCATTGATGGTAATGGATGGCATGGATCACCGCACCAGATGGTGAAGGTACCCAAGCACATGATGCACCTGCTTCGGGATGCTCAATCTTGGTGTTATACATGTCTAGCAGCATGTCTGGTTTTGGCCACATGCCCTTACCAATTTGTGCTTTTCCACGTAAACCTGCTTGCAAACCAATCATAACATTGCGGTTTTCATAAGCTGGAAACCACTTTTGTCCTTTAATCTCACCCTTACGAACAAAAGGACCGGCTTCCATGAAAGTATGAATCTCATCACCAGTACGGTCCATAAAGCCTGTATTAATAAAGATGGTACGATCTTTGGCTTGGGCAATACAGTTTTTCAGGTTGACCGAAGTACGACGCTCTTCATCCATAATACCGACTTTGAGCGATTTTTGAGGTAAGCCAAGCGCCTTTTCAACGCGCTCAAACAGCTCAACTGTAAAAGCAACTTCCTCTGGGCCATGCATTTTTGGTTTTACAATATACATCGATCCTTTGCGCGAGTTCTTAATGGTATTTTGACCTTTAATATCCACCACGGAAAGCAGTGGCGTAATCAAGGCATCCATAATACCTTCGTAAATTTCTTCACCATCAACCAAAATTGCAGGGTTAGTCATCAGGTGCCCCACATTACGTAGCAGCATTAATGAGCGGCCATGTAAAGTTGTGGTTCCACCAATCAAGTTTTTACACGTACGGTCTTCACTGAGTTTACGCGTGATAGTTTTACCATTTTTTTCAATTGACTCTTGCAATGTGCCTTGCATGAGCCCTAGCCAGTTACGATAACCTTCGACTTTTTCCTCTGCATCTACCGCAGCGACAGAATCTTCTAGATCCTGAATGGTCGTGATCGCAGCTTCAAATACAAGGTCCTTCACTCCTGCTGCATCTGTTTGACCAATTGGGCTGGTGGCATCAATTTCGATAATGACATGCAAACCATTATTTTTAAGCACAATTTCAGTCGGTGCTTGCTCATCACCATTAAAACCAACAAATAAGGCTTCATGTTTTAAAGTTGTGGTTTCACCAGATTTTAGTTGAATCACCAGTGCATTGTGCTCAACGCTATATTTCACGGCATCTGAATGAGAGCCTTGTGCCAATGGGAATGTTTCATCTAGAAAGTTTTTTGCAAATGCAATCACTTTTGCACCGCGCGCAGGGTTGTATCCCTTGCCTTTCTCTGCACCACCTTCTTCAGAGATGACATCAAAGCCATATAGGGCATCATAGAGTGATCCCCAACGCGCGTTGGCAGCATTCAGTGAATAGCGTGCATTGCGTACAGGCACCACCAATTGTGGTCCAGCCAGCAGTGCAATTTCTTCATCCACATTTTCTGTGGTAATTTGAAAATCTTCAACTTCAGGTAATAAGTAACCAATTTCTTTCAGAAAGGCTTTATAAGCACCTAGTTCAAATGTGTTATTGCGATGCCATTCATCAATTTGAGCTTGTAAATCATCTCGCTTCGCCAAAAGTGCCTTATTTTTTGGGCTCAGATCGACAACGACCTGCTCAAAGTTTTTCCAGTAGGTTTCACTGTCTAACCCCGAAGCAGTTAACGCTTCATTTTCTATAAAATCGTAAAGTTCTTTCGCAATCGCGAGCTTGCCTTTTTGAATACGTGCCGTCATCGTCTTTCCTGATATTGCTACTTTTTATACAAGAGATTCTAGTATAACCATTTATACCATTCTGAATAGCAGAATCACATTGTGAAATAACAAACATTTCACAGTAAAATTAAGCACCCAATTTACTTCATGCGTCTTGCAATCTCAGAATCTGAATTCTTGGTTTAAAGTTTATAAAGTATGATCTATGTTAAAAAATAGCCAAAAATGGCTGGTTTATTCAACATATCCAAAACAACATGATTAGTTATAGCAAAATTTTTAGATTATTAAACAGATTTTAAAAATAATTTTTATATAAATTTAAATCTAATAAGGCATTCAAAATGAATGCCTTAACTTTAATTATGATGTTTTAGCGTCATCAATTTGTCGGTGAGCTGCGTGTAAATAATCGTCCGACTGCATTTCAAGTAACCGCGAACGAGTTCGCTCGATTTCAAATGCCAGCTTCTCACCTTCGTATAACTCAATAATTGAATCTTGCGAAGTGAGTAAGAGCTTTACGCCGCGATCGTAAAATTCATCAACCAGATAAATAAAACGACGTGTGCCTTCGGAGAGGTAATCATTTAAATGCGGAACATTGCTCACTAAGACTGTATTGTAGATATTGGCAATTTCAATAAAATCGGCTGGACTACGTGGCTTAACACACAATTCTGAAAATTCACACCACAGTACATCTTCGGTATGACCTAAGGTTTCGACAATCCGGTTATTAATGGTAATCGGTTCTTGAGAAATCATTTGTGAACGGGTAATTGCCTCAAAACGCTGGGTCATCCATTCACTTGCATCGGTACTTAACGGATATTTAAACAGCTGTGCCTGCTTGAGAACGCGAAGACGATAGTCCACACCTGCATCGACATTTAAGATGGTACAGTTTTTTTGCAATAAATCGATGGTAGGTAAAAAGCGGTCACGGTGAATACCGTTTTTATATAGTCCTTCTGGTGCAATATTGGAGGTAGCCACCAAAGTCACACCACGCGCAAACAGCTTTTGAAACAGGTCACTTAAGATCATGGCATCGGTGACATTCGATACAAAAAACTCATCAAAGCAGATAATCACGGCATCTTTATAAATTTTGTCTGCAACTTGATCGAGAGGATTGCGCTGCCCCGAAAGCTTGTTGAGCTCACGATGTACATGCTGCATGAAATGATGAAAATGCATGCGTGTTTTACGACGAAATGGAATTGACTCAAAAAATTGATCCATCAGCCAAGTTTTGCCACGCCCAACACCGCCCCACATATATACACCTTTTGGTGAAGTTTGACGGCGAAAACGGCGAAAAGCCTTTTTAGATGCCTTATAACGATTTAACAGTTCTTGCCACACACGCTCAAGCTCACTGACCGCTTGGGCTTGAGCTTCATCTGGCATGAATTGTCCGGACGCTAGCGCTTGTGCATAGCGTTCTGCTGGCGATAAGGGCGTAAAAGCGGTATTGTGCGAAGCGCTACTATTTGACATATCGTTCTGTGCTATCTGGGTCTGATGAAAAGTATATTAGATGTTGGTTGAATACATATAGAACTTTAGCTGCATAATGCAACACAACTTATTTACCATAGCGCCGGGGGCTTTGTCCAAACCATCGCTTAAATGCATGATTAAATGCAGCAGGTTCAGAGTAACCAAGCAATTCTGCAATCATTTCAATTGAGTATTCTTTATATTCCATAAGTTTGAGTGCTTTATCCTTAATTAATTGTTCACGTATTTTTTTATAGCTGGTGTCGTGTTGCTGTAATTGGTGTCGAAGTGTTCTCTCAGGTATATTTAGCGCAAAAGCCGTTTCTGCCATCGTTGGAATAACACCTTGTTGTAACTCCAGATAATCATGCACTTGCTGCACGAGCAGTGGTTGCTTTTTTTGCTCGGCATTTAAGCGATCAATTTCTGTCTGACATTTCACCTCATATACACGATGCGTAATTGCATCGGCAGATGGAATTTTTACATCCAACACATCCGCATCAAGGCTAAAAGCCGCACACGTATGGCCAAAATGCAGATTAGGACCATAATAATCGTAATATTGATGCAGTATTTGAGGGTTTTGAGGTGCTGAAAATGGCAATTCAACCCGAATCTCTGGCGCCATAAGCCCCATCATTTTATAAATATCTTGAATAAATTTATAAGTGCCTGAGACTTCACACTGTGCTCTGAGCAAACCTATTGAAGAGTTTAAATCTGATGGTCGGTATACCAAAGAAGTTTTTGCTGTGGTCGTGAGTAGGTCTAGCTCACCTGAAAGATGAGTCAGTTTTTGATATTCAATGCCTTTACAAATCGCTGTGCGGATACTGTCACTCGTAACAAGCAGCATCAATAGAGGACCATATCCTGCCAATGCATAATGCTGCCCAATAAACAGTCCGTTTTCAGGCGCAACATCTTTTCCAATCACATACTGGATGTCCCACTCAAGTGAGTCATGAATGATCGAGTTCGGATCGATTGCATCGAGCTTAATTCCAATGGATGCCAAGCGTGTATCTACGTCGATACCCGCATTCCGCATACCTTGGATAAGATACATAAGTCCGAGGATGGAGCGCTTCATTCTTTCAACTATATTAAAACTACCAAAATGTTTTACTATAAATACCAATTAATTTTAATTGCCGAATCTATCAATTTTAATGGCAGTGCAATCATGGAATTTACAGATAGCAGTCTTTAATCTCATGCTTAGGGTTTAACCAAGGAATAAATCATGCAGCATGCATCCCATCAAAAGATTCAAACAATAAAGATTGCCATTATTGGAGCAGGTTTTGGCGGTTTAGCCATGGCCATTCGACTACTCCAAAACAATATTCGTGATTTTGTCGTGTTAGAAAAAGCCGCAGATTTAGGTGGAACATGGCGAGACAATCAGTATCCGGGGGCAGCCTGCGATGTTCAGTCACATATGTATTCCCTTTCATTCGCTCCCAAAATTGACTGGTCTAAACGCTATGCAGAAGCCGATGAAATTTTTGGATATATGCAAGACCTAGCAGCGCGTTATCAATTCAAAGAATTTTGTCGTTTTGAACATGAAGTCATTTGCGCAAAATATGATGAAGATGGATGTCATTGGCACATCGACATTAAAGATCAAGCACCACTTCAAGCCCAATTCTTAATTTTTGCTTCGGGACCATTACATGTTCCGCAAATCCCGCATATTAAAGGCATTGAAACATTCAAAGGAAAAGTGTTTCACTCATCTCAATGGGATCACAGCTACGATCTAAGTAATAAACATGTTGCATCGATTGGCACAGGTGGTAGTGCAATTCAATATATCCCCGAAATTGCACCTCAAGTCAAACAGCTTTACGTGATGCAGCGCACCGCAGCATGGGTTATTCCGCGCGATGAACGACGTTATTCAAAGCTGGATCAAACATTATTTAAACACTCTGAAGCGTATCGCAAGCTGCATCGTACTCGACTGTACTGGAGTAATGAATCGCGGGTTGTACCGATTGTTAAACCCACCATGATGAAATACGGGCAAAAACTGGCAGAAGCATTTATTCGTTATCAGGTAAAAGATAAGCAACTTGCCAAAAAACTTACACCCGATTTTGTCATGGGGTGTAAGCGAATTCTAATATCGAACAAATACTTCCCGACGTTTAATCGAGAAAATGTAGAACTTGTTACAGACGGCATTCGGGAATTAAAAGCACATAGCATAGTGACCAATGACGGCAAAGAACGCCCCATTGACTGTTTGATCTATGGCACGGGCTTTGTAACCGATCCGCGGATTTATCTAAAAAAGTTTGAATGCTATGGCAAGCAAAATATCGAACTCAAAACAGCGTGGAAAAATGGTCCAGAAAGCTATTATGGTATTTGTACGGCAGGCTTTCCAAATCTGTTTCAGTTACTCGGCCCCAATACCGTATTGGGCCATAATTCAGTGATTTTCATGATTGAATCACAAGTCGACTATATTCTACAGTTAATTAGAAAAGTCGATCTGTCACAATGCGGCGCCATCGAAGTTAAACAAGAACAACAAGATCGATTCAATCAAAAAATTCAACAGCAATTACAAGGTACGGTATGGCAAGCAGGAGGATGTGTCAGTTGGTATCAAACCCAAGAAGGAAAAAACTTTTCACTCTGGCCAACGTATACATGGCAATACTGGCTTCAAACCCGTAAAGTGAATATCGCGGATTATCATCTCTGGTCAAGTCGGGATGCAAAAAAGATTGCAGTATAATTGATAATCGTCATAATAAGTAAGTTGTCTACAGCTTACTTATTTCATGCAATCTCTTCTTCTTATTACACAAATTTTAATTGTGGGCGCTCTGGGTTATTTTTTGGGACCTCGTTTATCTCAAACATTGCAGAAGCTCGTATTTAAAGTACTGCCTTATTTTTCTTATTTGCTACTTATGGCGGTCGCTTTTGAATTTAGCTTTGCATTTCATCAGCTCAAAGATCCACAACAAATTTTGCCAACTGCGCTGATTCTGGCTTTCACGACCACATGTGCTTCGTTTGTAGTGTGTATGCTTGCCTATCAGCTTTTAGATCGTGATAGCGTGCAAGGTAAAATTTCATTTTCACTATTTTTAAACGCAATTAAAAATATCAGTCATGCCTGTCTGGCCTTAATGCTAGGGGGCGCGATTGGCGCCATCTGTTTATGGCAAAACTGGGATCCGCACTTTAATAGCTGGTATTTATTGTTATTGTTTATTTTCCTCATTGGGGTTGAACTGGCTTTTACACGCCTAGACAGATCATGGCTCAGCTGGAAAATACTGGTGGTGCCATGTGCTGCAATTTTAGGATCTTGCTTGGCTGCATTCGGGTGTCATTACTTTCTACACGACCTTTCACTTAAAGAGACCTTCGCACTCTCCCAAGGGTACGGCTGGTATTCGATGTCTGGTATTTTACTGACACAGCTACATTCTAGTGAACTCGGTGGAATGGCGCTCTTGACCGATTTGTTTCGCGAAATTTTTGCAATATTGTTGATGTATTGTTTTGGCTGGCGATTCCCTCGCTCGGCAATTTCTAGCGCAGGTGCGACATCGATGGATGCTACGCTGGCCATGGTCAAACAGTCATGCGGCACACATTATGTGCCGTATGCGATGGTCAGCGGCATTATTCTGTCATTGCTTGCACCCATCCTGATGAGTTTGGTGCTGATGCTTTAAGCAAGGCTAGACAAAATACTTTTCAGCATGTCGTTTGGATTTTCTGCACGCGTGATTGGGCGACCAATCACCAAGTGCGTTGAGCCATCCAGCATGGCTTGTTTCGGTGTTACGATGCGCTTTTGATCATCAGCATTGGCGCCTTCAGGTCGGATACCTGGCGTAACCAATGAAAAATCTTGACCTAAACGTTCACGCAGCATTTTTGCTTCTTGCGCCGAACATACCACACCATCAAGACCGCTTTCTTTAGTGAGTTGTGCTAAGCGTTTCACCTGTTCAGACGGCTCAATATCTAGACCAATATCACGTAAATCTTCACGACCCATCGAGGTTAATACAGTCACGGCAATCAGTTGTGTCTGATAGTTTCCTGCCTTAAGACGTTCTACGCAGGTTTCCATCATTTTACGACCACCCGAGGCATGAACGTTCACCATCCATACCCCCAAATCCGCTGCCGCACATACGGCTTGCGCTGTGGTGTTTGGGATATCATGAAATTTCAAATCAAGGAATAGTTCAAAACCGCGATCTTGCAAAATTCTGACTGTTTGTGGCCCATCGTGAGTAAACAGCTCTTTGCCTACTTTGACACGACAAAGTGATGGATCGAGCTGATCTACAATGCTCAAAGCGTCATATTGGCTCTTTGCGTCTAAGGCAACAATAATACTCACGAATCTAATTCCACAGCTTAAAATTCGGGTAATTATAGATGGATTCATGCGTTGCACAAAGCATGAATGTGGTTTTTATCAAAAAAAGCGTCTAAGACAAGTCCAATCGACCTTATCTTTGTTCAGAGATCAGTATTGCACGCGTATCTGCTTCAAGTGCCTCGAAAATATGTTCCTGATTGGCTGGATAACAAATGTAATCGCCCTCGTTGAGAATCTTAGGCTCAGATGTCAGCCCAACTTTGGCTTGACCTTTCATAATCACAATGTGCTCAACACTTCCAATTGGATGCGGGTGACTTAACCTTGGCTCTCCCGGCTGGGTGGTTAAGATATACACATCTCGACGAGCACCCGTAGGACATCCTGCAAGAAGGATTGCCTGATAATGCGCTACTTTGGATGAAACCGATGGGCCATCTCCAAATCGGATAATCTGGGTCTGAGGGCTATGACTTTCCATTAATTTTGCAAAAGGAATATCCAGCGCAACGCACAGCGCCCACAAAGTCTCCAGGCTTGGATTACCCTGAGCTGCTTCAAGTTGCGACAAAGTCGATTTGGCAACCCCAGCTCGCCGTGCTACTTCTGCCAGTGACAAACCAGCTTTTTGTCTTTCTCGTTGTAAATTTTTAGAGACAATTTCAATGGGCAACGACATAACTCACCATAAAAAACGATTGTTCGTTTTGACGAACGATATAGAATAAACTATTATAACGTACGTTCGTTTGATATAAAAAACAATCATGCCAATAGCGCACAGTTCTTTAATTAAAGCCATCATGCTGATTTCTATTGCAATTGGGATTGTGGGTATCTCACTCGGTTCTGTGGCTGCTAGCTTTGGGCTTCCTATCTGGATTCCAGTACTATTATCTGTGAGTGTTTTAGCGGGCGCGGCAGAGTTTACTTTTATCGGTATGGTTGCTTCTGGTGCACATCCTGTTTTTGCAGCATGTACAGGTATCCTGATTAATTTACGTCACTTGCCTTTTGGCTTATCCGTCGCAGAATTTATCCAAAATAATCGTTTAAAATTTTTGGCCTGCCATATTATGAATGACGAAAGTGTCATGTTCGGTTTAAGTCAATCGGATCTGGCACTCAAAGCTAAGGCCTACTGGTTCTGCGGTATTTGCGTTGCAATTTTTTGGCCTTTAGGCGTTACATTAGGCTATGTTTTAGGGCGCTATATTCCAGATATTTATGCCTTTGGTATCAATGCCGCTTTTCCAGCAATTTTATTTGCACTCATTATGCCCATGTTGAAAAATAAGATAACCCGAAGACGCGCGTTTATTGGCGCAGGACTTTCACTGGCTTCAATCCCATTTCTTGCAACAGGATTACCTGTTTTAGTGTCTATGTTGAGTCTTATAGTAGGAAGAAAATCAAAATGAACGACAATGGAACAATTGTCTTTATTGGGGTTATGGTGCTTGCAGTTGGTACTTATCTGATTCGTTACGCTGGCTTCTACCTCGCCCACCAAATTTCCTTTCAAGAAAAACACAAGCAACTCATGTCTGATGCAGCATGCGTGCTGCTATTTACACTTGCCGTCTTTAACACGCTATTTGACGAAGATCACTTTAGCGGCATGAGTAAGCTGATCGGTGTGCTGGTGGCAATCATCATTGCTTGGAAAAATGGCTCACTGGTATTGGTCATTCTTTCTGCTGTAGGTACCACTGCAGTTTTACGCCTTATTGGAATCAAATAAAAAAATGGCCCTTAGATAAGAGAGCCATTTTATTTGTAATCATCACAACTTAAAAAACTAGTCTGTATGCTATTTAAAGTGGATTACGATTTTGAGGTTCAGGTTGAACATCTAATACGGTTTTTTCGTGTCTTACACTGGCTGCGGCCTCGGCAGCAGCTATCTGAGCAGTTTGAATCTGCTCTTTACGTAAGTATTCGATATCTTTACGTAGTCTTTTAATTTCCCAGCTTTTCTGGATTACCTTAAAGACTAATACACCTAACAATAGGCCGATGACAACGCCGAGCACCAAAGTCAGTAAGAGTAACAAGCCCAATCGCATAGCAGGAACTTGAGTAAACAATAAGTCGACCGGTAATTCTGTTGGATTTTGAAGTACCAATGCTAATGAATATCCGAACAAAATAACGAGTAATGCGACAAGTATATAACGCATAAAGACCTCATTTTATTGAGTTTATAATTTATTTAGTAATTGCCTCATTCACGGCATCACGAAGTGCTTTACCGGGCTTAAAATGAGGAACAGCTTTTGCAGCAACTTCAACCGATCTGCCTGTTTTAGGGTTACGGCCTACACGAGGTTCTCTATGATGCAACGCAAAGCTCCCAAAACCACGAATCTCGATACGATTATCATTTGATAATGCATCGATCATTTGGTCGATCATGATTCTGACTGCTTCTTCAACCAAAGGTTCAGCCAAATGTGGATTTTTTAAAGCAATACGTTCTATTAAGTCAGACTTGTTAAGTGCTTCAGTAGTCATCGATGACCTCTTTAATTATTGCTGCTTTGAATTAAGTTTTATAATAACCTGTTTAAATACAAAACGGTAGCGCAGTACACTAATACTACGCCACCGTTTACAGTAATTGTATAAAAAGTACCAATTAGTTACACTAACCGTACTTTTTTAACAGTACTTATTTCATTTGCGCTTTAATCAAGTCACCAATAGTCTTAGGACCATTGTCTTGAGATACAGAAGCTGTACGAAGGTTCGCAACCGCTTCTTTCTCTTCAGCTTCGTCTTTCGCTTTGATAGACAAGTTGATAGACCGAGATTTACGATCTACGTTGATGATTTTCGCTTCAACTTCTTGACCAACTTCTAGGAACTTAGTTGCATCTTCAACGCGATCACGGTTGATTTCAGATGCTTTAAGTGTCGCTTCGATTTCGTCACCTAACTTAACAGTAGCGCCTTTAGCGTCTACAGCAGTTACAGTACCTTTAACCAACGCACCACGTTCGTTCGCAGCTAAGAAATCGTTGAATGGATCGCTGTTCAATTGCTTGATACCAAGGCTGATACGGTTGCCTTCAGCGTCTACAGACAAGATAACAGCTTCAACAGTGTCACCTTTCTTGTAACGACGGATCGCTTCTTCGCCTTGTTCGTTCCAAGAAATATCAGACAAGTGTACTAGACCGTCGATACCACCTGGTAAACCGATGAAGATACCGAAGTCAGTGATTGACTTGATCGTACCAGAAACTTTTTCGCCTTTCTCGTGTGCTTTAGCAAACTCTTCCCATGGGTTAGCACGAGTTTGTTTGATACCAAGAGAAATACGACGACGCTCTTCGTCCACTTCAAGAACCATAACATCAACTTCGTCACCAATCTGAACAACTTTAGATGGGTGGATGTTTTTGTTAGTGTGGTCCATTTCAGATACGTGAACAAGACCTTCAACGCCTTCAGCGATTTCTGCGAAGCAACCGTAGTCAGTCAAGTTAGTTACACGTGCTTTAACGATAGAACCTTTAGGGTAACGGCTCATGATCGCTAACCATGGATCTTCACCAAGTTGTTTAAGACCTAGTGATACACGGTTACGCTCGCGGTCAAATTTAAGTACTTTAACAGTAACTTCTTGACCCACTTCAACCACTTCAGATGGATGCTTGATACGTTTCCAAGCCATGTCTGTAATGTGAAGAAGACCATCAATACCGCCAAGATCAACGAACGCGCCGTAATCAGTAAGGTTTTTGATGGTACCAGTAACAGTTTGACCTTCTTCAAGCTGAGCAAGCAGCGCTTCACGGTCAGCTGAAGATTCAGCTTCCATTACCGCACGACGAGAAACAACAACGTTGTTGCGTTTTGCATCAAGCTTGATTACTTTGAACTCGAGCTCTTTACCTTCAAGGTGAGTCGTGTCACGGATAGGACGAGTGTCAACCAATGAACCTGGTAGGAACGCGCGAACTGGACCGATGTCAACAGTGAAACCGCCTTTTACTTTACCAGAGATAACACCAGTAACGATTTCGCCGTCTTCAAAGATTTTTTCAAGTTTAGTCCAAGTTTCAGCACGTTTTGCTTTTTCACGTGATAAAACTGTTTGACCCATACCGTTGTCAAGCGCTTCAACAACAACGTCAACAGTATCACCAACTTGAACTTCAAGTTCACGTTGATCATTTAAAAATTCAGTACGATCAACAACGCCTTCAGATTTAAGGCCAGTGTCAACAGTTACCCAGTCACTATCGATGCTAACAACAACACCTTGGATGACTGCACCCTTTTCTACATTGAGGTTTAATTCACTTTCTTCAAAGAGGGCTGCAAAAGATTCGGTCATGATATACCTGATAAAGTCAGCGGTCTTGGATCAGACAAGGCCGGTTAAGTTAAGTCTCTACATAGTCCGTGTAAAACTGATCAAGCTATGCTTCAACTGATTGTTAATTTGTTTTAGGCCAAACGAAGGTCGATGTAATCTGTCATTAACTGAAAAACATCGTCGATAGATAACGCCGAACTGTCGATAATATAGGCATCGGGTGCAGGACGCAGAGGGGCAACCTCTCGTTCCATATCACGCTTATCACGCGCCTGTATATTGGCCAAAATGTCGTTTATTTTAACATCAAGCCCCATACCCTGCAACTGTTTTACACGGCGCTCTGCGCGAGATTGTGCCGATGCAGTGAGGTAAATTTTCGCTTGTGCTTCCGGAAAAATCGCAGTGGCCATATCACGGCCATCGGCGACCAAGCCCGGTGATTGTATGAATGCGCGCTGGCGATCGAATAATGCTTGACGAAGCTCTGGCACAGCAGCCACCTTCGATGCGTATTCACCCACATGCTCTGTTCGAATCGTTTTGGTGACATCTTGCCCTTCCAGATCGATCGATATTCCGCCAGATTGAGTATTAAATTGAATATCCAAATGCTGTGCAATCTTCACACATTCATCTAGCTGATCTGAAAGCTGATCGAGTAGTTGTTTGTTGTGCAATGACAGCCCCAGCAAACGATACAATGCGCCCGAGTCTAGAAGATGAAATCCGTAATGTGATGCAAGCTTTGCCGCAAGCGTTCCCTTACCTGATCCACTTGGACCATCAATTGTAATGATATGCGCTGTCATTGAATTATGGCTAACCTATCAATTTTGCTAATTTTGAAAAACCTAGTGTAATGGCTGACTTGAGTTGTGCAAGAATTAATTTACTTACAAAGGGTACTTTTGCTGTTAATTCAATCGTATAAATCACTCGCGTACGTGTATCTGAGAGTGCTTCAAACTCGATAATCCCAATATGATGCTTAATTAATGGATTATGAATCAATTTATATTCAATACGCTTATTTTCTTCTAAATAAGTGATTTCTTCTTGTATGGGTTTAACTGGACCCAACCCCATTCTTCGAATTGATCCAATTCCATCTGGCCGTGCCGGATCAGATGAGTCTTTCACACGCACAACCTGTATAGGAGCAAATAGCTTGTTATAGGCAGAGTGTTTAGACAAAACATCAAAAACCTGATCGATAGACGCATTAAATTCTTTTTTTACCGTTATTGCGTTCATATGCTTTCCTTTGACAATTCGAATTGTCGGATCAACATACCCAATTTACTGCAATTACTCAAGGTGATCATGTCGACCAAACATGAGCATTTAGGTCAATTTAATCCGGGCTTTGCGCACTATATTGCAATCGAAGTAAGCGCTTTTGTTCACGACGCTTTTTAAAAAAGTCACTCAGTTGAGTCGAACATGCTTCTTGCAAACATCCATACTCATAAATAAATTTATGATTGAAATAGCCCAAGTTTAAAAGTTGACGGGCGCTCACAAGCGAACCGGCCTTTGGCTCAGTCGTTGCAAACACGACACGATGTATACGCGCATGTACTAAAGCCCCCACGCACATTGTGCATGGCTCTAAAGTGACATAAAGGGTCGCATCTTCGGGAAGTCGATAATTTTGAATTGACTCGCATGCCATTCGGATGGCACGAATTTCAGCATGTGCAGTGGGATCATGCAAACTGATCGGCGCATTGTAACCCGAGCCAATGATCTTATTTTGGCTCACAATAATCGCACCCACTGGCACCTCGTTACACGCACCAGCAACAGCGGCTTGCTCGAAAGCAAGCCGCATCCACTGTTCATCTGTTTCTTTTTGATCAGACATTTTGCTTAATTCATAATGCCGTAATGCTTCAATAGCTCATTCCAGCTTGCAATATCCGTTACTGGCGGATGGTCACCTAAAATCCCTTTCAGACTTAAATCTTGGGTATTTTTCCATGCAGGAGACAAATCCTTATCGACCAGACGCGCACGCACTCCCTCTACAAAGTCAGGATGGCGAATTTTCCAGTCTGAGATTTGCGCTTCAAGTTTAAACACTTCGTCCCATGCATGTACTTTTCTGCCCCATTGCCACAACAACCAAGTGATTGCAGCAGTGCTTGGAGAGCCTTTTTGCAAGTTTTCACTGGCCTGACGTAGCCAGTCACTTCGAGCATCGATTAACCCGACAATCGACTGATAATCCTGTTCGAAGTTTTGACCCTTACATACACTATGAATCACATCGAGTGAATTTTGTAGCGGACCCGCTGCAACAGGACGATGCAAACTATTTAACGTGTCATCAATGGCTCTAAAGTTTCCTGCTGGATAATGATTCCAGTCGATATCCAGTACTTTTTTAAGTACATTGTCACGCTGTGCATCGCAAATGTGGGTCGCCCAGCCGATACTATAGGCCCCTGCCGCGGTCATGATGGAACCCGTTAATCCGGTAAACAACCCTACAGGCCCACGGTCGGCCAGAAAACGACTGGCTCCTACATCAGGATAAAGGCCGATATTGATTTCTGGCATTGCCAAGCGTGAGTACGGGGTAACCAGTCTGAACGGTGCAGCCATAAATAGACCAAGACCACCACCCATTACATAACCCTCACCCCAAACAATGATGGGCTTGGCATAGTTATGTAGCAGCAAATCAAGCGCGTATTCTTTTTCAAAAAAACGATTTGCACTGTCGACTTCCTGATTAATCACCAGTTGTCTTAATTTGCGTACATCTCCACCTGCACAAAATGCTTTTGGCGTAGTGGAATCCAACCAAATGGCTTTTACTTCGTCATCTTCATGAAACTCTTCAAACACCTGCAACAGCGCGGTGACAATCGACTCATCAAGTGCGTGTAGGGATTTCGGACGGTTAAGACGGATAATACGCCAACCATTACTTGCTTCTTCAACAATTAAATCCGGATGATAACGTGTTACGTCGGAAGAATTACTCATGCGTCCAGCTGCCAGTCTATTGGCTCAATGCCATGTTGTTTCAGATAATTATTTGCTTTGGAGAATACTTTACATCCAAAAAATCCACCACGATTTGCGGCAAGTGGAGATGGATGCGCTGCTTTTAATACCAAATGTTTTTCACGATCAATACGCTGACCTTTACGTTGTGCGTAAGCACCCCATAAAATAAAAACAATATGTTCACACTGCTCATTCAATACATCAATCACGGCATCGGTAAACTGCTCCCAACCTTTGCCCTGATGTGAAGTCGGCTGCCCTGCCTCAACGGTTAAAACACTGTTCAGCAATAATACACCTTGATCCGCCCACTTGGTTAAATCACCATGCTTGGACAATGGTATGCCTAAGTCAGTATTGAGCTCGTGAAAAATATTTCGAAGCGAGGGTGGCAGCGTAATGCCTTTTTGCACAGAGAAACTTAGCCCATTGGCTTGGTTGGGCCCGTGATAGGGATCTTGTCCTAAAATCACCACTTTGACATCAGCCAACGGTGTTGTATTAAGCGCATTGAAGATTTGCTTACTTGGCGGATAGATGATCTTGTCTTGATTTTTTTGCTGCATCAAGAATTCACGCAGGTCATCCATGCGTGAACTTAACAAAAATTCCGCTAAAGAATACTTCCAACTTTCATCCAACTGAACTTTACTGAGTTTTTCATGTTGTTGCTCAGTCAACTGCATTTTTTCATCCTAAACGCTTATTTCATACCATGTAATGATGAGTGATAGGTTGAGTTAAACCTGAACCTGTAACTCAACCTGTGGATTTTTAAATCGATTACCTTGCTTTAACTTCTCATACATGAGTGCATCTGTCCATTCAGTTTGCACTTGTTCTGAGAAAATAATATCTTGCAAATGAAGTTGTCCCATTTGCGGGTTTTCAATATCTTCAATAAAGCTTTGCGCATATCCTGTATCTGTTTCATGCACAATCACAGAATATACCTCGACATCCCCTTCACCATTTTGAGTGATGGTTGAGTTAAGCACCTGTTGCGCTAGATAAAAGAAAATACGTGAAAATTGCTCCGCAGATGGCGACACTGGCAATGATACCCAACGCGCACTAAACTGTTTGCACGCCTGAATATATTCAGGACTGTCGTCTTGCCAGAAACAGATCGCATGATCAAAACTGTCATACAGCTCTTTAATCACACCTTTAAGCAACCCAAAATCGTAAACCATCTGACCATGATCGAGTTTATTGGCTTTAAGTAGCAATTCAACTTTATAGCTGTGACCGTGGATTGAACGTTTGCAACGATCTGAGGTACAGTTACGCACAATATGCGCATTTTCAAATTTGAATAACTTACGAATTAACATGCGTCCGATCAAACTTCGACAACTAGATCGTACATTATAGATCAATTCGTCAGGCATTACATTTCTTTTAACGTTACTGACAATTAGCAAAACGTCTTAATTCAACTCAATTACGTATTTTTCTTCTTCAAATACCTCAAAATTCATGATTGCTCTACTAAAAATTAGTCCATAGCAGCTTTGGGCACAGATGCTAAACTACGAGAATACACATAAACTTTTTTATTGATACGCACCAGATCGCTCGTAAACTGACGTTTACGTTCACTGAACAACACCTCAATGTAAGCTCTGAAATAATCTGAGCGAACATCGAGCAAATTTTTAAATTTGTTCCGGTTTTCCGCACTGACCCCCTTAAAGGCATCAAGCGTCCACAATTCATCTACACTTTTAAAGTACCCCATATTGGACATTTTTTCTTGTAGTGCGTTTTGAACGACTGCCGGATTTAAACTGGTATCCAAGCTGGTCAAGAGTAGCGTAGATGCCGTATTAATATTGACTTTGGTCGGTGCATTTGAAGGTAATGCTGTGACATAAGGACGTATTAAATCAAAATTTTTACCCTCAAATCCACGAACCATACGCAGCTCATCCACACTATGAAATTTTGTGTTGGCTGCCAAATAAGGACGGCTCAAACCTTGATAATAGCTACTTTCTGCGCCAGCAGAACCCGACACTTCATCATTACGATCTTGCCAGTCAATCACTGCTTCACTTAACTGTGGTGACAATCCCACACGTACCAGTAACTGCTCAAACCATGCTTTGGCATTTTCATCGACTTTATCTTGCGCATCGACCAGATTATTCAGATTAAACTTTCCCGATTCGTCTTTTAATACGCCAGAGACAAAACCATCTTCAACCGGAAACGGCGGCATGGGCTGAGCCCAGATTTCTGCTGAATGATCTGCTTCAGCCGCATTTTGTGCATCTTGCACCAGCAATTCGGAAAAAAATGCTTCGGCACTTTTTGCATATAACAGGGATTGGTTTTGACGGATTAGATATCCTGTATTTTGTGCCGTATTGCTCTGATGTTTTACAATAGATGCTGCCAAAATCATTGCCAAAGCCACCATTACCAGAATCGTGATTAACGCAACGCCTTGCTGTCGTTTCATCGGTTTATCCTTTGGCCTATGATCCGTTTACACTCATAAATTGAGTATCTAAAAGCGGAAAAATCCATTCATAGTTTACATCTGAACGCTGTACATCAATCTTAAGCCCCCGCGGCAGACGCTGCATGCTGGTAGGCTGACTTAAATCTGCACCCGCCTCAGGCCATTGGTTGAGTATCTGCGGATTCAACACCGTTATCCGAAATTGATCTACATTTTTAAGCAGTACACTCGATTCTGGCTGCTCGTTGTTGGTGATATTCAGGCTACGGTATTTCAACCGATATACCATCTTTTCACTGGGTACATAACGATATTCAATACGTTCGTATGGCGCGAGGCCCTCTTTGAGCGGATCGTTCACTCCTGCTTTGCTAAATTGCAAACTGGTATCAATCAGGCTGAGTGCAGGCCGGATTTGTCCGTTGATATTCGCCGTCATCGGGATGAGCTGAAGTGAATCTCGAAGTATAATTTGATAGGCATCTTGTAACTCAAAAATCTGAAGCTCATGTTGCTGGTTGCGTTCCTTGGTCTTAATCAGATAGTCAAAAATTTTCCAGCCCAATGCAGAAAGAACCGCAAAAATCGCAATCGCCACCAAGAGCTCAACCAGCGTAAATCCCGATCTTTTTTTCATGAGACGTTTTCTTTAGGCGGATAATTGAAAAACACCATATGCGTAATTCCCGCTTCAACTTTGTTTTGCTGAGGATCAAAGCGGCTGATCTGAATTTCAATCCGCTGTACGTTTGGGCTAATCGTCGCCTGCGCAGTTTTATCGACTTGCCATGTTTCACCCTGAGACGTCACTTGCTTTGAAGATGTGCCTTGCATCCATTCACGATTAATTTGCATCATGGCGGCTTCATTCATTGCCACGAATTGTGCTTTAGTTCTTAATACGGCATTGGCTGTGGACTGAGTATACTGCATACCGAGCTTGGTCAAGGCCACCGCAGCGGTTGCAAAAATCGCGAGCGCCACCATCACTTCTAATAATGTAAACCCTTTAGTTTTCATTTATTTTACCCAAGTGATCGACTTCAATTTCTGCACCGACTGGTGTCTGGGCAGAATAAAACTGGATGCGAACAGGTTTGACTTCGCCATTTCCTAACCAGACCAACTGAGGCGCCTGTTGCCCCACCAGATCCTGATTCGATGCGGCACGATAATCGTAATCTACAGGCCGAATTTGAAAGCTGACATTGGCAGGCAATGAGCGCACTGGAAGGTCTTTGTAGACTTGCCATTTGTTATTGGCCTGAATGACGGTTTGAGCAGACGGTTCTATGTACTCAAGTATCTGGTAGCCAAATGGGCGTACATCGGTTTGTGGGAGTGTTGCCAGCGCCAGAATTCGCCCCTGATCTGTAGCTTCGCGATTAATACGCTGTAAATCCAAGAGAAAGAACTCGCGCGCCTGCATGGCTTTACGCTGATCTACACCACTTATATTCAACACTATCAGTGACGCTAAAATTCCAACAATCACAATGACCACCATCAGCTCGACCAAGGTAAAACCGGACTGCCGCAGTGGTTTATTGTTCATGTAGATGCTCTAAACAAAATGAGGTTCTTGAAGATGTTTTGGAAGCGCCAATGCCTGATCAATATAGGCCACGCGTAAAGTATCGCGAGATCCTAAATAGCGCTGATAAAAGCTCGAATTTAAAATAGCCGCTGCGCCATGGGTCAGCGACCAAATTGCAGCCAAATAGTCGCGCACCGGCATGGTACTATGAATTTCTTCAAGATATTTTTCAGTCATGTTGATGATGATTCTCAAGCGCTGTTTGCGCACCTGATACAACTCTTGAAACAGATGATAAATTCCCTGACCAGTGGTCGATAAGCGTTCTTCGATTTGATGAAATAACACTGTACGTTCAGGATGATGTAAATGATGCAACATAAAGAATGCCAGATGCTCTGGAAAGGTTTTTTCTTTGTCCTGTACCATTTCTAGCAACATGCGCTCATTACGAACAATCAGCAGCATATACAATTCATCTTTACTCTGAAAATGCTTGTACAGCGTTCCTTTGGCAAGATCCAGTTCAGCAGCCAAGGCATCAAGTGTCATACCGGCTTCTCCATTGTCGAGAAGAAGTTGCTCTGCCACTTCAAATATTAATGCTTCTCTTGCCCTGAACTGAGCTTGTCGATCCATCTTCACGCCGTCACTCGCTTATCTATGTCATTTTAAAGTTATGTGTTTGCAAGGAGATTTTCAAAATTTTGACGTGTAATCAATGCAATCTCCTCGAGTGATTTATCATATACATCACTCAACGCTTTGGCTACATATGGCACGTATTTTGGTTCATTTGATTTACCGCGATACGGTACTGGCGCAAGATATGGACTATCGGTTTCAATGAGCAGACGATCAAGCGGCACTTGTTTGGCAACATCGCGTAAATCTTGCGCATTTTTAAACGATACAATTCCCGAGAACGAAATATAATAACCGCAGTCCAAAGCAGCTTTAGCGGTTTCCCAGTCTTCGGTAAAACAGTGCAAAATACCGTGTGTGGATTGCTCTGCACGAATAATCTCAATGGTATCGGTCTTGGCAGAACGTGTATGCACCACCACAGGCTTTCCGACCTGTTTAGATGCCTGCAAATGTCGCGCGAAACAGGCCTTTTGCTGATCGATGAATTCGGCGCTATGATAATAGTCGAGTCCTGTTTCACCAAGTGCCCAGACTTTTTCGGGTTGAGCCAATTCGACCAAATACTCTGTGGTTGCTCGTGCCATGACGTCAACGTCTTCGCACGGATGCACCCCCACCGTATATCCGACATCTTCATGGCGCGCTGCAATCGCCGATAACGCGATATGATCATCAAGATCGACAGAGATGCTCATAAATTTAGATACACCCGCCGCGCGCGCTTCGTTTAATGCCTGATCCAAATCGCCACCATATGGCGTTAAGTCGAGCATGGTTAAATGACAATGCGTATCTACAAACACAATTCTTTCCTAAAACTACATGGTAAAATTTGAGCGATCTGAGGACATACTACCTGCCAAAATTTTTTCGGCTTCAGTTTTATAGTATATACCTCGCTCTCCAGAGAGCTGTATGGCAAACCCTTGTGGTTTGATTCCAGCTTGCTTACGAGAAATCCAGATGACTTTTCCCGTAAGTGGAATTTTTAGTGTTTGTTCAGGCAAGGTTGCAAGAACAAATATCTCCTCGCCTAACGTGACTGATTCTCTAGAAGGAATAAACAAGCCGCCACCTTGTACAAAATGCATGTAACTGGCTTGCAAGGTTGCCCGATCCGGAATGTGCACATGAATCAGGCCGCCACTCATTCTCGATTCCATGTTCAACTCCCATTGACGTTCATGAGCTGAATAAACAATTGATCGATCACAAGATTGGTTTGAACATTCTGTCCGATCAATTGTTTTGAATGCTGGATCTGCGCATAAAGATCAAAGAGTTGTTCAAGTGCATACTCACCCGACAGTTCCTTAAAGTCCAAATCGATATTCTTAGGATCCTGATTTAGCTTGACACAAATTAAATCACCCAACAAGTATTCAAACATGATCAGCCAATCTGCCGCCGCTAGCTCTTTTTGCCACTTCGATGCAATCATCAAAGGCATATTTTTCTGTTTGACCAGTTTAATCCAGTCAGATACAAAATCACGGCGCTTGTTAAACCAGTCAGCTTCTGCAAGCTCTACCGCCTTGAGCGGCATGTCATTGCTCAAATTTAACAGAAGCTGAATTTCTGCTGGATCGAGCGTTGGTAGTTGTTCGATTAAATAGTCCTGTGCCTGATCAAAGGTCATTCGATCCAGTGAAAAATGCTGAAGGCGGCTTCGAATGGTTGCCGGAAGCTTCAGATAATGATCGGCAATCAAGATAATCAATACTTTCTCGCCGGGTTCTTCAAGCGTTTTCAGCAGCGCATTTGCAGACGCGATATTTAAAGCCTCTGCTGGCTCAATCACAATAACGCGCCAGCCATCGACGGTTTGCTGCACAAACGGCAGCAGATCGCGGATTTTTTCAATCTTGATCTTGGCATTTTGTTTTTTATTGTCGTCATCGGTAGTGATATACACATAGTTTGGATGAGTATCCGATTTAAGCCACTGACAACTGATGCATTCACCGCACGCACCTTCTGGTTTTTTTTGCGTGCACAACACCCAGCTTAAAAAATGCAATGCAAACGCATGTTTGCCACTGCCTGACTTTCCATAAAATAACAGGCCATGACCCAATTGAGGGAAACGCCCTGTGAGCGATTTCCACACTGTCGCTTGCCAAGGGTACACCTTTGCTTGATGCTGTTTCACGCCATCATGTCCAATTAATCAAAATATGAAACAGGCAATGCGTTTAAACGCGCCAGATCTTCAGGTGTATCCACACCCGGTGGAAGTGCACTGTCTGCAACAGCAATGGCAATACGATGTCCATTTTCGAGTACACGAAGCTGCTCCAAACTCTCAAGTTTCTCAAGCACACCTTGCGACCATTTCACGTATTCTTGTAATAGGCTCACGCGATATGCATACAAACCCAAGTGGCGATAAGCGTGATCAAAACTTGATGAAATCTGTTTCTGAGCTGCATCACGGTCATACGGTATGGTGGCACGACTAAAATACAGGGCTTCTTGCACATTGTTCATCACCACTTTGACAATACTGTCACGCGCGAACTCATCTAAAGAATGAATCGACTCACATAAAGTCGACATCGAACAATCTGGCTTAGCCACCAACAGTGATGCGACCTGTTGCACCAGTGCTGCAGGTAAGAGCGGCTCGTCCCCTTGCACATTGACAATAATATCGTCTTTGCCCCAGCCCTTAATACGCGCTACTTCACTTAATCGATCTGTTCCTGATGGATGAGCAGGATTGGTCATGACCACATCGATTTGCTCTGCACGACAGACTTCGGCAATTCGCGCATCATCGGTTGCAACGCATAGATCATCAAAACCCTCTACTTTTTTGGCCTGATCAACCACACGCAAGATCATCGGACGCCCATGAATCTCAAGCAATGGCTTTCCAGGCAAACGAGTACTGGAAAATCGAGCCGGGATGACAATATGTTTCATATGAATGTCCTAAGAAAAGCGAATTCCAAGTGTTGTAAGCTGCGCTTCGAGCAACGTGTAGCAGGCGTCGGATAAAACTGCCTCGACGGGAACCACCCAAATTTTTCGACTAAACTCCGGGTGCTGTTTTAGCAAAGGCAGTAATTTTACAGCATCTTTTTCAGTGGTAATAATGGCGTGCTGATCGTCAAATTCAAGATCTGCCAACTGGTAGTCGTGATGGTCTGGAAACTCATGACATTGAAAATCATGGATTCCCATCGACTCTAAAGTGTTATAAAACCGCTGCGGAAAACCAATCCCCACCACTGCATAAAAACGCTCATGACGATTAAAAAGAGAGACATCATGGGTAGGCGACATTAAATAAGGTTCACTTGGCTGTAAAAACATATTCAAGGGCGATTTAGACGCATGACCATGCTCGATTACTGTCGCGCCAACCAAACGCTGTTTGGACTCCCGCAGATAACCCTCGGGTAACAATTTTTCATTACCCAAACCGCGATTTAAATCCAGTACAATCCACTCCAGATCACGTGCCAGTGCCCAGTGCTGTAATCCATCATCACTGATAATCATATCAAGCTGATGATGTTCGATGAGTAACTCGATAGATGCTTGACGATTCGGGCCGACAGCCATCGGCACATGCGTAGACTGAGCAATTAAACAAGGCTCATCACCGACTTGTTCGGGTGTCGAGGTTTGAGTAACCAGCGCAGGAAACGGGCCTTGAGCACCATAACCTCGACTAATCACACCCACGCGAACGCCCTTGAGCTGCAAATAGTTCACCAACCGAATCAGTAATGGCGTCTTGCCGCTTCCTCCTACCGTAATATTCCCAATCACCATTACAGGTAGCGGCGCACGATATACCGATTTCAGTTTTGTATCGAATAAAGATTTATTTAGCTTTGAACCGGCACAATACAACCAAGACAGTGGACGCAGCAACACCAACCATTTGGCTTGACGGTTCCATGCATCTTGAATGATCTGTGCCAGAGACATGAATCTTTATTCCTCAAAATTACGCTGATGCAACTGGAAGTAAGCGCCCTGTTTATCTAACAGCTCTTGATGTGTACCTTTTTCAACAATCTGTCCTTTATCCATCACCACAATCATGTCGGCATTTTCAATGGTGGACAGACGATGCGCAATCACCAGTGTGGTTCGATTTTGCATCGCTTCATCAAAGGCTTTTTGAATGAAATGCTCGGATTCATTATCTAGCGCACTGGTTGCTTCATCCAAAATCAAGATTGGCGCATTTTTTAAAATTGCACGTGCAATGGCAATACGCTGGCGCTGACCGCCAGAAAGATTCAGGCCTTGAGCACCGAGTACAGTGTCGTAGCCTTGAGGTAAATTCATAATAAATTCGTGCGCGTAGGCGGCTTTGGCTGCTGCAATGATATCTTCATCTGCCGCACCTTCAAGCTGGCCATAAGCAATGTTTTCACGCACTGAACGGTTGAACAACACCACCTGCTGATTCACCATCGCCACTTGCTGGCGCAACACCGAGAGTTCAATATCACGAATTGGAATACCATCAAGATATAACCCGCCCGAAGTGGTTTCCTGAAAGCGAACCAACAAATTCACCAAAGAGGTTTTACCTGCCCCAGAACGACCCACCAATGCAATGGTTTGGCCTGCCTGAATATCCAAAGTAAAATCTTGAATGGCCTTTACACCAGCTGTGTATTCAAGTGTCACATGATCAAAGCGCACACCGCCTTCAAGTTTAGGGGTTAATACGCCAGTATTTTCTTCTGTCGGCAAATCGAGTACTTCAAATACCGAATACGCCGCCGCAATACCGCGCTGAAGTTTTTCATTAACATCGGTCAAGTTCTTTACAGGCTTAGCCAAAAGTCCCGCTGCGGTAATATATGCCACAAACTCACCCGCAGAGGTATCGCCTAAAATTTGTGGACGAAGTGCCAACCATACAATCAAGCTCATCGCCATCGCCATGACCAACTGAACCAGCGGACTGTTTAGATTTTGCACGATCACCATTTTCAAGCCGCGCTTTAAGTTGTCTTCAGATGACGTATAAAAACGCTTTTGTTCTGAAGCTTCACCTGCAAAGCTTTTGACCACGGCCTGACCCGCGATACTTTCTTGAACCACATGGTTCACATCGCCCATGGTGTTTTGCACCTGTATAGACAGTTTACGCATGCGCTTCGATGCTTTACGCACCAAAAAGCCAATAATCGGCATAAAAATAAAGATACATAACGTAAGACGCCAGTTGGTGTAGAGCAGATAACCCAATAACCCCATGGTCACCAAGCCATCTTTCACCATAATCTTTAATGATTCTGAGGAAGCTGCCGTGAGTTGCTCGACGTTGTACATGATCTTGGCAGAGATATGCCCAGAGGAATTGTCGAGGTAGTACTGCGAGGGCAGACGCATAAGCTTGGCATAAACTTCTTGTCGAATACTAAAAATGAGTCGACGCGAAATCACCGCAGTGTAGTATCCACCCATAAACAAGCCAAGACCACGGAAGAAGACCAGCAATACAATTAGCAAAGGAAACCAGTCTAAGTCTTCTCGACTACCGAGTTGAATGGCATCAATAATATATTTTAAGAGTTTTGCGACTGATACTTCGGTTGCGGCATTTAAACCAAAACCAATCAGCACCAACAAAGCGATACCCCAATAAGGTTTTAAATAGGATATTAGACGTATATAAACCTTAAAATCTTGCTTCACTCAATCAACCTCTAATTCGGCACTAGCATAATATCAAGTAGTGCTTAGCGTTCCTTAGCTTGCTTCACTCATCTCAATGAGCCAACAACAGCAGTGTAAACCACCAACATTCACCTTGAACAAATAAACATACTAGATGCGAGCTGGAGTTTAACATACTTCAATACTTGCACCGTATGGTTTTGGTGGCAGATGTTGTTGTCTTAAGCTTAAAAAAGTATGAATTTTCAATAAAAATAAGGCATCAATACCGTTCATATCGACGCCTTATTTCATACATAAAAGCTATAGCAAATCAGTCCGCGTATTTAAACCAAATAATTACGCATCTGGCAAACACAGGGTGAGAATACCATCTAGCTCATCAAGTGAATGGTACTGAATCACCAACTTACCTTTACCTTGTTTGTTGTGATCAATTTTAACCTGAGCACCAAAACGCTCAGATAAACGCTGGGTTAACTGCTCAATATCTGGTGGTCTTGCCTCTTTAGGCTTTGACTGTTTCGGTTGATTCCACTCGCGAACCAACTGTTCGGTTTGACGAACCGACAGGTTTTTATCAATGATGACTTTTGCAATCGCAATTTGATCTTTTGCCTTCAAGGCCAGAATGGCACGGGCATGACCCATATCGAGTTGCCCTTCTTGCATGAAGTCTTTAATCACATCATCGAGACTGAGTAAACGCAGAAGATTGCTGACTGTTGTTCTTGCCTTGCCTACCGTTTCGGCAATTTCCTGATGACTCAGACCAAATTCGTCATGAAAGCGTTGCAATGCCAAGGCTTGATCAATTGGATTGAGATCTTGACGCTGGATATTTTCAATCAGAGCCAATGCAATCGCAACCTGATCATTTAAATCACGAACAATTGCGGGAACCTGTTTTAATCCAGCCAACTGTGCTGCACGCCAGCGACGCTCACCCGCGATAATTTCATAACTAAACTGATCATCTTGAATCGGACGAATCACGATTGGCTGCATTACACCATGTTTTTCAATTGATGCTGCAAGCTCTTTTAAATCTTGTTCTTGAATAAATCGGCGTGGTTGATACTCACCACGCTTTAACAGATCAACATCGACTTGTTTTAGCTGACCATGATCAATTGCCTGTGCTTCAAGCTGGAGTTTTTCTTTTTGAATCGAACCAAGTAATGCATCGAGTCCGCGACCTTTTGCCAAACCTCGTTTTTTTGTGGTCATGCGCTGGTTCCTTTTTTCACTTTGCTTTTCTTCAACATCTCGGCAGCCAAGTTTAAATACGCCACTGCGCCTTTAGAACTTTTTTCAAAGTAAATAATCGGCAAGCCGTGTGCAGGCGCCTCGGCCAATCGAACATTACGTGGAATAACCGTATCGTAAAGCTTTTTACCAAAGAACTGCTCAAGCTCTGCCGATACATCACGTGTCAGTGCGTTTCGAGCATCATACATGGTACGCAAGACACCAGTGATCTGCAAATTCGGATTGAGCGCTTGCTGAATACGATCAATAGTCTGGGTTAAGTCAGCCAGACCTTCTAGCGCATAATATTCGCACTGCATCGGAATGATCACACTATCGACCGCAGCAAGCGCATTGACTGTAATGAGACTCAAACTTGGTGCACAGTCGATCACAATGTAATCAAACTTATCGCGAATGGTATCTAGCGCTTTTTTTAGAATAAACTCGCGACCATCCTGCTCTGCAATTGCCAATTCGACGCCTGCCAAGTCACGGTTAGAACCTAAAACTTTGTAGCCGACCTCGGCTTTGGTAATAGCGGTTTCAATCGGAACTTCACCCAGTAAAACATCGGTTACTGAATACAACAGGTCATTTTTTTGAACACCCGACCCCATTGTGGCATTACCCTGTGAATCCATATCCACGAGCAATACCCGTTTTTTCAATACCGCTAAAGAGGCCGCCAGATTTACAGCTGTCGTGGTTTTACCTACGCCACCCTTCTGGTTTGCAATCGCAATAATCTGAGCCATGAGAACCCCAAACTTAATTTTTTAATTGTTGCAATAAAAGCAAATGACGCTGCTCGTCCAAACGTGGAACACGCAGTTCGATCACTTGACATGAAAATTCAGTTTTTAACTGTTCGGCCTCTTCGGTCGGTACCAAGCCTTTCATTGCTGCAATCACGGTTGAATCGTGCATATACGGACGTGCTGCCGCAACAAAATCTGACAGCGATGCAAAAGCACGACTGGTCACCACATCAAATTTACCCAAATCTTGGATCGAATCTTCGTTTTCAACGCGGGTTTGTACTGCAATGACATTTTTTAATTTTAAATCTGCAATAAATTGCTTGAGAAAACGAATTTTTTTACCGTTCGAATCGAGCAATACACAATCACGCTCAGGCTGACACAAGGCAACAATCATGCCGGGCATTCCGCCGCCTGTACCAACATCTAAAAGACGCCCTGCTGGTAAATCTTTTAAAATGCTTAAACTATCAAGCAAGTGCTTGACCAGCATTTCTTTTGGATCTCGAATTGCGGTCAGGTTATATGCCTTGTTCCATAATACCAAGGCATCTTGATACTTTAATAACAATCCTAAAGCATCATCGCTTAGATTCAACCCAAGGGACTGACTGCCCTGTTTTAACTCTTGGAAAAATGGATGCATATCCGCTTCACATCTTAAAAATTTAGGGGAAGTATACCGATTTCTCGGTCTACGCCTAGTCTCTACCGCTTAGTGAATACACAGTTGACTGTAGAAACCTTGCTTAATTTGTTGATCTAACAGGCTTAATCGCTCTGGCGTGCCCACATCGACCCAATCTGCCTGCATTTTTTGTGCGCTTGCGCGTCCATCAAGCATGGCTTTTTGCAATAAAGGTGCCAAAGGTCTTTTGCCGTCACTTAAACCCGCAAACAGTTGAGGTGATATGACCGCCACACCACTATAAGTTAACGCCTCACCCGCTACTGCCTGCTCAAAGGTAAAGGCGCGCTGTTTGGCCAGTATAAAGTCGCCTTTTGGATGCTGCACAGGATTATCGACCAAAACCAGATGCACCAAATTATCATGCAATTCAATTTCAGTAAGTTCATTAAATGCCATGGTGGTCCAAACATCGCCATTTACCAGCAAAAAGGGATCTTGCCCTAAAAGCGGTAATGCTCGAATAATTCCACCTGCCGTTTCAAGCCCTTCACCTTCATGCGACCAGAGGATATTTACCCCCAGAGCAGCACCATCTCCAAGCGCCTCGACCAGTTTATCTCCTAGCCACGCCGTATTAATGACAATATCAGTAATACCAACTTTTTTGAGCTTTTCAATATGCCATACGATTAACGGTTTGCCGCCCACTTGAAGTAGAGGCTTAGGCGTGTGCAGGGTCAATGGACGCATGCGATTGCCGAGTCCGGCGGCCAAAATCATCGCCTTCATGCTGCAACACTCTCAAAGGTACCGTAAGTTTCTTTAAACTTAGGCAAAACTTTGTCCAGCATATAGCGTCTAAATTCGGCAAGCTCTGGGTAAGGCTGACTTTCTTCCAGCAAATACCACATGACTCGCGGAAGATCTTTCAAATATCCTGATTTGCCGTCGCGCACAAACAAGCGCACAAAAATCCCTAAAATTTTGATGTGTCGCTGAATTGCCATCCAGTCAGCATCACGCTTAAAGGTTTCAAAACTGCGCTCTGCTTTTACTTGAGCTGGCAACAATGCATAAAAAGTTTCAAACCATTGGTAAACACGGCTTGGGGCCCACTGCACGTAAGCGTCACGTGTAATCGAGATCAAATCATACGTGTCGGCACCAATCACTGCATCCTGAAAGTCAATCACGCCGAGTGTGTCTTCATTGCCCAGTTTCATGAGGTTACGGCTGTGAAAATCTCGATGCACAATCACTTGTGGTTGAGCCAGTGCATTTTTGGCGAGTAAATCAAAGGTCTGCTGAATTAATTGTTGCTCATCTACGTTAGGCTGAATCTCCAGCACAGGCAGCATCCACTCAGTCAGTAAATGCATTTCTGCCATCAATTTTTCGTAGCTATATACTGGAAATTGATCTTGAGGCGGTACCGATTGCAACTGAATGAGCTGTTTAAACGACTGTAAATAATAGGCATCCACCGTCTGGTCATTAAGTAAGGTCGAGAGCAACACATCGCCAAAATCCTCAAGTAGTAAAAAACCTTGAGCTAGATCTTTGGCCATAATATGCGGAACACGAACAGCATGCCGATCAAAAAACTCGTCAATTTGAACAAATGGCACACAATCTTCTTTTTCTGGTGGCGCATCCATCAACATATAGGTATTATTTTTGTATTCGACTCGCGCATAACGGCGAAAACTTGCGTCTCCGGCAAGAAATTGAATTCTAAAATCGCTTGAATTTAGAATCGAAGTAAGCCAGATATGTATCAATTGTTCACGTTGTGTATTCATTTGCAATAAAATCTAAAACGGGCTGAGATTTTGAAGTTCTAAGTGTAGCCACTTATAAACTTTTTCTCTATGATGCGACAATAATTAATTGCGTTTTAGCATACTTGGTTAATGACACAAATGAAGTATCAGTTTAAATTTAATCCGTTAGCAGCTGCTATTTTTACACTTTTGTGTGGTAGCACCATACAATCAAGCTATGCTGAAGCCAACGATACAGCTTCGACTGTGGACAATAAAAGACTCAAGGACAGCATTCAAAAAGCCTATCCGGGACAAGAGTTTTTTGAGCAGTATTATGTCGAGAAATCATCTCCAGAAGCTCAGGTGCGTGATACCAAATCATTGAGTTCCGCTTTTTGTAGCGGTACATGGATTACCCCGATCAGTCCGACCACACAAGCTGTTGACCCTAAAGAGGCCACATCTACAGTCACAGCAGACTATGCACATTACAATCCGAATGGCGATTCAGAACTTGAAGGCAATGTCCTGATTGATCAGCAAGGCCGATCTGTGCGTGCCGATAAAGTCACGATCGATAAAAGCCAAACCTATGCCAACGCGCAAGGCAATGTCCAGCTTGCACAAGCTGGATTGCTGGCCAAAAGTGATCAGGTCAATTACAACCTGAAAACCCAGCAAGGTGATTTAAAAAATAGCTATTACATTTCTGAGCAGCAACATGCGCATGGCCGTGCGGACCTGATTCAGCGCACTTCACCTGATGTACTGGTACTGCACAATGCCACCTATACCACTTGCCCACCGGAGCAAAAGCCAACCTGGAAAATTCAAGCCAAAGAAATTGAACTGAATCAGGAAACTGGGCGTGGTGTAACCAAAGGCACCAAGTTATATGTAAAAGATGTCCCTGTGTTGGCAGTACCGTATTTTAACTTTCCAATTGACGATCGCCGAACTAGCGGGATTCTTTACCCGAACTTGGGTTTCTCAAACGATGGTGGGCTTGAACTCACCGTACCGGTTTATTTGAATCTTGCGCCAAATTACGATGCAACAGTTACTCCGCGATATATTTCAGACCGTGGAATGATGCTAGAAAGTGAGTTTAGATATTTAACCGAAAATTTTGGTCAAGGTCGTATTTGGGGTGGCTACTTACCCAATGACCGCAAACAAAAAAATGAAGATCGTAAAGATTTTAACCTTTTGCACAAATGGCAAATCAATGACTATTTATCGGCTGACGCAGAGTACCATTACGTCTCTGATAAAGATTACATCACTGACTTAGACACCAATCCAGATTCTAAAACCGATCTGAACCTACGCCGCGCAGTCACCCTAAAGTATAAGAATCAAATTCCAGGTCTAACTGCTCAATTAAAAGTTGAAAATTTTCAAACGCTCGACAAAACAATTGATGATGTCGATAAGCCTTATGCTCGATTACCACAGTTCTTACTCAACTATGTGACGGGCAATCCGCTTGGCTTGCAATATGAATATAACAACGACACCGCATATTTCAAAAAGAACATCGACAATGCTGCTAATTATAGCACTCAACCAAGTGGAACACGTTTTTATAACCAGTTAGCGACACGGTATAATTATCGTACTCCTTGGGCCTTTGTCATTCCAGAAGCTTCGATTCGTAGTATCAACACCTTCTATGATCAAAATACAGTTGAAAATCTCGGATTAAACTCAGACAATAAAAGTAAATCGGTCGTCGTACCACAATTTACTTTAGATAGTGGTCTAATTTTTCAACGTGATGGTAAATATCTTCAAACTATTACACCGCGTGCATTTTACGCCTATTCACCTTATAAAAATCAAACAGATTACCCAAACTTTGACACTACATCCGCTTCAATCAACTACGATCAACTCTTTAGTCCGTATCGTTTCTATGGTCATGACCGTTTAGAAGATAACAACTTCCTTTCTTTGGGCGTCAGCTATAGCTTATTTGATACCGAAGGTCTTGAACGAATTCGTGCAGGTGTCGGTCAAAGTTTTTATTTCTCTGATCGTCGGGTGACTTTAACCAACAGTACTGACAGTGAAGATACGTCTAAAACATCAGGGCCGATTGTGAGTATCTCGAGCCAGTTGACCAACAAGTTTACGGTGAGTGCCAACTCGGCCTGGATGTCTAATGGCAATAATTCTCAGCACGATTTCCAAGCCTATTTCACAGGTGACAAAGGTAATCTTTATAACGTTGGATACTTTAATCGTAAGGAAATTGTAGATCGACAGTTAGCTTATGATGCGGCTGTTGCATCATTTGTACAACCCATCAAGAACAACTGGCGTATGATAGGCCATGTTCAATATGACTTCAGAAATAATGTCGCACGCGAATACCTGCTTGGCGTAAATTATGAGTCATGTTGTTATGCGATCTCTGTTTACGGCCGTTCTTACTACAACGATCTAGACGATCCGAAAGATCCGAACGTCAACGTTAAGCGCGCGGTGATGGCAGAAATCACATTTAAAGGATTAGGCGGCTTAAACAACAAGTTAGCTTCTTTAATGGAAAATCGCGTTTTAGGCTTTAAAGAAATTAATCAATCTTGGACACAACGTTAATGAAGACAAAGTATTTGAAACAGTTATTTAAAACAACCGCGCTGGCTCTGGTTGTTTCTTCATCAATGCAAAGTTTTGCAGCGCCAACAGACGAAGTCGTTGCAATTGTGGACAATAGCGTCATTCTTAAAAGCGATTTAGATCAAGGTGTCACTGAAGCAACACACCAGCTTGAAGCACAAAAAAAAGGGCTTCCACCCCAAAACTTCTTGCAACGTCAAGTGCTTGATCAGCTGATTTTACGTGAAGCCCAACTTGAAATGGTTAAACGTTATAACATCCAAATTGATGAAAAAACACTTAATGATGCTGTACTCAAAGTGGCTGGTCAGTCAGGTATTAAATCACTTCCTGCATTTCAGCAGAAATTGGACGGTATAGCGCCGGGTACTTATGCAGCACTTCGTGCTCGCATCAATGAAGATTTGGCGATTAATCGTTTACGCCAGCAGCAAGTCATGTCACGTATCAAAATTAGTGATCAAGACGTTGAAAACTTCTTGAAATCGCCTCAAGGTCAGGCGATGCTCGGCAGTCAAGTTCATGTCATTCATGCACGTATCTCCGCAAAAGAGGGAGTAGATCCGCAGCAGCTTGCAAAAGTTGCACAAGATGTAAAACAAGCCTTAAACGAGAGTAATGATATTGCAGCGATTGGCAAGAAATTCTCAACCAAAGATATTAAGGTTGAAGGTGCAGACATGGGATATCGCGATCTTGCCGACCTCCCTTCTGAGCTGGCTGCACGTGTCAGTCCACTTCAACAAGGTCAAACTACCGAGTTGATCAATGTTCGTGATGGTATTCATGTTTTAAAGTTGATCGAACGAAAAAGTGGCGATCAAAAAGCGATGGTTACCCAATATCAGACACGCCATATTTTGATTCAACCGTCTGAAGTCATCAGTCCAGGTATGGCCAAACAAACCATTGATAGCATTTATAATCGTTTAAAGTCGGGTGAAGACTTTACCACACTCGCTGCAACCTATTCTTCCGATACAGGGTCGGCACGTGATGGCGGAAGTTTAGGCTGGGTAACACCGGGTAGCATGGTGCCACAGTTTGAAGACAAAATGAAAAATACACCGGTCGGACAAATTAGTCAGCCATTCCAGACTCAATATGGATGGCATATTCTTGAAGTCACTGGCGTTCGTGAAAAAGACATGACTCAAGAATATCAGGAGCGTATGGCACGTCAGATCTTGGGTGAGCGACAGTTTGACAGTGAATTGGATAGCTGGTTACGTGAAGTACGTGCTCATGCTTACGTACAAATCAAAGATCCAGAATTAGATACAAAGTTGCAGCGTGCAAAAGCCATAGCAGCACAACAATAATCGTGATGAACCAGCATTTAGCTGGTTCATTTTTATATTCTAAATAAAAAAACCTCAGTCAATATGACTGAGGTTTTTTATTGAAACAGATTAACGGTTGTTAGAATCGTCGTCTTGTCCATCTTCGAATTTTGTATCGTTGTCAAAGCCAGAAGCACCTTGACCACCAAAGCCACCTTGACCACCGAAGCCGCCACTTTGACCACCGAAGCTACCTTGACCACCGAAGCCGCCTTGACCACCGAAGCCGCCGCCTTGACCACCGAAGCCACCTTGACTACCGAAGCCGCCTTGACCACCGAAGCCACCGCCTTGACCACCGAAGCCGCTACCTTGACCGCCGAAGCCGCCACCTTGACCACCAAAACCACCTTGTGGTGCACCAGCTGGCGCACCTGCTGGACGTGGGTTACGTGCAGGAACTACAGTTGAAATTGCATGCTTGTAAACCATTTGGCTTACAGTATTTTTTAGCAACACTACGTATTGGTCGAAAGATTCAATGTGACCTTGTAATTTAATACCATTCACAAGAAAGATTGACACAGGAATACGTTCTTTACGGAGAGAATTTAAGAACGGATCTTGTAATGTTTGACCTTTAGACATTTTATAACTCCAAAAAAATTAAAATCAGCGCAAAAAACCATCTTTATTTTTCAATTAAAATTTATAAAAAAGATAGTATGTAAATTTTGCTTTATCCATAAGAGTTTCGCAAGTCTTGTTGAGCCTGCTTTATAGTTAAATAAGTTTTAAAATAGTGCTTTTCTTGCAACGAACGTAACCAAGTGTATTGACGTTTCGCAAGTTGTCGTGTCGCGAATAATGCCTTATCTTCCATTTCCCTCCTATTTATGTGACTTTTATCACTTTTTAACAGAAAATCGAGTGCTTGACGATACCCGACAGACCGCATTGAAGGTAAATTTTCATTCAAATCGTATTTTTTAATTAAAGCTTCCACCTCATTTAAAAAACCGATATCCCACATTTTGAGCAATCTTTGCTCAATTCGCTGATGTAATTCTACCCGATCTGGCAGCAAAGCATAGTTATGAAATGTGTAACGATATGGTAAATTTTTCGGTTGCTCCATTTGTAATTGCGTAATCGGTATACCAGTCAATCGATAGACTTCTAGCGCGCGAATAATACGCTGGCGATCAGATACATTAAACTTTTCACCTGCGATCGGATCCACTTTGCGCAATTGTTCATGCACAGCTTCCCACCCTTCAAGCGCACCCTGCTGTTCAATTTCTGCCCGAATATCAGCATTTGCACTTGGAAGATTACTTGACAGTCCTTCAAGTAAGGCCTTGAAGTACAGCATGGTTCCACCAACTAAAATAGGCGTTTTGCCTTGCTGGTGGCACTGGTCGATCAAGCGCGTGGCATCATCGACAAATTGCGCAGCAGAATACACTTCTAGCGGCGTAATAATATCAATTAAATGATGCGGATATTGTGCCTGCTCTTCTTTGGTGGGCTTTGCTGTACCGATATCCATATCTTGATAAATCAATGCAGAATCTACAGAAATCAGTTCAAATTGACCCTGTTCATACAGTTCACATGCCAAGGCTGTTTTACCGCTTGCGGTCGGCCCCATCAAATTGATTACGGGCAAAGAAGTTGACATGAAAAACTATTCTCCTCGAGCAAAAAGCTTGTCAAGTTGATGAAGTGGAAATGCGCGCCATGTTGGACGGCCATGATTACACTGACTGGCGAATTCTGTCTGCTCCATTTGACGTAACAAAGCATTCATTTCAGACAAACTCAGCATGCGATGTGCACGAACTGCACCGTGACATGCCATGCCAGCCAAAATGGCATCACGTTTATGCATAAGCGCCTGCGCCTGATCATTTGGATCCAGATCATGCAAAAGCTCAGGAATCAGTTTCTCAAAATTGGCTTTATGCAAAATGGCCGGAACTCCACGCACAATCGCTTGATCATCACCATACTGATCAATATCCAGACCCAATCGCGCCAGCTGATCTTTTAGATCTTCAATCCGTGCCGCTTGCATACGTGTAATTGAAACCACTTTAGGAATGAGCAATTGCTGTGAAATCCAAAACTCGGGCTTATCCCACGCAGATTTCATTTGTTGTAATAAGATACGCTCATGTGCAGCATGCATATCAACAATAATCAGGCCTTCGGTATTTTGTGCCAGAATATAAATACCGTGCAATTGTGCTATGGCAATTCCCAGTGGAAACTCATCTACTTCGGACTCTGCTTGACGTTCTGCCGTATTTTCTACCGCTTCTGTTTGCTCACGCAAAGGAGCTAGATAACTTTTAAGGGCATTGTTGAGCCGCTCTGGATCACTCACAGGTTGTGGACGTCGCGAATAATCAACAGAATTGGGCCGACTGGCATTAAATTCGGTTAACAGCTCTGTTGATACGGCTGTAGTTGCCGCATGTGTGTGATCGGCCTCATGCGGTACTTGAGTTGATGCTGTTTCAGCGCGGTGCAAACTAAATTGTTCTTGATAGCTCGGCTGCGGCATGCGCTCAACGGACAATTGTTCAGGTTTCATGGCCTGAGACAACTCGGCCGCTGCGGTCTGAAATTGTGAGAGTGTTTCTTTGGCATAATGCCGTACAAACTCATGCACTTCACGCTGGTTTAAAAAGCGAATCTCATGCTTGGTGGGATGTACATTGACATCAATTTGTTCTGGATCGACCTCTAAAAACAGTAAATAAGCCGAATACTGATGACCATGCAAAATTCCATCGTAAGCCATGCGCAGTGCATGTGAAATGGTTTTATCTTTGACTATACGGCCATTCACATAGACATATTGCAAATCGGCCTGTGGGCGCGCGTCGGAGGGATGACCCAACCAGCCCGACAATCGCATGGAAATACTTTGCGTATCGAGCCAATAGGCATTTTGAGTAAACTGATGCCCAAGCAGTTGCTGAACACGCTGAAAACGCAGTTGTCCGCTGTCTGCTACAGGTAAATTCAAACGAACCTGATTGTTGTGCTCTAACATAAACCGAATATCAAAATGTGTCAGTGCCAGACGTCTGACAATTTCTTCGATATGTCCAAATTCGGTGCTGGGTTTTTTCAAGAATTTACGCCGTGCAGGAACATTAAAAAATAAGTCCTGTACACGGATGTGTGTGCCCTTTCTGAGCGCAACAGGTTGAATCGCTTGATGATCAAAGGCTGTACCATTGACTTCAACTTGATACCCGACGCCATCGTCAGATTGACTGCTCATTAGCGTTAAGCGAGATACGGCAGCAATGGATGCCAACGCTTCGCCTCGAAACCCCAAACTGACGATGGCGTGTAAATCGTCGGAAGTCTTGATTTTACTTGTAGCATGACGCATTACTGCCAGCGGTAAATCGTCACTGTGAATCCCCTGACCATTGTCGATGATTTCGATGAGCGTAGCGCCACCTTGCTCGACGCGAATGATCAGTTCGGTTGCGCCTGCATCAATTGCATTTTCAAGCAATTCCTTCACAACCGATGCAGGCCGCTCAATCACCTCACCAGCCGCAATCTGGTTGGCCAGCGCAGGATCGAGAGTATGAATACGTCGCAGATCGCGGGATTCTTGCAGCATGTTAAATGAGGTCCTTTAATTGTGCGTATTGCTGAGCATCATTCAATTCAATCGTCACATATCGTTCAAGATCATCTTCAGATTTTTCAATTTGAATGATGATATCCGGCTCTGGAATCTCGTTTTCTCCCTTCGATGGCCACTCAAATAAAAACAAAGCATGCGGAACATCCAGATAATCCCGAATCCCCATTAACTCAAGCTCATAGGGGTCGTTAAGACGATACAAGTCGAAATGAAATATCTCTTTTTGCTGGATACGATACGGCTCGACCAAGGTATAGGTAGGGCTTTTTACTGCTCCCTGATGACCCCGTGCTTGCAGAAAATGACGAGTAAACGTGGTTTTGCCTGCGCCTAAATCGCCAATTAAATACACCACACCTTCTTGGATCACACCAGAGAGTGTTGTTGCCAGTTTTTGTGTGTCGAGTTCATCCGCTAGGGTTAAACGAAGGGAATACTGCATTACGCTCATACATGATTCAATCGGACTGTGTATAATACCATCCTGAATGTTTAAAAGCCTATGATCAAGTAAAAAGCTGCTTGCTTTTCAGGCAGCCTATCTCTCTAACGATATCTCCAAAATGGCCAACATGACCGCACACGAATTTATCCCTCCTACTCGTCAAGGCGTAAGTGCCAGCAAAGTATTTTTACCCACCATGCATGGCAAACCACCTGAAACAACTTTTGCTTACCTGTGTGCGCATTTTCCTCATATATTAGCCTCAGAATGGCAACAACGCTTCGATGATAGACTAATTATCGATGCTCAAGGCCAAACGCTGAGTGTAGCTAGCCCCTATTTATCCAACCAGCATATTTTTTATTATCGTTTTTTATCGCATGAAATTGCAGTGCCATTTCAGCATGAGATTTTATTTGAAAATGAACATCTACTGGTGGTCGATAAACCACATTTTTTAACCATGACACCCACCGGCAAGTATGTACAAGAAACACTACTGGTTCGCTTAAAACAAAGTGGCCAAACTCCCGATCTAACTCCAATCCATCGTCTTGATCGTGAAACGGCGGGGGTGGTGATGTTTTGTAAAAAACCTGAATCCCGCGGTGTGTATCAATCTTTATTTGCAGCGCGCGATGTGCAAAAAACCTATCATGCCATCGCCCCTTATCATCACACGCTTCAGTTTCCTCGCACAGTTCGACTCAACATGAGCAAAGGTGATCCGTTTTACACCATGAAAGTCAATCCAGACGCCGAGCCGAATAGTGAAACCTGGATTGAATGCCTAGAATATTCAAACCATTGGGCAAAATATCATTTAAGCCCCAAAACCGGAAAACAGCATCAACTTCGTGTGCATTTGGCTCATTTGGGGCTTCCTATCCAGAACGATCCGCTTTACCCATTTTTGGCACACAAAGCCGATGATGATTTTTCTAACCCCTTACAGCTTTTGGCAAAAGAAATACAGTTTGTCGACCCCATTACACAAACTGAAATGTACTTTTGCTCAAGACAGTCACTTTCTTTGTCATTTAATCGTAATGACAACCACGCTATTTTTTAGTTTTAAGATTGAAATTACAAATTCTTGCTTTAGAATAAGTCATTAAAAATTAAAAAATCGTTTGGTTTTTATTCATGCGAAAAACAGAAGTTTATCAGGTTCGACTTGATTCACACGAAAAGAAGCAGGCCTTTGCTGTTTTCAAACAATTGGGGATTACACCGGCACAAGCCGTGCGTCTTTTTTTCAAGCAGGTGGTTTTAACCAAATCCATCCCCTTTGCAATTGAAAATCAGAACATCGATATGGAACAGCTCCTCAAATTGCGTAAAATCAAATCGCAATCTAGCGCTGTTAATCCTCGTGAAAATGATCAAGCCGATAACGATCTACTCATGGATAATCATATGGATGATCATGAAGCACTTTTTGATGAGCTTAATGCCTTACTCGGTGAGAGTGATCAAGCGCCATAATGTTGCAGTTTTAAACAAGTTTTAACGTTCTTCGTATTTGATTTTGGTTATGCTTCTTCTCTATGACACATAATAATAAAGCTGGAGAATCGCATGATCGTTCGACGAGCCACTGTAGAAGATTTAAATCAACTCGCGGTATTGTTTGATGAATACCGTCAGTTTTATGGCGCATCATCCAACTTAACGCAATCCTATGATTTTTTAAAACAACGCTTTGAAAACAAACAGAGTGTCATTTTTATTCATGTCAAAAATGATGTTTTTACTGGTTTTATTCTGCTTTATTTGGGCTTTTCATCTGTCGCCTGCTCGACCTATTATATTTTAGATGATGTGTACGTTACGCCACTTTATCGCCGCCAAGGCTCTGCAAAGCAACTCATCGATACTGCCATTTTGTTTGCACGCCATGAAAATGCGCTCAGAATCTCGTTGGAAACCCAAAAAAACAATATCGAATCAATGCGTTTATATCAAAAAATGGGTTTTGTGCTGGATCAGGAATTTCAAACCTATCACTGTTTTCTTAGGTAGACTGCCTGGCTAAATGAATCTGTGCATCAGACAAATAGATCCAATCCCCTTGTGCTAATTCAGGTAAAACCAACTGCCCGATTTGCTGACGGTGCAGCGATTCAACTTTATTTCCAACCGCAGCGATCATGCGTTTGACCTGATGATATACCCCTTGATGAATCGTCAAGCTTAAATGATATTCATCAAGCTGTTGAACCGCGGTCGCAGCGAAAAGCCCTGTTTCATTACGTAGTTCCACCCCTTGCTCAAGCTGACTCAGCTGAACTTCAGTAATCGGATCTGCCGTGTGTAGATGATATACCTTAGGGACATGTTTTTTAGGATGGGTTAAGGCATGCAGAAATTGCCCGTCATCGGTCAACAGCAGTAGTCCAGTGGTATCTTGATCGAGCCGTCCAACTGCTGCTATTCCACGATCGATCAGAATATCTGGCAGCAAACTGAATACACTCTGATGATGCTGAGGTTGATGCGAACATTCAAAACCTTGTGGTTTATTGAGCGCGATATACACCTTTTCACGATAGATATACGATTCACCAAATACACGGAACTGCAAGTGCTCGGTCTGAACGCGCAACTTTAAATCGGTAACGGTATCCTCTCCTATAGACACATGCCCATTTTTAATGAGCTGCTGGCAATGTTTACGTGAACCGAAGCCTTGTGATTGCAACATTTTTTCTAGAAGCATTGCCGAAATTTACCTGATATATTTTCGGCATAGTCTAACGGATTAGCTAAAAAAGTGAATGCCTTGAATGAGGTGATCACTCAAAATGCAGACGTTAAGGTTTGTTTTAAGTACACCAGCTTTTTTAAATCAAGCGTTTATTTTTATCTTATGATCAAAGCACGCTACACTATAGCTCCCGCTTACATAAAAAGATGTTGATGATGTTGTCTCAGCTTGATGTCAATTTAATTGTATTACTGGTATTGCTAGCCTGTGGAATTTTTAGCCAAAATACAGCTGTGACCATTGCTGTAGGCGTTTTACTTTTATTTAAACTAACTCCGCTTAATACTTTCTTCCCCTATTTACAGCAACATGGATTAAACATTGGCATTATTATTTTGACCATTGGTGTACTGACTCCAATTGCAAGCGGTCAGCTCAGTGGCGAAAGTATTTTAAAGTCCTTTTTTAGCTATAAATCTTTGCTCGCCATCGGCGTCGGCTTACTGGTGGCATGGCTAGGCGGTCGTGGCGTCAAGCTCATGAGTAGCCAGCCCGATATTATTGCAGGGTTATTAATTGGTACCATTGCAGGTGTAGCGCTGCTAAGAGGCGTTCCGGTGGGGCCACTGATTGCGGCAGGATTACTCTCATTAGTGTTGTGGAATTAATAAGGCTTGGCAGTAAAACTTGCTGCAAATACATCTATATATGACATATTGAATCATCATGGCCTTATACAAAAATCCATGATGATTCAATAAATTCTATCTAGCACTTGAGTATTTAGGCAGCATAATAATTAGTTCGTTTTTGCGAAAATTTAGCTAACTGCTTTAAAAACCCTTCAAAATAACTTTTTTCTTTTTCTTCAGTTCTAAAGCCTGCATACAAGGTACGGCGCAACCCTTGCTCTGCCACACACTCTAGACGTCGACTCGTCACCCAGCCCTTTTGCTCGTACTCATTCACCACCCAGTCTGGTAATGCCGAAATACCCCGACCACTTGCAACCAACTGAATCAGCATTTGAGTCAGATCGGTGGTACGGATTTCTTTAGGTTGAATATTTGCAGGCAGAAACAGATGCGCCATAATATCAAGTCGATGCTTATCGACCGGATAGGTAATCAGTGTTTCCTCTGCTAAATCCTGCACAGTGACTTTTTCAGCACGCACCAGATGGTGTGTATTTGACAAGACCAAACGTGACTCATATTCAAAAATAGGAAAATACTCAACCCCTTTGAGAGCAATCGGATCTGCGGTAATGAGCAAATCAAATTCGGCATTTTGCAATAGCTCATGTGGATTGGCTTCAAAGCCCGAGGCAAAATCCAAATCAACATCAGGATACTGCTGGCGATACTGATTCAGTAATGGCATCAACCAATCAAAACAACTATGACACTCAGAAGAAAAAATAATCCGACCGGTTTGTCCATGCACAATACGGGTGATATCACTTTGTGCAATCTGAATTTGCGGCAGAATATCATCTGCAAGTTTCAGCAAACGCTGTCCAACATTTGAAAAGGTGACTGGACGACTGCGCCGATTAACCACCTCGACCCCATACCAATGATCGAGTTCTTTTAATTGATGAGAAATAGCAGATGGTGTCAAACATAAATCATTTGCAGCAGCAACCAATGACCCATGCTCACGTAGTGCTAACAAAGTTTTAAGATGTCGAATTTCGAGCATGAAAATAACCTATATATGACCAACCGTAAGGGAAAACATCTTGTGAACGTTAGCTCCCGACTCAGCATCTCATCGAAATGAAACCGTTTGGATGACAAACAGCCCATGATGATTCTTTAATTCTAAACAGCTAATTTTAAATGTATTTTGATTTATACATCCAGCATTATTTAATGCAACAAAATCGAACAACGCGAAGGCAATAAAAAAACCGAATTATGAATACTGCTCATCTTATCATGGATGGCTTGAACCGACTGCAATTCAGCAAGCGTATTTGCACGCACAATAAAGTCAATCAAACACATCATGCTTAAATTTAAGTTGATATTCGCACTAGCCTCTTGCCCGAGTTCGCTTCGCTTTTATGTTCTTTTTCCATTATAATTTTCACTGTTTTTTCTCCCATTTTGTCTTTTTATTATGTCTTTAAAACCGAACACTTCTGTTCGATCAGCCCGACAATTTTCATTATTCTGGGTCATTCTCGCTTTAGCCAGTGGGGGTTTTTGTATAGGAACCACTGAATTTGTCGCGATGGGTCTGATACAGGAAATTGCGTCTGATCTACAGATTACTGTGCCACAAGCGGGTCATTTTATTAGTGCTTACGCACTTGGTGTGGTAATTGGTGCGCCAGTCATTGCAATTTTGGGTGCACGTGTACCACGTAAAACTTTACTGCTTGGCCTGATGCTATTTTACGGCATTGCAAATGCACTGACTGCACTGGCAAAAACACCGGATATGATTTTAGTCTCGCGATTTATCGCAGGCTTTCCGCACGGCGCATACTTTGGTGTGGGCGCTTTAGTGGCGGCAGAACTGGCAGGGCCAAATCGTCGTGCATCTGCAGTAGCGCAAATGATGATGGGCTTAACTGTTGCAACCGTACTTGGCGTACCGCTGGCAACTTGGGTAGGCCAGCAGTTTGGCTGGCGCTCAGGATTTGAATTTTCAGCGCTCATTGCCCTTGTTACCTTAGTGTCTGTTGCAGTTTTTGTACCTCAAATACAAGTCCGTAGCACGGCCAGTATACGAAGTGAGCTATCTGGTTTAAAAAATATCAATATGTGGCTGACCCTTGCAGTAGGTGCAATTGGCTTTGGCGGCATGTTTTCGGTATATAGCTATGTATCGCCAATTTTAACTGAATATACCAAAGTCAGTATTCAGATTGTGCCGATTGCCTTGGCAATCTGGGGCATCGGTATGGTGATTGGCGGCTTGGTGGCAGGTTGGCTGGCCGATAAAAATCTTAATAAAACCATTATTGGTGTTCTCATCAGTGCGTCACTGGCTTTTATTGCTGCCAGCTTCATGATGCATAACGTATACACCGCCATTGCTGGCTTGTTTATGATTGGTATTACGGTGATGGGCTTGGGTGGTGGATTACAAATGCGCCTGATGGATGTAGCCGGAGATGCACAAGGCTTGGCAGCATCGCTGAATCACTCTGCCTTCAATATAGCCAATGCACTAGGTGCCTATTTGGGTGGTTGGGTATTGAGCCATAATATGGGCTGGATTGCACCTATCTGGGTAGGATTTGTACTCAGCCTAGGTGGGCTGATTATTTTATTGATTGCCTTTGCAGTCGAGAAAAAAACCCGAGCAGTACACTGATCGGGTTTAATCATAGCTGATACAACTTCAATTACGCGTAAGTCGCCAGTCGCTCTGACAGTAATTGAAAGAAGGCATCTCGGTCAATGCTACGTAAAAACTCGGCATTGGCCTTACGCCCAGTCACATTCCACCAATCGGCAACCGTTGCACCCACAGTCAGTGGGCTATCTGTTTCAATTTCAACGTTAATCCAACGGCCTGTAAATAACGCTGGATTAATCATGTAGCCAATCACACATGGATCATGTAATGGCGCACCTTCCGAGCCATATTTTTCCATATCGTAACGCTCAAAGAAGTCAGTCCATGCTGCAACAGCCGGTCCAACCTTATTGTTCATTTTACGCAGACCATCCACCCAATCTTTTGAGGTTAATGCCTGATGAGTCACATCTAATGGAATGACGGTAAGCGGAATGCCCGCTGCAAACACAACTTTTGCTGCATCAGGATCGACAAACATATTAAATTCAGCTGATGGTGTAATGTTCCCGCCTTCAAAAAAACCACCACCCATGAGGACAATTCGCTCAATACGCGTCGCGATATCAGGGGCTTTGAGCAGTGCCTGAGCCGTGTTGGTCATTGGACCTAACGAGCAAATCGTAATCGATTTTTCTGGTGCACGGCGAAAGGTTTCAATCAGAAAATCGACTGAATGCTCAGGACGAAGCGGCATTTTCGGTTCAGGTAATTCAATTCCATCTAAACCCGTTTTGCCATGCACATTCTCTGCAGTAATTAATGGACGTTTGAGCGGACGATCACATCCTGCAAATACAGGAATGTCTGGACGACCAGCCAATTCACACACTTTTCTGGCATTTACGCTGGTCAAACTTAAAGGTACATTTCCAGCAACTGTCGTAATTGCCAAAACATCAAGTTCCGGGCTGGCTAGCGCCAGTAAGATCGCAACTGCATCGTCTTGCCCTGGATCTGTATCAATAATAATTTGACGAGGTGTATTAGTCATTCCACTACCTTTTTTTTAAAAACAGCCTGAACTCGTGCTCAAGCCTAAACGCAATATATAAATCGATCTAAACGTTATAGCAAAATTTTGCCATCTTGAATGACTTTGAGTTCGCGCATTCGCTCTGCATGATATTCACCGGCGGTATAGCGTGACGAGAGCACCACATCACCGCGTGGTTGTAAAAAGAATGGCATCGAAATTCGTTCTTGCTGTGCATCTTGATCTTTGAATTTCACCACACGATGGGTGGTCGACGGGTAAAAGAACTGGGACGCTTCTTGAAGCATATCGCCAATATTAATAACCAGTGAATTCGGCTCGACAGGCACATCGTACCACTCACCTGCTGCATTTTTTACCTGAAGCCCCGGTGCTGTCGCAGCGGGCAAAATGGTAATGAGATTAATATCTTCATGCGCAGCAGCACGAACATAATCTTGATCTGTCGCTACAGGTGTATAACGTAATACGCGTAATAAACCCTCCGCGCCCTCAATCATACTTGGCAACGGCTCACTATAGGCAGCGCGAATATGCTCGGGTGTAAACTCCTGAATCCATTGTAAAAGATGTTTAGCCAAGCCAAATGCTTGTTGATAGTAATTTAAGCTCAGCGCTGATAATTCGGAAGGAAATACACCAGAAGGGAAAATATGAAAAAATTCTTTTAAATCTTTGACCGTTTCACCTTTGGCTGTTTCGGATAAGTCGGTTGGAAAAAATCCGCCTTTTTGTTCGGGGCGAACACGGTAATTGTTTTTATACTCAGATTTAAAAAATGTCAGCCACTCAGTGTAGATCGACTGGATTAATGACCAGTCCAGCGGATGATTGATAATCACGGCAAAACCAGTTTCACGTAACGACTGTGCAAATGCAGCCCCTGCTTCGGGATGCGTATAATCAATGGTTGCAATGTGCATAAGAACTCCATGTTATTGTGTTTATGGAAGCAAAAAATAAGCCGTATTTATAGAATGAAATACGGCTATTTTTGTCAGTATTTGGTCAAAACTGAATACATTAAAACTATCTGCGACAACGCAATTAGAGCGCGAAGCCTAGACAAATACCGGCAATTGTCGCGCTCATCAAGTTTGATAAAGTCGCGGCCAACAACGCACGGATGGCAAGTTTAGATAATACGGGCGTCAGTTTTGGTTCTACCATACCAAAAGCACCGAGTACTACACCAATCGAGCTGAAGTTGGCAAAACCACACAACCCAAAAGAAATAATGGCTGCGGTATGTGCCGAAATGGTCTGATCTGCCAGATGCGGCGCTAAGTTTAGGTAAGCAACAAACTCATTGATGACCAGCTTTTGCCCAAGCAAAGAACCTGCTAACTGCGCTTCATTCCAGTCTACGCCCATCACATAAGCTAAAGGAGAAAGCACATAACCAAAAATGGCATCTAGACTCAAGCCTGAATAGCCAAACCATCCACCCACGAAACCGAAGATACCGTTCACCAGACTGAGCAGGCCAACAAAAACCATAATCACGGTTCCGACACCTGCTGCAATTTTAAGCCCCATCATGGCGCCATTCGCAGCGGCCTCAATGATATTGGATGGACGTTGTTCGCCAAATTCAAGATCCGATACTTCAACAGTTGAAGGCTCAGTAGCTGGACTCAATAAACGTGCAAACAGAATACCGCCAGGAATCGCCATCAGCGAAGCCGCCAATAAGTATTCCATGGGTACGCCTAATCCGGCATATCCAACCAATACCGAACCAGAAACAGCAGCCATACCACTACACATGACGGTAAACAATTCATTTTTATTCATACGTAACAAAAATGGACGCAACGCGGCTGGTAATTCGTTTTGACCAATAAAGATGGTCGTCACCGCAGCAAAGGACTCAACCTTACTGATACCTAACGCTTTTTGAAATAAACCACCCAGTACTTTAATAAATACCGTCATGATTTTTAAATAATACAAAATCGAAATTAGGGCAGTAACAAAAATAATGGTTGGCAGTACTTTCAGTGCAAAGATAAAACCTGCGCCATTAAATACCGTGTTCATTTGATCGCCGACCAAGGCACCGAACAAGAAAGCGCTACCTGAATCTGCATAACCAATCACATGGTTTACGCCATTGGCAAGCTGTTCAAAAATGTATTTTCCTAATGGAACATACAAAATCATAATTCCAAGCAGGAACTGCAAGCCCAAAGCTGGTAAAATCGTTCTCACTTTAATCATGCTTCGGTTATTGGAAAAAATATATCCAATCAACAAAAGAATAAAAATACCGATCAATCCACGATATTCAAACATTTTCATCTCCGTAACCTGAGCACACCCCATTCCAGCAACTCATGTCAACATCGTTGTACCTGCTGTATAAACAAACCAAGATGTCGTTACTGATCGCCCTGTACTCGAATTACCTTATCGCGCCATTCAGTGATCCTTCATAATCACTGATTTGTAAAATGAGGAATTGGAGACAATACAAAGATCATGCCATTTAAAAAAACAGCATGAATCTGAAAATTATCTTACCAATCATGATTTTGCCAGCTTTATACAAGGGGCAAATAATGCAAAAAGCCTAAAAATAAGCATTTGTTTTTAAACAAATATTTAATTGGGCTATTTATCGGGCGGTAAATTTAACAAAATTTTGCAGAGATTTCGAATGTTTTTTTTAGACTGCCCGATCAATTTTGATCAAATTAAAAAGCAGTATCGCATTTTTTTATTTTTTTCTTTTTATAATCGTGACTTAATTATATCAAACTGATAATAAAAATTTATAGTATTACAAAATTCTGCTTATGAATACCAGTGATGGTCTAAGACGTTGCTTTTTTGAACTTGCGGTAAAAAACAGTGCGTATTGAATCGTTTTATACATTTAATTTTATGAACTTGGTGAATACAGCATTAAGATTCAAAAAAACAAGCACGAAGTGTGCTTGTTTTATGAGGAATTCATTTGTTATGCCGCCTTTGGATAGGTAATCACTTTACCCTGTGCCAGATGCGCAATTGCGTTACTGTTAAAATCGATAGTTAAAATATGGTTGTCATGGCTGATATGGTAAGATTTCACCAATGGTTCATTTCCATTATTGGTTTCAATCACGTATTCGTCCACGATATTGAGAATACCTTCTAAGTTGGTACTGCTCGAAGCGAAGTCATGATCAAAGAGATCATAAATCGTATTTAGGCTGAAGGTTTCTTGCACATGATTTGGATGATGCTTGATGTAGTTTTCTAGGAACAAAACAAGTTTGTGTGCAAAGAAATAGTAGTTCGGCTTATGAGTATAATGCAGATTCATCTCTGACTCCTTCAACAGTCTAGAATATCATTGTTTGTATGCCACTCATTCGTTTTAGGATTTTTATCTTAAATTAGTCTTAAAACACCTCCTTATACTTATCATTCTCACAATACGATAACATTATTAATTTTTGTTACCTTGCTTAAAGAAAGCTGAATAACTAATCAGCAATATGGGCCACTTTTTTTAAGCGCTTGTTTGTTAAATTATACATCGCTTAAAATTAAAGGCATAATACGCCGCTTTTTTAATTTAGAGTTTCTAATGAGTTCAACCCGTCCTTTGCTTACTGTAATTGGCAGCATCAATGTTGACCATATCCTTTCTCTTGAACACTTCCCTCATCCGGGACAAACCCTGAATGGTCAGGAGTATCAGGTCGCGTTTGGTGGTAAAGGTGCAAATCAGGCAGTAGCAGCAGGCCGAAGTGGCGCCAATACCAGTTTTATTGCCTGTGTAGGTGGCGATGCCGTGGGTGAACAAATTCGTCACCAGCTCATCAAAGACCACATTGATACTCAGGCCGTGCGTGCCGTTGAGGGTTTCACCACAGGTGTCGCACTGATTTTTGTTAATCAGCATGCAGAGAATTTTATTGGTATTCATGCCGGTGCCAATGCTGCGCTTGATATTGCGTATATCGATCAGCATGCAGAGCTAATTCAACGCTCAAGCGCAATTCTTTTACAGCTTGAAACACCGTTGGCGACTATCTTGCACGCTGCAAAGCTTGCCAAAGCTGCTGGCGTAAAAGTGATTTTAAATCCAGCGCCAGCTTGTGAGTTGCCAGAAGAATTATTACGTTTGGTCGATATTATTACGCCTAATGAAACTGAAGCTTTGAGCCTTACCAACGTGATTGTGCATGATGATCACGACGCTGCCGAAGCGGCAAATGTGTTGCATCAAAAAGGCATTAAAACTGTAGTCATTACGATGGGCTCTCGTGGTGTTTGGCTAAGTGAATACGGTCAGGGCAAACTGATTGAAGGGTTTAAAGTAAATGCAATCGATACCATTGCCGCAGGCGACACCTTTAACGGTGCATTTGTAACGGCACTTCTTGAAGGAAAAACCGCACAAGACGCTGCACGCTTTGCCAATGCAGCCGCTGCAATTGCCGTTACCCGATCTGGTGCCCAGCCTTCTGTGCCATGGCGTCAAGAAATTGATGACTTTTTGGCATCTCGATAAATGTATTTTGCATAAAAAAACGCAGATATTTCTGCGTTTTTTTATGCATAGTCTTAAAGTTAAATTTTAGTTATTTACAGCATCTGAAACTTCTTTCACCATGGCTTTCATGCCACCCAATCCATTGTTCATCAAATACCAATTGCTTGAATCTAGATAAACAATATGGCCATTTTGGGCCGCTTTGGTTTTTTCAATAATTGCGTTATTTAAAACCTGCTTGGCGCCCTCTTTTTTCTCGGTAATGGCTGCACTACGATCAATCACAAACAGGTAGTCTGGATTTTTTTGAGCAATAAATTCATAAGATATCGCCATTCCATGTAATCCTACTTTAATCGACGCATCCACAGGAGTAAAACCATATAAATCATGGATGTTACCAAAACGTGATCCGGCTCCATATGCTGCTATTTTATTGTTGTTCACCATAATCACCAAGGCTGTTTTGCCTTTGGTTTTTTGTTTTAATGCTTCAATCTCGGTTTCAAGTGCTTTTAATTCACTTTCAGCCTGCATTTTTTTACCAACGATTTCAGCAATGGTTAATGTCTGTTGCTTAAATGAGTTAAATTGATCGTTGTAATCGATATCAACAAAATAGGTTGGTGCAATCTGTTTGATCTGATCAACCAGATTTTCCATACGTGCGCTCACGAGGATCAATTCAGGTTTGGTCGCTGCAATACGCTCCAGATTTGGATCTTTCACAGTACCGACATCTGCATATTTGGCATTATTGAAGCTTTGTAAAACTTTCGGCAAAGGTGTACCTTTGGGTAATCCGACAACTTTATCATCTGCACCAAGCGCATGAATCGTATTTAAGGCATTGGTGTCTAATACGGTAATACGTGAGATATTGGCTGGAACACTCACCTCTCCTGCTTTACTCTTTAATGTAAGCATCTGATTATGCTGAGCTGTAACGGCTTGTGACTGTGCCTTAGTCGATGCAGGCTGATCAGATTGACTGCATGCTGCCAATCCAAATACCAATACGGTCGTTAAAACCGTCTTTTTAAATAACATCACCCTCTCCTAGCTTATAAAATAAAGCCCTAATTTATGTTGATTCACCTCATGAATCGGAATATCGAAATCGAAGATGTCACGTAAGATTTCTGCTTGCATCATGATTTGAGGACTGCCCAAATAAACCAATTGGCCTTTTTTCATGGCAATAATCTGATCTGCATAAACAGATGCAAAGTTAATATCGTGAATGACCACAATGATGGATTTATTATGATTAACACATAGGTCTTTCAGGACACGCATAATCTGAGCGGAGTGCTTCATATCCAGATTATTGAGTGGTTCATCGAGCAGGATATAATCTGTGTCCTGTGCCAAAACCATTGCAATATAAGCCCGTTGCCGCTGTCCACCAGAAAGCTCGCTTAATTGCTTGTGCCTTAACTCATCAAGATCCATATACTGGATCGAACGATTGATGATGCGCTGATCTTCGGCATTGAGTCGACCCTTTGAGTAAGGGAACCTGCCAAAAGCCACTAAATCTTCAATACTCAAACGTAATTCGGTGTGGTTAGATTGCTTCAATATGGCCAATTTTTTGGCGATGTCTGCACTTTTCATCGAGGATAGTTCTTGACCATCGATAAACACCTGCCCAGTATCTGGTTGTAACAGGCGGCTCATCAGTGCCAGCAAAGTACTTTTACCTGCACCATTGGGCCCAATAAATGCGGTAAATTGACCTTTGGCAATCGTGAGTGAGACATCATCGACCACATGATGATCCAAATAACGTTTATTTAAACCTTTTAGCTCAATTGCCACTTTTTATTTTCCTTCAATAATATCCAGAAGAAATAAATTCCACCGACAAAGTTAACAATCACACTCAGCGTGGTTTTGTAATTCAGCACATGCAAAATCAGGAACTGACCCATTACAAGCGTTAAAATGCTGACGAGAATAACGCCCGCCAGTAAAACTGCGTGACGATGCGTTTTAAAAAGCTCTAAGGTAATATTGAGCACCAATAATCCTAAAAACATCATCGGACCAGCGAGCGCTGTAGCCGAAGCCAAAGCAAGTACGAGTAAAATCAGCAATGTCCGACTGGTTTTGTCGTAATCGATACCGAGATTAAGCGCATGATCACGCCCAAGTGCCATCACATCTAAAGTGCGGTGATATTTCACGGCATAAAATAGAATGGGTAAAATAGTCAAAACTGCCAATATCACAATCGGTATCTTGACGATATTAAAGCTTGCAAAACCAGCATAAGCTGCAATTTGAAACTCATCGGGATCGAGTAAAACTTGAAAAAAAGTGGTGGCATTGTCAAATAACGTGGCACAAATCAGTCCGACCAGCAGTAAGAAGTAAATATTTTTCTCGGCAACTTTTTTAAAAATTACCCGATACAAAATCATGGCAAAACCAAGCATAAGCGCAAGGCTGATGAAATAATCCATAACGACATTCATCGACAACAAGGTACTTGCACCCAAGAAATAAATAATCATGGTTTTAGATAACTCGTACAACTTATCTAACCCCAGTGCTTGTGGCGTAACAACGCGATTATGGACAATACAATGAAAGATTAATGTTGAGGTCCCCACCGCAACAGCAGCCACCAAAATTGCGGCAATGGTTTTAAGGCGCAAATTCAGCGCAAATTGCCATCCTGCGCCCAATCCCCAAACCAGATAAATCGCAATCATCAATATGCACAGGCATAACAAAATGAAAAGTTTCTTCTGTTCAGGCATAACGATATCTCCTGAGCAAAAGCCACAAAAAAATCACACTGCCAATGATGCCCATAATTAGGCTGACCGAAACTTCATAGGGAAAAATGACGACACGTCCAAAAACATCACATAACAACACCAGCAAAGCACCCAATAGCGCTGTATGCGATAATGTTTTACGGATGTTATCTCCCAAATACAGACTCACCAGATTGGGAACGATTAAACCCAAAAACGGAATTGCGCCAACGGTGACAATCACCACACCTGTAATGATTGAAATAAGCGTCAAACCAATCAGCATCGTTTGCTTATAATTCAGCCCCAGATTAATCGCAAAATCTTCACCTAAACCTGCCAATACAAAGCGATTTGCAAATCCATAAATCAAGATAAGAACAGGGATACTGAAGTAAATCAGTTCATATTGACCATTTAAAATCGTAGAAAAATCACCTTGTAACCAACCTGCCAAACTTTGCAAGAGATCGAGCTGTAGCGCAATAAAGGTCGTAAATGCAGAAATAATACTGCCAAAAATCATCCCAACAAGTGGAACAAAAACAGTGTCACGGTGCTTTAAAATGGCAAGAATGCTCATGAATGCCATTGCGCCCACTAAGGTCACCAAAATAGCAAAACCGGTTTTGGCAAAAATGGAGGCACTGGGCAGCAAAATAATCGAAATAAGTACGCCTAAACGCGCGCAATCGTATAGTCCGGCAGTCGTTGGCGAAACAAATCGGTTACGGCTTAATGATTGCATAATGAGGCCACAAACACTTAAGCCTGCACCTGCAACCATGATTGCCATTAATCGCGGTAGCCGACTGGTCCAAAATAAGTGCCAATCTTGTGCTTGCCCAGAGAGTAATCCCGCGATACTCATTTCGCCGACTCCTACAAATAAAGAAACACATGCAAGAGGGATAAGAAGGAGTATAAAAAAACGCCGCTTAATCATTAAAAAAACACATTCACAGTAATCTTAAAAAAATATTAAAAAAATTAATTTCATGAATAATAAATAAGAAAAATTATCATTACCAGATAGAAATGATTTTTATGAAGTAATAAGTTTAAAATTAAATGATTTTTATCAGTTACTTAAGATGAAATAATTAAATTTTATTTTTGTTTAAGTTTGTAAATAACCAAAGAAAATGATTAGAGAGATTATTCGGTTCTCAAAACTGATTTTTACAAAAAAAGAGATGATCAGAAGGAAAGTGTGAAGCAAGCCTATTGAAAAGCACCCTTCTTTTCAATAGGCTCGCTGCACATCAAAATCACTACCCATATGACTTTGATTGAATAGAAACATCTTAACTTGAACGCTCTCAAAAATTTTACCGAATATTCAATTTTTTTATTTTTAACAGAACAAAATTTATGTATATTGCAAATTTACAGCATAATTTTCTTTGGTTTAAATTTTGAACAGCACAGAATACACATTAGACCGTACAGATCGGAAAATTTTATCTGCCCTGCGTGGTAATGGCCGACTCACAATTGCACAACTCTCCGAAGAGGTCGGTTTATCATCTTCACCCTGCTGGACACGACTAAAGCGGCTCGAATCACTCAAAATTATCGATGGTTATACGGCCAACATTAACCCTAAAGCCATTGGAATTAATGAATTATTTTTTATTGAAATTACACTCGAACGACATGACGATGAAATGCTCGAAAACTTTAGCGAAGCACTCGCAGAGATTCCAGAAGTGATTGAGGCACATTTGGTTACCGGAGAATACGATTATCTTGTAAAAGTTGCGGTCAAGGATTCAGAACACTATGAGCGTTTTTTAAGAAAAAAACTGTATTCAATTAAGGGAATTCGGCATACACGCTCGACTTTTGCACTACGTCCACTAAAATTGGCCCATACCGCAGATTTTATGCTGATTGAATAAACTTGAAGATAATTGCTGCAGCTGACAGCTAAATATGATTTAATACGCTCAGTTTGAGATGAGCCTCATACAGTATGCGACTCGATTCGTATACGACTAGCCCCGCTAATATGCGGGGCTTTTTAATGTCTTTTAATTTTACATTGATATAACAATCGCTATTCTTGAGTATCTATCAATGTAAAAATAAGATGCTTCAATTGAGCCTGAACTTCTTGAGGCAATTGAATAAAAAGTACATCTATCGGCATATGTTGCCAATCTTTTAATAAATTTCCTTCATTATCTAAGTTTTCTGCTAATAAAAAGATTTGTGAAACTGAACAATCAAAAGCTTTTGCTAAATACTCAAGTATTGCAGGACTGTATCCTTGATTACCATTTTCAAGATTTGAAATATTACTTTTCGATGTATGTGAAAAATCTGCAAGCTGTTGTTGAGTCCAACCTTGCTTTTTTCTTAAGAAACGAACTGCGCGACCTATATCCATAAGCCGATACTATCTGGATGATGAACATCACGAGTATTTTTATACCATAATGATGATTTGATTTGTATTGTTTAACAAAACACAAGTTTTGTAATACAATATAATTAAGCTTTAAATATACATAAATGATAATGAAATCAACAACTGATCAACTTCAAAGAAAAAAAATTATAATAGAATTTCAATTATTTAACCTAATTGATGAGTTAGGCCTTAGTGTAAAAAAAGATAGCGAAAGAAAATTTTTTATCTATGCATTATTTTATGTTCAACTCATGCAACAGCACTGCGCCACTACAAGTATAGGATGTGAACTTGAATTTGCCACAAATTATGAAAAGATAAAAATTTCATATTATATTGATTATTTAAATGCCTATCTAAATACACCCTATTCAGAAGATCGTGAAAGAATCATTTGTATTGTTTCTACAACATTCATTGATTCCATAAATCCAGAATCGGATACTTGTAATCTTAATGATTTCGTAACGATTTTTGTATTTAAAAAATTATTCCAGAAAATTTTTAATATAAATCAAAATAATAAGGGCTGATTAATCAGCCCTTATTTTTAACTCATTAAAACTTAATTATCAATTAATTAAGTCAACTGAGCCGCAGCAATTTTCTTGGTATCTACTTGATCAGCAGCATTGGTATATTCGCCCATTTGGTCGAAATTCAAATACTTGTAGATATCGGCAGACATACTGTCGATTTGTGCTGCATATTGTTGGTACTCTTCTGGCGTTGGTAATTTACCAAGTACAGCAGCAACAGATGCAAGCTCGGCAGATGCCAAGTATACGTTAGAGCCTTGACCCAAACGGTTCGGGAAGTTACGTGTAGAGGTTGATACGACCGTAGTATTTGGCGCAACACGTGCTTGGTTACCCATACATAGTGAGCAACCCGGCATTTCAGTACGCGCACCAGCACGACCATAAGTATTGTAAAAACCTTCTTCCATTAACTGGTGTTCGTCCATACGTGTTGGTGGTGCCAACCATAAACGAGTTGTTAATGAACCACTTGGTACTTTCTCAAGCAACTGACCCGCTGCACGGAAGTGACCAATGTTGGTCATACAAGAACCGATGAATACTTCATCAATTTTGTCGCCTTGAACGTCAGAAAGAAGTTTCGCATCGTCTGGGTCGTTCGGGCAGCAAAGAATCGGCTCTTTGATGTCTGCAAGATCAATTTCATACACTTTGGTGTATTCAGCATCCGCATCCGCTTTAAGAAGGCTTGGGTTTTCTAACCATTTTTCCATGTTTTCAACACGGCGCGCCATTGTACGTGCATCGCCATAACCTTGTGAAATCATCCACTTCAACATGGTAATGTTTGAACGCAAGTATTCAGCTACTTTCTCTTCAGAAAGCGTGATTGCACAACCCGCTGCCGAACGTTCAGCAGACGCATCGGACAATTCAAATGCTTGCTCAACGGTCAAGTCAGTTTCCATTTCCGACAAGTCGATTTCTAAGATACGACCAGAGAAAATGTTTTTCTTACCTTTCTTCTCTACCGTTAAATCGCCTTCTTTGATTGCGTAGTAAGGAATTGCATGTACAAGGTCACGTAGCGTGATACCAGGCTGCATTTTACCTTTAAACTTCACAAGTACAGATTCAGGCATATCAAGTGGCATAACACCAGTCGCTGCCGCGAACGCAACAAGACCAGAACCCGCTGGGAATGAAATACCAATTGGGAAACGTGTATGTGAGTCACCACCAGTACCGACTGTATCTGGAAGCAACATACGGTTTAACCAAGAGTGGATAATACCGTCGCCTGGACGAAGCGACACACCACCACGGTTCATGATGAAGTCTGGAAGCGTGTGTTGCATTTGTACGTCGACTGGCTTTGGATAAGCAGCAGTGTGACAGAACGATTGCATAACCAAGTCCGCAGAGAAGCCCAAGCAAGCCAAATCTTTTAACTCGTCACGTGTCATTGGACCAGTGGTATCTTGAGAACCAACAGTCGTCATCTTAGGTTCGCAGTAAGTACCCGGGATAACACCTTGACCTTCTGGAAGACCACAAGCACGACCCACCATCTTCTGAGCTAAAGTGAAACCTTTACCCGTTGCAGCAGGTTGTACTGGGGTACGGAATAATGTAGATGGTTCAAGACCTAATTCTTCACGTGCTTTCGCAGTCAAACCACGACCCACGATCAAGTTAATACGACCACCCGCACGTACTTCGTCTAGAAGTACTGGCGTTTTAAGTTCAGATTCAGCAATTTGTTCGCCGTTTTTGAACGCAGTGACTTTCGCTGCTGCATGATCAATCTTAAGAACGATTTCGTCGCCCATGTTCATGTTGGCAACATCAATCTCTACAGGTAACGCACCAGCATCTTCCATCGTGTTGAAGAAAATCGGCGCGATTTTAGAACCTAAGCAGTAACCACCGTCTTTCTTGTTTGGAATGTGCGCGATTTCGTCACCGAAGAACCAAAGCACAGAGTTTGTTGCAGATTTACGAGATGAACCTGTACCCACAACATCACCAACATAAGCAACTTGATTGCCTTTCGCAATAAGTTCTTTGATTTGGCTCAGCGGACCAATTTCACCTTGTTTTTCAGGGTTGATACCATCACGCTCGTTTTTCAACATTGCATTTGCGTGTAATGGGATATCCGGACGGCTCCAAGCGTCTTGCGCTGGAGACAAGTCGTCGGTGTTGGTTTCGCCTGTGACTTTAAATACAGTTAATTTGATTTCTTCTGGTACATCTTTGCGGCTCGTAAACCACTCAGCATCTGCCCAAGATTGCAACACTGCTTTTGCGTTAGTGTTACCCGCTTTTGCTTTGTCTGCTACGTCATGGAATGCATCAAATACAAGAAGTGTTTTTTTAAGCGCTTCTGCAGCTAAAGCACCGAGTTGGGCATCATCCAGTAGCTCAACCAATGGTGCAACGTTGTAACCACCAAGCATGGTGCCAAGTAAATACACTGCACGTTCTTTCGAAACGAGTGGAGAGGTCGCTTCACCTTTTGCCAAAGCTGCCAAGAAAGCAGCTTTAACGTATGCCGCTTGGTCGACACCTGCTGGAACGCGATTTTCAAGCAAGTCGACGAGGAACGCTTCTTCACCTGCTGGCGGGTTTTTAAGTAATTCGACTAAGTCAGCAGTTTGAGCATCATCAAGTGGCTTCGGTGGTACACCGAGTGCGGCACGCTCTTCAACGTGTTGGCGGTAAGCTTCTAGCACAGTGTTATTCCTCTTTTTAAAAATTTACTTATGAATTCCTGCTTATTAAAGCTTCACAAGTAATATGGACAGCAAAATTTTACTAAAAATCAAGTGAAAAGTTAATGCAAGGACCGTATTTCTCCGTGATTCTCGTTATTTTATAGCGAAATAGTAGTACACCCTAAATAGCGCTAAAAACCATTCAAAATACCTTTAGTTCTTGCAATTGCTTCCTGATTTTTTGCTTCCTTTTACATTGATCAAAATGCAGATGCATCATGCATGATTTAGTCACGAAATGCGATATCCGCTTTACAGATCCTTTAAAAGAAATCATCTGTGCACGATTACGAGCGTGCCGACAAAAAGAAAGAATTCATAGCAAACTCAATGTTAAATATGAGCAAACCCGTGATGTAAATCCTTCATTAATTAAAATCGACCTAAATCATAAAATTTTCAGGTTCAATGATATGGATCAATCATAATATCAATTGATCACTTTCTTATCTATTTTATTGAGTGATGATTCGCCAGCATAAGCGAATCAATCACATGGTTTTATTTTATAGGGTAGTCAAACTTATATCTGAAAACTAGAACTGTTTATAATTCGGAACTTTATCATGTGGCGTCACTAAACACTTTTGCGTAATTTCACTTCTCACCTGCTCGCGAATTGCGTCAGGGTTTTCTTTAATTTGCTGTTGTGGCAATGCATAAACCTGTTCAACAATATTTAAAATAAAGGTCTTAGTAAAAGGCTCTTCAATTTTATTGGCATGCTCAAGTGCTTGCATTTTATCAATGCCATTTTGACGATCGAGCAAAATTGAACGCGCCGCATTGCCCATGCTGGTACAGTAGCCATGCCACTGTTCTTGAGGGGTAAGTGGTTTTTTTTCGCCACAGCCAACCAGTGCAACCAAGACAGTCAACGGTAGAAATTTTTTCATGAACGCTCTCCTTTGCAGATCATGATACTGAAATTTAGTCATTTTCCCAAATAGAACTTGGTTAAGTTTTTCATACAGATGCGATCAATTTACTAACGCATTTTCTTAATGAGTGTTAAAAGCTCATCCATGACCTCGTCTGTATTGTCATCTAACACCGCACGGCGCACACAGCCTTTAACGTGATCATCAAGTAACTGCCTAGACACTGCGTCAAGCGCAGATCGAATAGCAGAAATCTGAGTAATGATATCGACACAATAACGATCATTTTCAATCATTTGGCTGACGCCATTGACTTGGCCTTGCACTCGGCTCAATCGATTCAGTAATGCTTTTTTATGCGGTTGAATTACCTGCTTACTTTCACCGATTTGAGTTTCAGATGTTTCACATTGCACACAAGCAGAAGGCTGAGTACTTGAATCAGCCTGTGATGTGTTGTGATTCGAGGTGCCGAATAGAGATTTTGACATATTAAGAGTCCTTCACAAATATACCCCATTGGGGTATTATTGATTTTATTTTACAGGAAATTAAAATGTCAGTACATACACATCTAGTGCGTCACTTTAATCTTCCTGTTCACGGCATGTCGTGTACAGCTTGTGCAATGCGGATTGAAAAAGTACTGAATCGCTTACCAGATGTTCACGCCGAGGTCAGCTTCGCCAATGAGCGTGCACAAATACGTTTGCAAGGCAGCGCCAGTTCGATCGAAGACGTGATTCAGGGGATTCAAAAGGCGGGTTTTGCCCTTCATGAAAACACGCTTGAATTAAACATTGAGGGCATGAGTTGTACGGCTTGCAGTCAACGTATCGAGAAAGTTCTCAAACGCCAGCCAATATTGGATGCTCAGGTTAATTTTGCCACCGAAACGGCATCCGTGCGTTATCTAGAGGGCTTGATTACGCCACAAGAGATTATCTCGACCATTGAGAAAGCTGGATTTACAGCTCAGCATAAAAAGACAGACATTGACACCGAAAGTGCCAATCGATCTGCCCAGTTTAAACAACAAAAATGGCTATTTTTAACTGCTGCTTTATTTACTCTTCCGTTATTCATTGAAATGCTGGCGATGATGCTGGGCTACCATGAAATTATTCCGCGAGGTATACAGTGGCTACTGGCTACTCCCGTACAGTTTTGGTGTGGTCGTTTTTTTTATAAGCATGCCTTGAATGCAGTACGAGGCGGTTCTGCCAATATGGATGTATTGGTGGTTTTAGGTACCAGTGCCGCATATTTGTTTAGTAGTGTTGTCTTGTTTTTCAATTTATCAGAGCATGTCTATTTCGAAGCCAGTGCCAGTATTATTACCCTTGTGTTACTGGGTAAATTACTTGAAGCACGTGCCAAAGCCAAAACCGGAGCAGCCATTGAGCAGCTGTTAAATTTACAGCCAAAACAGGCACATCAAGAGATCAATGGTCAAATTATCGATGTGGATGTCGATCAGCTTGCGCTGAATGATATTTTTATTGTTCGTGCTGGAGAAAGCATTCCGGTAGATGGAATAATTATTGAGGGCAATTCTGAAGTAAATGAAGCAATGCTCACTGGTGAAAGCATGCCGGTTTCCAAGCAGCCCGATGATTCACTTTTTGCCGGAACAGTAAACCACCACGGCGTACTGAAAGTTCGTGCCACTGGTATTGGTCAACACACCATGATTGCCCGAATTGTGCACATGGTGGGGCAGGCTCAAGGTTCAAAAGCAGAAATCCAGCGCCTTGCCGATCAAATTTCTTCAATTTTTGTTCCTGCTGTTCTAACTATTAGTGTACTCACCTTTGGCTTTACATGGTGGTTTACAGATACATTTACAACCAGTCTGATCAGTGCAGTTGCTGTTTTGGTGATTGCTTGCCCTTGCGCACTCGGACTCGCAACACCCACAGCGATTATGGTGGGAACAGGCCGCGGGGCGCAATCAGGTATCTTATTTCGTAATGCACAGGCACTTGAGCATGCTCAGCGCATCACCACCTTAGTGCTCGATAAAACAGGTACACTCACGCAAGGCACACCAGTCGTTGCCAGCACCACCATACAAGCGTCTATTAGCGTAGAACAGTTTTGGTCAGTCATCAGCGCGCTTGAAAGTCATTCCGAGCATCCAATCGCTCGCGCAATGGTTGACCGTGCAAAACAGCTCAATATTGACTCAAATCAAGTGCAAAATATTGAAATTTTACCGGGTCATGGTATTCAAGCGGATCTTGATTCACAGCGTGTTTTACTCGGATCGCCTCGCTTATTAGCACATCATGGCATCCAGCTTGATCAAGCATTGATCGAAAAATTTGAAGCGCAAGGGCAAACTGTAATTGGTCTTGCCATAAACGGCCAGATTCAGGGGTATATTGGATTACACGATTCAATTCGTCCAGATGCGAAATCAACAATTGCCGCACTGAAGGCCCGTGGTATTGACGTCATTATGCTGACTGGTGATACCGCACGTGTTGCACAAGTGGTTGCTGAACAACTTGATATTCAACATTATATCGCAGGCGTTTTACCTCAAGATAAACTCAGTGAAATCGAGCGTTTGAAGCAACAAGGTAAATGGATTGCAATGGTGGGTGACGGAATCAATGACGCACCAGCACTTGCTACAGCAGATGTTGCTTTTGCAATTGGTGCAGGTTCAGAGATTGCAATTGAAGCGGCCGATGTGGTGTTGATGCGCAATCAACTCAGCGGCTTGATTCATGCCATTGACTTGTCTCAAGCCACCTTATCCAAGGTTAAACAGAATCTTTTCTTTGCCTTTATTTACAACTCGCTTGGTATTCCTCTGGCAGCACTGGGTTTACTAAATCCAGTGCTGGCAGGCGCTGCGATGGCACTCAGTTCGGTTTCGGTATTATCGAATTCTCTGCTTTTGCGTCGCTGGAAACCACGCCCTTTTTCTTCGGAGTGAAGTGATCATGTCGCATTATATTTTTCATGTTGAAGGAATGTCCTGTGGTGGATGTTCAAGTAAGATCAAGTCTGCTCTCTCTACACTTGAGCACGTTCAAAATGTTGAGGTCGATCTCGCTTCGGCCGAAGTTAAGGTGTATAGCGATGCCACACAGGAACTCAATCGAGATACTCTTGTAAGTACAATTGAAGACTTGGGTTTTGATGTGGTGAGCTAAATGCATCTCAATAAAAAAGGGCAATCCATTGGATTGCCCTTTTTTATTCTAGCATTAGAAGCGCCAGTTGTAGAAAATATCGAGCGATCGTTCCAGTGCCTGACTCGCTTCAAGGTATAAGCGCTTATTCACCTGATAACGCAAGGTCAGTTTATTGACTGGCGTAAATACGCCTACACCATATCGAATAAATAAATCTGGTGTGATGTAGCCCGTCAGGCTGACTTGGGTATCATCGCCTGTGCCTTGTGCGTCTAGAGCCAAACCGCTCAAACCGAAGGTCCGACCAATCTGATTCGTCAGTGCACGCGTTCCACCCAAGCCCATACTGATCCCTGCTGCTGCAATGGTATTGTTCACATCCGATTTAAAGCCAGCCGTATTGCTTAAACTACTACTTCCTTCATTGATTCGGCCTGTCACCAAGGCATTGAGTGCCTCTTGTTCAGACAACCCTGCATCGTTGTAAATCTGAATATTCGGTACCGAAGCTGTTCCCGTGACACGTACACCGACCGTACTGCCTTGCACGCTCTTATTGGCATCAACATCAAGGGTTGGGTTTGAAACCGGTCCATTAAAACGGGCAATTGCACGATTTAAATCCAGACTCTGCCCATAGGCTTCAATTTTAACTTTCTGACTCACCCCAATTGCCCCTGAGGCATTCATTGCAGTATCTAAACCACGCTGGGTAAGGTTTAAACGACCCACCAATGGTATACGGCTATTAAAACCTTGGAAAATGACTTGATTGCCAATCGAAACGCCAATATCCGCACGAATTTGCCATGGTTTTGCCGCACGCAAAATCGCCAGCTGATCTTGGCCTTCACGCACCACGCGAACATCCGAAGAAACACCAACCACAGGTTCAGTCGCTTCAGGCATCGAAATTAATGCACGTGGTACATCGACTTTTCCTTGCACCGTTAAACGCTTACTTACAGGATACGCTTCCATCGAGATGTCCGGTGTCACCAGTGCCGTAATCAATGGCGCCTGACGAACCAGTAAATTTTCACCTTTAAGATTTAACTTGATCCGCGGGTCGTCTTTCCAGTCGACATCTCCGGTAAGGGTGCCCGCTCCACGACCACTGTTAAACGCACCGTTAATAGTTGCAGAATCTTGGCGAATAGATGAATACAACTGAATGTTAGTGAGATTGACAGGTAGCGAAATCATGCTGATTGCACCGTCTTTTAGTCGCATTTCTCCAGTTATTTGTGGCTGTGTCAGTGTTCCATTAACTTTACCCGCCAACGACAAGGTGCCTGCCATTGAGCGCACATCACTAATAAATGGTTTGAGTACTTTGAGTTGCACATTGTTAAATGCGACCTCACCCGACATCGGCATTGGTGTCTGATACGGATTAATGACAACTTTGGCATAGCCTGTACCGATTGCATCTGTTTGTACATCTAAACGCATCAGCAAACCTTGCGGAACACTTTTAGCAATCACACTTAACTGGTTATAGCTTAGCGTCGAGGCTGGATCTTGCGGATCAGACGCTGCCAAACCAATTTCACCATTACGCGTAACCAGCTGTGCATCGACTTGAGGCTTGCCGCCGTTGGCCCAATTGGCCTTGGCATAACCATTGAGTTTACCAGTAATGGCAAGCCCCTCTGGCATAAATGCCGCAAAGTCATTTAAGTCTAAATTACGAGTTGCAAAGGATACATTGCCACGCTGCTGACTCACCCGTAACGGCTGATCAAAACATAACTGACTTTGCTGACTCGCCCAGCAATGCTGCCCCACAAATAACTCTTGGCGAGCACGATTAAAAATTACCGCCGCATTTTGCTGCTGCTTTAATACAGCACGACGAGAATCAAATACACCTTGCTGAATCTGGCCAAGCCAGTCATTTGAAGCATTAAAGCCACCCGCCAGCTGTACATAAAACTTAGAATAGTAATTCCAGCCTTGAAGTTGAACCAGATGCGCCTTACGCGTACCAGACAAGATAATACCTGCGTACTGGATTTGACGCGTACCACTTTGCAAATCATTTAATGTGGCTTTGAGTGATGTTGGAACGCTCTCAGATGTTGGTAATTCACCTTGAATCAGAATTTTTTTGATGCTGATGGTGTTCAGACCAAAATTATCTACAGCCAGATTCGCCGTCGCTTTAAGCCGTGGCTGCGCCTGTAGATTTAAATAACCGTAAGCACGACCACGCAGCGGTGCATAAATCTCATTGAGTGCAGGTGCATTTACTTTTAAACGCAAATTTTGTGCATTTCCTGAGGCTTGAACTTGGTTCTTCCCATAGGCTAAAAAGAGATTATTGGCTTCAAACTGCTGCGGTAATAAGCCTTTCTGATTTGCATTGATCACCAACGCAAGATTCCCCATTCCACGAACCAGTTTATTGTTGATATAGCCCGCGAGATTGAGATTTTCCAGATTGATACGTTTGCTTTGCTCAGACCACAGCCCTTGCGTCTTTAGATTACCCGATACTTCACCACGAACACTCGAAACAAAATACTGTGGCTTGAATCGCACCAGAGAAGCATTGATATCCCAAGCAATTGCATTTTTTAGATTCACCAGCCCGCTGGCAAAAATTTTACCTGCGACACCATCGTGCTGAAGCTGTGCGATTTTGATCAATTCAGGCGTACCTGAAATATTAAATTTGAGTAGCCCTTTGCCTTGATTCAGCGCATTTAAGCCGCCGTCATATTGAACAGCGAAGCCTTTAAAACCACCACCCGATTTTTCATCATGAAAAACCATGGCAGCCGTACTGGTACCCGTCAGTTCAATCACATCATTTGGCCCAGAATTTGCCAAGTGTCCTTTTAAATCAATCGCATTAAGCTGAATAATCTGCTGGTTGGGTTTGGCATAGCCATTGGCTTTGACTTGTCCATTCAAACGATCGACAGGCGCAGCAGTCGAGATCGATTGCGGATTGAAGTCTTTTGCCGTTAGAAATGCATTCCATTTAAGCTGACGCTTTTCAGTTGGCAACTCAACTTTCGCTTGTCCACTTAAACTACCAGTTTGCGTGGCTTTGTAAGTAAATGCCGGTATATTTAAAATATTGTCTTTTAAATCTAGTCGTGCATCGTATTGACCGGGAGGCAACGTTGCCTGTTCATGTGCTTTAATGACTGTCGCAACATGAATGTCTTGTTTATTGTCAACTAACGCCAGATTAACTTGCCCGGAATCACTACTGAGCCAACCAATGTATGGCATGGCACGATCAATTTTACTCCATGAGATATCCAGCAATAACGGCTGTGGTTTTGCCTTGGCTTCTGCCTGATTCAGCTTAACCGACCACGCTTCATATTTGTCAAAATCAAGATTGGCAGTGAGTGCCATTCCATTTTCAAGCGTTCCTTTCGAGCTAATATTGGCATCGAGTGAAGGCGGTAGAAAATCTTGAATCGCTTGCGGAATCACTTCATCTTTAGGATTTAATCGATTCAGACGACCATTCACATCCCATGTCACACGATCATCCCATCCCACATAACCGGCTAAATTGACAGATCCTTTCATGAGCTGACCATTGAAATCCTGAATGGTTAATCCATTGACCAGATCCGTTTGCATATTGGCAGTATATTGCCCTTCAGGGATGTTTTCGCCCTTTAAGTCTGTATCAAGCGTAAGCGCCAAGGACTGCACATCTCCTTTAAATTTTGCAACACCGTTTTTGGCAAAAAGCTTTTGCTCGGCCAACAATGGAAGATGATAGTTCTTAAACTGAAGCTCACCAAACATTGGCACATGATCACGCACAGGATGCACCACGACCCATCCTGTAAGTAAATCTGGTGTATTGGTTGCAACACCTGCCTGAATCGTGTCTAAAGTCCCTTTAGCCGCCACTTTAATGGTTTTAATATTCAGGCTATTTAAGGACGGTAAACTCAGATCACCTGTAAGCGAAAGCGGATATTTCCCACTAAAGGTCATTTGGCCTGTGGCATTTTTTACCGCCAGATAGCCCATATCGAATTCTGAATCTTCAAACTTTAATTCTGTGCCCGACCATAATGCATCTTTGAGATAGATATCATTAAAATCAACATGAGTTCCGCTGGTTTGAATGCGCAAGTGATCCACATTGGCTTCATTCACACGCAAAATAAACGGCAGTTTGATTTCGCTAAATTTAAACGGTTCTTCGGTGGGCTTGGCATAGCTGATAATCTGCAAATTTTCCAAATCAGCATGGCTTAAATGCACCTCTTTATTGATCAGTGCACGCCAACCCAGCCCAATATCGGCATGGTCTATTTTAATATCGAGTTCTTTAAGTTTGACTAAGATATTACGCAGAATAATACCGTTGAGCAGATTTCCACCTTCGTATTCGTAACGAATAATTTGCTGGCGTTCCATCACCCGATCAAGCAAAAATTTACTCCCACGGTCCGTCGATACCATGATGGTCAAGGCAGACACTAAAAACAGCAGAATAATGCCGAACGTAAATAGAACACTTCTTAAAATACGGCGTTTTTTTTCTGGTTTTTGAGCTGGTTGCTGTTCGAATTCACCCATAATGATCCTAATACAAATTTTGTTTTAAAGTTGTGGGCCAATAAAGAAATGTAAACGAATCGGATGGTTTGGATCAGAAATTCCCGATGCCACATCGATACGAATTGGTCCAACAGGTGATTTCCAGCGAATCCCCACCCCTACACCATATTCGGTTGGTGTATTGAAATCTTTATCGTAAGCATTACCAAAGTCAGAGAATACCGCGGCTCGCCAACCTTCTTTAAACTGATAATTATACTCAAGCGATCCAACAGCCAAAGCTTGCCCGCCCACCTTATAACCAAATTCGAGTGGTGCAAGACTCTTATAATCGAAGCCGCGTATGCTTTCATCTCCGCCGGCAAAGTAGCGCAAGTTGTATGGTACTTTCTCGAAATCATTGGTGAAGATATAGCCTAAATCTGCACGTCCGACAAATTGGTGATCGTCATTTTCACCGACTGAATAGATAGCACGCCAAGCGGCAGCTGGCATAATAATATTGGCATCTGAAATCAGCGCATCACTTGCCACCTGAAGCTTATAGGTTTGCTTAAAACCTTTGGTCGGATTGATATTGTTATTGCTGCTGGTTTTAGAAACTGAATAACCAAATAACAAAGCCTGTTGATTTGGATCTGAACCAGGCACCTTAAATGCATCAGGCAGATTAGATTCATCAACCGTACCGCGCTGGTTAAGTGAATCTACGCGATAGCGAACACCATAGGTTTGTTGCCAACCGCCCAGTGGATTTTTGATAATACGCTCTGCACCAATCACAGCCGTCTGGGTTTCAAGGGTGACGTTTGGTCCAATGTCATTGTCAAGTTCGCGCTCAAAGCCACCCACTACACTGATGTAATCATTGAGCGGATGCTTATATGGGATGTTGTAACGCACATCGACCGCCTGCCGAATCTGCGAGACCTCCATATTCGCATCGAATGAATGGCCGCGGCTATTTACGATCGCACGACGATATTGACCACGCACACGAAAGCCTGTATCCGTTCCATAACCAAAACCAGTTTCGATACTATTTAATCGATCAGCATTGAGTGTCACAATCACCGGAACTTTCTTTTCTTCACGCGCTTTATTTTCAAGCTGATTGCGCTCAGATTCTTGTTCTTTTTGCTCACTACGCTGTAATCGTAATGCTCGATCTTGATTGTCAGACGCTTGTGTACCTGCAAACTGTGCTTCATCGACAACATTTTGCGTCACCTCGTTTGCAGACACAACTTTTTTACCCTGTTGAGGGCTTTGTTGTAGCGTTTGTGATTGATTATCTTGATCCACCAAGGCCTGTAAATCTGGCGGCAACTCTAACGGCTTTTGAATTGGATCAGGCTTAACCGTATCGACCAAGGTATAGTTAAAGTAACGGGAGTTGGTCAAGTTGTTGGCGAGTGCATTGACACGCCAGAAAGTGTAGTCGTCTCCCTCTTTCCAAGGTGCCATACTGAGCAATACATCCATATCGAGTGGAATTTTCTTCGAAGGATCACTCATGCGAAATTCAACATTACCCAACTGATAACGCTCGCCTGTTTCATACTTTAAATTGATGTCGGCTGTATTCTGGGGCTGATTAACACGCACATCATGCAAGCGCCAATAGCTATCAAAAAATCCGTTATCTGAGGCCACTGTCGCAATGCGTGTTTTTGTTTCCTCGTATTTCCCATGATTTAAAATATCACCCACATCTTGTTCAGGAATCAGTCGAATCACTTGAAATTGAGGTAACGATGCACCTGCACCGGTAAAATCAATATTTTGCTCTTCAATTTTAACCGGTTCATGCGGTACAACATTGACACGGACTTTAGACTCGCTCAACTTTTCAAATTTAAACTCGGCGTTGTAATATCCCACTGCCTGCGCAGCCTGATTCGACAGATTACGAAGTTGCGGTAATGAGCTATTAAAATCTTGAAAGGCTTCTTGAGAATAACTCGATAATTTTGCCTTGATATTTGCAGCCAACTCAGCTGGAGCACCTTTCACTTCTGCGGTAATACGAGGAATCGATTGCCCACCAAAGTCTTGCTTTGGCTTAATCTTATCAATGATCCGCTTAAAAAAACCTTTTTTCTCTTCGGGTTGGCTGGCTTGTTGCACGCTGGTTCGTTCAAGCGTTTGACCCGTAGTATTGGCCTGTACATTAATCTGGCTATCCGAGCGGATTTGCTGCATCAGGTTATCAACATTGACCGGTGCCTGATTAATTTGTGCCAGATCTTGCGATGTATTAATAGTAGCAGGTATCGCTGTAGTCGGTGCTCTCGATGCAGTGGCCTGAGCTTCTGCCTTGGCTTGCTCTGCAACACGGTAAATTTCGTTAGCCATTGCCGAATCTACGGCAGTCGATGGTAAATTTTCAAGATCTTCAAACTCTATCGGTTTGAATTCTGCAATTGTTTTTGAAGATTGTTCTTGTTGTTGCAAGATCGCCAAACTATCCTGCTGATTAGATGCTGTTGTTGATACACTCGTAGCAACATTATTATTAGTATTATTAGAGTCAATTGTAGGTTGAGTCTGTGATGAACTTGGTGCAACAGCAGATGAGTTTATTTCTTGGGCATAACTGGTCGACACCGTCAAACCCAATAACATACTCGTGTAGATGAGTTTATTCAGGCCATGTACGTTTAATATAAAACGTACAGACTGAGCAAGCGCGGACTGTTTAAATTTTTTGGTCGCAAGCATGTACAATGAACTCTAAACTTATTTTATTAATGGACTACACAAATGTACCGATAATACTGATAAATCAATTGATTTTTCACTCGATCAATTACCGAAGTATCATACATGATTTTGAAGCAAACTTAACAAGGCAATGACACTTCTTAATAAAACGCAATGAAATATACACATGATGAAAAACAATGAACATCTCCTGAGCACTCGTCGTTTTTTGCCGATGTTTCTCACCCAGTTTTTTGGCGCATTGAATGACAATGTGTACAAACAATCCTTGTTGCTGGTCATTACCTATGGCTGGATCAGCCAACAAAATGCCAGTGTCAGTACCTTAAACAATCTTGCTGCGTTATTGTTTATTTTGCCTTACTTTATTTTTTCTGCAACGGCTGGGCAGATTGCCGACAAATATGAACGCGCTCAGTTGGTTAGAGCCATTAAGATTCTTGAAATTGTGATCATGCTAATCGGTATGGCAGGCTTCTTAACGGGTCATTTGTATTTACTGATGATTGCGCTTTTTATGATGGGCATTCATTCCACTTTTTTTGGGCCGATCAAATACGCAATATTACCAGAGATTTTAAAACCCAATGAGCTGATGTCTGGAAATGCGCTGTTTCAGTCGGGCACTTCAATTGCAATTTTACTCGGTATGATTTTAGGCGGTGCAGTGATTGCATCGTCTGATGGCAATTTACTGTGGATTAGCTTAATGGTGGTCGGTATTGCTGTCATTGGATACGTTTGCAGTCGCTTCGTACTTAAACAAAAAGTATCTGCACCGGATATTAAAATCGACTGGAATTTCTTTAGAACCAGTTTGCAAACCATTCGTTATGCCAAAAGTTTACCGCTGATTTTCACCATTTTGCTTGGAAACTCATGGTACTGGTTTTACGGTGCGACTTACCTTACCCAGATTCCCCAAATGACCCAACAAAACCTGCATGCTTCTGAAAATGTTGTGAGCCTACTGCTGACTTTTTTCTCTGTGGGCATTGGTGTGGGATCATTGCTATGCCGTAAAATTGGTGGATCTGAGCTCAACATCAAGATGGTTCCAATTGGTGCAGTTGGCTTGACTGTATTTGCCTTTTATCTGGCCGCAAGTTTGTCGTTTGTTCCAGAACGAACCGGCGCCCTGCTCAGCCTAAAAGAGATTTTCACCTCCGGGCAAGTGTATTATCACGTCATGCTGGCTGTCACTTTACTGGGAATTAGCGGTGGATTTTATATTGTACCGCTCTATGCCATGATGCAAGCCTATTCGCCTCGCTCTCACCGCGCGCGCGTAGTGGCAGCCAATAATATTTTAAATGCTGCATTTATGGTAAGTTCGGCAGTTTTTTCGATTGTCATCTTAAGTATTTTAAAAATAGACATTAAAATATTATTTATCATTACAGCCATATTCAGTGCAGTATTCACATTCTGGCTCTTACATAAACTCCCGCCCATGCTACATAATGCTCAAGATACTTTAGAGGACTAATCCTATGCGTCAGTACAATGGTGTTGATCGACTCATTCAATCTTTTGATCAGGCGTTGCGCAGCTTAGTACCAGGCGCAACAGCTGCCCAGCGCAGCAATCCGGCAGATCAGGCATCGACCCATTTAAGTGTCAGCGATGCACGCCATGTCGCAGGTTTGATGCGAGTTAACCATACTGGTGAGGTCTGCGCGCAAGCGCTGTATCATGGGCAGGCACTGACCGCAAAATTACCAAATGTTCGTGATGAAATGAAGCAAGCCGCGCTAGAAGAACAAGATCATTTGGCTTGGTGTGAAGACCGGCTTAAAGAGCTAGACAGTCTGCCAAGTTTATTAAATCCAGTTTGGTATGGCCTTTCATTTGGTATGGGGGCCATTGCAGGAATTGCAGGCGACAAATACAGCTTGGGCTTTGTTGCCGAAACAGAACGTCAGGTAAGTCTGCATTTACAAAGTCATCTAGACCAGCTACCTGCTCACGATGATCGATCTAAACGTATTTTAGAGCAAATGAATCAGGATGAACTACATCATCGCGAATCGGCACTTGAGGCTGGCGGTGTTGAATTGCCATTTGCAGTTAAAATTACCATGACTGCGATTTCTAAAGTGATGACCACAACCAGTTATTATATTTAATTTGCATATCAAGCAATCGATTAAACTCCCCTTTAGTTCGTATTCATTCGTGCGATACTAAAGGGAATCGATATTTATCAAGCTTGATTTTTTATATTTAAATAGATGTTTGAAGATAAATAACAACTAAAAAATCGATCAATGCGTCGATGCGTAAAAATGATCAGTTTTAAAATCAACCACTGGAAAATTAGAGACTTCAACCGCAAAGGCAGGATTTTGCCACAGCGTAAAAAGTGGAATTTTCACATCTAGTGCTAATGGCATTTTTTTCGGATTAAACTGCATCTGATCAAGCTGCTTCCCCCATGCGATTAAGTCGATATCTAAGCTGATCTGATGTGAAGGTCGGATACGCCCTGCTTGTGCCTCTAAATGCTTCAGCTCAAGTTCAATCTCGGCAGATGTCTTGTTTGAGATGAGCAAACAGGCCGAATTCCAATAATCTTGACCGACACCATCTCGGCATGGAATGAGATAAACATCTGAAAACTGCACCTCACCCCACGACTGAATCACCCGATAAGCCTGCGCGAAATGCTGCTCTGGCAGATGATTACTCGCCAGCGCGAGCGCAAAAATGTTTTCGTTGGCGTTCAAGGCGAATTCCTACCGACTGAGCTTCTGCAATAATCGCAGGTTTACGAATGGTAATAATGATAGATTCAATCGTGGGAAAAGTCTCAAACAATTTTTTTAAGACCAGATGGGCGGCATGCTCAATCAGTTTAGGCTGAGCATGCTCGATTGCATGTGCAGCTAATTCACAAATCAATGCATAGTTAAGCGTATCATCTAGCTCATCAGATTGTGCTGCCCGTTGCAGATCGTTATGAATGGTTAAATCGAGTAACAAAGGTTGCTTGATTTGACGCTCCCAATTAAAACAGCCCACGACGGTATTGACCTTTAGGCCTTCAATAACAATGGCATCCATAACGAACAAACTCGACATTTAATGCTTTAACAACGATTGTGGCTCCATAGTTTGAACCATTTTCAAACGCTGGTCTGCATAAATATCGGTATAAGGTGCAAGGATGCGCATAAACCGATCAAAATACAGCATTTGTTTAAACAAAAGCGCAAAGTCACGCGGAAATTTAATGCCGTGACGCTCACCCACAGCCACCACATCCAGCATGATGTCGTTTAAATCCGATGGTTTTGATGCCAAAATGTCTTGTGGATCGGCAAGTAATACGCCACTAAATAGTCGCTCAAGATCTTGCGCGAGTACCGTCGTATCGACTTGAGTATCGGTCATGCCCATTTTGAGCATATTTTCAGCCATGGCTGTGTAGTCGGTTTTTTGTAAGGCATCCATAAAAGCCAGACACGCTGTCCAGACTTGTGGGTTGAGTTGACCTACAATACCAAAATCGATAAACCCGATACGTCCATCTTCAAGCAACATCAGATTCCCTGCATGTAAATCGGCATGAAAGCTTTTGCATAGCATCAAACTACCAAACCATGTATTCATGGCAGTAATCAGCACTTGCGAAGGATCTTTAGAGTATTGTTTTACGACATCAAAATCCGTGAGCGAAACGCCATACAAACGCTCCATGGTCAACACCCGACGCGTCGAGAACTGATGATAAACTTTGGGTGCAGTTGCTGCTTGATTGTTGGTGAGTTTGAGATAAGCAGTAAAGTCATCTAGGTTTTGCGCTTCTTCGATAAAATCGACTTCGCGAATCATCCGAATTTTGATTTCTTCGACAATGTCAGATAACGATGCAAACTTCACTTTAGGAATTGCACGTTCAAACATACGTGTCGCCCAATGCACCACATTGAGATCGGTATACAAAATGGTTTCAACACCTGGCTTTTGTACCTTAATGACCACGTCTTCACCAGTGATCAGCTTAGCAGCATGAACCTGCGCAATAGATGCCGAAGCAAGCGGTTTTTCATCAATCGATGCAAAAATCTGCCCGAGATCACGCCCCTCAAACTCGCTGTCGAGTACACCTTGAATATAACTAAAAGGGAGCGTTGGCGTTTGATCTAGGCATCCTTGAAACTCTTCGACATACTCACGAGGAAATAACGATGGCGTACTGGCAATAAACTGGCCTAATTTAATATAGGTCGATCCAAGTGATTCAAAGGTTTCACGCATCAATTTTGCATTACTCGGCTTTTCAACTGCATATTTATAGCCAGCTTTGGCTGCAAAAAAAGCGGTTTCGCCAATTCGTGCAACCGAGCGCAGTCCGTCAAACAGAATATTTTTTTTCATATGATTCAATGTTATTTAACTCATTGGACAGTGTATCAAACTGAGTTTAGTTTACAGACAAACTTGCCTGACAAGTGGAACAATTTGTATCTTTTTCAAAATGTAAAATACGCTGTTTCATGCTGAGTCCATCCCAAAGTAACAACTTTTCTTTGAGTGGGCTTTTGTCTAAACCTAGATATAGCAACGCATGATGCGCCTGAAGTGAGGCCATGACTACGGGTGTGGTGGCGAGCACTCCTGAATCTGCGCAGCGTAAGCCTTCATCTGCCATTTGCTCTTTTGGAAACAAACATTCGTAGCAGGCCGAGTCGGCATCGACCATAAAGAGTTGTCCTTGAAATCCAATCGCAGATGCACTAATTAACGGTATCGCATTTTTTTTACAAGCCGCATTGACTACATAACGCGTTGTAAAATTATCACAACCATCTAATACCAAATCTTGCTGTCGAACCAGCGCATCGGCATTACTTTCGTCGAGCTTACCCACATGAAATTCCACACGAATATGCGGATTGATTTGCATCAGGCGTTTAGCCAAAGTATCGGATTTAAACTGCCCAATGTCAGCAGGTATAAATGCGATTTGACGTTGCAAATTACTGGTCTCGATTGTGTCTGCATCAATCAGCGTGATTTTACCTACGCCTGCGCGAGCCAGTAGCTCTGCTGTTGTACAACCGATTCCACCTGCACCTACAATCAAAACATTGGCGAACTTTAGTTTTTCTTGAGCATCTAAATCCCATCCATCGAGTAAAATTTGTCTGCTATATAAATGCATTTCGGCATCATTTAGCTCTAAATCCAGATTGTCCTGATCGTTCACTCGTGATTATCCCAATTTATCAATACCAAATTCATCGCCATGATTATAAAGACAAGCTTGTGTTGTGAGATGTTTTATTTTGACAAAAGTAAACTTTTACCCCAATATTTTACTCATTCCTTAACAGCTAAATAAAATCAAAGACTTAGTTAAAGCTAAAATAAAATGGGTATTTTTATTTTATTTGCTTTAATTTATTGTTTTTCCTATTTATTTTACAATTTTATTACCTTCACTACCGCACAGGTAGCTTAGAAATTGATCAAACGGTTGATATCCTGAACCCTCGAACTTCACTACCGCACAGGTAGCTTAGAAACTTAAATTCTTCGAGATCAGCGGCCGGTATCTCTTCACTACCGCACAGGTAGCTTAGAAACTAAACCAATAAGGTCTGAGTTTGAGTTTTGTTCTTCACTACCGCACAGGTAGCTTAGAAATGTGGGTGGAACCCATACCCGCCATCGTCGGTCTTCACTACCGCACAGGTAGCTTAGAAAAGGAGCATCATCACCAGTAGACGGCGCTGCACCTTCACTACCGCACAGGTAGCTTAGAAAGCGGATGCTGCTTTCGGTAACAATTCAATTGCCTTCACTACCGCACAGGTAGCTTAGAAATGATGAGAAGTGGAAGGATTTTAGTGATGCTGCTTCACTACCGCACAGGTAGCTTAGAAATGCGAATTTACCGCCATTTGCAAACGTTTATACTTCACTACCGCACAGGTAGCTTAGAAAAGCTAAGATCAAATCAGGAAAATACTTATAATCTTCACTACCGCACAGGTAGCTTAGAAATCATAAGCTCTTTACTTTTGTTATGAACAATCCTTCACTACCGCACAGGTAGCTTAGAAACTGATAAAAGATAAAAACGAAAAACCAGTTAATCTTCACTACCGCACAGGTAGCTTAGAAAACATTAAGATTTTCTCCCCGCAATAATAAATACTTCACTACCGCACAGGTAGCTTAGAAATTTAGGCTTAATATTTTCTTTTGGATATAATGCTTCACTACCGCACAGGTAGCTTAGAAATTCGCGGTGAAGAGGGTGAAGTCCTTAGCGAACTTCACTACCGCACAGGTAGCTTAGAAATTGGCGTTCTGCTCTCATCTGCAGAGTCTTATCTTCACTACCGCACAGGTAGCTTAGAAAAATCTATGAAATCGCACACTATTGAAGCCCATCTTCACTACCGCACAGGTAGCTTAGAAAAAGAATGGCGCACTCTGGCATGTGGAAAACGACTTCACTACCGCACAGGTAGCTTAGAAAAGAATGATCTGATCCTTGTTCGCTATCTGCTGCTTCACTACCGCACAGGTAGCTTAGAAAACTATATGGACAGGAAACCGATTTTATAGGGACTTCACGACCGCACAGGTAGCTTAGAAAAGCAAGATAAATTTAAAAATACTTTAATAATTCTTCACGACCGCACAGGTAGCTTAGAAATGATTACGGTATGCCGCGTTTCTATGATGTGACTTCACTACCGCACAGGTAGCTTAGAAAGACTGACACCGCACCGGGCGCGGAAAATGGAGCTTCACTACCGCACAGGTAGCTTAGAAAACGCGGACGTGTAATGTTTGGCTCTCTCGATTCTTCACTACCGCACAGGTAGCTTAGAAAACCAGAAGGCGAAAAGAAACGCCACAAGCTTGCTTCACTACCGCACAGGTATCTTAGAAAAGTGTTCCGAAATCGAGGTGCTTTTTCGTTTCCTTCACTACCGCACAGGTAGCTTAAAAAGTTTGACGACTCAAAATCATCAATATTCAGGTAGGTATTTTATTAAAAATGCATATACTTAAATCAACAACAATAGTTTAGATTTTGGCACTTTTTTCTTATGTTCAAACAGCCCTTCCTCAAAAAGATAATTCAATATGCGCCAGTCATTTTATTTTGCATAGCATTATTTATCATACATAAAGAGCTAGAAACCCATGAGTTTTCAGGCTTACTTAAACACTGGAACAGTATTCCTTGGTCAATCGCGCTAATGGCATGTGGCTTGACATTAGCCAGTTATCTATTCCTTACACTTTATGATGTTTTGGCTTTAAGGTCATTAGGATATCGCAACATCAAATATAGATATATTCTATTCACTTCGTTTGTCAGCTTTGCTATCAGTAACAACACTGGACATGCATGGGCCTCTGGTGGTTCAATCCGCTATCGTTTTTATCAAAAAATGGGCGTTCAGGGCTGGGATATTGCGAAAATCTCGGCTTTTTTAAGTCTGACTTTTTTTATTGGTCTGATGACACTTGGACTAATTGCAATTGTATTTGCTCCCGCAAATGTACTTGACCATCTAGATCAACTGCATCTCTTTTATATTTTAATCTTGTTGAGTGCAGGATTTTTGATAACCTATTGGAGCATCGTTGTTCTTGTCAAAAAGCCAATAAGAATTAAAAACCTCAGTATCGATCTTCCTTCTCCCAAAATTGCTTTTTTACAAACTTTGCTGGCTTGTTCAGACCTTATCTTGGCCTCTACTGTGCTCTGGGTATTGTTAAAAGATATTCCAGGCATCAGCTTTGAAAGCTTTATCGTGATTTTTATCTTGGCTCAGCTTCTAGGTTTAGTTTCTCAAGTACCCGGTGGTATTGGCGTTTTTGAAGGTTCTTTTTTGTGGCTTTCCAGCAATGTATTGGCAACAAGCCAACCCGCGATTGCAATTGCATTGGTTTTGTATCGGGTGATTTATTACTTTTTACCTTTATTCATTGCTGGAATTCTGCTCGTTTTAAAAGATTTTTATCAGCATCGAAGTAAACTTATTCAGGCAGAAAAACTCGCAACACGAATAATTCCTTCTATAGTGCCGCAAATTTTTGCCTTATTTTTATTTTTAAGCGGTGCTTATCTATTGGTTTCAGGGGCCTTACCCACTTTACCCGATAATCTGCACTGGCTGAGTAATTTCATCCCACTGCCAGTACTGGAACTGTCCCACTTAATGGGCTCACTCGTTGGGGTATTATTGCTGTTTTTAGCACGAGGTATTTATCTCAAACTAGATGCAGCATGGTACGGCGCATTGATTCTTTTGGCATTGGCAATTTTAAGCTCAGTTTTGACAGCAAGCGGCTGGGTTAAAGTTATCGTTTTATTCATTGTTTTTGTTTGTATTTTAATTTCTCATCGTTATTTTTATCGAAAATCTTCACTGTTTGAGCTTTCGCCAGAGCCTTTGTGGCTCATCAGTATCGTTCTTGTCGTCGCAGGCAGTACATGGCTGGGCTTTTTTGCCTATCATCATGTTACCTACTCCAATGACCTTTGGTGGCAGTTTTCCTATAAGAGTGATGTTTCACGATTTTTACGCTCATCTATTTTGATTGCAGTACTTCTGATTGCAATATTGATCTGGCAATTATTTGGAATTTCTCGCCCCGAACACATTGAACAACTTGCCGAATCTGAATTTCATGATATAGAAAATATTCTCCATCAGACTCATGATACCCAAGGCTTTTTGGCATTACTGGGCGATAAAAAAATCTTCTGGTCAGATGATCGATCCGCATTTATTGCCTATGCCATTACCAAAAAGTACTGGATTGCTATGGGAGATCCAGTAGGCAATTCGGCAGCGTTTGGCCATCTTCTTTGGAAACTCAAAGAACAAGCAGATCGCTTTGGTGCCAAAATTGTTTTTTATCAAATTAGTGAAAGACATTTACCGATTTATCTTGATCTTGGATTAAGTTTACTCAAACTTGGGCAAGAAGCTCGCGTTGAATTATCACAATTTGGACTGGAAGGAAAAAAACGAGATAACTTGCGCCGAGGTCGAAATAAATTAATTAAACAAAACTATTACTTTGAAGTACTTGAACGAGATGCCGTGGTGGCCAATATTAATCGACTGAAAGAAATTTCTGACGCTTGGCTGACACAAAAACAGGTTCGTGAAAAACGATTTTCTTTAGGTTTTTTTAGTGAAGCCTATATCTGCCGAACGCGGGTTGCGGTTGCACGATCACCTGAAGGTCAAATTATGGCTTTTGCCAATCTGTGGGAAACTTTTTCACATGAAGAGCTTTCTATAGATTTAATGCGCTACGATCCATCGGCTCCAAATGGTGTGATGGATTTTATATTTGCGGAGCTAATGCTATGGGGAAAAACGCAGCAATATGTCTGGTTTAACTTAGGTGTAGCGCCATTATCTGGTTTGGAGCGGCATCCTCTTGCGCCACTTTGGCACAAAATTGGCACCACGATTTTTGATCTTGGTGAAGAATTTTACAATTTTGAAGGTCTTTATGAATATAAAGCTAAATTCAATCCAGTGTGGCAATCACGTTATTTGGCAACTCCCGCTGGCTTGTCTACACCCTTTACCTTGTTAACCATCACGCGCTTAATCGCAGGCGGATGGAAAGGAATTATCAAAAAATAGCCATATCTCCATTAAAGGTAAAAATTTTTATGACTCATAACACACATATTCAATCGGTTGAATTATCCAAATCATATCGCTTGCTTAATCATGGTCCAACCGTACTGGTCTCTGCAAAGTCGGGAGACACAGAAAATGTCATGGCTGCGGCTTGGGCTTGTGCGCTCGAATTCTCACCCGCCAAAGTAACCGTGGTCTTAGATAAAAGTACGCGCACGCGTCAACTGGTTGAAGAAAGCGGTTATTTTGCCTTACAAGTTCCTTGTCTTGCTCAAATTGATATGACCAAAGAACTTGGCACATTAAGCTTATTTAATGAACCCAATAAACTCGAGCAATGCGGAGCCAAGCTTTTTTATCAGGATGGGCTAGATGTGCCACTTGTTGAGGGTTGTATCGCTTGGTTGGTGTGTAAACTTATTCCAGAACCCCACAACCAGCAAGAACATGATCTATTCATTGGCTCAGTTGTGGGTGCATGGGCAGATAATCGTGTATTTCGCGATGGACATTGGTATTTTGATGAGGCCGATCCACAACTAAAAAGTTTACATTACATCGCTGGTGGAACGTTTTACACCATTGGCGATGAAGTTAAAACCGACAAATAAGTGCTTCGAAGCAGGTTGAGCCACGGCGCAACCTGTTTTTTTAAAAGCCTAACTGATTAAAGTATACATCTGCATGTTATCGATTTCTTGCTGCTTGAGTACGCCACGTTGAATTTTTCCGCTGACGGTTTTGGGCAAAGCCGCCATGAATTCAATCTCTTTAGGATAAGCATGCTTTGATAATCGACCACGAACATACATCTGAAGCTTTTCTTTCAAAGCATCTGAAGCAAGGTGCTGTGGTTTAAGCACCACAAACGCTTTCACAATTTCAGTGCGTGCAGCATCAGGCTTACCAATCACTGCAGACTCAAGCACTTCTTCACATTCGAGCAAGGTACTTTCGACATCAAATGGACCAACACGATAACCAGACGTTGTAATGACATCGTCTGCACGCCCGACAAAATCGATTCCTCCCAACTCATTGAGTTGAACAGTATCTCCAGTTAAATAATAATTACCTTTAAATGATTTTCGATTTGTACCTGCATAACCTTTAAACCACATGAGCGGCGATTGTGTCCAATCAATCGCCAACATGCCAACATCACCCTTTTCAAGTTCTTGCAATTGTTCATTTAAAACAGCAAAACGATGTCCAGGTATCGCAAAACCAGCCGATCCGATCTTGACTTCATGTTGAAGTGCATGATGATTACCAATCACCATACCCAATTCAGTTTGCCCATACTGGTCATAGATATCGACCTGAAGATATTCTTTAAACCAGTGAATCACTTCAGGCGTCAGCGGCTCTCCTGCACTACTTACCACTCTTAAATGTTGTGCAATTTGTGCATCAAATTTTTCTTTAAAGCCAAAGAACATCCGAAATGCTGTAGGAGAGCCTGTTAAATTGTTAATCTGATATTTCTGAAGTAATGTTACTGCACGATCGACACTAAACGGCTGTTGATCCAAGAGGATGCGATGTCCCATACTTAACGGGCCCGTAATTCCATAATACAATCCGTAAGCCCAGCCTGGATCTGCTAAATTCCAAAATGCATCTTCCGCTCTCAAATCTACAGCATGTTGCAAATAACCTTTAAATGCCAAAATGGCTTTAAGTGGTACAGGAACCGATTTGGCTAGCCCTGTGGTTCCCGAAGTAAACATAAGTAAAAAGCCATCTTCAAATGTTCGATATTCAACCGGACAGACCGACTCAAAGCGATTCAGCGTTGTCCAGAAATCTGGCAGATTTTGATTTGGCTCATTACTTGCATCGACTACCAGTATCGAGTCCAAATTAAGCTGATTCAGTTTATGTAGATGTTCGGTATGTGTAACGATTAGCTGAGTATTTGCAGTTTCGATTCGATGCTGTATGGCTTTAGATTCAAATGCAGTAAATAAGGGCTGATAAATCGCACCAATTCGCCATGTGGCCAAAATTGTGATTAAAAGCTCGGGCGTTCGAGGCAACAACCCTGCAATACTGTCACCAACACGAATATTTTGACTTTTAAAAAAATTGGCCAATTGTGCTGAACGTAGATCGAGCTGCTCAAAGGTATAGTGTTCAACTTGGCCATGTTTTCCTTCCCAAATCAGCGCTGTTTTGTGTTGTCCAATATATCGGCCACAACATTCATCAAAGGCATTGATGTATTGTGCCGAGCCATGAAGCTGTTGCTCTATCAGTTGATCTAGATCAAATTCTGCATATGCCTGTGCTAATGTTTTCATTTTTATCGTCTCGCTCTTCCATTTTGCTGACAGATATCAATCTGTTTTCCATACGGCTTTTTTGTTTTTGTTGTCGTGGTTAAGACGTGTATGACCCCATCTTCCTCTTCACTCACTAAATCGTTTTATACCTAGTTTAGGGTCTACTTTGGAGCCATTCGAATCGCGCCATCGAGTCGAATCACTTCACCATTGATATAGCTATTTTCTATAATATGACCAGCCAGTGCTGCAAATTCCTCTGGCCGCCCGAGTCTTGAGGGATACGGTACCATCTGGCCCAGCGCATCCTGTACCTGCTGAGGCATTGCTTTTAGCATGGGTGTTTCCATAATGCCGGGAGCAATCGTGACTACACGTATTGCATGTCGTGCCAGTTCACGTGCAATCGGCAAGGTCATGGAAACAATTGCACCTTTTGATGCCGCATAAGCAGCTTGTCCAATTTGACCATCAAATGCAGCAACAGACGCTGTATTAATAATCACGCCACGATCTTCATCATGCAGCGGATCGATCTGTTTCAGCATGGCATCTGCCGCAAAGCGCAACATATTGAATGAACCCGTGACATTAATATTCATCACTTTTTGAAATAATGCGAGATCATGCAGGCCGTCTTTTCCCACCACTTTGGCTGAAGGGCCAATCCCTGCGCAATTGATCAGACCATGTAGCGCGGCATGCTGGTGAAGATACTCCTCAAAAAAACGTTGTACTTCATTTTCACTCGTTACATCGAGCTGAAAAAACTGAGCACCATTACCCAGACGGGCTGCTGTGGCCTCTCCGGCCTCGAGATTCATATCAATCAAACTCACATGGGCTTGCTGAGCAATTAAATACTCTGCCGTTGCAGCACCCAAACCAGAAGCCGCACCCGTCACAATAAAATGCTTATCCTTAATTTTCATTACTATTTTTACCTACTGAATGCTTATTGCGAATTCACACTTACAGGTTAAAATCGAACGAACCGAAGTACAATTTCAAAACACCTCAATTGTACTGAGGTATTTGGCCAGTGAATTAGAACGTTCAATGTGGCTTTTTCAGATATGGGATATTCAAAACGTGACGATGCAACACACCAAAGGTACTATTTCAATCGCACTCGTCAATGAAGCCCTGAGTGTCGCCCTCGCACGTGGCATTTTTATCGATCAAATTGCTCTACGTGCAGGTATTTCACCTGAATTGCTGGCATATCCTAAGGCGCGTATTTCAGTATCGGCTTATGCGCAGCTCTGGATTGAAATTGCCAAATGTCTGAATGATGAATTTTTTGGCATGGACTCACATCCAATGCGTTATGGAAGTTACAAACTTCTTTGCTACCTCATCATCTCGACAGACACAACAGAAATGGCGCTTCGTACTATTTTGGATTATTTCAATTTAGTTCTTGATGATACTCACGCACGACTCGAGATAGACCAGCATAAGGCTTATATTTATCTTGATGACCAGACACACATCAAACGCATGTTTACCTATGCCACCTATATCATGTTGGTTCATGGCTTGCTGTGCTGGATTTCAGATCAGCGTATTTCGATTCATCAGATCCGTGTGAAATGCGCTCAACCTGAATATCCGCAAGATTATTATGTGCGATTCTGTGAAAATATCGTATTTGATGATACGGTCAACTGCATTGAAATTGATCTGAGTTATTTAACGCTAAAAGTAAAAAAAGATAAAAAAGCTGCACATGCCTTTTTAGAGCAGGTACCGCATAATTTGCTGGTCAAATATAAAAATGAAAATGCGCTGAGTGTTATTATTCGCAGGCAATTGATACATCTACACCCGTCGAGCTGGCCTGAACTCAAAATACTGGCACAGCAACTATGCTTATCAGAAGCCACCATTCAACGGCGATTAAAAAATGAAAATACCAGCTATCAGCAGCTAAAAAATGATATCCGCTGCGATATTGCGATTGATCGATTGACCCATACACAACAAAGCATTCAAGAAATTAGTGATGCACTCAACTTCCATGAAGCCAGTGCATTTCATCGTGCATTCAAAAAATGGACTGGTGTGAGCCCAGGAGCCTATCGGCAGCAGACTCAACCCTTCATCTGACCCAAACTGATACGGTCATTTCCACCATAATCTTTTACTGTTTGCACCTGCGCAAACCCTGCTGCATTAAAAATCTGCCGCACCGCATTACCTTGATCATAGCCATGTTCGAGCACCAACCATCCATCAACATTGAGCCACTCAGGTGCCTGCTTGATAATATGCTCAAGATCAGACAAACCCTGATGATCTGCAACCAAGGCACGACGTGGTTCTGTAGCCAAGTGCTGCATGTGCACATCATCGGCATCGATATAGGGCGGATTAGATACAATCAAATCAAATCGCTGTGCGGGAATCGCCTCATACCATGCACCGCACACAAACTTCACCCAATCTAGCTGATGCTTCTGGGCATTTTTTGCGGCAATATCTAGTGTAGGTTGATAAATATCTGTCGCCAATACGCGCCAGTCTGGACGCTCTTTTGCCAGAGACAGCGCAATCGCGCCAGTTCCTGTTCCTAAATCAACCACGTTACTGTGCTTGGGCAAGGTCAATTCGAGTACCGTTTCAATCAGGATTTCGGTGTCTGGTCGTGGTACTAGCGTATCTTTAGTCACGATCAGATCCAGACTCCAAAATGGCTGCGAACCCGTGATGTAGGCCAATGGCTCACCTTGTGCCAAGCGCATTAAGCCATCAAGGTAAGCTTGCTCTTGCTCTGAACTCAATACTTGTAACGAACGCATTCTAAGCTCTAGCGCATTAAGATGAACAATATGTTCAAGCAGCCAGATTGCCTCTTGCCGTTCATAGCTGTCAGGCTCACCACGCAAATTTAGTGCTTGCGCAATATTCATCAACCACCATTCTCTTGTGCCAACATGGCCAATTGATCAGCCTGATATTCACGATGCAAACTATCGAGTAATTCAGTCAAATCACCTTCCATAATGGCATCCAATTTATAAAGCGTTAAATTGATACGATGATCCGTCATTCGACCTTGCGGATAGTTATAGGTACGAATACGTTCTGAACGGTCGCCCGATCCCACCAAATCACGTCGCATTTCCGAGGTCGCACTTTCTTGCGCAGCACGTTTTGCATTTTCTAAACGAGATGCCAATAGTGCTAACGCCTTGGCCTTGTTTTTATGCTGTGAACGTTCTTCTTGACACTCAACCACAACACCCGTTGGAATATGCGTAATACGCACTGCCGAATCGGTTTTGTTGACGTGCTGACCACCGGCACCCGACGCACGATAGGTATCGATACGTAAATCGGCCGCATTAATTTCGACGGTAGTGTCTACATCGACTTCAGGCAAAATCGCAACTGTACAGGCTGAGGTATGCACACGGCCTTGAGATTCAGTTGCCGGAACACGTTGTACGCGATGCGCACCACTTTCAAATTTTAAACGGCCATATACGCTATCGCCATCGACACGGCAAATCACTTCTTTATAGCCGCCATGTTCGCCTTCATTTTCAGACAACACTTCAATACGCCAGCCTTGGGTCTCGGCATATTTGCTGTACATACGGAACAAGTCGCCAGAGAAAATCGCAGCCTCATCACCACCCGTGCCTGCACGAATTTCGAGATAAGCCGCATTGGCATCGTTTGGATCTTTAGGGATCATCAAAATATTTAACTGGCCCTCGAGCGTTTCAATCAAAGCACGGTTTTCTTTGATCTCCTCTTGTGCCATATCCTTAAAATCAGGATCTTCCAGCATTTCTTCTGCTGTTTTGATGTCTTCTTCAGCCTGACGATACTGTCCCCAAACCTGCACAATCTCATTTAAGTCACTGTGCTCACGCGATAATTTTCGAAAGCGTTTATTGTCTGAAATAACTTCGGCGTCGGCCAACAATGCATTCAGCTCTTCATGACGATCACACAATTGATCTAAACGTAAACGTAGCGATTCTTTCATAAGAAGAACAATCTCAATAAATCTGGTTGGTTAGCTTTAATCTGACTAAGACTTGACAAACCATCTAAGAATAAAAAATTGCGCATAGTTTACAGACTCTCCTATGTAAAAGACATAGCGATTGCGCAGTAAGGAAAAAACCAAGTTGTTTTTTTAATGATTCACAAGACTGATAAAGGAATATCAAACGGTTTGAATAACCTAAAAACGTAAAGCAATCTCTCAAAACTTTAATTTCTTATTAATGAAAAATTAATCAAACTATGAATAAAATGATTAAATTTATATAAATCAATTTTTTGAAACAAAAAATGCTTCTTTATTGCGTATATTTCCATCAAATAAAATAAATAAGTTCTTCATATTTAGGGGTAATGACACAAAACATCACAATCTGCACACCAAATCGCAATAGTCTGGATGATCGTCTTCACACTTTTTGACTCATCTCTTGTTACATTTACTTCAACGAAATATAGAAGGTCCTGTATCCACACACGGGGCATGGAGTTAAAAATGAAAATTAAAACTTGGTTAATGAGTGCCGTGATCGCGAGTTCATCAATGATGGCCATTTCAGCGCATGCAGACAATACCACACGTGTCGCTGCAACATCTGCTTTGGGTAGTGTCGTGGGTACTGCATTGGGTAAACAAATGGGTGGTCAGTCTGGTGCTATGATTGGTTCTGCATTGGGTGGCGCTGGTGGTGCTGCTGTCGCAAGTAACCGTCGTGACCGTACCTCTTCTGCTATTGGTGGTGGTTTAGGTGGTGTAGGTGGTTATACCGTAGGTCGTAATGTCGGCGGTACAAACGGTGGTTATATCGGTGCAGCTTTAGGTGCAGCAGGTGGTTCAGCTTTAGGTAACAAGATTTCTAAAGATCGTGCCGAAGAGCGTTATTACGACAATGGTAATCATCGCGGCTGGAAAAAACATCACCGTCACCACCGTCGCTACTAATTTATCTTTACTGATACCGAAGGCAGCATTTTATATGCTGCTTTTTTGTTTGTAAAAAATTACAAAGCCAATTTCATTTATCGTTTTTTATCGATATAAAATATCGTACAATATCGAGAAACATCGATATATGAGAGTAGATATGTCTATCACGTCGCTTAAAGATACACAGTTTTCCATTCTCGAATTAGCTTCTGTGCGTGACGACAAAAGCATTCAGTTTACTTTGCAGCATGCCCTGCAACTTGCACAACATGCAGAACAGCTGGGTTATCGTCGTTTTTGGCTTGCCGAACATCACAATATGGATGGTATTGCTAGCTCTGCAACGGCCGTCATGATTGGCTATATCGCAGCAAACACACAATCTCTTCGACTCGGTTCGGGCGGTATCATGCTCCCCAATCATGCTCCTTTGGTTGTTGCAGAGCAGTTTGGAACCTTGGCAACGCTTTATCCAGACAGAATTGAACTCGGACTTGGCCGCGCTCCCGGTACCGACCAAATGACCATGCGTGCGCTGCGCCGCGGGCATAAGGAAACTGAAGAGCAATTTCCACAAGATGTTGCAGAGATTCTTCGCTACTTTGATACGCCAAAACCAGACCAATCCATTATCGCCACGCCCGGGCACAGTACCCATGTTCCCGTCTGGCTGCTCGGATCGAGTTTATTTAGTGCTCAATTGGCCGCAAAATTAGGCTTACCGTATTCATTTGCATCGCACTTTGCACCGCGTATGCTCGGACAGGCGATTCAACTGTATCGTGATAATTTTCAGCCTTCAAAATATTTAGACCAACCGTATGTATCGATGGGTGTGCCGACTGTTGTGGCAGAAACGGATGAGGAAGCAAACTATCTTGCAACCAGTGCTTATCAACGTATATTAGGACTGATGCGAGGTCAAAGTCTGCGCCTTAAAGCACCTGTAGATTCAATGGATTTACTTTGGGGGCCGGCAGAAAAACTCTCTGTAGAAAACTTTTTTGGTATGGCTCAAATTGGTTCGGTCGAACGAGTTAAAGCTGGTCTTGAACAACTTGTCGATCAATACGCTGTGGATGAGTTTATTTTTACCTGCGATATTTACGATACGCAAAAACGCTTGGATAATTTCAGTTATCTAATGGACATCAAAAACGCGTAGCCTAATGTACATGGTTTAATGCGCTCAACAAGCAGTTTAAGTTATATTATGATAAAAGTGCTTTGGCTTCAGTAGGGGTCAAAGCATGACTAAACAAAAAGCCCTGCCCGATTTCACAGCCTTGTTGTTTGAGTAATTCTAGCTGGTGAACATTCTCAATGCCTTCGGCAACCACATCGATTCCCAAATTTGAGCTCATAGTGATAATCGATTGAACAATCGCAAAAATGAGTTTTTCTTGCTCCATACGCTGCACGAAATCACAGTCTATTTTAAGGCAATCCACAGGCAAATTTGCCAAACGAGTCAGCGATGAGTGCCCTGTACCGAAATCGTCTAATGCGATTCGTATTCCCTCATGCTTCAGCTTATTCAAAGCGCGAGAAATATAGGCTTTACCATGTTCGTCTAAAAGATGCTCCGTAATTTCAATTTCTACCAAAGAATGCGGAATGTTGAAACGATCTAACCGATCAAGCAAAAGTTCAGCATAATTGTCTTTTAAAAATTCCACGGGTGCGGCATTAATTGAGACGGGTACCATGTGTAGACCTTGATTAATCCAGTCTGCCATGTCCCGAAAAACACGTAGCTGCATAATCTCACTCAAACGGCTCGCGAGGTTATAGTCTTCAAAAGCATTTTGAATGCGTCTGGGCAGTTGAAGCTGATTATGCTGATCATACCAGCGCAGCAATGCTTCAAAACCTGTGAGTTGACCATTTTTTAAATTAAATTTTGGTTGATAAAATGGACAAACTAGATTATGCCTTAAAATATAACGGGCACAATTGAACTGTTGTGCAATCACATTTTGCTCAATTTGCATTTCATGTTTAAAAATACAGTATCCGCCACGTCCTGAAAGTTTTAAGCGACACAATGCGATATTGGCAGCTTGTACAACGTTCATGGTATCTGTCACATCACGAGGATAAATGGCGCATCCTGCACTAATATTGCTTTCTATAATTTGATCTAAATATTCAATTGGTCTCGAAATTTCTTGATGAATCAGTGCATAGGTTTCAATGAGGTAAGCATTAGAATGAGTATGAGGAATAAGTAATGCAAACTCATCACTACCCAATCGTGTGAAGAAAACTTCTTGCGGTAAAACGCGTTGAACTCGCTCTGCAAGCGTTTTTAAGATTTGATCGCCAACAAAATGTCCATGATTACTATTAATTTGATTAAAATAATCGAAATCAAACAAAATTAATCCAAACGACTCATCAAGTTTGATCTGGCACTCTCTCATCATCAGATTAAGTTTCTTATTAAATCCCGATTGATCTGGCAAACCGGTTAAGGCGTCTATTTCAGTGCTGTGTTCTGCGACGTCTTCAATATGAACATTGTGCTGGTGTGAGATATTTTCTGACAAGGGATGAACCGCAAGGTGATGAGCGGTCTTGTGCAAGCGAATACGATCAACTTTTGAATCAAGTTCATAACAGCCAAGATGACGTGGAGTCATAAGATTCATACGCATCTCTCCTACTTACGAATGAAAAAAGTCAATGTAACTGCAACCCTTGATAGATTATAAAACTAAAATGTGACGCAATTTACATTTGGTTTGTACACTTATTGTCATAATTTTTCAAGTTTTAATTTTTATGCTTAATTGGTAAATTCAAACAAAACAACGATAAAGAGAAATACATTTTTTGTATTTCTCTTTATAAATAATAAGTTAACCAATACGGCGTTTTAAACCCGTGGTTTGAAGAATGCGTGTTGAAATTTCCTCAATCGACATTTCAGAAACGTCTAAATACGGAATACCCTCCGAAATGAAAATTCCCTCCACTGCACGCAGTTCCATCTGACACTGACTATAGCTGGCATAGCGACTATTGGCTTTACGTTCTGTTCGAATTGCCACCAAACGTTCAGCATCAATCATTAAACCAAATAGCTTGTTTTTGTGCTCTTTCAATACTTTAGGTAAGCGGTTATCGTCAAGATCTTCTTCAGTTAATGGATAGTTGGCAACTCGAATGCCAAACTGTAAAGACAAGTAGATCGATGTAGGGGTTTTACCTGACCGCGACACACCAATTAAAATGATATCTGCTTTATCATAATGTCGAGTTAATGCCCCATCATCATTGTCTAGTGCAAAATGCACTGCATCGATACGTGCCTTATAATATTCTGAGTCAGTGACTGCATGCGTCTGACCCACTAAAGTGGTAGGTGACGTTCCAAGTTCTTGCTCAAGCTTACTAATCAGCCCTTCAAAAACATCTAGATTGACGGCTTTGGCCGTATTAATAATTTCACGTACATTGGGATCGACTAAAGTATCAAATACCAATGGCAGGGTTCCATCACGCGACTGGCACTGATTAATCGACTCTACAATGTTCATAGCCGCTTCTTCTGTTGCAATATACGGCATGATATGAATATCAAAGTCTACGTTAGGAAATTGTGCAAGCAATGAATGTCCGAGAGTTTCTGCTGTAATGGCAGTTCCGTCCGAAATAAAGAACACACTGCGCTTAATTTGTTTTCCTTCAGACATCAAAATTCTCCTCACAGATTTGTCTTAGTGCTATATAATCTTTATAGTAAACTGATCTTATATAACTGTCGCTTAGTAAAATCAAACCTAAGGACATTTAATCATGTCTTCATGCCAAGATAGTACTAAATACTGGAAATGTGGAGTAGAAACATTGGAAGCGCGCGTAATCGGTCTAGAAAAATTAGGGAAGCACGACGTTGAACTTGTAGGTGGGAAAAACTCATCTTTAGGTGAAATGATCAGCCACTTATCCAATGCTGGCGTATCAGTACCAGGTGGCTTCGCGACGACGGCTGACGCTTATCGTGAATTCCTCGATCAAAGTGGACTCAACGCTAAAATTCAAGCAGAACTTGCCCAGTTAAATGTAGAAGACGTGAATGCCCTAGCGCAGTCAGGTGCTAAAATCCGTCAGTGGATTATTGAAACTCCTCTGACGCCAGAATTTGAAAAAGAAGTCCGCGAAGCATTCAGTGCTTTATCAAACGGCAACCCGGAAATCGCGGTTGCCGTTCGTTCTTCAGCTACAGCTGAAGACTTGCCTGACGCTTCTTTTGCAGGCCAACAAGAAACCTTCCTGAATATTCGTGGCATTGACAATGTTCTGATTGCCATCAAAGAAGTTTTTGCTTCATTGTACAATGACCGTGCAATTGCCTATCGTGTTCACCAAGGTTTTGATCACGATGTTGTGGCATTATCTGCTGGTATTCAGCGCATGGTTCGCTCAGAAACTGGCGCTGCAGGCGTAATGTTTACCCTAGACACAGAATCTGGATTCAGAGATGTCGTATTCATCACAGCCTCATATGGCTTAGGTGAAATGGTTGTACAAGGTGCTGTCAACCCTGACGAATTTTATCTTTCTAAACCATTAATACGTAACGGCAAACATGCTGTATTACGCCGTAATCTTGGTTCTAAACACCAAAAAATGATTTATGGTGACGAAGGCGCTGCAGGTAAGTCTGTGGTTGTGGTTGACGTCGAGAAACAAGAACGTCAGCAATTTGCACTGAATGATCACGAACTACAAGAATTAGCTAAGCAAGCACTTATTATTGAATCTCACTATGGCGCACCAATGGATATTGAATGGGCCAAAGATGGAGATGACGGTCAGATTTATATCGTTCAAGCGCGTCCTGAAACGGTTAAAAGCCGTCAAAATGTAGGCACAATGGAGCGTTACTTACTCAAACAACGCGGAACAGTTGTATGCGAAGGTCGCTCGATTGGTCAGCGTATTGGCGCAGGTAAAGTTCGCATTGTGACGTCGATCAAAGAAATGGATAAAGTCCAAGACGGTGATGTTCTGGTTTCAGACATGACAGATCCAGACTGGGAACCAGTGATGAAACGTGCAGCGGCGATTATCACCAACCGTGGTGGTCGTACATGTCACGCAGCAATTATTGCACGCGAGTTGGGTGTACCTGCAATCGTGGGTTGTGGTAACGCCACCGAAGTCTTGAACGATGGTCAGGAAGTCACTGTTTCATGTGCTGAAGGCGACACAGGCTTTATCTATGAAGGGGCACTGGACTTTGAAGTACAGCGCAACTCAATTGAGTCAATGCCAAAACTACCGTTTAAAATCATGATGAACGTGGGTAACCCAGACCGCGCATTTGACTTTGCTCAAATTCCAAATGAAGGTATTGGTCTTGCACGTCTTGAATTCATTATCAACCGTATGATTGGTGTTCATCCAAAAGCATTGCTAAATATCGACAGTTTGCCACGTGAAACACGTGCTGCCGTGCTGGCACGTACTGCAGGTTACACCTCACCAATCGATTTTTATGTCGAAAAACTGGTTGAAGGTATTTCTACTTTGGCAGCTGCATTTGCTGAAAAGCCAGTCATTGTGCGTATGTCAGATTTTAAATCGAACGAATATGCCAACCTCATTGGCGGAAAGCTTTACGAGCCAGAAGAAGAAAACCCAATGTTGGGCTTTCGTGGTGCAAGCCGTTATGTATCGGACAACTTCCGCGACTGTTTCGAGCTTGAATGCCGTGCATTGAAAAAAGCACGTGATGAAATGGGCCTCACCAACATTCAGATTATGATTCCGTTTGTTCGTACTGTTGCAGAAGCAAAACGAGTGATCGAACTCTTGGCACTCAATGGTCTCAAACGCGGTGAAAACGGTCTCAAAGTAATCATGATGTGCGAATTACCAACCAATGCCTTACTTGCCGAGCAGTTTTTGGAGCATTTTGATGGCTTCTCGATTGGTTCAAACGACTTAACCCAATTAACACTGGGTCTTGATCGTGACTCTGGTATTGTTTCTCATCTATTTGATGAGCGTGATCCAGCAGTTAAGGCGTTGTTGTCAATGGCCATTCATGCTTGCCGTAAAGCAGGCAAATATGTGGGCATTTGTGGACAAGGCCCATCTGATCATCCAGATCTAGCTAAATGGCTTATGGAGCAAGGTATTGAGTCGGTTTCATTAAACCCAGACTCTGTTCTTGATACGTGGTTCTTCTTAGCAGAAGAAAAAATCAAGCAAGCCTAATTATTCGTAAAAAAGGCCCATTCGTGGGTCTTTTTTCATCATTGGATGTTGAGATTAAAGAATTATGCAAATTTATTTGGCGCGCAATAATCAACAAGCTGGCCCGTACACCTTAGAGCAACTAAATCAGATGCTGGCGAGTCAACAGGTGCTCTTAACCGATTTGGCTTGGCATGAAGGTATGACCGAATGGAAAGCCTTAGGTGAATTAACGCAAGGTAAACTTTTTTATCAGCCACAGATGCAACAAACTCAAGCGTATGAATTACCGTCAGCAGAAATTCATCACAATGATGTGATCAAACACGTTCAAGTGAATAATAAAGCGATCATCACGCCAGCGAAAGCAGGCAAGCGTATTTCTGCGAAGTTGGTTGATCTCTTACTTTTTACGTTGCCACAGATTTTAGTGACACTGGCTTTTTTACCACGTGATCTGATCCAGCAAGCACAAAGTTTCGATGTAAATGAACAGATCAAAATCGCAGAAGCTATGTCCAACAATATGCCATCTTGGGTTCCGATGGTCTTACTCGCCTACACTCTCGGACTGCTGTTTGTTCAAAACTTTTTGATCTCAAAAAGCGGTCAATCGATCGGCAAGAAACTTTTCAAATTGCAGATTGTCGACGCTACAACGAATAAGTTGGTTGGTCAATTTCGTGGATTTTTTATCCGCTCCTTTTTGTTCATTATTCTTTCACAATTCGTGAGTTTATTTCCGCTAATCGCCATCGTGTTTATTGCCGATCTTGTTTTGTTTTTCTCAAAAGGAAACAACAGCTTACATGATCGTCTTGCAAAAACAAAAGTGATTGATATTTCTAAATAATTATCGCTTAAAATTCACACTGTGCAGTTCATTTCTTGAGCTTGATATGCCTGCTGTCAAACCGCTAGAATAAGCTAAACCGAGTGAAAAACTCAGGTTTATCAACAGGCATATAAAGCGACTTTTGTATAGCTTAGTTTGTCGTTATCAGGCATAATGCCCTACAACGTAGCAGTGTCTCATGATCGAGAAATATGTTCTATTTTACATAGAAATTATTCTTCTCAATCATGCGACACTTTTATCGCTATCCCGTTTTTTCAAACGGGAATGGGACTCTTCACCGAGGTTGTAAAATGAGACAAACGATTTTAGCTGTATTGTCTTTATCTACGATTGCCGCACTTTTAACAGGGTGTGGTGGTGATATGGTACTTCTAAACTCAAAAGGTCCAGTGGGTCAGGGTCAAAGCGACCTCATGATGACTGCGATCTACCTGATGTTATTGGTGGTTATTCCATCAATTATCATGGCACTGTGGTTTAGTTGGAAATATCGCGCGTCGAATAAAGATGCAGACTATAAACCTACATGGGCACATTCAACTGCAATCGAGATTGTAGTATGGGGTGTTCCAGTCATTATTATTGGTATTCTAGCTTGGTTAACTTGGTGGGGTTCCCACAAGTATGACCCATACCGCCCTCTGGATTCAGATAAAGCACCTTTGACTATTCAGGTTATTGCTGAACAGTTTAAGTGGATTTTTATCTATCCTGAACAAAATATTGCAACGGTTAATGAAGTACGTTTCCCAGAAAAAACTCCATTAAGCTTCAAAATCACCTCTAACTTTACGATGAACTCATTCTTCATTCCACAGTTAGGCGGACAGATTTATGCAATGGCGGGCATGCAAACTCATTTGCATTTGCAAGCTGATGAAACTGGTGTATTCCGCGGTATATCATCAAACTACTCAGGTTATGGTTTCTCACAAATGCGTTTTAAAGCGCACAGTGTAACTGACGCTGAATTTGCTCAATGGGTTGAAGCAGTAAAAGCTGGTAAGGGTAATACAATTAATCCTGCCGCTGTTCAAAAAGGTCTTCTTGATCAACCTGAACTTGCTGCGCTTAAAGACGGTGACCGCTCTAAACATCAGATCGAAGCTTTAGTCAATCGTGCCAAAGCTGCTGGTGATGAAGAAGCTCTTGCGAAAGCTGAAGCGATGAAACCGTTCCCGAACAAGCCACACCCTGTGACATATTACTCTTCGGTTGAACCTAAATTGTTTGAAACAGTTATCAATCGTTACATGAGTAACTATCATGGTGCTGATCACTCTGCTGGACATACAACGGCAGACACTCATGCTGCAGCTCCACACGCTGCTCAAGGGGAATAAGACATGGATATGATTTTTGGCAAACTGGGTTGGGATTCTATTCCAACAGAGCCGATTGTACTCGTTACCATGGTCATTATGGCAATTGGTGCAATTGCTGTTTTAGGCGGGATCACTTACTTTAAAAAGTGGGGATACCTCTGGAATGTATGGTTTAAAACTGTAGACCATAAAAAGATTGGTATCATGTATATCATCGTATCCGTGGTCATGCTTTTGCGTGGTTTCGCAGATGCGATCATGATGCGTCTTCAACTTTTCCTCGCCCGTGGGGGCGGTGAAGGTTACTTGCACCCAGACCACTACGATCAGATTTTTACCGCACACGGTGTGATCATGATTTTCTTCGTGGCGATGGGTCTCGTAGTGGGTATGATGAACATTTCTGTTCCACTACAGATTGGTGCACGTGACGTCGCATTCCCTTTGCTTAACTCTTTAAGCTTCTGGTTGTTTGCTGGTGCGGCTGGCCTGATGATGGCTTCGCTTGTACTTGGTGAGTTTGCTGCAACAGGTTGGATGGCATACCCTCCTCTTTCTGGTATTCAGTATTCACCAGGTGTGGGGGTTGACTACTATATCTGGGCGCTTCAGGTTTCTGGTTTAGGTACGCTTTTATCTGGTGTTAACTTCTTTGTTACCATCATCAAAATGCGTGCACCAGGCATGAAACTTATGGACATGCCAATCTTTACCTGGACATCTTTGTGTACTGCGGTACTGATTATTGCTTCATTCCCTGTGCTCACAGCAACCCTAGCTATGCTAACGCTTGACCGTTACTTTGGCTTCCATTTCTTCACAAACGAGCTTGGCGGTAGCCCAATGCTATATGTGAACTTGATCTGGACATGGGGTCACCCTGAAGTATATATCTTGGTACTTCCAGCATTTGGTTTGTATTCAGAAATTGTTGCAACGTTCTCCCGCAAAACACTTTTTGGTTACAAATCAATGGTGTATGCAACAATTGCAATTACTGTGCTTGCGTTCGTCGTTTGGTTACACCACTTCTTTACTATGGGTGCTGGTGCCAACGTTAACGCATTCTTCGGTATCATGACCATGGTCATTGCAATTCCGACTGGTGTGAAAATCTTCTCATGGTTATTTACCATGTATAAAGGTCGTATCACTTTCGAAACACCAATGCTTTGGACAATCGGCTTCTTGGTTACCTTTGGTATTGGTGGTCTGACCGGTGTTCTTATGGCTGTACCGCCAGCAGACTTCTTGGTTCACAACTCCCTGTTCCTGATTGCTCACTTCCATAACGTTATTATTGGTGGTGTGGTATTTGGTATGTTTGCAGGTATCATTTTCTACTGGCCAAAAATGTTTGGCTGGAAGCTTAATGAAGCTTGGGGCAAAGCAGCGTTCTGGTTCTGGTTCTTTGGTTTCTATTTTGCATTCATGCCGCTTTATATCCTTGGTTTCATGGGTATGACTCGTCGTTTGAATACATATGACAACCCTGAATGGGACCCGTACTTGGCTATTGCACTCTTTGGTGCCGTGCTTGTTGCAATCGGTATTGCATGTTTCTTGATGCAAATTATTGTAGGTTTCCTACAACGTCATCAAAACATGGACCATACAGGCGATCCATGGGATAGTCGTGTGCTCGAGTGGTCTACCTCTTCTCCTGCTCCGTTTTATAACTTTGCTAAAATTCCTGAAATCCGTGGTATTGACACGTTCTGGACTGACAAAGAAAACGGTGTAGCGTATGCACGCCCGACTAAATATGAAGACATTCATATGCCAACAGACCGTGCAGCTGGCTTTGTTATGGCGATGTTTATCAGCGCTATGGGCTTTGCACTTATCTGGCACATCTGGTGGCTAGTAGCAGTAACGTTTATTGCTTCAGTTGTAAGCCTGATTCGCAGTTCATTCACTAAAGAAGTGGATTACTACGTCCCTGCTGCTGAAGTTGAGCGTATCGAAAACGAACGTTACGCGTTACTTGAAAAACACTTGAAGAAGGACTAAGTAAATGGCTGAAGTACTTCATCACGAAAACCATGGACACGACGATCATCATGAACATGATGATACGGACTTAACGGTCTTTGGTTTTTGGACATACTTGATGAGTGACTTGATTTTATTCGGTACACTCTTCATCGCGTTCGCTGTATTGAGCAGCCATGTTCCACCAGGCACACCAACAGCACACGATTTGTTCAGTGAATCTTTAGGCTTTGTTTTAACTGAAACATTTGCTCTCTTGATCTCATCTGTAACGTTTGGTTTTGCGGTTCTTGCATCATACAAAAAGAACGTCAACCAAGTGATTGTATGGCTTTTTGTCACCTTCATTTTTGGTGCAACGTTCATTGGTATGGAACTTTATGAATTTCATCATTTAGTTCACGCTGGACATGGTCCGAGCACAAGTGCGTTCTTATCTGCGTTCTTCACCTTAGTTGGTACGCATGGTATTCACGTAACTTCTGGCTTGGTGTGGATGCTTGTTTTGATGTATCAAATCAAGACACAAGGCCTCACTTTACCAAACACCCGTCGTCTTGCTTGTCTAAGCTTGTTCTGGCACTTCCTTGATATCGTATGGATCTGTGTATTCAGTATCGTTTACCTAATGGGAGTTCTCTAATGAGTCATGATCATAATGCTTCTGGCGCTTCACATGGTAACTTCAAGCAATACACGATTGGATTCATCCTATCAGTCGTGTTAACCATTATTCCGTTTGGAATGGTTATGGCTGGAGGGTTTGGTCGTGGCCTACTCATGACTGTAATCGGTATTACTGCCGTTGCTCAGGTATTGGTTCAACTTGTGTTCTTTTTACACATGAATACCTCATCTGAACAACGCTGGAATCTTATTGCATTTATCTATACCATTTTAACGATTGCTATCTTGCTCGTCGGTTCGGTATGGATCATGAATTACCTTCATTTCAACATGATGATCTAAACTGATTGTCATGCTGAAAAAGTATTTATTCCTGACAAAACCAGGAATTCTGTTTGGTAATTTCATTACCACCTTGGGCGGCTTCTTTTTAGCCGCCCAAGGCCATGTAGATTTCCTTTTACTTATCCTTACTCTTCTAGGAACCACTCTTGTTGTCGCCTCTGGTTGTGTGGTCAATAATGTGATTGATCAAGATATCGACCAGAAAATGGAGCGTACACAAAATCGTGCCTTAGTGAAAAAAACCATTTCTCCTACTACTGCACTCATTTTTGCCTTGGCTTTAGGTTTAATTGGGTTTGGTATTTTATGGTTTTGGGTAAATCCGTATTCATTTGCATTTGCTTTAATTGGTTTTGTTGTTTATGTGGTGCTATATAGTCTTTGGACGAAGCGCACATCGATTCATCAAACCATCATTGGCAGTGTGTCTGGAGCTTGTCCGCCGGTTATTGGTTACACGGCAGTGAGTCAGCAGTTTGATGTTGCGGCATTGCTTGTATTTTTAGCTTATGCGCTGTGGCAAATGCCTCATTCTTGGGCCATTGCTATTTATCGATTTGATGACTACAAAAATGCTGGAATTCCTATTCTTCCTGTTGCACGTAGTGTCTTTCGAACTAAAGTGGAATGTTTAATTTACATTGTACTTTTTGCGGCGGTTTTAAATGGACTGTACTGTTTTGGCTATACCAATATTTTCTTCCTAATGACCTTTAATGCACTCAGTGCATACTGGTTATATTTGTCGATTATCGGTTTCAAGGCAGAAAATGATCAACTCTGGGCAAAGCGTTTGTTTCTCTTTTCTGTAATTTTGATTACGTTATTGAGCTTAAGTTTTAGTTTTAGTTATCAGTCCCCTGCTCCAAATATTCCTCTCTTTTAATAAGAGAGGATTATTTTATATATCATCAGAAATAAATCACGTCGTTTTTGCTAATTCATTTGTTTTCAATACCGTTATTCTTTATAATCTAGCCTCGCTATTTTGCGACATAGCTTTTTAAGCTATGACTCCTTGCTTCTGACCACAATATGGTTAGGGGCTGTTTAAACCGTAAGGAGCTGACAATGCGTCACTACGAAATCGTACTCTTGGTACATCCAGACCAAAGCGATCAAGTTGTGGGTATGGTTGAACGCTATATCTCACAAATTAAAGAAGCTGAAGGTCAAATTCACCGTCTAGAAGATTGGGGCCGTCGTCAATTGGCTTACCCAATTAACAAGATTCATAAAGCACACTACATTCTAATGAATGTTGAATGTGGTCAAACGACTCTTGATGAGCTTGAAGAATTGTTCCGTTATAACGATGCAATTATTCGTAACATCATTATCCGTCGTGAAAACGCAATCACTGAAGAATCTTTACTTGCTAAAAGTGCTGAAGAAAAACGTGCGCGTAAAGCTCAACGTGAAGAAGCACAACAAGCTCAAGAATCTGCTGAAGCTTAAGGAGAACATCAATGGCACGTTTTTACCGTCGTCGCAAGTTCTGCCGCTTTACAGCTGAGAACG